>OLXP01000827.1_pt1 | contig 11462 bp, 8 predicted proteins | sample 1644201 | NCBI WGS metagenome assembly OLXP01 (sample SAMEA103958163, study PRJEB25191) | human gut metagenome
GCTTGCCGCATGGACGCCCGTGAAACAGCAGAGCATCATGCCGTATGCCGCTAAAGTTTACGGCAGAGTCTTTGAACAGCCCGAGACGAACATATTGACCGTCTTGCCCGAGCGCACATTCTGGGAAAAAGTGACGATTTTACATAGAGAAGCCTTTCGTGACGAAAATCGCCCCTTCCCGAGCAGATATTCACGACATTATTACGATGTGTACTGCATGACGAAAACGCCGGTAAAGGATCGAGCCCTTGCGGATACTGAGTTATTGAAGCGCGTTGTCGATTTCAAGGACAAGTTCTACCGTTGCCCTTGGGCACGATACGACCTTGCAGGGCGCGGCACCATGCGCTTGATGCCACCTGAATATAACGTCGAAAAGCTTCGCGACGACTATGAACATATGCAGAATATGATTTTCGGTGAGAAACCGAGTTTTGAAGAGATTCTGGATGGTATACAGAAGCTCGAAACGGAAATGAACAGATAAAAACGGATATTTGTTTGATAGAAGTATGAACGGAGAAAGGCAGCAAAATCATTATGGCTATAAAGAAAAATGAATTATACAGCTCTTTATGGGCAAGTTGCGATAAACTCAGAGGCGGCATGGACGCCTCTCAATATAAGGATTATATTTTGACGCTTCTGTTTGTCAAGTATGTAACCGATAAATTCAAGGGCGTAAAATATGCCGATATCGCAGTTCCGGATGGCGGTAGCTTTGATGATTTTGTTGCTCTGAAAGGCGACAAAAACATCGGCGAAGAGATGGATAAGGTGATTGCCAAGCTTGCAGATGCGGGCAATAATAACCTTCGTGGCGTGATCGACAATGCGCATTTTAATGATGAATCGAAGTTGGGCAAGGGTCAGGAAATGGTGGATAAACTCACTGGATTGATCGCCATCTTTCAACGTCCTGAATTCGATTTCAAAAACAATAAAGCCGGCGGCGATGACATTCTCGGCGACGCATACGAATATTTGATGCGCAACTTTGCGACCGAAAGCGGCAAGAGTAAGGGGCAATTCTATACCCCTGCCGAGGTTTCCCGCATCCTTGCAAAAGTTATCGGAATAGATAAGATTACAAGCACGGATGTTTCCGTATATGATCCCGCCTGTGGTTCGGGTTCGCTATTGATTCGTGCAGCAGACGAGGCTCCCGTGGAAGTTTCAATTTACGGACAGGAGAAAGAAATCACTACCGCCGGTCTTGCCAAGATGAACCTCGTGCTTCATAATAAAGCAACGGGCGAGATCTATGCCGGAAACACCTTTTCTGATCCGCACTACAAAGACGATAAGGATGATTCCGTTCTGCGCCGCTTTGACTTTGCAGTTGCCAATCCGCCCTTCTCCCTCAAAAACTGGAAGGATGGGCTGAAAGATTATGGCCGTTTTACGGGATACGGGGATACGCCGCCCGAAAAGAACGGTGATTTTGCATGGCTTCTCCATATTTTGAAATCCTTGAAATCCACAGGCAAAGCGGCGGTCATTCTACCCCATGGCGTACTGTTCCGCGGAAACGCCGAAGCGACTATCCGTAAGGCAATCATTGATAAAGGTTACATCAAAGGCATTATCGGACTGCCCGCAAACCTGTTTTACGGTACGGGTATCCCTGCTTGTATCATTATTATCGATAAATCCGATGCGGACGAGCGTAAAGGCATTTTTATGATCGATGCAAGCCATGATTTCGTCAAGGACGGCAACAAAAACCGCCTTCGTGAGCAGGATATTTATAAGATCGTGACCACTTTCAATGAGCAGATTACGGATGATCCGAAGTATGCCCGTTTTGTGTCCAACGAGGAGATCAAAGTTAAAAACGATTATAACCTCAATATTCCGCGCTATATTGACAGTTCAACGCCCGAAGATTTGCAGGATATTGACGCGCATCTTCACGGCGGCATTCCCGCAGTCGATATAGATTCTATGGCAAAATATTGGGCACTGTTCCCGAAGCTGAAAGAGAAGCTTTTCTCCCCTTTGCGCGAAGGATACTATAAGCTTAACATTGAGGAAGAGAATGTGCGCAATACCGTATATGCCGATGCCGAATTTTCCGCGTATGCCGAACGAATTGATATGGCATTTGACGCATGGAAAAATGAAGTTGACAACGGACTGCGAAGCATCAACGGGTTTGTGAATGTTAAACGGTATATTGTGGAACTCTCCGAAATTCTTATCGCACAGTATGCCGGTATTGAGCTTTTGGACAAGTATGATGTTTACGAGGTTCTGCTGTCTTATTGGCAGGAAACCATGTCAGATGATGTTTTCGTTCTGAAATTTGACGGATACGAGGCGGCAAGAGAGACCGAACCTATCGTGGAGATTACGAAGGGCAAGGACGGCAAGGAAAAAGAGAAGATCAAAGGTTGGGAAGGCAAGCTGATTCCCAAGACCTTGATCGAGAAGGCTTTCTTCGCAGCCGAACGTGCAAAAATTGACGAAGCACAGGCAATTGCTGACGAAACACAGAGTAAATTGGATGAATTGATAGAAGAACACACCGCAGAGGACGGTGTTCTTTCGGACTGCCTAAATGATAAAGAGGATGTGGATGCGAAAGCGGTCAACGCCAAAATCAAGGAATTGAAAAAGACTGCGCCGGACAGTGAAGAATACCGCGTTCTTTGCGAATATGATGAGCTTAGCAACAAGGTAAAGAAGTATAATAAACTTGTCAAGGACCTCAATCAGGCTCTTGATGAGACATGCAAAGCGAAATATGCCGAGCTGACGATGGACGAAATCAAAGAACTTCTTGTCAATCGCAAATGGTACTATACCATTTTTGATGGAATTAAAGCTTTGTATGTTACCACATCCCACGAGATTGCGGGACGCGTTGCCGAGCTTGCCGAGCGTTATGAGAACACCCTGCCAAGCCTTGAAAATGAGGTGGCGGATTATGAATCAAAGGTCAAGGCACATCTGGAAAGGATGGGGTTTGTATGGTGAATGATTGGAAAATAAATAGTATCACAGATCTTTTGAAGCCAAATGGGATAAAGATTGGACCTTTTGGAAGCCAATTAAAAAAAGAATTATTTATTACCAATGGCAACTATAAAGTATATGGTCAGGAAAATATCTATGCCAAAAATTTTAGCATTGGCAATAGATATATGACTCGTTCTCATTTTGACAAATTGAGTTCATGCGAAATCCTTCCCGGAGATTTTGTTATGAGTACAATGGGGACTATAGGAAAATGTGCAATTGTACCAAACAACATTACCCGTGGCATAATGGATTCTCATTTAATACGTCTTCGATTTGACGAAAGAAAGATAAGTTCTTCGTATTTGTTACATTTGTTTTCTCCTGACATAAGATATTTAACCGCTCAAACTGACAAGCTATCCGTGGGCGGTATTATGGATGGGCTGAGCGTCAAAATCGTTAGCAGTTTGATGGTTGAATATCCTCGATCAATAGAGGAGCAAGAGAATATTGTTGACATACTTTCTGATGTAGACAGCATGATTTCTTCGCTTGAAAAGCTGATTGCGAAGAAAAAAGCCGTCAAGCAAGGCGCTATGCAAGAATTGCTCACGGGTAAAAAGCGGTTGAATGGTTTTAGCGGGGAGTGGATTGAAGTAGCGTTGGATTCTGCTTGCTCATTGATAACTAAGCAGACAGGATTTGATTATACAAATGAAATAAAGGCTTCACTTGCCGACTTTCATATGACTAATTCTATTCCATTTATTCAAAATAAGGATTTTGAAGGCAAACACATAAATCTCGAAACCGATTATTACATTCCTATGTATATAGCATTGAAATACCCTCGTATTTTGCTTAATGCGACTTGCGGTCTTGTATCGTTGTCAGGACGTATCGGGAATGTAGGATTGTATAAAAAAGAGAATGGACTTGCATTTATTGGTGGAGCAGTTGGAATCCTTCGGTTTTATGACGAAATTGTTGCGGAATGGTCAATTCTATTTCTTCAATCAAATGAAGGTCAACGACAATTATTTGAAAATCAAAAATCCGGAGCGCAGCACAATTTAACGGTCGAAGATGTAAGAAGTCTCAAAATAAAGATGCCAAAAGAAAAAAGCGAACAAACCGCCATTGCCTCCATTCTCTCCGATATGGACAACGAAATCGAAGCCTTGGAGAAAAAACTCGCAAAAACCCGTCAGTTAAAACAAGGTATGATGCAGCAATTGCTGACCGGAAAAATTAGGCTTGTAACAGAAGAAAAAGCTACTGCTGCGATTTCTGTAATCGAACAAACAAATTTACCTCACTCAAAATCAGGACACAATCAGCAATTTGACGATGCAGTTATGATTGCGGCAATAGTGAATGCGTTTTATTCGGAAAAGTATCCGCTCGGCAGAAAGAAGGTTCAGAAACTGCTATATCTCTTAAGAAGGAAACAAGAGGAAGATACCTCTGCTTTCAAGAAAAAAGCAGCAGGCCCGTACGCCGATGTGGTTCGCTATAAGGGCGGTGAGCCGATTGCAAGAAAACAGGGTTATATCGCTACAGCTACAACGCAAAAAGGCACCGCTTTTGCCAGAGGAAAAGCAATAGATGTTGCCTTAAGCTATATAGATAAGTGGCAAATGCAGTCGGACATTGATTGGCTGGTATCAACATTCAAGTATACCAAGACAAACGATTTAGAATTGTATGCGACTATTGATATGGCAATTTGCGACTTGCAACATGAGGGCATAGCAGTATCGGTCGATTCCGTCAAAGACCTTATCCGTTCAAATAAAGAATGGAAAGCAAAATTGACAAAAACATATTTCAGTGATGCCGATATAGCTCGGGCAATAACCATGTGTAAACGGTTATACTCCTCATAGTATCGGCTAACGAAAAAACAGATGTGGAAAGGAGTTTTATGGATAACAACATAAAGAAAATACTTTGGATTTCCGGTGTGTTTTTAGTATTTGGTGGCTTTGGCGCATTAATTAAGCTGTGGTCAGGAGTAGTACAAATATTCTGGGCGTTCTTCCCGATCTTTGGGAAGCAGGCCATAGAGAATTATTTTACTTCTCCGTATTTCATAACGGGTGTAATCATGGCAATAGCTTCCGGGTTCGGTATATGGTTTGGCGCTAAAGGCGGAAAAACTTTATTTCTTGTTGTTTCAATTGTTTGTGAGATTATTTGTCTCACAAGTATGGGATTAAATATTTTTTGATAAGGAGATGTTAAGATGTCACAAGTTTGGAAAAGCGAAAGAAAAACGCAAGATAGAGTCGTTAAGTTTTTCTGCGACAAGCTCTATTATACATATCTCGGTGACCTGCATGACAGCGAAAACAGCAATATCATGCAGGAGCGTCTCTATGCCTATCTGACGGGTAAAGCCGGATATTCGGACAAGCTGGCGCGCCGTGCTATTGAAATGCTTGTGCGCACTTCTACCAACCTACAGCACGGATTGTATGATGCCAACAAAGAAGTATACCGTCTTCTTAAATACGGGGCAAAAGTAGCAGAGGAAGCGGGAGAAGCCGAAAAAACGGTGTTTTTCATCAATTTCGATGATCCTGCTGAAAATGACTTTGCCATTGCAGAAGAAGTAACAGTCGTGGGTAACAATACAAAGCGCCCCGATCTTGTGATCTATGTCAACGGCATTGCTCTTGCCGTCATCGAACTGAAACGTAGCAGTGTTTCGGTTGCCGAGGGGATTCGTCAGAACCTTACCAATCAGAAGGCTCACTTTATCGAGAACTTCTTTACAACGGTACAGTTTTGCATGGCGGGAAACGATAGTGAAGGTCTGCGTTACGGAACGCTTCTTACGCCTGAAAAACACTATCTTGAATGGCAGGATGACGGCTTTGCAGAGTTTCCCGAGGAACGCAATGAAATAGATGTGCTGACTGAAGAAAAGAGTAAGGACATTGCCGAAAAATTGGACAGACAGTTGTTTGCGATGTTCTATAAAAAGCGTTTTCTTGATTTGGTACACAACTTTATTATATTCGACAAGGGCATCAAAAAGGTCTGCCGTTATAATCAGTACTATGCCATTAAACGCGCACAGCGCCGCCTAAGTGAGAAAAAGCGCGGCGGTATCATCTGGCATACGCAGGGAAGCGGAAAAACGCTTACAATGATATGGCTTTCCAAATGGATCCTTGCCAATCATCCAAATGCGCGTGTATTGATCGTCACCGACCGCGAAGAGCTGGATGAGCAGATCGAAAAAAGCTACAAAGGCGTGGATGAAACCATTGTTCGCACCAAAAGCGGAAAAGATCTGGTTAACCGTATCAATTCCTATGATGATAGGTTGATCTGTTCCCTCATTCATAAGTTCGGTAAGAGGGGTGGTGAAGCAACAGGTGAAGACTATCAGAAATATATAGAAGAGCTTCTTGCGTCACTTCCCAAAGATTTCTCCGCAAAAGGTGAGTTCGTTATTTTTGTTGATGAATGCCACCGTACACAGTCCGGCAAGCTTCATGTCGCCATGAAGACGATTATACCAAACGGTATTTTTGTTGGCTTTACAGGCACGCCGCTTCTCAAAAAGGATAAGAAAACAAGCCTTGAAACCTTTGGCGGATATATTCACAGCTATAAATTTGATGAGGCTGTGCGAGATGGCGTTGTCCTTGATTTGCGCTACGAATACCGTGATGTTCCGCAGGAAATTACGGCGCAAACAAAAATTGATACTTGGTTTGATATCAAAACAAAAGGACTTACGCCTCGCGCAAAAGCAAGGCTAAAATCCATGTGGGCGACCATGCAGAAGGTTTTTTCATCGCGTTCTCGTCTTGAAAAGATTGCGATTGACATTCAGTTTGATTTTGAAACGAAACCGCGTCTGATGGACGGCAACGGAAATGCTATGTTGGTAGCCGGTTCGGTTTATGCTGCGTGCAAATATTATGAAATCTTCCAGCGTATCGGGTTCAGAAAATGTGCGATCATTACATCCTATATGCCGCAGGCGGGAGACCTTCGTACCGAAACCGTCAGCGATGATGAAGAAACCGAAACTTTTGAAAAGTATGAAATATACCGCAACATGCTTAACGGTCAAAATGTGGAGGATTTTGAACAGGAAGCCAAAAGAAAGTTTGTAAGTGAACCGGCAAATATGAAATTGCTTATTGTCGTAGATAAACTTTTGACCGGCTTTGATGCACCCCCTTGCACCTATCTGTATATCGACAAAGCGATGCATGATCACGGTCTATTCCAAGCTATTTGCAGAGTGAATCGTCTTGATGACGAAAGCAAGGATTTCGGATATATCGTAGATTACAAACAGCTTTTCGGCGATCTTGCCGATGCTATCAATACCTATACATCGGGCGCCTTCGAGGACTATGACGCCGAGGACGTTGCAGGCTTGCTAAAGGACAGAACCGAAGAGGCAAAAAAATATTTTGAGGAAACATTGGACGCCTTAGACGAACTGTGCGAAGGCGTTGCTCTGCCGCGCGAAGAACTTGACTATATCCATTATTTCTGCGGTGAAAACGGTGTTGATTTAGACAGTGATGAGGCCTTTGCGCGTAGTCGTGAAAAGCTATACAAGCTTGTTTCTCGTCTGATTCGAGCGTATGCGGAAATGAAACCGAGAATGGACGACGCTGGATATTCTTCTGCGGATCAAGATAAATTGGGACAGCGCGTTAATATGTACATCAAATTACGCGATGTGATCGGACGCGCGAGCGGCGACTTTTTGGATTATAAGCAATATGAGCCGGGAATGCGCTATCTGATTGATAACTATATCGTTGCAGAGGATGCGGAAAAGGTCGCCATGTTCGACGATTTCACTTTGCTTGACTTTATTCTCGCCCAAGAAGACAAGTTAAACAAAGAGAATAGCAGCAAGGAACAAGAGAGTGCCGCAGAAGCGATCGAAAACAATATTCGCAAGAAGGTCGTACAGAAGATTGTTATAAATCCCGCATACTACAGCAAAATGTCCGAGGTGCTTGAACAATTGATTCTTGACCGTAAACGCGGTGTAATTGCCTATAAACAATTGCTTGAGCGTTATCTGGAACTCGCTAAAAATGTCAGCACCCCTGAAGAAAATGAGCGATATCCGGTTTCTATTCGTAACAGTAGCGCAATGAGAGCTTTCTATGATAATTGCGGTGAAGATGAAGAACTTGCGATTCGTTTGCATAACGCTGTTTTGTCATCCAAGTTGGATTCTTTCAGGAATAATCCTGTAAAGGAAAACAGGATCAAACATGCGCTGTTTCAGATTTTACAGGACGATGAAATGGTAGAACGCCTATATAAAATAGTCGTAGAGCAAGAGGAATACTAATGCAGATCGAAATATCCGGAATAAAAATTGAAGTACAAAAAAAGAATATAAAAAATTTGCATTTGGTTGTTGTTCCTCCGGACGGGAAGGTACGCGTGTCTGCCCCGATGCATCTATCGGATGAAAGCATCACTATGTTTGTGCGAACAAAGCTTGGCTGGATAAAAAAACAGCAGGAAAAATTTCATTCTCAACCAAGGCAATCCGAACGCGAATATGTTTCAGGAGAAACGCTTTATGTGTTTGGACAACAGTATTTTCTGCGGGTAGAGTACAGTTACAAAGGAAACTCTCTTATTCTTTCCGGAAATGAAGCCATTTTGACTGTACGAAAAGAAAGCACAGCCAAACAAAGACAAGCTTATGTTAATGAGTGGTATCGTGTATTGCTCAAAGAAAAAATAGAACTTTACCTTCCCAAATGGGAGCAGATAACAGGTCTTTACTGTGATTCGTGGCAAACCAAGTATATGACCACCCGATGGGGAACTTGCAATACAGCCACCAAAAAGATCTGGTTCAATCTCCAACTCGCTAAAAAGCCGGTAGAATGCCTTGAGTATGTAATGTTACATGAACTTGCGCATCTGAAAGTCAGAAATCACGGAAAAGATTTTGTTGCGATATTGGATAAGTATATGCCATATTGGAGAGAGACGAGAAAACTATTGAATGAATTAAAGCTGGATTATTTGGATTCGGAAGAAAGATAATGAATCTAATTTTTAACATTATAACTCACAAGCTTAAACCGGCTTGTGAGTTATTTTTTGCAGAAAAATTTTGATTCCGGGCATTGTTTTCTTGAAACGGGCTTTTCATTCTCTGTATATCATAGGCGGATTAAGGAGGTGAGACTATGATGATCCACATGATCCTAAAGACAGAAGATGCCGATATCATTTACTGGCGAAATTTTTTGCCGCCGAAGCAATTTGGGCAATTCGTAAATTACATCCTTGAAGCAGAGCATAAAGGGGCAATCGCATTGTTGCCCGTACCGGAGGAATGGGGCGAGGGAGATGCGTCGGTTGATTTGCGGTTTTCCGTAAAGCAGCCGGGGGCAAAAGAGTTGGTGAATAAACTGCCGATGCGGAAAAGATCTACCACGATCAAAGAACTCATCCGCAAGCATCTTCAGGTAAACATCGCAAGAGTAGAACGGATTGCAACGTACACGGACGAATACGAAGGGAGATACGAATGACAATTCACTTAATCATCGACAAAAGGTACGGCGACATCATCTACTGGAAATCGGTTTTGCCGCAATACACATTCAGCCACTATGTGCGCGAGATTCTGATGGCCGAGAAGGACGGAAAAATGGCGATTATTCCGCTGCCAAAATACAAGGGCTTCTCGGAAGGACGGATCGACGCGAAAATTGAGGTAACCGACAAGGAATTGATCAAATTTCTCAAATCCTTTCCAAAGCACCAAAAGGGCGAACAGCTGAAAAGGATCATCCGAAAGCATCTTGATTACGGCTATCAGATGAATAATGCCAAGCCACTGAAAATGATTGCGGTTGCGAATGTAAACAGAATGCTGGCGGAGGCGCAGCTGTATATCGCCAAGACCGAGCTGGAGTACATGGATTCCGAGGAAAAAGAGAGGAGGTTATTAGAAGAATATCAGTCCACTTTCAAAATCATCTGCGATATTTTCCGCAAATTAGAAGATGAAGACTGATGGAGGCGAAACACTGCAATTTCAATATAGGAAGGAGAATTTAAAATGTTCGATACAAGTTAAAATCTGCATGAAAAGGAGGAACGCCGACAATGAAGAGTATTCCTATTTGGGAGAAGAGCAACTTAACGCTTGAAGAAGCTGCCGCTTATTCGGGGATCGGGATCAACAAAATACGAAAATTGACAAATGACGAGAGATGCGAATTTGTGTTATGGATCGGTTCCAAGAGACTGATCAAGCGGAAAAAGTTTGATGAATATTTAGAAAAAGCTTATTCCATTTAGTTTAAATTTACATTTGATATATTGAAAAAAGGGCGTGTTTCTGCTATAATATTTATATTGGAACATTGCCCTTGCCAATACCGGAAAGGAGTATTATGGCAGGACGAACACCAAAAAGAAAAGATAAAGACAGAATCGTTCTTCGCAAAGGAGAAGGACAACGCCCCAACGGCACCTATGACTACCGATGGACCGATATCTACGGAAAGCGGCACACGGTCTATGCATCGACGCTTGATGAGCTTCGCGAGAAGGAAAAACAAATCGCCAGGGATGTTTCAGACGGAATCAAGACCGATAAACGAAACACCACTGTCAACGACTTGTTTGACCTTTGGTGTACCATTAAGCGCGGACTGAAAGACAATACCTTTCAAAACTACAAGTATATGTATAATGCTTTTGTGCATCCGAATTTCGGAAAACTGAAATTATTTCAGATCAAGAAATCGGATGTCAAGCGGTTCTACAATTCACTGGTAGATGACAGAGGTTTGCAAGCTTCCACAGTAGACGGTATTCATACCGTGTTGCATCAATTGTTTGATCTGGCGGTTGATGACGAGTTTATCCGCACCAATCCTTCAGACCGAGTGTTGAAGGAGCTCAAGCAAGCACATTGCTTTGAGCAGGAGAAACGAGTTGCATTGACGGTCGCAGAGCAGGACCTGTTTCTGAACTATCTGAAGAGTACGCCTAAGTACCGTCATTGGTATCCGGTGTTTGCTGTGATGATAGGAACAGGGCTTCGCGTAGGTGAAGCAACAGGCTTGCGTTGGTGCGATATTGACTTGGATGAGGGCCTCATTGATGTGAACCACACACTCATTTACTATAGTCACGGACCGCAACAGGGCTGTTTCTTCAATGTGAATACACCCAAGACGAAAGCCGGCATACGAAAAGTTCCGATGCTGGATTTTGTGAGGGATGCGTTCATCGAAGAACGGGAAACACAAAGGGAGCTTGGTATTAAGTGCAAGGTGTCGATTGACGGATATACCGATTTTATCTTCATCAATCGGTATGGCGAGGCGCAGCATTACGGAACGCTGAATAAAGCCATCCGCAGAATCGTCCGCGATTGCAATGATGCACAGTCTACCAAGAACGAGAACCCGAAAGTGCTGCTGCCGCATTTCAGCTGTCATACACTCAGACAC
>OLXP01000829.1_pt1 | contig 11437 bp, 5 predicted proteins | sample 1644201 | NCBI WGS metagenome assembly OLXP01 (sample SAMEA103958163, study PRJEB25191) | human gut metagenome
CTTCCCGTCTTTACTTTGACGCCGATAAGTCCAAAGTGCTGAAACAGTGGAAAGACCGTGAACCGCGCTTTTATGTGAATATTACCTATAGCGGCTCTATCTGGCTGAACGAAGGTAAGTACAATGAGGAAATGCGCACAGACTTCACCAACGGTGCAAACGGAACCTGCGGCAAGTCCAAAGCCTCCGGCGACTGTCCGGATTCGGGATACTTGATCCGTCGGGGTGCGAAAGCTTCTAACAACAACGGCTCGAAACACTTCTCTCCGGTACTTCGGCTGGCAGATATGTATTTGGGATATGCCGAAGCACTTTGTATGTGCAGCGATCTCGACAATGCCCTGACTTATCTGAATAAAATCCGTGTCCGTGCAGGCATTCCCGAATATACGTTTACCGCAACAGCCGGCAAGATAACCTGTCCAAAGACACAGACCGATCTGCTGAACCGTATCCGCCGCGAACGTCTGGTTGAACTTGTCTTCGAATGGAACCGCTATTTCGATGTGCGTCGCTGGAAAGTGGCGGAAGGACAGAATGATCCCGAACATTGGATCTATCCGGCATATCACACCGGAGGCGAAGGAGGCAAAGTATACGGTATGAATATGGATAAGGATTATCCGGCATTCTTCGAAAGAACCTCTTTTGAGACTCGTGTAGCATTTACGAAAAAGCAATATTTCATGCCGATACCTTATGATGACCTCCGTCGTATCCCGTCGCTGGTACAAAACTTAGGATGGTAATACAATATTCGAACAATAACGCTTAAACAAGAAGATTATGAAACATTGGAAAGATATAGCTTTCGGGTTGTTTGTCTCGCTGACGCTGGCTGCCTGCTACGGTGAGGAAGACAGCTTTGCAACTCCTGACATCTATAAAGATTATCAGCCTGTACTGAAAGACGGGAATACCGTAGCCGGATATGCGGCTGCCCCTCTCAAAGAGGCGAAATATGATGAGGTGCTGAATGAACTTTACCTCACGTGGGACGGCAGTAACTCCGGCTGGGAAAAGAGAGACGAATATGTGGGAGTGGAAGTAGAATTCAACTCCCTGCTCTCAGGCAAAAAGATAAAGCGCGTCATGATACCGAATGTCGGTGATTTTGGCAACCTGACTGTGAAAAGGCGGGATTATGGCAACGAGCCGACCACTCTGCGTCTGAGTAAATATCGTACAGTAGTGGTTACAGACCGTTACGGTGTAGAGGAACTTCGTTTCCGTTCTATCTACAAAGATGCCGACGGTGCCCGGCAGACAAGTGACTGGACGAATCTGAGCGATCAGGCGGATAAGTATGAACTTCAAGTGGATATGAACTATGCTGTCTGGCAGTATTTTAAAACCAGCCAGGCGACACAAGTTCAGATTTCCTTTGAGAGTGATTCGGAGATACGTCCCGTTTCTGCATTGTATAATCTGATAGGTAACGGAGATGAGGCTGCTACTCAGGAAGAGTTCCGGAAATGGTATTATATGGATTGTGCGGCTATGTCATTCGATCCCTATAATCTGGCTTTTGACCCTTACAGCAAACTGCGTGTCTTTATCAAGAAAGACCAGACCGGAGGAGCGTATGCGATAGATTACCCCACCCATAACGAAGGAAGAGGCATTGTTTATCCGGCTTCGGAAAGCAATCCGAACGATGCGTGGTGGAAATTGCCGGACATGCAGCATGTGTTTATGCACGAGATGGGACACTGCGTGCAGTGGATGCCCAAACAAGGAAAATATATCATGGACGGTGTGCAGGATTGTGACCGACAGGGGTATCAGGAAGGATGGCCGGACGCTGTGAAAGTAGCGAGCAAAGGATATATTCTGGCTACGCAAAAAGAAGAGTATCAGGCCGCTATCGCCAAGTCTTACCGGAATCCGCAGAGTGATAAATACTTTGTCTGGCAGGTTGACTATAATACTTCCGGTGCTTTTATGAGCTGGCTGCGTCTCTATAATGGCGACTTCGTACGTATGTTGCCATGGACGGTGCTGATGGACGAACTGACCAACCAGTGGAGCCTGGAGGATGCGGTGAAGTATATCCTGAAGGAGAGCTACCCGGACCTTACGATGGAAGAACTCTGGAACGAATACAAGACAGAGGTGGAAGTGTTCCTGCAAAATAACTAATAGAGCAACCTTTAAAAAACAACTATGATGAAGAAAGTATTATTTGCATTAGCTGTGCTGTGCACGAGCTTTTGGAGTTGCAATACCTTGGATTTGAATGACGTGGGCTACGGAGATGGTGACCGTCTGAAGGCTTCCTCCGTTAAAGAAATATTGTATGGCACAGCTGATGGCTGTTGGAAAGCTGACTATCAGGGGCACGAGTTTTACTTCCAGTTTCATGAAGACGGAACAGTGACACTGGATTCGGACTTTCTGGAGATGGCGGTAGAAGGAAAAACATCATTCTCTGCCAAAGGCAAGGAAGTGGCACTGGATATTGAGAATTGCGATGTCCATCTGCAAAACCTGGGTAGTGAATTTGCAGATACCAAGTTTGTCGTATCAGAGATTCCGGCAGAAGGAGAGGCGCCACAACTGAACTTATACGGTGAATCTACCGGCAATACCATTGAACTGCAGCCGACTACACAGGCATACATCGATGGTAAAGTTGCTTCAAAAGCGGACTTTACCGAACTCTTTGAGAAAAACTTATTGGATAATCAGTCCATCTGTGACGCTTCCGGCAATTTTATCGGTTATTATGGCTTGGTACTGAATGGTGTCAATGATCTTTCTGTCAAGGTAATAACGATTGAAAACAAGGATGGAAGCGATGCGAACGGCCATACGCAATATTATGAATCTAAACTGACGAAAGAAGGGCAAATCTTCAAACTGGACACGCCGGTAGAACAGATTAAATCGGTGAACGGAGCCACTTATGCCTTCAAAGCCATTGATTGCACCGGTGATGCGGTGGCGGTAGACGGTATGTCAAATGTAACCCTGACCTCCAACAAGGGAGCGGTCAATGACTTCGACTATGTGACTTCCGGAGGAAAATTCACACTCGGAAAAGCGCAGGATCATGGTGCCGCTTGCGATGAAATATGGGCGGGAACAGGCGGACAGGCTACAAGCTCCGGTGGAACAATCGCCGATATAAATGCCATGAGCTATGATTTCGGATGGAGTGGAAGCGCGAAGCAAAGACCGCTCGTTATCTGGACATGGTGGTTTGCAAACCTCGCTTTCCCGAGCAGTGAAGAAGGAGCAAGCATCCTGATGAATAATTCCGATAAAGACCGTGTCTTGTTTAAGAACATATCCGGCAGCGGACAGACTTGCGGCGGCGGTACTCTTAACGCGACTGAAGTAGCTGAGATAAATGCCTACTGTAAAGACCTGATAGATACCTGGTTCAATGAGAAAGGGCTTTTTGTTGTTCGTCACGACCGTCAGAGTGCAGGAGATAAATTCTACATCTATCTTTTGTGTCCCGATACGGAAGCCACTTCGAAAGGTGGAATGTGGATGAAGTATCAGAGAGACTGAGAATGAATGTGAATAAGATAGTATAAGCTAATGATGCTAACGTACTTAACTAATTAATAATTAATAAATGAATAGATGATGAAAAGACTGTTTTTACTGATGATCCTGGGTGTAACTTCGGTGTTATGCCTGAATGCTCAAACTAAGTCGTTGCACCAGCTGCAACAGGAATTCGTTGATTTACGCTGTGGTATGTTCATTCATTTCAACATGCCGACCTTCTTTAATGAGGACTGGCCGGACCCGGATGCTGCTCCCGAGCTTTTCAACCCTGTCAGGATGGACTGCAAACAATGGGCAAAAGCGGCAAAATCAGCCAATATGACCTACGGATGTCTGACAACGAAACATCATAGCGGTTTCTGTATATGGGATACTAAAACGACCGATTATAGTGTAATGAGCAGCCCGTTCAAACGTGACGTGGTAAAAGAATATGCCGACGCATTCCGTGCCGAAGGGATGAAAGTGATGCTCTATTATTCGATCCTCGATACGCATGCCCGGCTGCGTCCCAAGTGTATAACTCCGCAGCATATCGAAATGATCAAGGAGCAACTTCGCGAACTGTTGACCAACTATGGTGAAATAACAGCTTTGATCATTGACGGTTGGGATGCCCCGTGGTCACGTATCTCTTACGATGACGTACCTTTTGAAGATATTTATCGTCTGGTCAAATCAATCCAGCCCAACTGTCTGGTGATGGATTTGAATGCAGCGAAATATCCTGCCGAGGCTTTGTTTTACACGGACATCAAGTCTTACGAACAAGGAGCCGGACAGCATATCTCGAAAGATACCAACCGTCTGCCTGCCTTGTCTTGCCTGCCGTTACAGCAGAACTGGTTCTGGAAAGAAAGTTTCCCGACTACCCCTGTGAAGTCTCCGGCACAAATGGTCAATGATAATATCATCCCGATGGGCAAATCCTACTGTAACTTTATCCTGAACGTAGCTCCCAACAGAGACGGCTTGATGGATGCCAACGCCTTGAAAGCTCTGAAGGAAATAGGTAAACTGTGGAAGAACGACGGTCGTGTAGCAACGGTTCCCGAAGCGGATGCTCCTATTATATCTTCCAACATTGCCAAATATCAGCCTGCCGAAGGTACATGGAGCAGTGACTATGCTATCATGGACTTTGCCAATGACGATGATTTCGGGACCTGCTGGAATTCTAATCCTGAAGTGAAAGTGCCCTGGTATTCGGTTACTTTTGAGCGCGAGAAATCTTTCAATATGGTGGTTATTACGGATCGTAACAATGACCGTTTGCAGGAATACCGTCTGGAATACCGTGCGGGTGGTACATGGAAACCCCTTTACGAAGGTAAGGCTCCTACCGGTCTGCGTGTGAAAATCCACCGTTTCGATACGGTTTGGGGAGATGCGGTACGAATGACTGTCTTAAACTCTAATGGTACTACCTCCATTGCAGAGTTCGGGGTATATTGTGAGAGAAGATGATGAATTTATCTTAGAGTTAAATCATTGATTTTATATAGAATCACCATCAGGTAAAGTCGTGTTTTTTGATGGTGATTCTATTTCATCCAACTCTTTATCGTACGTCCGTACTTCCCTTTTTGTGGGAATTGCGTGTAGAATAATATTTGGATTTAGGCCAAACATTTGTATCAGCTTTCTAATGGTCTATCCGATGGCTTTTGTTACTTTTCTTACTTATTAATGTCTCATTTATATTATATTTAGTATATTTGTTCCCGCTTTATCTAATAAGACATGAACAATAACACTTGCTATTAATATAATGAGAAGATGTCTGATATTATGCCTTTTTACATTTATTGGTTCGTTGGTCTGTTGGGCTGATGCGGGTAAAGATGCTTATCTTTTTCGGAAAGTCGATTATCAACAAGGGCTTTCTAATAGTGCTGTGCTTTGCCTCTATCAGGATAAAGCAGGGCTGATGTGGTTTGGCACTTATGATGGCGTGAATTGTTATGATGGGAAAGGTATCGAGGTCTTTCGTTCTGATTTCTCAATGAAAAAGACGTTGAGTAACAATGTCATTCATTCTATTCAGCAGGCAGATAGCAGTTGTTTGTGGATTACTACACATTTGGGAGTTAATCGTTTTTCGCAAGATTCGCGTCAGGTAGTGGGATATTATGATTTTACAGGTGATTATTATCTGCATTCCAATCCGAAAGGAGATACTTGGGTAGTAAGCGATGAAGGAATCTTTTATTATAATACTTATCATAAAAAGTTTGTCCATCTCAAAAATATAGAGACTCCTGTCGAGAATATGGATCAGCGTGCTTTTGTCACGGATGATGGTGTCTTATGGACTTTTCCACGGAATACAGGTAGTCTGATTCAATGTTCATTAGATGGCTTTGACCGGGATACATTGTCTGTCCATCCTACTGTTTCATCTTCTGATTTTCATGCAAAACCTATCGATAATGTATTTTATCAGAATGGCATTCTCTGTTTTGTGGATGCAGAGCGGGAACTTTATGTATATGATATTTCCAGAAGGTCTAAAATCTATATTCGTAACCTTTCTTCGTTGGTGCAACGATATGGGAAAGTTGTGGGAATTGTTCCTTTTTATGAAGACATTATAATTGCTTTTCAAACCAATGGTTTAGTACGTTTGCGCACCTCGAAAAAATATGAAGAAGAAGTGGTGGACCGTAATGTACGTATATATGATATTTTCCGCGATCCTCATCAGAATATTCTTTGGGTAGCTTCTGATGGGCAGGGAGCTGTCATGTACGCTAAGAAGTACTCGATAGCCACTAATCTGATGCTTAGCAAACTATCATCCAATCTAAGTCGGCAGGTACGTTCTGTCATGACAGACAAATATGGCGGATTATGGTTTGGTACGAAAGGAGATGGACTTTTGCATGTACATGATTATGAAGGTGGTATGGATGCTTCTGCTACTACAGTTTACTCTCCAGTAGGCAGGCAGGATGCCTCATCTTATACCCGTTGGAATAGAGAGTTTCAAGCATACTCATTAAAACAAAGCCGTTATATGGATGGCTTTTGGGTAGGATCGGGTAATCCCGGACTGTTTTATTATTCTTTTGCAGATAAAGCCTTGCATTGTGTTGAGGATAAGTCTGCAGATCCTGTTATCGAAATACATGATATCTATGAAGAGAATGACAGCGTACTCTATGCGGTTACGGCTGGGGTCGGATTTCGTAAATTGATATTGGAGAGGAAACAAGGGGAGATTCACCTCAAATCGCAAAAGCGTTATCATTTCTTTTATGAACAAAAAGAGATAACCATGTTTTATCCTATGTTAGCTGAAGGAGATTCCATTCTTTGGTTGGGAAGCCGGGAAAAAGGGTTAATTCGATTTGATAAACAGACAGAAGAATATAAAGTCATTTCTTTGAAAGAAATATTGCATAAATCTGTTGATGATGTACTTAGCCTGCATCGTGCTAAAGATGGTAGGATGTATGTAGGAACAACATCGGGACTAGTGTGTTTGACCTTTAATAAGGAACAAATCAGTGCCTCCTATATCGGTAGAGAACAAGGGTTGCTTAATGATATGATTCATGGCATATTGGAGGATGCAAATGGTTTTTTATGGCTTGGCACTAATCGTGGACTTATTAAATATAATCCCAAAAACACTTCTTCGCATGCTTATTATTATGCCGCCGGTGTGCAGGTGGGCGAGTTTAGTGATGATGCCTATTATCAATGTCCTTATACCGGACGTCTTTTCTTTGGAGGCATTGACGGTTTGCTTTATCTGGATAAGGAAGTGGCGACAGCTCCGGAATTCTATCCGAACATATTATTGCGTAAGCTAATGATTGGACGTAAGGAGGTTAATCTGGGGGATTATTATACCGATGGTGGCAAAGCGTTAAGTTTTAAAGGAGCGAAGGCTTCTTTTTCCCTTTCTTTTGTTGTTCCAGACTTTCTTACTGGAGGTGATGTGGAGTACTCCTATATGCTGGACGGATTTGATAAAGACTGGACCTCGTTTAGTAGTATAAATGAAGCATCGTATCTAGAAATACCTTCGGGTAGCTATGTTTTAAAGGTCCGTTATAAGAAAGATGTATTTAATACGGAATATAAGGTATTTTCTATCCCTTTGTACATTCTTCCGCCTTGGTATCTTTCTACGGTAGCCTATGTCATTTACTTGCTGTTTTTCATATTAATAGCCGGTTATCTGATTCATTTATTAAGAAAATATTTTCTCCAGAAGCGTATGATGCAGCGGCTGTTGACAGCAGAAAGCAATGAAGCTCTACCGGAGTCCGCCAGTCTTAATCGTGAGTTACTGAATCGTTTTACGTCCATTTATCGCTCTTGTGATCAGTTGCGTGCGGAAAATCTCCCTTATGAACAGCGTCTCAGAATTATGGAGCAGGTACACGAGACGGTTATTGCAACTCTTTTCCGTTCGGGAACTTTGGCTGTAGAGGAACTTAAGTCATTTTTCCCTACGGAATATGCGATTACTGGTTGTATGTGCATGAAAGAGCTCTCTATAGAAGTCTTGCATGTGTTGGAAGGACAGGGCGTTGATATATCTTCTGTAAAACTTGCTATACCAGAACACTTTGTTTATCCTGTTTATAAGAATGCTTTACGCTGTATGCTCTATTGGTGTTACCTTTATATTGGCGGAGTAAAACATAAGTCGGATATTGTAGTGGATGTGAAGGAAGAGGAAGGACGGATGTTGTTGCAGTTCTCTGCTGTAGATGATACTCTGAAGGAATTATATAAGCAACTTTCCGGTTCGGAAGAAGAGGGAAGAAGAGATAGTAAGGAAACAGAAGAGGCGATAACTACCCGCCAATTACTGTTTTCTGTGCAAGCGGCTTTGAGACAGCTAAATGTTACGCTTCACTATGCCGACAGAGAAAAGGATCATTTATTGACGTTAGCCTTTGAACCGGCTATCATCAAGGAGACTGAAGAGCATGGGAAGAAAACGGTTCTTCTGCTGGAGGATAGGGATGAAATGGTATGGCTGATAAGTGATCTCTTAGCAGATGAATTTGTTGTTTGTCCGGTGAAAAGTGTACAACTTGCATTTGAAGAAATACGTAGATCGGCTCCTGCTTTGTTACTAGTTGATATGTTGATGTATGCAAAAGCAGAGAGTGACTTCCTGGAATATGTGAATAAGAATCGTACTCAACTTTCGAAAACGGCATTTATTCCAATGTTAAGTTGGAAAGTAAGTTCGTCCATTCAGCGCGAATTGATTATGTGGGCTGATTCATATATTGTACTTCCTTATGATATTATATTTTTGAAAGAAGCCGTCAATAAAGCTATTTACGGTACTCGGGAGGCAAAGCAGATTTATATGGAAGAGCTTGGTGACTGGGCCGGACGCATTGTTTGTACTACAGAAGAACAGGCGGACTTTATCCGGAAACTGTTGCAAGTGATAGAACAAAATCTTGACCAGGAAGAATTGGGATCAACCTTAATTGCCGACCGTATGGCGATGAGTCCGCGTCAATTCTATCGCAAGTTTAAAGAAATATCCAATGCGGCTCCCAGTGACTTGATAAAGAGTTATCGGATGGAGAAGGCTGCACGATTGTTGCAGAATGAAGAACTTTCTATTCAGGATGTTATCGCTGAAGTTGGTATTTCCAGCCGTTCCTATTTTTATAAAGAGTTTACCCGCCGATTCGGAATGACGCCGAAAGATTATCGGGAGCAACTCCGATAATGCTATCCCCACTATCTTATTCTTTACTAATTGAGTTTTATGGATGTATTACCCGAATCCTTAGATCAGTAATTCCGGATAATTAAGTCTTTCGAGGTCCTTATTTATTCGTTCCACTATAGTTGGGCGCAAGAGGAACTATAGTGCTTCTTGCGTCCAACTATAGTGGAACGAAAGGGAAACTACAGTAGAACGAATGAATTTGGACTGATAAGAAATTAGTTTTTCAAAGTCTTTCGGTTAATGATTCGGGATTCCTTCATTCCTTCTGTTCTTTGGTCGTTTGGGGTGACAGATATATTTGAATTCATGTCTGTATAGATTTTATTTATTACTGCTTACGAATAAACTTTTTAATAAAAGTGGCGAAAAGGCGGCTATTATAACTTGATACAATGTGCGCAAACTTGTGCTCTGTTTGTACGTGAATGAATGCTATGTGTTGATATATAGATGTTTATAATGTGCTTTATTTCTCCTTTCTGTTCTATAAATGAGCATTTTCATTTTGACATAATTTTGTCACTTCTGCGGAATATTCTTAATATTAAAAGTTTTTAATTTGCTTCCGCTTATAAGAATTATATAGGCGATTGATAACCTTAGTATTAATTAAAAAAAACAAAGTAACATGAATTTGTTTGAAATGGAAAAACATCACACAAAGACATTGTGGCTATTGGCATTACTGCTAACATTTAGTACAGTAGTGTGGGCACAAGGTACTCCTGTAACAGGGCGTGTGTCTGATGAAAAAGGCGAATTGCTCATTGGAGTGAGCGTTCAGGAAAAAGGTACTACGAATGGTACCATAACAGACACCAATGGTCAGTATAATCTGAAACTGACGAGTAACAATCCCATTCTTATCGTATCCTATATAGGATATAATTCTTGCAGAAGATGTATCGTCACTGGACGAAGTGGTAGTTGTGGCTTACGGACATCAACGTAAAGTATCGGTAGTAGGTGCGCAGTCATCTATGAAAATAGAAGATATAAAGATGCCGACAGCTAATTTATCTTCTGCTATTGCTGGACGTTTGCCGGGTGTAGTAGCTGTGCAACGTTCAGGAGAACCGGGGCATGATGATTCCGATCTTTGGATCCGTGGTATTTCTACACTGGCGGGTCAGAACTCTAAACCACTGGTATTGGTGGATGGTGTGGAACGTAGTTTCAATAATATCGACCCTGAAGATATTGAGTCGTTTACGGTGCTGAAAGATGCTTCTGCCACAGCTGTATATGGAGTACGCGGTGCTAATGGTGTAATTCTGATTAAAACCAAACCGGGTAAGGTGGGCAAGCCGCAATTCTCAGTAGACTACTATGAAGGTTTTGTGACATTGACAAAGAAACCTGAAATGGCGGATGCCTTTACGTATATGGATGCTGCCAATGAAGCGTATATGGATACTAGAGGCAGTATGTTATATTCTCCTCAATATATTGAGGCTACGAAGAAAGCCCATGGATTACTACCGAATGATAATCCACTGATGTTCAATCCTTATTTGTATCCGAACGTTGATTGGATGAACGAATTATTCAATGACTGGGGACATAATCGTCGTGTAAATGTAAGTGTGCGTGGTGGGGTACCTAATGCCACTTACTACGTTTCATTGAGTTATTATAATGAAAAAGGTCTGACACGTACCGCTGAAATGGAGAACTATGATGCTAACATCCGTTACGACCGCTACAATTATACCGCTAATTTGAACTTGAAGCCAACAGAAACGACTACTATTGATTTGGGCTTCAATGGTTTCCTTTCTATGGGTAACTATCCGCAGCAATCTACCAGTGACTTGTTTGCGTCAGCTATGGAGATTAATCCGGTCTATTTGCCGTTAATGATGCCTGATGGTTCTGTACCAGGTATCTCTACCAATGGTGACCTCCGTAACCCGTATGCCGATTTGACTCGTCGTGGTTACAAAAATGAAGCAAGAAATCAGTTGAACTCCAACATTCGTTTGACGCAAGACCTTGGTTTCTGGAAGTGGAGTAAAGGGCTTACCGCCTCTGCCATGTTGGCTTTCGACGTGCATAACAGTCGTGACCTGAAGTATAACAAGCGTGAAGATACTTACAATTTTGCCGGAACTAAAGACGAAAACGGATTGTGGAATGATGATGTATTTGATGCAGATGGCAATTATCGGTATGCACTGACCTATACAG
>OLXP01000830.1_pt1 | contig 11427 bp, 7 predicted proteins | sample 1644201 | NCBI WGS metagenome assembly OLXP01 (sample SAMEA103958163, study PRJEB25191) | human gut metagenome
CTTATAAATAAAGTTAAATCAAAGTGTTGCGGAATTAAGGATATTTTCTTTTTCTCTTTTTTCATTATCCAATAAGAGTTTAAATTTGAAAGATGTTATCTTTTCCTTTGCTATAATGAATAGTATTGATAAAACTATTATAAAATAAATCAACCATGCCCACCAAGTGTTCCACCAAGGTAATTTTACAACAATATCGAGACTTATTCCTTCGTCCTGTTCATTACCATAAATATTGTTTTCTCTGATATGCAACGTATAATTGCCAGGAGGAATATTGGTATAGGTGATATGATGTCCATTAGTTTTTATCCATTTTTTATCCAATCCGTCTAATTTATATTCATAAAATGTCGGAAATATAGAATAATAAAAATCGTTGTCCGAGAAAGTAAATTCCAGATTGTTCTGATTGTGTTTCAATACAATTTTATCTGTATATGAAATAATACGCTTCAGAATTTTGTTACTGTCATTGGGTAACATTAATGCGTTATTTACAAATAATTTTGAAAGATACAAGGACTTTTTGTTAGCTGAATTCTTTAAATTATCCACAGAAAATGCAGCCAGCCCCTCCAAACTGCCCGCATATATATCCTTATTTTCGGAAACGTAAAGTCCGTTATCTACACCAAACGATGAAACTGGCAGTTTTTTCCCCGATATAGAATATTTCACTCTCTTTTCTTTTGTATCGAAAAAAGAAAGTCCGTTACTACACATAATTATCATAAATCTTTCATCGAGAGAAATACAATTAAAGCAATAATCATCCAATATTAGGGAATTCTTGGAATTATATATTTGAAAAGTATCTTCTTTAGCATTATATCCTAACATTCCACCACCTTCCGTACCTATATAAATCTCACCGTTACTTGTTTCACATATACATAAGAGTACATTGTGCTTTATGCCAAAATCACTCGATTGGTATCGTTTCATTGAATCTGGCACACCTATTTTCATACAAACTATATTTTTATTATATATCGCCCATATCTGGTCTGATTGATCGATAACAAACGCAAGTACTCCCTTAATACATAATAGCGGGGTAACTTCGTTGGTTTTTTCATTAAACACATAAATACCATCACTTGAAGAAAATACAATTTTATCGCCATACATATATACATGTGTCACAGTGTGATGTAACACTCTATCCTTTGGAGACTTAAAACACTTGGTGAATTTTCCGGAAGGTATGTCATAAGCTATCAATCCCGATAAATAGGTACCAATATATAATTTATCCTTATTCTTATCATAACAGATAGATTTCATATTATCTGCTACAAGACCGGAGTCTTTCGTACTGAGGTGACGGAATATTTCAGTCTTATGATTCATATAATTAAGTCCTCCGCCATCTGTACATATCCACAAATCATCCCGTTTGTCTTTTACAATTCCACTGACAAATGGAAAATTGAGACAATCAGAGCGTTCCTTGTTTGCGGGATAGTATTTAAAAATTCTACTCTCTGGGGAAAAGACACTGACCCCTCCATAATAAGTGCCGACCCATAATCCTCCCTCCTTGTCCAAATAGAGGGCGAATATGGATGAATGTTTCATGTCACCGGAAAAACCTCCTGAGGCATAGGACTCTATATTACCGGTTGAGATAGAGTATTTGTTCAGTCCTTCACGAGTTCCGATCCATAAATTACCGGACTGGTCTTCGGTTACCACCCTTACGTCATTGCTGCAAAGACTATTCGCTGTTCCGGGATTATTGACAATATGGTTTACACAAATATCATTGTCAAACTGATACAGCCCGTTTGAACGAGTTGCCATCCAAATAGAACCATCTTTACTTTCATAAAGCATTTCGATGGAAGGTATGTCCAATATACATTTCCATAATCCATTTTTATATTCTTTGTAACATCCTTTTGACGTGACGATATACCATTCACTACTTCTATTGCAAAATATAGAACTTATTCTTCCTGAAGAGATTTCTATTTTTTTGAAGAAATCCCAACGATTATCGCCTTCATTCCATTCCAAAATTGAATCTTTAGCAGCTATATAAATTTTGCCACCAATAGAATTAACAGCGTTTATATCTCTTTCTCTGATACACTGAAAACGGTCTTCAGTCAATTTATAACAAACCAAAGAATTGTCAGCACGCAAAAATATATTGTGATTTGAATCTTCAACGATTCGATAAATTGTATTATTTTTAATATAGTTGTCAAAACGTTCTTCACCTCCTTTCAAGGTTATCATTTCATTTCCGTCATAGATACTCAAACCTTGCAATGTTCCGAACCACATCCTTCCCAATTCATCCTGATGAATACTTAGTATTGAAGGTTGCGAGAGTCCGTCTTTTACTCCTATATTTTTAAAATAATATCCGTATAAAGGAAAATGTATGAAGTTTATGCACAAAAACAAAATAATACGAATAAGACTTTTTTCATATAAGCCGGATTTCTGTTTCTTCATGATTGATTAGACTTTATGAGGTTCACGCAATTAAATAAATTGCGTATACAAATATCCTATTTAATTTAGAAATATCAAAAAAATATATGTCTTTTGAGGATATAGGAATAGATTTTCATTTATTTATTGTCTGCGTTAGCCTGTATACTTTCCCGTTCTCATCTATACCCTCAATAATAATGTCCTCCGGTGCGGTGCTGTCTGGAGTGTAATATTCTATTATTGCATTTCCTTCTTCATCCAATTGCAGTGCCGGATTCCAATAGATAGTACTCCTTAAATCTGAACGCCGGGCATCTTTCTTTTCGGGAGTATCATAGGTTGGGTGATAAAATTCCACCGAGTCACTGTACCCGAGTGGAGAGTAAGTGATGATTCCTTGTGCCGGTCTGGCCGGAAGATCTCTTCCGTCTTTTAATGTGATAACAATGGCACCGGCAGCACCACGGGAACCTAATATTGCCGCATCTGCTCCGCGGAGCAGACTTAAACTGGACATATCACTGGCTTGCAGGGTGGTCAGGATCTCATTGTCATCCTCGTACACTACATCGTCAATCACGATAACAGGCTGTTGCGGATTGTTGCGTATATGTATTTCGTTTCCATTCATTACGCTAACTCCCGGCAGTCTCATTACTGCATCAAAGGCTGTATGTGCACCGTATTTTTCCAGTTGCTCTCCTTCGACAGTATAGGTGTTGATTCCTCCTGTATAAATACTTGTTGAACTGGGCTTTTTCCGGTTTCCTGTAATCAGTACTTCTTTCAGATTGTAGACTCTCATGCCGCCTTCCATGTAATATTGGTCGCGGGTATTGAGCAAATAGTCTTCCATAAAGGTTGCTGCTCCGTCACGGAAAGGGGATTTATGGAAGGCAACCGGATACTCAGGTTTTTCTATTTCAATATCAACTCCGGCAAAACCTCTCTTTGTACGTGCTTGTATGAGGAAAGTGGTACTGTCTCTGAATGAGGTATTGACTATAAATTCTCCTTTCTCGTCTGTGGTTGTTGTGGCGATAATGTTTTGTTTAGGAGCTAATAATACGATAGGTCCTTTTTTTACATTCCCTCCGAAGAAACCTTTAATACGCCCACTGATAGTCTGTCCTTTCTCAATATAATTAGTGAAGTTCAATGAGGGAGCACGCAGTACATTATCAAATTTGTATCTGCGCCAGCCATGTGTCATCATCAAGAAATCTAACGAGCGTAGGGTTCGTGCATCTTGGCGGAGAAAATAGAACCCCGGGTCTTCCACATATCCTTTCAGATCGGAAGTCAACAGTAGGTTTGATACAATGTTGTCAGCGAGAGAATCCGGTTGGATACTTTTCCGGTTGGTAATGCTGACGGAGAAACTACCGTTTACAGGATTTCCCTTGTCGTCTTTTATTGAAATATTTAATGATACTTTTTCTCTTTTTCCGTATGTCGGTCGGTCCGGAGTTATTTGCCATTGGGGAGTTTTGCGGTCGGGAACAAAGACTAGCCGTTCGCTGAGCACATTCCCTTGCTGGTCGATTAACATGAAATGAGTGATCCCTTCTGTAAACAGGCTGTCATTCATTTTTCCGAAAGTCCTTGTCGGATTAATAGGTTGAAGTATGGAAAGTTTTCCACGGGTGTGAGCAATGAGAAATAGCTTTTGAGGCCATTCTGTTGCCTCTGTTTTCTGAATCTCATAACGTATTTCCTGTTTATAGTGACTTATGGAAAGTGTGATTCCCTTTTGTTCGATAGCCGGGAGGTCAAATCGTTTGGTAACTCCATCGCTGGACGTAGCCATTACGTAATAGGAACTGCCGTTGGAAGGGTTTAATGTGAAAATCCCCATTCCTTTGTGCTCGGAATGAAAAGATGTCAGTGTATCTCCTTGGGAATCCAGTAAGAAACCTTCTATTTCTTTGGAGAATCCGTCTGCTCCCTGAGCTTTGAACGCTATGTTCTGGTGCTGAACAGCAAGTAGTGCGCCTCCTTCCGGGAAAAAAGTGACGTCAAAGTCATTTGTAAATGCCGGCAAATAAAAAGTCTTTTTATAGATGTATTGCGGGTCGTCAAATTCCACTTCAATGCTGCGGGCAGCAGTTGGCTTCAAATCCGGTAAGGAAATGGAAATCAGTCCGTTTTCATCTGTCTTTTTTCTCCCTTTATCTTTTATTTTTCCGTTTACGATAAACCGATACCGGATTGCTGTGTTCTTAAAAACCTCTTGGGTATTGCTGGTAAACTTGACTTTTGCTGTATAATGGGTATCGTCCTCTTGTTGATATTCGATGTTTGAAAGGATGGTGTTATCTATGGAGTTTCCGATTTTCAGATTACGTGAATAGAAGAATTCCGGTCCTTCATTCAACATCCAGTTACTGTATCCTCGCAGGTAGTAATCACCGGCGGGGAGGGTAGGAGGCAGGGTAAAAGCATTGTGGAAACCTAAAGAGTCTCTACGGATTTTTTTTCGTTCTACGATCGAGTCGGAACGATTGATTAATTCTGTAATGATAAAGTTACTCTGGCTATCATCTTGGTGGGTAATGGCATTTATCAGGTAGCCTTTGAACCAGATTTTCTTTCCGGCACCGTAAAATGGTTTGTCCAGGTGGAGATAAACCTTCTCATGGGGTATTTTCTCTAACAGGCTAAAATTGGCAATAACCGTATCTTGCATACTTTGTGCTGATAGCATTGAAGTTGATAATAACATTCCTGTTATCAGAGCTATTTGACATATTTGTGTCAGTAAGGTAGTTTTGCTTTTCATACGATATATAATGTTAGAGTGTTAACTTTTGTGCATCCAGATAGAAAGTACTTTTCGTTTGACTGCGAGTATATTAATGATTGATACGATAAGGAACAGAAGAATACCCATGCCGATAGCTGCCCATAGTGAACCTGTTTCCAATTGGGGGAATAGCAGGCGGATACTTTCTATGTAATAGCTACGCAGCCAGGTTACTAATCCGATAGATAGCAGTAATACAACGATGTTCAACCCTACTGTGAGTATCTGATAAGGCAATGCTACTCTATTGGGGCTGTATCCTATTAATAAAAGACTTTCCAGCTTGGTCGTATTTTTTTGTAGCAGTAAGAAGATGCTTAACATCAGGATATAGAATGAAAGGATACTGATAAATAGGCCGACTCCCAGCACAATACCTACAATCAGGCGAAGGAAATAGGTAGTCTTGCCTGCATCCAACTTTCCGTCTTCCGTTTCATATCCTTTCTTTTGAAAATAACCGGCAATGGAGGAATCCGCAGGATTGCTGACTTCAATAATCAGTCGTGCCGGTTGTGCTTCCGCATTCGGGGCAAAGTTCTTGTTGGCCCATTCCATAAAAGACTGGGGGACCAAAATGGTGTTCAGTCGATTGGAGAAACCGACGATATTTCCTTTATACTGCTCTACCCGGCCATTTCCGCGCATCATGATGTCCATTTGGATCAGACTCATTAAGCCTTCCGATAGCTTGGGCAGGCTACGGCTTTGGGCAAAGCCGAAGTTATAAAGATTCAGGTAATTGCGGGGAATAATGATAGGAATGGTGTGTGTGGCTTCATCAAAGTGCCATTTATCGAGTTTAATATCAACAAATTCATCGGGAACCGATTCGAAAAACATATCGGTGGAAAGATGAATACCAGCTTCCTGCATACCCAGTCCCGCCGAAACTTTGAATTGGGAGGGGGTAAAAGCTCCGATTGTCTTGGTAAACGATTGTTTCTTCAGGTCGGCGATGTCTTCGGCAGAGAATGTGTTGTTTTTTCCTGCAAAAGAGCTGAGCGTGCTAATCTTCTTTGTGGCTATGATGAAATCTTTCTTCATAAAGCTGTCTCCTTCGGTGAATACCGGAATGATATCTTTATAAAACTGTACACTAAGCAATACAATCATCATACCGAATAGATTGGCTAAAAAGAAACCGGCTAACTGGCCGATACTGATATGTTGGCGGAGAAGTTTCCAGACAAGGGCTGACATTTTATTTATGATTTACAAATTATAATTTACAATAACTCATTACTCGCCACTTATCATAGCTGGAGTATGCGTTGATAAGGCAACTCAATATGTTTTCCTATGGAAGTGGCGATTACTCCGGCTTGTTGCTTTTCAGCTTCGCCAATAATAAGTTCTCCCATAATGCGGCTGTTGTCATCATCCAGATGACTGATAGGTTCATCCAGAAAAAGGAAATCGAAAGGCTGGCAGAGTGCTCGGATAAAGGCAACCCGTTGTTGCTGCCCGAACGAGAGTTTACCGGTCTTTACATTCAGCTTGTCCGAAAGTCCCAGTTTCTCGAAGAAGGCTAGGATTTCTTTCTTCTTTTTGTATCCGGTAAGATTATTTTTCAGTTGTACATTTTCAAGAGCAGTCAGCTCGGTGAAGATACGTAAATCTTGAAAAAGCATACTCAGTGAATGCTTTCTCAGGTCTACCCATTGCTTCACAGAATATGCTTTGATATTAGTCTCATCGAAATTGATAATCCCCTGATAGTCGTTGCGATAGCCATAAATATAGCTGCACAATGAAGATTTTCCGGTGCCGGAAGCCGCTTCTATCAGATACATTTCCCCTTTCCGGAAGATAAGATCCTGATGCCATATATCCGAAGTCACCGAATTACGGTCAGCAAACACTTGGGGAAGTGTTTGCTGTAAATGAATGCTATTCATGCCGTTTGTTTACGAATTACATACCGGTAAATTGTTTACCGAAGTCAACGATTAATTTGAGCGCATTGACGTCTTTATCTTTCAGGCAAAGGTCGATTTCGCTTGTTTCTCCTTCTGAACTAACGGACAGATAGGAAACTTTTGATAACATCTCAGAACCGGTCCGGAACTTTTCACCACCAAATCCGATCAGCATTTTAACAACAGGAAGTTCAAGTATAGCTTCTGCGTTGATAGCCATGAATACGGTTTTTCCCTTCATTTCCGATGCATACGGAGCGTCTTTGATAGACTTGTCTGCCGCTTTTTCTATATTTTTGTAGAGTAACTCGTCATTGGTGGCATACATTTGTTTGTCTTTGATACCAAAGAATACGTTCATTCCTTTACTCTTATAGACATATTCGTTTTTGCCCAGTTCCAGAATATCTTCTCCTTTTTTCAGTCCCAATGCCTGCTTGTTCTTATAAAGGGCTTCGAGTGCATTGCCGTTTTTTACGTCTGCATACACTATAAAGGTAGGAGCGCTGTTCATGGTTACGTTGATTAACCCTGCGGAGATATCACCGTTGAAGGAACTGAACAATTCTTTAACTTCATCTGCTTTGGAGATAGATACTGTGTTACGGAATTCCTTATTTTCACTTAGGAGATTATAAAGACCTTCTCCTTTTATACCCAGATTGACAAACATCAGGGTAGAAGCCGGGAAGTATTTTACGAACGTATTGTTTGCTTTTCCAAATGCTTCCAACTGTTTTTTCATCAAAGCTTTTACAGCCTCGTTCTCCGTGTAATTTTCTGTTTTCAAGGCAATTCTTCCTTTTTCAAAGTTTAATCCGGCTATTATGGTTATGTCTTCTGCTTTCACTTCAGCGGGAAGTCCCATACTGACTTGCTCTTGATAAGGTGCAGGAATAGCTGCCATGGAAGCGAAGAAATTGATGTCACTTTTTTGTTTTTCCATTTTCTGGAAAGCGCCGGATTTCGCAATGCTGTTATCTGCGGTTTGCTTCAACAGATTGGTGATGCCTTCTTTGGCTTTCTCTATTTGAGATGTTCCTTTTACGGAAATGAGCATTACGGTAGAATTGTTGAAAGCGACTAAACCTCCGTTCATGGTTGTAAAGCTATATCCAGCTACTTCGTTGATTGGTTGGCAGATTTGCTCTTTTACCATTATTTCCAAGGAAGCGTGCAGGTCATCTTCGCTTTTGATTTTCGCAACTGCGGTAGAGTATGGAAAAGAGGGCGAAGTAAATACGTAGACAGGAGCTTCTACGTCAATTCCCGATTCACTGGGGTTATTCATCACTTTTTCTAATTGTTGGAAAGTGGCAGCGTTCATTCCACTTTTTAGTGCTTCCAATACTTTTTGCTTGGCAGCTTCATTCTCTTTATCATTCAATCCGGCCTTACTAGTCAAGGATTTTAGATTTATAGAGGTAACAACCGTAGCATCAGCCGGTATTATATTGGTATATTCCACTGTTTTGGAACATGCTGCCAGGAAAACAATCAGTACTGTAAGTACCGAGAGTCGTGAAATCATTTTCTTTGCCATACTCATATTTTTTAATGGTGTATAAATTTCAATTTAACTGTTCTTTTATTGTTGATTTAGCAGATTCAACGTGTGGCAAGCCACCAATGCCGCTGTTTCTGTCCGAAGTCGTGATTTACCCAGGCTGATCGGCGTGAATCCCCGTTCAATAGCTTTTTCTACTTCGCCCTCACTGAAATCTCCTTCCGGGCCGATCAGCACCAAGGCGTCTTCTCCGGCTTTTAGTACGTCCTTCAGCAGAGGTTTCTCACCTTCGTAGCAGTGAGCGATAAACTTCTGTCCCTTAAACTCCTGATTGATGAATTTATTGAAATCTGTCATCTCATTCAGTTTCGGCAGACGGGCTTTGAGTGATTGTTTGATTGCCGAGATAAGAATCTTTTCGATCCGTTCGTTCTTGATAACTTTACGTTCCGAGAACCGGCAGTTGAGAAATGTCAGTTCGTCGAATCCTATTTCAGTGGCTTTCTCGGCAAACCATTCATTACGGTCCATATTTTTAGTTGGTGCCATGGCGATGTGCAGGTGGCACGGCCATAGTGGTTTTTGGAAAATTGTCTCTTTGATAGCTACCAGACAACGTTTGTTGGTTGCTGCCGTAATTTCTGCCTTGTAGAAACTACCCTTTCCATCGGTAAGGGTGATTTCGTCTCCGATACTTAACCGCAAGACACGGGTACAGTGCTGTGCTTCTTCTTCCGGAAGCTCATTGGTTTTCTGTATATCGGGAGTATAAAAAACGTGCATATAGTAATTATTGATTTTTATTTCTTTGATTGATCTGGTCGCGTATTTTAGCGGCCAATTCATAGTTCTCGTCTTTAATAGCCTGCTCCAATGCTTGTTCAAGTGTTTTGGAAGTGGCACTGCGCGACGACGATTCATGTTCTTCTTCCATAGATTCCTTGTCACCAACTGTTTCTTCAGAACGGTTCCTTTCTTCATCCGGTATGCGCAGGCATTCCCGGTCGAGGATAGATTCATAAATCAGAATCGGGCAGTCGGCACGTACCGCCAATGCAATGGCGTCCGATGTACGTGCGTCAATACGTATAATATCTTCGTCTCTTTTCAGGTAAACATAAGAGTAGAAAATACCGTCTTTAGCTTTGTAAATCAGCACACGTATCAGGCTTACCCCCAATACGGTAAGGCTTGTGGTGAATAAATCGTGTGTTAACGGGCGTGGAGTTTTAATTCCTTTCAGATACAACGCGGTAGCCTGGGCTTCGGCGGGACCGATGATGATAGGCAGTTGCCGTTCACCGTCCACTTCACCCAATAGCATTGCGAATGCACCTACCTGCGCTTGGCTATTTGTGATATTTAAAACTTGTAATTCTACCTTTTTATCCATTGTTTTTTACTTAATTTGTTTTACTCTCCCGTCGGTGCTTATACTTGAATACCAAGGCAAACAGAATTCCGATAACCAACGCATACGCAGCAAAAATCAGCCAGATATCCGTCCATTCCCGACTCACCAATTTGCCGTCGGCATATACCGAGAAAGCATCTACCACAGCTCCGCTGGCATATCCTCCGATGATAGCTCCCAGACCGTTAGTCATCATAAAGAACAACCCTTGAGCACTGGCACGAATGGAGGAATTAGTCTCTTGTTCAACAAACAAGGAACCGGAAATGTTGAAGAAATCAAACGCCATACCATAAACAATCATGGAAAGAATCAACATCCACAATCCGCCTCCCGGATCTCCGAAGCCGAACAAACCGAACCGGAATACCCATGCAAACATACTGATTAACATCACTTGCTTGATGCCGAAATGCTTCAGGAAAAACGGTATAGCAAGAATAAACAGTGTCTCGGACATCTGTGATATGGATAGCAGGATAACCGAATGTTTCACCCCGAAAGAATCTGCAAACTCCGGAATACCGGCAAAACTGCCTAGAAACAGGTCACCGTATGTATTGGTTATCTGTAAAGCCGCCCCCAAAAGCATGGAGAAAAGGAAGAAAATTGCCATTTTCTTTCTTTTAAATAACACCAATGCATCCAGCCCGAAAGCCGAAAGCAGTGATTTGTTTTCTGTTTTGGCGGGTTTACAAGCCGGAAGGGTGAAAGAATAAACTCCCAGTAACAGCGCGGATATGGCACCGACATAAAGTTGGGCGCTTGAGTTTTTGAATCCGGTAAGGTCTACCGCCCACATGGCACAGATAAAACCGATCGTTCCCCATACGCGGATAGGGGGGAAATCTTTGATTAAATCACATTTATATTGCTCCAATGCATTGTATGAAACGGTATTGGCTAATGACAAAGTAGGCATATATACCAATAGATTGAGTAACATGGCCCAATACATCTGGTCGTATCCCGTAGCGGTGGAAGCGTAGAAAAGACAGGCTGCACCTACAATGTGGCAAAGTCCGTATAAACGCTCTGCATTAAACCATTTATCGGCAATGATACCGATAATGCCGGGCATCACCAAAGAGGCAATTCCCATAGTGGCGAAAATGGCTCCGATTTGTCCACCTTCGAAATGGAGTTCTCTGCCCATATAGCCACCTAGTGAAATTAACCATGACCCCCAGACAAAAAATTGCAGGAAGTTCATAATAATCAAACGAACTTTTATGCTCATGACTTTTTAAATTTGTGTTTCTCTTTTGCTAATAATAGATGCAAATATAATATTTTCGTTGATTGGGTGGACAAGTTAATCGAT
>OLXP01000838.1_pt1 | contig 11271 bp, 14 predicted proteins | sample 1644201 | NCBI WGS metagenome assembly OLXP01 (sample SAMEA103958163, study PRJEB25191) | human gut metagenome
AAACAGCCTACGTTCTACACAGATAACACAATCGCCTATTTCTATGGCATGGATGTATTAGATGCAAGACAGAAGAGGATTCTTCCACCCAAAACAGGAATGGAGACTTAAAATTATCAGAAAGTTGCAACTTATTTAAAACCTATTTACAACTAGCAAGTTGTATGATATAATGAAGATACCTTTCAAAGGTAATAATATTTTAGGAGGATGTAGTATGAACAAAGTGATTTTACAAGGAAGATTAACGGCGGACCCGGACAACAGAACGGGCGCTAATGACACGGTGATTTGTCGATTCACGGTTGCGGTAGACCATTATAACGCGCGGGAGGGCGAGAAGAGCGCGATTTTCGTACCGTGTATCATGTTTGGACAGAGAGCAGACGTGTTCGGTCATTATACTCATAAGGGGGATAGAGTACTAATCGAGGGTAGAATTGACGTTTCCAATTATGAGGACGAAAATGGGAACCGAAGGACATTCACAAACGTTGTTGCGGAGCAATTTGACTTCATTCATAACGCGAAAGTTCCATCTTCAGAAGAAGAGGAAAAGAAGCCAGCGAAAAAATATAATAAAAGGTATTGATATCTATCATAAATCATGCTATAATATAGTTGCCCTGTAAATGAACATTTTTTCCTTATGGCAAGCCCCCCTTTTGATTCAGTGGGGCTTGCTTTTTTATTGTCAATATGGTAAAATTAACATGAAGGAGGGATGCTGATGGAAGTAATGGATGCTATTATGCAGTCAATTTCAACAATCGGGTTCCCTATTGTCGCGTTTCTTTTGATGTGGCGAGCATTGATGGACGAGAAAGATGCACATAAAGAAGAAATCGCATTGTTAAAGGAGAGCCTTGATAACAACACAAATATCCTTACGAAGCTATATGAAAGAATGGAGGTGCAGTGATGGAGAAAGAAAGCACGTATGCATTGAATGGCGGTATTGGTGATGAAAAGAATGCCATTCTTCAGGTTATGTTTGAACCAAAAGAAATCAGCAGTGGAGATAAGGGTAAGCAGGTTCTGATGCTTCAGTTCATTCTGGATATGCTGGATTATGACTTGGGTCCGGATGGAATTGATGGCGTATACGGTCCTTCCACGCAAGCAGCAGTGGAAGCATTCCAGATCGCTAACAATCTGAAGCTGGACGGGATTTGCGGCGTGGAAACGTGGAATAGTCTTTTAGGGAGTGGTGTATAATGGCTGATTTTGTACCACGTCTCACAGATGATGGGATCCTCAATAACCCGTATTGGTATGCGGATAACGTCTACTACAAAAGCGGCTATGGTATGCCTAACTGCACATGCTACGCGTTAGGTAGATGGTATGAGCTTCAGGGGTCCTCTGAACCATTCAATTTCACCCGATATAACGATGGTAAGGACTGGTATCAGATGGGAATTGAAGCTGGTTATGAGCATGATCCTATGATTCCACGATTGGGCGCTAATGTTTCATGGGACTATGAAGGCGGCGGACATGTCGCTATTGTGGAGGAAATTGAATACAATGCGGATGGAAGTGTGAACAGCATTGTGACTTCAAATAGTGCTTACAACGGAACGTATTTTTATACCGAACGTTTGTATGCTTCTAACGGGTATATCTGGCGCGCTGATTCCACATTGAATGGGTTCGTGTATCATCCCGATATCGCCCCCGGTCCTGTTATGGGGAAGAAAATGAACTGGATGTATTACTTACGGCGTTTTGATAGGATAAGATGAGGTGTCATAATGGATAAGGATTTATTTAGCAAGTTTGAGCCTTTTGTAAGAGAAGGCTTGAATGATGAGGAACTGGCTCAATTGCAAGCCTTGCGAGAAAGCTTTGACGCGGGAATTAGTGAATATGAGTCGCTGTCAACACAGCTTTCTGACGAGAGAAAAGCAAGAAGGGATCTTCTTTTTAAGGGTAGAACGTCCTTTGAAAAAGAAGAAAAAGAAGTAGATCCTCAAGAAGAGGAACCAAGCAAAGAAGAAACAATCACAATTCAAAATCTATTTGGAAAAAGGAGTGATCTGTAATGGCAATGATCCCGTCAAGGGACACAACAGTATTGTCCGCCACGTCTACGGATATTCTGAACGCTATCAGAAATACGTTAGGCGGCGGATATGTAACTTCTGTACCGATTGCAGATGGAAGTGATGCAAACCTGCAGAGAATCGGAACAGCAATTATTGGAAACGCGGATATCCGCAATCAGTTTGTCGGAATGTTAAACGCCATCGGCTTAACTATCATCAAATCAGCCATCTATTATAATGAATGGGCTGATGCAAAGCTCGGTACGATGGAGTATGGAGAAATTGCAAGGGAAGCATTCGTTGAGATTGTAATGCCTCATCTGTATAACCCGAATGCAGGGGCAGACGAATACTTCGCTTGGGATAAACCCAAGGTGGAAGAGGCGCTTCATTTTATTAACTACAAAACATTCTATAAGATTCCCATCAGCAGGTTCGAGCTGAGGAAGGCATTCTCCTATGCATCTGGCGTTGAGGATCTTTTGAGCAACCTGATTTCCAGAGCTGAGGTTTCTGAACAGTATGATGAATATCTCGCAATGCGCTACATTGTCGCTCGAAACATTGTAGACGGACATGCCAAGATTAACCATATTGACGTGATCACAAAAGATAACGCGTTGGATGTGGCCGAGGATATTCTTGCGATTTCTGATGATCTGGACTTCATGAGCAGGGATTATAACGCGGCTGGCGTATTGAGAACATTTCCAAAGTCTGAACAATGGGTTATCATGACACCGCGTGCTAAGGCCGTGCAGAATGTCAATGTACTGGCGAATGCCTTTAACCTGAATAAGGTAGAGTGGAGCGGCGTCCAGAAACGGTTCGACCGTCTGGTACCTACTGAAGAGGAATACGAGCGCATGGAGCAGCTATTCCCCGATAAGAATTGGTACCGTCGTTTTACGTCGGATGAGGAAACCTTCCTCAATACGATTTCCATCATGATGATGAGTAAGGATAAGCTCATGGTTCTGGATACTGTGATTGAGTCTGAATCCGCGAATATCGGAGAAACTATGATGCAGTTCTTCTGGTACCATCATCATAAGATTATGAGCGACTCACCGTTTGGTATGCTGATTGCATTCTCGACAGCAGAAATGACGGTAACTGCTGTAACGATTAACCCGGCCTCTGTGACTCAGTACAAGAAAGGTCAGTCTTATCAGTTCACCGCAACGGTTACGGGAAGTGTTGGCATTGACAAGAGTGTAACTTGGGAAATTTCCGGAGAAAACAGCCCGAACACGTATATCAATGAGAATGGTCTATTGTATATTGCACCCGATGAGAACGCGGCTACTATTACGGTGCGAGCGGTCGCAAATCAGGATGGAACCACCGCGAAGACAGCTTCTGTTACTCTGGCTTAGAGGAGTCTGGATATTTCCGGAGCGATATTGGAAGAAGGGCATTTAATCGTGACATATAACACAAATTCTGAATATCAGCAGATCGATCTTTTTGATGTGGAAAACGGACATTTAATAGCATTTTATAAGGAGGGAGAAGAAATGGCAAAAGTAGATTTGGGTCAGGTTGTGGGGCCTCAGGGTCCAGCAGGAGCAAAGGGTGACACGGGCGCTCAGGGTCCAAAAGGTGACACAGGCGCACAGGGTCCTCAGGGTCCAGCAGGGGCTAAGGGCGCCACGGGCGCAACCGGTCCAGCTGGTAAGGATGGTATTAGTCCGACTTTCTCCATTGAGGATGGTCATCTCTATGCGGACTATGACAATCCATACACACCGGAATAATCCAAGCGGGGGGGTCCAGCATAAATGAACGTTCAACCAAAAACTCCAATTGGAGAAGTTAGGTTTCTGCAAGTTCCCTTAGATAACTCGTATACGGATACTTTGCGTTTCACAGATATGCCCGCGCAATATTCCTATTTTGAAGGTCTAAGTGGAATTACTATTAACGGTTTTACAGAAATTAGGACAGTGGACACGGATACAATCCGTGTTCCTGTCAATTCTGATGAATTGAGCAGATATAACTATATCATGTTCAAGAACGCGAACTACTATGACAAGTGGTGGTTTGCTTTCATAACGGGTTTGGAGTATGTATCCCCAAGTATGACGCTTGTGACGTTCGAAATTGACGTTATGCAGTCTTGGCAATTTGAATGGCTTCTTAGAGATTGCTTTGTAGAGCGGGAGCACACAACAACGGATATTGTGGGGGATGCCATTATTGATGAGGAGCTGGAAACAGGAGATTTTGTATATTCAGACGCGGATGGAGATTGGAATCCGTCCTTGACTGAAATGGCGATTGTTGTCGCGTCTTCTTTTACGTTCGATGCGGGGAGCGGTTCATTCGAGGATGCTAAAGGCGGAATGTATTCCAATATCTATTCAGGTCTGCACTACAGTGTTTTCGACACGGATACAGAAGGGATTCTTGCACTCAATAATTTTTTAAACGAAGCTACGAAACAGAATAAATCTGAGGGTATTGCTTCTATATTTATGTGTCCGAAGTTTGTTACCAATACATTTAACGCGGGTAGTGTTGCGGTAAGCAACTTAACCGCGAACCTCCCTTTAACATTGGATGGATACACGCCAAGATGCTACAAGATGTACACCTATCCTTATAGCTTTTGGGTAGTCACCAATAATGAAGGGCTAACTGCTACGCTAAAAGTGGAATTTTTTGAAAATCAAAAACAGCTCAGGCTTGGCTGTTGGGGGAGTGGTTCTGCTTCTCCTGTTATTACAATGGTTCCTATTGGATATAAGAACCAAGATGTGAATTATCAGGAAAAGATGAACATATCTAACTATCCGCAATGCGCGTATACCATTGATACGTTCAAGGCATGGACAGCTATGCATGGGGAAGTGTATGAAATCCAGCAGCAGCAGAATTTGATATCCGCAATTACAGCGTCAGCTAACACTCTTCTTTCTTTAACAAGTGGAAGTGCATCAGGGGTTCTTGGCGGCGCGTATGGGGTCGCTAGTTCTGTCAACGATGCAAGAACCGCTCTTGCAAGAAAGAAAGCCATAGAGACAAAAGCCGACCAAGTAAGAGGAACCGGTTCAGGCTCTGCAAATATTTCTATGTCAATCAAGGGATTCAATGTTTATCATTATACAGTGTCAAGAGAGTATGCAAAAATCATTGATGACTTCCTATGGGCATACGGGTACACAGTGAATGAGATAAAAACACCGAATCTTGATAGCAGGAAATATTGGAATTTCATCAAAACGCAAGGCTGTAAATTGGGTGGTTTTCTTCCTTTTAATGACGCGGCAAAGATCAAAAGCATATTTGATAACGGAATCACGTTCTGGCATGTCAATGATGGGGTTGTTCAGGTTGGCAACTACTCATTTGACAATTCCCCAAGCGTAAAAGGATTCAGAGAGGATGTGATAGGACATGGCGAGGAACAGGAACAAGCTACGTGATATCGCCAATTGGTCAAACGCCTGGACGTTCGACCGCGTTCAGAATATGATTGAATTACTGGCCGTCAATTCATTCATCTATGAGAATGCACCGGATACATTTAATCCGTATTTCTTTGAACGCAAGCTATTCTATGATGGATTCGCATGGCTATTCAAGGATGGGGATATGATTCTCGGTTTAGGAGGATCCAGGAAAGATTATGACGTGTACGGATGGCCGACCTCAGGTAAGGCAATTGGATTCCATGGCTATAATTTCAACGTTACACCGGATAATGGGGTATGCTGTTATGACTTATCGAAACGTGGTCTTTCCACGTATGGTCTATTGATGGACTACATACCACGCCTTACCGACCTCTATCGAACCATGGATGTGAACATTCACGCACAGAAAACTCCCGTCATTGTGGTGACGGACAAGGAGAACGAGTTGACTGTTAGAAATGCAGTGGATCAAATTGATTCCAATATGAGCGTGATTGTGGGTGTGGAGGGAATCCTTGATATGAAGCAATTTGACGTGCTGAATACAAACGCGCCTTATGTGGTAGACAAGCTTCAGATTCAGTCTCATCAATACTGGAATGATATCTTTACCATTCTCGGTATCGAAAACGGTGATAAGGATAAGAAAGAAAGAATGGTAGTGGATGAAGTTAATTCCAATACACAGCCGATTGAAATCTATAGAAATGCCCGTTTACAGCCAAGGGAACGAATGCTTGAGAAGTTTAATAAGCTTGCGGGTACGAATATTCAGGTTCGGTTCAATTCTGAAATTCTTTCCAGCATTACCAATGCAGATGAATATTATATAGCAGGACAGCCCGAGCAGTCGAAGGGAGGGAGTGACGATGTTCCTTCAAAAGATGAGTAGAGCAACGTTCACAATGCAGGTTTCCGACATTATCCGGTATTATAATCCAGATGAACCGGATATGTGGAAACAGATTACCAAAGCAGTTCCCTATATTTTCAGGGACTTCCCGATATGGAACGAGTCTCATCGGCAAACACTTTGTGAAAAGATTCTTCAATATTATTATGAATATGAAATCGGGTTTCAAACCGTACAAAGCTGGATCTTTCATCTCAATGAGAATTTGAACAGAATCATGCCATATTATAACGCCTTGGCTCTGACTCAATTATCAGAAATTTCTGATATCTCTATTGAGGACCTGATCAATGATACCGATTTCACGGATATATTCAATCGAAAGTACGATGAAACAAGGGATGACAAGGGAAATACCAAGGAAGAGGGAACGTCCTCAAGTGAATTCTCGAACACCGGAAAGGTGGAGGGAACCTCCTCTTCAGAAGCACAGTCTAATTCCTCTAATGATTTCAACGGTTTCAAGCTTCATTCTGATGAACCGCAAGTCAACTTTGCATCGGGAACCTACGCGAGAGACTACGCCTCTATGCTGGACGAGGAGGAGAATAATTCTACTTCAAATTCCAGCGGTACGACTTCTGGAACGGATAACACGGATACAACATCAAGCGGTTCTGATTCTGGAACTTCCAGTAAGAACACGGACACGACAGCAAACCGAAAGACAGATGGGAACGTGGATGAATGGAGAAAGGTGCAGGGAAGACGTGGGTTCTTTACGATCCCTTCGGTACTTGCAGAAGCACAGAAAATCATATATAATATTGATAGCATGATAACCATGGATCTTAAGAAGAACTTCATGGGACTCATTGTATAAAGAAGTTCGCGTTGCGAACTTCGCAAGATTTGCCGAAGTTAGAAACTTCTGCAAACTTGCAGAAAGGAGAAAAAATATGGACGGATACGACAAGAATGGTCTTACACCTTTTAGAGCATGGTGCTTTAAAAACTGGCCCTATCTGATTTCTGATGATATGACAGAACTTGAATTGCTCTATGCCATTTTAGGGAAATTCAAGGAAGTTCTTGAAGAATGGGAACAGATGAAGGTAGATTGGGGAGAGTTTCAGACTACCATCAATGAAGCGATTTCTCAGATGAAGCAGGAAATTGCAGAGTTTGAAGCGAAAATTAACGGTCAAATTTCAGACTTGGAAGGTGAATGGAATGCGTTCGCGGAGTCTATTAATTCTCAGATTTCTAATCTGAAAACACAGTGGGCGAACTTCCAAAATACCATTACCAACACAACAATCCCCAATGAAGTGGAACGAGTTATTAATCTAAAATTACCTTCTATGGTAGAGAGCGAAGTTTCCTCACAGGTTCCCACAGAAGTTGAGAATCAGTTGAATACCAAAATTGGTACATTGACACCGAACACAGCGGCTCAGGTTGATTCAACTGGAAAGATTGTTTCCTCTCCAATTTCTTCAACAGAGCTAAATTATCTTGATGGAGCGAAAAGCAACATACAAAGCCAGCTTGACTCCATTTCTTCAGAAGTAGATTCCATTGAATCCGGTCTTCCAACAGGCGGACCATTCGCTGGTTCCGCCTCTGCTGGCGGGCCCGCTAAATCCACAGCAGGAACTCTTACTATCAATGTAGACGGATCTCCTACCACATTCAATGGGTCCGACAATGTTTCTGTCTCTATTACACAAGGCGGTGGTAGTGGTGGACAGGATGATAGAATCGGCTCCTTAACTCCGAATACAGTATCGATTGTGGGAAGTGATGGCAAGATTACTTCATCCGATGTAACGCCAACACAGCTTCAGGCGTTAAAATCCGGTCCGTTCGCGGGAGCAAAAACAAATGGAGGTACAGCCAATTCGGCAAACAATCTATCGCCAACTTATAGCGATGATACTGCTGATGATATTGATGCCCTTCTTGCAACTAAAATCTCCAAAATCGAAGCTCAGTCGAGCGGTGTAACTGGAATGTATAATATAGCTGGCGGTTGGCAGGGTCAGAATTTTGGATCTACTATCGGTGCATTTTTTAGTTCGACACAGGCAATCGATGCTTATTGGTTCACCGGTAATAGAATTTGGAGCAGAAGAAGAAACGGTGGAACTGAATTAGAAGAATCACTTCAATATATACCGGCCGATAAAAACGGAAACATTACATTCAATCGTGTACAGTGGAATGATAATGATTTTATGGCCGAATATATTTACAATTGTTTGAAGAACGCGGGGTACTCAGGCCTTACTCCTGGCGGGGGAACCGAAGATTATCCGGCAAGCGGTTATACTCAGCTTACACAGGGAGAGACGTACTGGGGTACAAGCGCTTCCTCACCAACAATTACCGTGGATATCCAAGTGCAGTCAAAACGAGAAAGCGGTGTCCTGTACTATATGTTTAAGACATATTTGGAAGTACAGGTTAAAACCCAAGAAACATACTACGGTTACCCTGTCTACGGTTCCCTTACCCTAAATGGTGCTTCTAAAGTAAATGATTATTTGATCGTATATCAGTCTAATTGGCGCGGTGGTGCAACGTGGACTACGGACTGGATCGCGGCAACAAACAACAAAACGGGTTCGAATCCGGTAGTGATTACCATTGATTCTGGGGAATATTCTGGCTCAGGCGGAAGAGCGCCACAAAACTACAGTTTTACTGTATAATAGAAAGGAGAACAATCATGGCAAGTATTCAGAAATTTGAATCTATTAAAGGTAACATCTTCTATGTAACTATGTTCGATGGGGAAACGGTAACGCTTCCTCATCAGAACATTCAGAATAATACCATTGCTCTCATCCGTGGGAATGGCGTTGTTGCTTTATCCTTTGGGGAAATCACTATTCATGGCTCTGCTTCCTTCCTGTTCTATAATAATAAATGGAACTATATCACACCGGAAGTGACGCGGGAAAGACTGGATGGTGTAGTAGAAAAGATAAATCAGGCCATTGAAACTCTATCTGAAGAACTGGGTGCTGAGATTGATAGAATTGATGGGGAAATTACAGAAATTCAGGGTGATTTGGAAGAACTGAATCCTCTGAAGCCTCAGGAGTATGTACTGCAAATCGTACCGGAAACGGGGCTGGAAATAGTAAATTATCAGACGTATAGAGTGGGAAAGGTGGTTTTTATATTTGTATTAGCTCAAAACAATACCGATAACGTAATTACAATAGATACAAACGAGAATATGTTTCAATTAGTTGGTGGAGAGCTAAAAATCGGCTTTGGCAGACTGGATGTCACAAATAGTAATACTACACTCAAGGCAACCGGCACTAATTTTATTGGACCAACTTTCACACTCAATATGCAACCCAACACGAGTACTCCAATTTATGGCTTCCTATTCACAAATTAAGGGGTGATAGTATGGCGAATATAGATTTAGGGCAAGTAGTAGGGTCACGGGGGCCGCAAGGGGCTCAGGGTCCAAAGGGAGATACCGGGGCGCAAGGGCCTAAAGGCGATACAGGAGCGACCGGCGCAAAAGGGGCTACTGGACCGGCAGGAACCACGCCAACAATTGGTTCCTAGGTTCTACTGATGCTGGGAAACCATCCAGAGGTGCAACAGGCCCACAGGGCCCGAAAGGAGATACTGGGGCGCAAGGTCCTAAAGGGGATACTGGAGCGACTGGAGCAAAAGGCGCAACAGGTTCTCAAGGACCGGCCGGTACAACTCCTACAATCGGTTCTAATGGGAATTGGTATTTAGGTTCAAGCGATACTGGAAAACCTTCCAGAGGTGCAACAGGCCCACAGGGCCCGAAAGGAGATACTGGGGCACAAGGGCCTGCTGGACCGAATAACTGGGGTACGACTATGAACGATACAACTGCTTCTAATATCAATGAACTTATGAATAAGAAAGTAGAACTTATTATTCAAAAGGCGAATGGACAAGCTGGTATCTTTGGAGTAAACGGCGGATGGAGTGGACATGACTTTGGTTTTACGTGGGGAAATTATATTCCATCTCAAGGCGTTTCAGACGTGTTCACTGTTCAAAGCAACGGAATATATTATAACAGAAAATCAGGAGGAAAATATTCGGGAGCAAAATTATTTGTCCCAGCTGATGTAAATGGGAATTTAACGTTACCTGGATGGCTCAATTGTAAATCTGTTCTTTTATGGAGCGGCTCATCCCAAAGCTTTACCGTTTCAAATTGTATGCGTTTCTCTTGTATCATTATCGTGGGTATTCCAGGTACTTCATCAGGGCTTTGTTATGCGGCATATCCAACAATATCCGCTGGAAGTGTTGGAAATACCGCAATGCTATCAGATGAAACATATTATTATTGTACTAATGTTTTTCAGGAAGGAAATAACCTACGTTTCAGTAAAAAATCAGGTGATGGAAATCTAACAGGTATATATGGAATCTGTTAAAAGGAGGGTATAACATGATAATTCAAATAGATGATAATAATAACGTTATTGGTTATTCTAACTACTCTTTATATATGGAACCGGATGAACGCAATATAGAAATTGATGAATTAGATGTTCCTGATGACTTTTTCAAAGATTATCTAAAATATTCTTATAGAGACAAAAAACTTTTTAAGCATTCTACATTATCAAGTAGAGAACAAGAAAATATAAGATCAAAAAGAATAAAAGAATGCTTCTCTATTATTAATAGAGGAAAAGTTTGGTATGATATGCTGGATGCCGAAGAAAAGGAAGAACTTGAAAAATGGTATCATGAATGGCTGGATGCTACTGCTACTGGCATTATTCCTGATTTACCTAGTTTTCTGGATGCCAGTGGAAAAATTATATCTTAACTCTTCGCTATAATAAATATTTAACGAATAGTTACACCTTGTATTTTTATAATACAGGGTGTTTCTTTATACCTCCATATATGT
>OLXP01000846.1_pt1 | contig 11207 bp, 13 predicted proteins | sample 1644201 | NCBI WGS metagenome assembly OLXP01 (sample SAMEA103958163, study PRJEB25191) | human gut metagenome
ATTTACGCCCGCTTTTTGACACTTTGAAATGATGGGCTTAAGTTGATGACATTACCCTTTCAGGGGAGGCTTGGCTGCGGCAGTATTTGCTTCAGTTCAGATACTCCCGCTCCAGATCGCGCACCATCTGCACGTAGCGGGTCTTGCAGTCTGCATTGCGTCCGGCCAGCAGGTCTTCGTAGCATGGAGTCAGATACTGCTCACGGATGCGCTCATAGGACGCGTGACGGTCAGAGCAGGTGTTGATGCAGGTCACGATGCCGGGGGCAATGTTATAATACTCGCGGATAAGCGCTTCGCCGTCCGGCTGCGCTGCAAGATAGCCGTCGCGAAAGGCGCGGAAAGCGGTAAGCTCCGCGCAGTCATCCGGCTTACCGAGCTCCTGACAAACGGCGGTCGTGATGAAGCACAGTCCGAGGAACTTCTTGCGGAAGCCGCCGGAAATGGACTCGTAATCGCCCAGATAGAACGGGGATTTGGGATACCGTTCGACCCATTTTTTCTGCAGCAGCGACACAAATTCCTCGCTGACCGGCAGCTGCAGCTTGCGCACCATCGGCACAAAGAAGATCGCCAGAATGACCTTTTCGTCCTCCATATCGTTTTTCTTTTCCCATCCGGCGGAAAGCTCGTCCAGCATGGCCTCGGCGGCCCGGTCAAGCAGCTCTGTCTGCCGCTCGGGGCGCACGCCGCTGTTCAGCTCCTGAATGACCGGGGCACAGCCAGTCTCATATGTCTCAAACGCCTCAAAAAACGCGTCGCGCAGGATCTTTTTCTGGTAGCCGCGGAAGTTTTGCACGCACCAGCCCAGCCTCGACACGGCATGGTCAAAGCTCACCGCGCAGTCCTCCTCCGAACAGGACGCTTCCTCCGGCTGCGTAAGGAGCTGCCGCTTCGTCAGCCGTTCGCCGCAGTACATACACGAAAAGCGCTCCAGCTCCGCCGGAATTTGCAGCGTATGCCCGCATTTCGGGCACAGACCGGTCGTCATTTCTTCCATCAAAGGCACCTGCTTTCGTTGTGTTGCGTTTATTCTTTCATATTTTCGGGCTTCTGTCAAGCCTTACGGCAGCACCAGCACATATGCCGCTTCCTTTTCCGGCAGATCGGAGAATACGTCGTCGGGCGAATAGGCTGCCGTGATGTATCCGTCCAGAATTGCCTGTGCCAGCTGGCCCGTCACGCAATACAGCCGTGCGCCGTTCTGCGCCGCTTCATACGGCGTTGTTTCCAATTCAGCCGGAACGCCGCTGTTCCACACCAGCAGCACGTCCAGCCCTGTCTCGGCGGAAAGCTCCGCCGCCTGCTGTGCGGCGGCTTCGTCCGGCGTTTTCGCGCCGGTCTGCGCGAAGATCTGCTCGACCGCCGAGCCGATATTGACCGAGATCACATCGGTCTGCTCAAATCCGGGCAGCGCGATCAGTCCCGCCCTGCCAGCAGCACGAGCGCGGCTGCCGCCGCGATAGCCGCAGCGGGAACCCAGGCCCGGCGCGGCTTCCTTTTCTGCTCCTGCCGAATCTCCCGCATCACGCCCTCGTGCAGCGCCGCAGGCGGCTCCAGCTCGCCTTCCTGCAGCAGCGCGTCCAGCTCGTGCAGCTGCCGCCATGTTTCCCGGCAGTCCGGACAGGCGTACAGATGGGCCTGCAGCGCCGCCGATTCCTCCGCTGTCAGCGCCTCGTCCAGCTCCCGGTTCATAAGCTCCAGCGCGTTTTCACAGTTCATGGCTCGCCCACCTCCTGTTTATTCCGTGCATTTAGACGCGCCGGTTTCAAAAAAGTTCCCGGCGTCCAATCTTTTTTTCAATTGGAGCCGCGCACGCGCCAGACGCGACTTGACCGTTCCGACCGGAAGATCCATGATCTGCGCGATCTGCTCATACGGCAGCTGCCGCACCACGCGAAGCTCCAGAATTTCGCGGAAATCGACCGGGAGCGCGTTCATGGCATTCCGGATGGCCTCCTGCTTTTCGTTGAAGATCACGCGTTCCTCCGGCAGCGGTTCAGGGTCTGGAACGGACAGCTCCTTCCCCTCGTCCTCATCATCGGAAAACGTGAGCGAAACGTGCTGCTGCCGCTTCTGTTTGCGCAAAAAGTCAATGCAGACATTCTGCGTCAGCCGGTAGAGCCAGGTGGAGAACGCCGCGTCAAACTGATACTGCGCCAGCGTCCGCCACAGCTTCAGAAACACCTCCTGCGACAGGTCGAGCGCGTCCTCGGCGTTTCCCGCCATGCGCCAGCAAATATTATAGACCGGTTTCTGATGCAGCAGCATCAGCTGCTCAAACGCAGCCGCGTCCTGCGCGGCCGCTCTGCGGATCAGGCTGTCATCCTGCAAGAGCTTCACCCCAAATCTCTCTTGATCCCGTCTGCGATCCGTTCGATCTCGTCCATCGTCGAGATCGCCGAAATTTTCTCTTTATAATAGCCGCTGTGCGCAACGCCGCGCAGGTACCATGCGAAATGCTTCCGCGCCTCCAGACAGGCGATGTGTTCGCCCTTATCCTGCGCCGCAAGGCGGAACTGCCGCAGAGCCGTATTGACGCGGTCGCATAGAGGCGGCGTCAATACGGCCTCGCCGCGCAGCGCGGCCTGCGCCTGTTCGAACACCCAAGGGTCGCCGAACGTCGTCCGGCCCAGCATGAGCAGATCCGCTCCCGTGCGCGCCTTGCACTTCACCGCGTCCTCCGCCGTAAAAATATCGCCGTTGGCGATCACGGGGATCTTCACGGCCTCCTTGACCGTGCGGATGCAGTCCCAGTCGGCAACGCCGGAATAGAGCATGGTCTTCGTCCTGCCGTGGACGGCGATCGCCGACGCGCCCGCCTGCTCGAGCATTGCGGCCAGCTCCGGCGCGTTGCATGAGCTCTTGTCCCAACCCTTGCGCATCTTGACCGTGACCGGCACCGGCACGGCTTTCACAACGGCCTCGACGATCCGCGCAGCCTTTTCCGGGTCCTTCATCAACGCGCTCCCGTCGCCGTTGTTCGCGATCTTCGGCATGGGGCAGCCCATGTTGATATCGATAAAATCCGCGCCCGACGCCTCCAGCGCCAGCGCCGCGCCGTCCGCCATCACGGACGGGTCATTGCCGAAGATCTGCGCGCCGCAGACGCCGAGCGGCGTTTTGTGCAGCAGACTTCTGCTCTTTTTATCCTGATAGATCAGCGCACGGGACGAGACCATTTCCGTCACCGTCACCGCCGCGCCCAATTCCGCGCAGATCGTGCGGAACGCCAGATCCGTTACCCCCGCCATCGGTGCAAGCACCAGATCGCCCGTGATTTCCAAATTTCCCAGTTTCATGCTTACAGTTCCAAGGTATCGTCCTGATCGATCCAGTCCTGTACCGGAACGACCGTAAATTCTGTCTCTGTGTTGCGGATGACTACACGCCGCAGTCCCGCATTGATGATCATGCGCCTGCACATCGAGCAGGAGGTCGCGTCGGACAAGATCGCACCCGTTTTCGCGTCGTGACCGACGAGATAAATATCTCCCCCGATGCACTCGTTGCGGGAGGCGGAAATAATGGCGTTCGCCTCGGCATGGACGCTGCGGCACAGCTCATAGCGCTCTCCGCGCGGCACACGCATCTGCTCGCGCACGCAATAGCCGAGATCGGAGCAGTTTTTTCGTCCGCGCGGCGCGCCGTTATATCCGGTCGCGACAATCTCATCGTTGCGTACGATGATCGCGCCGTATTGCCGGCGCAGGCACGTCGAGCGTTCGAGCACCGTCTCGGCGATGTCCAGATAATAATTCTCCTTTACGATCCGTTCCATGGCGCGTCCCTCCCGAATGTTCTGGTTTCTGATTAGTATATCATACTCTTTTTTCCGGAGCAACTGAAATCCTTGCTCTTATCCGCGATTTATGGTATACTGTGTAGGAATCTCAGGAGGAAAGGCGGCGAGGGAATGAAGCTGCGCAGATGGATCTGTTTTCTGTTGTGTCTTGTGCTGACCGTGTGCCTGTGCGCGCCTGCGCTGGCCGACGGCGAGCTGTTCTTCGTCGCCGTCAACGACACCATTCCTCTGACGCTGAGCGTCTTCCCGACCTACTCCGGCGGCACGCTCTACGTGCCCTATCAGGTCTTCGACAGCCAGCCGTGCGGCGTTACGCCGTCGTACAATCAGGCCAAGCAGACCTATGTTCTGCTCAGCCGCACCCGGCAGATGATCTTCGATCTGGCCGCCGGGACCGTCAGCGACGAAAGCGGCAGCGTCTCGACCGCGAACGTGCTGTACCGCGGCGGCATTCTCTATCTGCCGCTCACGTTCTGCGCCTCGCATTTCGGCCTCAAGACCACAATGCTCGAATCCGCAGGCGGCTATCAGATCCTGCGCTTCACAGACGGCAGCGAGGTCTATGACGATTCGCTGTTTGTAGAAAAGGCCGAAAATCTGATCGCCTACCGCGTCCGGCAGAACCAGAGCGGCTCGCAGTCCCCGGAAAGGCCCACCGACCGCCCCAACAGCGGCTCACAGGGCACGCAGGAGCCGTCCGCCGCGGAAAAAAAGCCGGCAACCGTCTACCTCGCCTTCACCGGCAGCGAGACCATGCGCGCCAGTATGGCTGCGCTGGAAACCTACAAGCTGCACGGAACGTTCTTCCTGACGGAGGCGGAAATTCTCGCCGACCCGTCGCTGGTCTTTGAGCTGCTCGCCGCAGGCCACTCCATTGGCATCACAGCAGGAGAAGACGATGAGGATCTCTCCGGCGCGCTCACGCGCGCAAACGACGCGCTCTGCGCCCTCACCTGCCAGAAAACGCTTCTCGCGCTCCTGCCCGCCGAGGCAGAGGCTCCAGACAGCTACTGCGTCTTCCACGCGCCGTCCTCCCCCGTCTCTGCGGCGGACGCCGCCGCGTCCGAAACAGCGCACCTGCTCGTCTGCTCCGAGAACACAGAAGCTGATCTCTACACCCTGTTTTCCGCCGAGGCCCGCGTCCTCCAGCTGCTCGAAAACGCCGACCGTACATAGCCTCCGCCCGCCCACGCAGATTTTTTTCAAAAATCCGAAAAAAAGACTTGCAATTTCCGAAAAGATCTGATAGAATAACTCCGCCGATGGGGGTATAGCTCAGCTGGGAGCCCGGTTGAAGCGGTAAACAACCCCCGCACTAATTGAATAAGAAATTACTCAGCGCACCCCTTACATGGGGGTATAGCTCAGCTGGGAGAGCGCTTGACTGGCAGTCAAGAGGTCAGCGGTTCGATCCCGCTTATCTCCACCAATCGGGTGCGCTGAGTATTCTTAATAAATGCTTGCTTTGAAAAAAGCAAGTTTTTTGTTTTATGTCCGCTTCCCTTTTGAAGCGGGCTTTTTTTATGCGGCGATTGCCGAAATGTCCAGTCCAGCGCTGAACTGCTCAAAGTCAATGTTGAAGTCGATATGCAGCCGATAGTCCCGATACACCTCCACACGCCGGATCAGGCAGCTCACGATCATTTTCTTTGACTCCATGCTGGCACTGTCGTACATATCCGCCCATGAAATAATATCGTCATACTGAGCGTTTAAGGCGTCCAGCATAGCCTGTCCCTCGTCGTAGGCCGCCTGCGCCGCCTCCATAGTGTGCTGAACTTCGAGACATTTTGTCTCACAGTCAGAAATCAAAGAACCAAGCAAGTCCTGCGAAAAAGCACTTTCGCCCCGGAGGGATTTAATAACCTCTGCCCGGAGCGTATCAAGCTCGGCGGCGGCCTTGGCGTAGTCTGATTTTGCACTTTTGAGAAGTGCCTTCCGTTCTTCCATCTTTTCACGGTAGCGGATATTAACGATCTCGCTTTTAGGGATTGCTTTCATCCGCTCAAAGATCTGCCGCACCACCTTATCAATGATGCCGTCAAGTATATGTGCCGTGTAGCCCGTTTGCCCGTCACATTCGGTTTGCTTGCGTGTTTTGCCGTAGCAGATATACCGTACACGCTTTACAATGCGGTGAGCATCTTCCTTGCATGGATAAGCCTTGCCGTTGGTGGTGAGCGCCAGCCGGGAGCCACAATGCCCGCAAAAGACATTCCCGGCCAGCAAGGACTGGCCACGGGTATTCAGCGGTACACGCCGTTCCTGTTCGGCGGAGTTGGCACGGGAGGTACGAATGTGCTGTGCAGCCTCGAACAGCTCCTGTTCTATAATCTGTAAGTGGGGCAGCGTTTGGGAGCGGCTTTCGCCGCTGCGAAGCACCCCAGTATATGTCAGATTGCAAATGATACCCCGGATGCTGGCGTGATGCCACATTTTACCCGTCCTCGCCCGATAGCCGAGGTTATTTAAGTAGGTGGCGATCCGTTGAGCACCGAAACCCTCATGCACATATTTGTCAAAGATGATCCGTACCACAGCGGCCTCGACCTCGTTGACAGCCAGCTCAAAAACTTCGTGCTTGCGTTTATTGAAGCGCCCGCTCTTTACAAGGTCATACCCATAAGGAGCAAGACCGCCCTTGAAACCGCCGTCCTCGACGAGCTGGCCGAGAGCGGTTTTTGTGCGTATTGAAGTTTTTTCGCTTTCGCCGTCAGCCTGCCAAAAGCGGATGTAGTTGGTGAGCTTGTCCGTGTGATTATCAAAACGCTGCTCACCCTCTTGGGTACTCCAGACACGAACGCCGTTCTTGACAAACCATTCCACCACAAAAGGCGTTTCGTCAGCGATACGCCCGATGCGGTCAAACATGAACACGAGCAGAATATCGAATTTCCCCTGCTTGGCGCGCTCCTTGATGATTTGCAGCTTGTCCCGGTTTTCAGCTCTAACCTTATGCCCGGACACGCCGTCCTCCTGTTCCTCGTGAACAATCGTCCAGCCCATTTTTTCACAGAAGCGATGGCACTCTCTGCGCTGCATGGGAATGTCGGCTTGGCTTTTGTCGTTGTAGTCCACCTGCTTGTCGGTGGACACGCGGTATAGGCAATCAACCCGATTACCTGTCATCAGTCTGGTTTCCATCATATTGATCCGTCCTTTCATTTGTCGATGGGTCAATGAAAAAACGCAATCAATACGCGGGGAATATGAAGTTTTCAAGGTACATAGGGACTACCCCCACTATTATTATCCCTCTGTTCGGGAGGGATTGCAAGGATGTCGCCTGAGCTATTTTTTGCCGTATTGTTGGCAAAGGAAGATAGTAAAATCTGCTTTACATGATGGAGCGCTGCCGCATTTTTGCAGTCTGCGAAGCTGGCGGTGATGGCGTAGCCATCCACAGCAAATGCGGTATGTTGTTTTCTCTGCTGCATAAAGACCTCCTTTTCAATTCTCGGCAACAGGGAAAGGCCAGCGCCTCATAAAAGCGCTGGCCTGTGACTTATGACCTTGGGACGAAATGCCCCAAGGTGTTTTTGACAGTTGGGAGCGCCGCACCCGCTCCTGTTGGCCTGTCATAAGACAGCTCATATTCAATGCGGCGCTCCCTCACAGCGGACAGCGACGATCCGTGACGGAGCATCAACTACCTTGCTGCGGAGAGGTGAAAACTACCTCTCATATACCAAGGACAAAAATCGTGCAAATGGAGATACCCTTAGAGAAATTTTTTCAAATATTTTCTCATGGCCGCCTTGCCGCTTTTGACGGAATGGCGAACGGCGCTCTTGTCCACGCCCTGCTCCCTGGCGATCTGGCGGTAGCTCTTGCCGAGGATCAGATGCGCCTCTACCCGGACGCCCTGCACCTCTGGCAGAGAGTTGAGGGCGTTCCACAGGTGGACGAACAGTTCCATACGATCCAGAAGCTCCTGCGGCGTCGGCTCATGCAGGCAGGCTGAGTATTCGATCCCATCGTCACAGTCGAGGGAATACTGCGCCTTATTGCGGGTCGTGCGCCGCTGATGGGCTGCTTCATACAGCTTGTCCGCCTTCAGCTCGGCGGCCACTTCGTCGGAAACTTCGATGTATTCATCATGGGTGTACCAAGCGTAAAAGTCCTTCAGATTGATGGTCGTCATTTGTATTTCCTCCATTCGGTTCATGTGTGGGTGGGTGAACAGAATGGAGGAACGGCGGGGATCGGCAGCCGGGGCTGGCTGCTTTGGGACAAATTGTCCCAAGGTGCAGGCATATAAAAACGCCCGCACAGCATGACGCTATGCAGACGCATGAAATTACATTATCATAATTGTACTGATATATTGTACCTTCATAGCCAGACTGTCCCGGAGGGGGAGCTACGCTTTTTTTAGCTGGTGAAGGTCATGGGAATTGTGAGAAAGTAAGATGGACACGGCGACACCCTCCTATGGGCCGCCGTGGGGTTACTGCATATCCAAATAGAAACGGCGGCTCTGAAAATTGAGCCGCCGTTTCATGGGCGCATAGAAATGTGTCTGCTGTACGACGGCTTTTTTTCTTTTGCCGTCGTGCGGCAGATTTTTACTGATACTTTTCCAAAAGCGCCGTTGCTTCTGCTTGTGTCATTGTTCCCGCTTCAACTTCTGCGTCAGTATAGTCTTTAAGGGCATTGAACAGTTCTTCCTGTGTATCAAATGGGCCTATACTCTTGTAGGTATTCCCATCAAAGACGAATGTTTGATACTGCTCAGCCTGTGCGTTATCGGGCATAGAAAAGAATAACTGATCGTCACTTGAAGAAGCTCTTTTTCCTACCATTTTGCCCTCTAAAATAGATTTAAGGATTTCATCGTAATACTCAAGTGCTTCTGTCGCTTCTGCTTCTGTCCATTCTCCAGCATCGACCAACTTTTGAATATTTTCCGTTTCATTTTCAATCCATGCGGAAAATTCATCATAAGTGAAGTAGTCTGTTTCCTCGATGGGAGAATAGCTTTGCCATGTTTTGCCCTCGTCTGTACTCTGCTGAATATCTGCTCCGTCTTGCCTGAAAAGGACGGAGGATACCGGGGGCTGCGTTTCGATAAGTGTTTGGGTATCTGTTTCGTCATGGCCTTCATTAGCGAAAGCAGAGACACCACCGACGCATAAAGAAAAGCATAGCAGAACAATAATTCCAATTTTTTTCGCCATAGATTTTACCTCCTTCATTTTAGTCGTTGGCGTTTTACCTCCTTTCGCAGACATAGTACATCTTCTATGTTGGATGATTATAAAATCAATGTTGTGCCAGTGTTGAACGAAAGAAGTCTCTGCTTTTCCTGTGGAAATCGGAAAGCAGAGACTTCTTTCAAAACTGTATTGTAAAACTCATGCCTCTATCGTTTGGCATGGGAACAAACTGATATTTCAAGCGCAATTTATCCAAGATCGTCTGGACAATGTATAGACCGAGCCCATTTCCCCCGGTTGCTTGGCTATGGGCTAAATCTGGACGATAAAATGGCTCAAATATGTGTTGTAGCTGTTCGGGTGGTAATACGCTACATTCGTTAGAAACTGATAGCTTATTTTTATCAAATACAACTGATATTGATTGTCCAGCCTCCGTATAGTTGACCGCATTTGAAAGGATATTCGATATTGCTTTTTTCAACCGGCCTTCTGGAAGATATACGAAAGCGTCACTTGAAAGCTCTATTTTGAACTTAATGCCCTTGGCTTCTGCAATTAAGCGATACGGTTCACACAGCTCTGTAAGGAGGGTTCTCAATGAAAAGTTGCTGCATGGCTCATTATTACCTTGTGTTTGCAAGCGTGAAGCATTAAGTATATCTCTAATCATATCCCCAAGCTGTTCAGTAATTTCTTTGCACTTGGGCAAATAGGTTTCATAATCACGGTATTCCCCAATGCCTAAAATCATATTTTCCAATGTCGCATTTAGCTCTGTAACAGGTGTTTTTAATTCATGGGACGCTGTTCGGAGAAAATCAATCTTCTCTTTTTCTGCAAGACTGACTTTCTCTTTTTCCAATTCCAGATTGCGGATAGTCAAAAGTAAGGATTGATATAAATTGTTAATATCAGTAGCTAAAGCTCCAATTTCATCCTTTGACGATACAATCGCTTTTGCGTCTGGCTCCAATTTCAACATTTGATTAGCAGATTTTGAGAGCGATAAAATCGGAGTGGTTATGCCTCTGGAAAAGAAGTATGAAAACAATGCCGATATAGCGGCGCAACAAAGTATAGAAATCGGAAATGTTTTCAACATGGTTTGAGTAATGAGCCGGGGCATATCTACTTCTGACAAAGTGCTCGCCCCTGCATTTGTCACTAATATATTCGTGACAAGAACATTTTGGGCAGGCGCAATTAGGAAAATCAACAAGTGCGCTATAAAGGAAATTAAAAGCATCATTGCAAATGTAAATAAGAATATCTTTGGAAATAATTTTATCTTCTTCATATTGCTTGCCCCATCTCAAACTTATAGCCTATTCCTTTAACCGTTGTTATGCAATCCAAACGGAGCTTTTTGCGGATATTGCGAATATAGGCATCTATTGTACGGTCAATTACATCACAATCATACCCCCACACCTCGTCCAAGATTTGATTGCGAGACAAAACTAACCCCTTATTGTCGATTAAGACTTTCAAGATTTCCAGCTCCTTTGGAGTAATGTCTATCTTGCCATTTTCATCACTTGCTGTATATCCAGAAAAATCAACGGAAATATCTCCAAGTTTAACCGTATTAACAGCAGGCTTGTTCTGGCTTCTGCGAAGTAACGCAGTAATCCGTTTCCCTAAAATGAGCATAGAAAAGGGCTTTGTTATATAATCGTCTGCCATTTCATCAAAACTGTTGGATTGTGTATATTCATCGTCAAGTGCAGTAAGCATTATTACAGGAATATTGCTGATTTTCCTGATTTCATGCAGAACAACGATACCCGACATTTCGGGAAGCATAATATCCAGAACAATTATATCCAGTTCTTTTTCACGGAATATTTTTAGTGCCTCACTACCAGTAAAAGCGGAAAAGAGTGTATGCCCTGCCTCTTTCATATATTCGCATATCGCCTTGTTTGTCCCTTGATTATCTTCAACAATCAAAATTTTCGCCATTAAGAACACCTCCCATATTTGAATAGAATACCAGCACTATGTTGTGCCAATATGAAGTTCCCAAGAAAAATTATATATTCTCCTTCGCACCCCCGCAAGTATGTGAACGGACAATAAAATACTACTAAAACATAAAATTGTGTTTCGTTCTCATAACCAAACCCGAAATGTAGAATAATATATGGGTGATATGAGAATGTACCAAGATGAAAGACGGCTCGACTTCCACGCATTAGGCCGGGAGATCAAGCGCAAAAGAGAAGCCAAAGGCTGGA
>OLXP01000861.1_pt1 | contig 11059 bp, 8 predicted proteins | sample 1644201 | NCBI WGS metagenome assembly OLXP01 (sample SAMEA103958163, study PRJEB25191) | human gut metagenome
TTCCGGGATTGTTTGATTAATATTAATTTGTCCCGATTTTAACGGGACACTAATGATAAGATATTTATCTCTAAAGCAGACGGAGCAGCAGGACAAATAGGTTATCCCGTTCCAGCCAGAATATTAGGAAAGTCTGAAATCGCAGGTAAAAATACTGCTTGTACAGAAACATTTTTAAGAATTGGTCCATTTGACAGTGAACAAGAGTGTAAGAATGTAAAGTCATATATAGAGACAAAATTTTTCAGATGTCTTGTCGGCGCTAGAAAAAATAAAAATATGACTCAAAGTACATACTCTTTTGTCCCTATTCAAGATTTCTCAAAATCTTGGACTGATAAGGAACTTTACGAGAAATACAATCTGACCCAAAATGAAATTGATTTTATTGAATCAATGATTACATCAATGGAGTAAAGAGTAAATTATGGAACATAACTTCTTCCCTCAACGACCTGCTGTTACTCCGACAATATATGCCTATAGATTGCCTGGAGTAGATTCACACAAAGGATATTTGAAAATCGGCTATACTGATCGTAGTGCTAAAGAACGTATTGAGGAACAGCTGCACACGAGTAAAATCAAGTATGAGATTGTATTAGTGGAGTCAGCAATGGCTAATGACGGTTCTTGTTTTACAGATAAAGATATACACAAGATTCTTGAAAGCAAAGGTTGTCGTCGACTGAATCCTCTTGACAAAACCGATGAGTGGTTCAAATGTTTAGTATCTGATGTTGAAGCAGCTATATTATCCCTTCGTACAGGTTTAGACAATGTTGAGAATAGAACACAGAATTTCACGATGCGTCCCGAACAGTTTAGTGCTGTAGAGAAGACAAAAAAATATTTTGATCAGGCACTCAAAGAAGAACCTGATCGCACCCCAAAGTTCTTGTGGAATGCAAAAATGCGTTTCGGGAAAACATTTGCCAGTTATCAGCTGGCAAAGAAAATGGGCTTGTCGCGGATTTTAATCCTTACATTCAAACCTGCTGTAGAATCGGCTTGGAGAGAAGACCTTGTATCTCATATCGATTTTGAAGGATGGCAGTACATATCCAATAAAGATGCCCGCAACAATAACCTGAATATTGACCAAGAGTTTAATCGTGCGGATAAATCAAGACCTATTGTTGTTTTTGGTTCGTTTCAAGATTTGCTTGGCACAAACGAAAATGGAGGTATAAAGACCAAGAATGAGTTTATCCATTCGACAAATTGGGATTTGGTAATATTTGACGAATATCACTTCGGAGCCTGGAAAGAGAAAGCAAAGGAATTGTTTGAAAGGGAAGATGAAGATTTTGATGCGGAAAAATATCAGAAAGATGAAGCGAGCAATGCCATTAATGAAACATGGCTTCCTATTTCAACACGATATTATCTGTTTCTCTCAGGAACACCATTCAGAGCCATCAATACTGGAGAATTTATAGAGGAACAGATCTTTAACTGGACTTATTCTGACGAGCAGCGAGCCAAAAAAGAATGGAAAGGTAGTGGTAATCCATATCTGGCCCTACCACGAATGGTAATGCTTACTTACCGTATGCCTGATGAAATACAGGAAGTAGCAAAGCAAGGTGAGTTTGATGAGTTTGATTTGAATGTGTTTTTCGCAGCAGAAGGCAAAGGGGCAAATGCCAGATTCAAATATGAGAACGAGGTACAGAAATGGCTGAATCTTATTCGTGGTTCATATCTCCCGGCTAGTATAGATGATATGAAGTTAGGACAGGATAAACGTCCTCCAATGCCATTCAGCGATACTCGATTACTCAATGTGCTTTCTCATACACTTTGGTTTTTACCTAATGTTGCATCTTGTTTTGCTATGGCCAATTTGCTTGCTCAACGGCAAAATAAATTTTACCATGATTACAAAGTAACAGTATGTGCTGGAACTGCAGCCGGAATCGGTCTGGATGCTTTATATCCGGTTCAGGCAAATATGGGGGATCCTCTTACAACAAAGACAATAACACTGACTTGTGGCAAGCTGACAACAGGTGTTACGGTGAAGCCTTGGACTGGGATATTCATGCTCCGTAATTTGAAAAGTCCGGAAACATATTTTCAGGCAGCATTCAGAGTTCAAAGTCCATGGGAAGTAAAGGATGAGGATGGAAGACGTATCATAATGAAAAATGAATGCTATGTTTTTGATTTCGCCCTTGACAGAGCCTTGCGACAAATATCTGATTACAGTTGCAGGCTAGATATCAATGAGTCCAATCCAGAAGCGAAAGTCGGTGATTTCATAAAATTTCTTCCTGTGCTGGCTTATGATGGAAGCAGCATGAAGGAAGTTGATGCACAAGACATTTTGGATATCGCTTTGGCAGGAACTTCGGCTACGCTATTGGCAAAACGGTGGGAATCAGCCCTACTTGTAAATGTAGATAATGATACACTGAAACGTTTGCTTGCGAGTCCTGAAGCCATGAAAGCCTTAATGAATATAGAAGGGTTCCGTAACCTGAACAATGACCTTACTACCATCATCAATAAATCAGAGGCCGTCAAAAAGGCAAAGAAAGAAAATCCCAATCCAACCCCAAAGGAGAAAAAGGAAATTTCTGACGAGGAAAAGGAAATGAAGAGTAAACGCAAACAGATTCAAGAGAAACTGATAAAGTTTGCTACTCGTATTCCCGTATTTATGTATTTGACTGATTATCGTGAAAGATGTCTGAAAGATGTCATTACACAGTTGGAGCCAGGACTGTTCAAGAAAGTTACAGGTCTGAGTGTCGAGGACTTTAATATGCTCTGTTCACTCGGTGTGTTTAATGCACCGCTAATGAACGACGCTATCTTCAAATTCAAACGCTATGAAGATGCGAGTCTGACATATACTGGTATCAATAGGCATATAGTAGACGAAGTAGGTGGCTGGGATACTACCATCCGCAAGGAGCAGTATGAAAAACTCTTCTACAATCAACAATCCTCAATGACAAAGGAAGATTCTGACTCCTATTCAAAAGGTACTGAGACAGTCAATAAAAAACAAACTAAACAAGAAACAACAAAGGCCTTACAACCTCATTCTGTACCATTTGTACAATCTCGTCTTGTAAATGAGTTTACTACTGCGAAGTCACCATCTGTGCAATCAACGAAAGAGGATAGTGAAATCAAAAAACAACTTAAGAAATTGGCGATTGACAGTACTGTAGTTCACAAAAAGTTCGGTAAAGGAACTATCGTAAAAATCAATAAGAATGAGAAGTTTATCTATGTCAGATTTTCATTAGGAGAAAAGAAATTTATCTTTCCTGATGCTTTTCTTATGAAGTTCTTAAAGGTTGAGTAATAAAGGTTTTATCTTTTAATAATCTATATTTTATATCCTCGTCTTGTTATGTAAAGACTTATAATCTTTTTCTATGGGATTGCTCTAGGTGAAAAATAATCAAGTAACTCACAGATTTAACGATGGTAGATTTGTAGTGCAATAATTTTGCGCACTAAAACGAAAGTACCGGCAACCAATGTGTCAGTACTTTCGTTTAATAATTTTCATAGAAAACGAGATTGCCTTTTTGTCTTAATTTTTCAAGGATGTCTGGTGTGATAGAATTCGGATGAAATGAATACTTCGTAAATTGTGGGTTTCGATATGGTAAAGTAATTTTATTACCATTATTCATATATTCAAAAGGGCCTGCAATAGAAATCTTTGTTTTTAGATCTTTTGAAATAAATAACAATCCTTCTGATTCTTGAAGCGTAATATCAGGATTTTTAGTATCAAAATATACACATTGAGCTGAGATACCACTTTTGCCAAATAAATAGGTCTCGCCTATATATGAATCAGAATGTTTTGATTTTAATGCAGAACATATAATGTCATTCCAAACATCTGTTATATCAATAGAAGTCTCTTTATATAGATTTAACTGTTTGTTTTGCTGATATTTAATTTTATTAGTGTGAATAAATTGAGGAAGTACTAGGTTGCTCGCTCGAAAAACAGAATCAACGTCATTAATATTATCTTGGTAGGATTTATAATATTGATTATCTCTACTTAATAATATACAATGTTCAAGTTTCTCATCTTCTTTGGGATGCATACATGAAACTAGAACCAAACAGTCTTCCTTTGAGATTTTAGTAGATAAACAAAGGCTATTTGTCGGAAATACTAATAACTCATGTAAAACATGCTCATCAAAATTCAAGTTCAAATTATTTCGCAATATGTTTAATTCTTCTTGAATTTTATTAATAACTTCAACTTTAATATGATTATAGTCTACACTATTTCTGTTCCATGTTTTTTTTATTTTTGCTTTTAAAGCATCTTTATCAAGTTCCTTATTTTTTTTTCGAAATAAGGAATATAATCTATCTTTGAAACTTGTACATTTAGTTTTGCCTGATTTTGACATAAATAAATGGTATTTACGAACTTCTGTATATTCAAATAGAACATAGTGAGAAGAACGTAAACTGACAAAAGGACATGAACACAAATAATCTATTGACTTATTTAATAAGGGATAAGTACCTTCAATATAATCCACTAATATGTTTGTGTCAAGATAGATGTTCACTCTATATTTTTCATCTACAATCATCATATTAATAAACCTTCATATACTGTTTTACAAAAGCTTGATTAATTCTCCCATCTGTCGGCAATTCGTCAACGGCTCTTTGAAGTAAAGTATAACAAAGTTTAAGAATGAATCTTGGGGAACCTTTCAAGTGTACATCTTTCACTTCTAACATTTCTTTTATACCCGATTCATCAAAAGGATAGATGTCATCATCTATCCTTTTTGAACGAGCCATCGATAAATAATTTGAAATCATTTTTCTAAGTTCCGTTTCATTAAGAGGTTTCAGGTCAACAAAACTACCTTTAATTCTACCTGCTAATGGGGGAGAATAACTTTCTATAATACTAAGAGCTTTACCCGTCATTGCAAATACAGAGCACCAATTCTTTTCTCTATCTATTAACAAACGAAGATTTCGCAAATAGTTATCCACATCTGATTTCTTCAAACGTTCCGCTGTAATTTCTTCAAATTCGTCTATTAGAATAATAAAATCTGTATACCCTAATTGCTTTTGAATGATTTTAACAATTGCTTTTAAGATATTTACCTCTTTCTTATCTAATTCTTTGACATTTCCAGTAACAAGCATATCCCAAGATTTAGAAATTCCAACGGTCTCAGAAACAATATCATAGAAATAACTTGCAACAACGGCCGACTCTGATTCTTCCATAAAACAACGAATCATGTGATCTTTTAACAATTGAACAAAAGATTTTTTTTCTGCTGTACTACGTCGTATTGTAATTGAATCTATCAGTTCCTTATAGTTCTGAATTTTTTCAATCAGAAGTGGTGAAGAAGTATTATATTCTGAAAAAAGAGTATTCTCAACAGGTCTTCCTGTGGCCTCTTTTAATATTTCTTGTTTTGCAGCGATATTATTATCTAAATATGAAATAAAGATATTCCATAGATACTTTCTGAAATTTTCTATCCCAATTTGAGATATAATGCCTCCTATCAATTCAGATAATTTCTGACCAGGATTGTCTATATATATGACATATGGTCTAATATTATCTAGTTTAAGATTTTGGAGAAGATACTTAATATACATCAAAGTCTGAGTTTTACCAGAACCATATTCTCCTCGAACAATTAAACTAATATATTTATTATCTGAGTTTTTCCCATTAGTTGCACTATTATATAATGCGTCTTTAATGTATTCAAAAATAGTGTTTACCACCTCGTCATTAACAGGCGACAAACTACTAACGATATCATCTGGTTCATCAATGATTGCTATTCCAGATTTTGGGAATGGATTATAATTAAGAAAGAATTTCTCTTTTAATATATTTTTCTGATTCTCTATCTGGTTTAATTTTCCAAGTATATCTATTGACATATTACGATAATTTTAATAAGTGAGTAATATATGTGTTCCCCATTAAAGGGAATAAGAATTCTTCTTTTTTTTGCACAAAAATAGCTGATGTGCTTTGTGCTCTGTACCTATCAGGCATATTTATACATTCATCTACCAATTTGCTTTTAATATCCTCTAAAGCGAATCTCTCTTTAGTTATTAATGACTTTATAATATCAGGTATATATATATAATCTGAATAACATTCATCATCAATAAAGTCGAAAATCGAATAATTTATTGGCATCGTTTTTTTAAAATATACGATATTCAAACTTTTCACTGATGGAATAAAATGTATTCCCCATGCCTTTAAGGGGAACTTTTCAATTAGATTCAATGTCTCCCCCCACTTTATATAAACATCCCAAAATCGCATGATTTCGGAATCTTTACTATCTATTTCAATAATGTGTTTATAATTACCATAATCAATCATGAAATTATTTACAAATCTCCCATAACTTGAAAATGAGTAAATTGGATTTGATTCATTGCATAATACTTCTAAAGATAGTTGCTGTTCTCTGGTTATAAATAGGCGATGAAATTCTCTAAACCTGAAATAACTTATATAGATATTTTTAAATATTTTAATATCTTGTTCTGCTAGGCTATCTTGATTGTTGCAAAACAGATTAATATTTATAGGTTTATTATCATTAATGGAGATTAAGCCGAAATTTTTTAAAGCATTAACAATTTCCAGTAGATTTCGGCTTGTCCATTTTTTTCCACTTTTGGATATTATATTATAGGTGTTGCAAACATTTAATAATTGAGGTATTGTTCTAATTGTATATCACATAAAAGATTATAGATTAATTTTAGATCTTCTAAAAAATAGACATAAGAATAACTCCACTTCTTTCCAGTACTATTTTCTTCTTGTGAAAGAAATTTACGATATTCGGATTTTGCTATGTCTATATATTGTTCCATTATCTACTTAAAATCAAGATATTCTCTGATAATTCAACACTATGTCTATTTTTTAAATTTTTCCATTTATTGCCTCTTCCTCTTATTTTATAAATTTCATAATCTCCGAAACCAAGTGATTGGGATATTTCACCTAGAATCCTAGTTGTTGGAACATATACTCCATATGGTGCAGAATCTCCCAATATAAGATAAGCTTTACTATTGGGTGTCAAAACGCGATACATTTCCTTTAAAACATAATACATGTCTTCAAAATAGTGCATCATAAGAATATGAAAGCTTTTCTTTCCTTTACGCTCCTTGGAATTTTTATGAATATTATAAAACAAATCTTTAAGCTCTTGCATTAATGACTGATTAGAAACAGCAAATTCAGATGTACAAAAAGTGTCAATATCAAAATCTGCATCTTTATAATGTGTCGTTGCCCCTGTAACAAGATTATGTCTTACCTTCTCTGTTATATCACGCCAATTAGTTGTTAACTCAAAAAAATGAGTATGAACTTTTGATACCTCTCCATAATCCAAATTATTAAGATACGGAGGCGAAGTAATACATAAATCACAGCAACTATCACTAATGTAGTTATTCCTTTTACGTGAATCTGCATTATAAACCTTTGCAAGACGATTGTTATGTGGAACAGTACTTAAGTCTTCAAGCATTTGCTTGGTAATACATTGAAACTTGTCTAAAGCGTGACCGCAATTCACTTGTTTTTTTGAGCGTACAATATAAGGAACCGCAATAGGATGTATTGCCGACTTATGCAATGTTTGACTTATTGCCAAGTTGAAAAAAAGTTCATATTTCTCGTCATTCAATAATCGTATGGCATCTCTTATTAAATAGAGCTCTTTAAGAGTAGCTTTGTCATATAAACCTTCCAAAAGCTCATGGCAGTGTAAATCTAAGATGTCAATATTATTATGCACTTTTACATAGTGTAGTATTTGATGCATATACTTATTGTATGTGTCAACATTAATATCCCAATTTAATTTGGCATTGATAACATCGCACATTAATTTTTGGCTTTCATTTCCAATTGATGAGATGCCTTTCTTTTGGGCAGCGACAAGTGTTGTTCCGCATCCAGCAAAAGGCTCGTATATGCAGTTCGGGATAGTATCCATATTGTCAACAATAAGATCTACGAACTTATAAGAAAAGCCCGCTGTAAATTTGTACCAATTATGAATGGCACTTTTCATATTATCTTTTGCAGATCCTATATTGGCATCAATCATCATCTGTTACTGTTTTTGGTATACAATAATCCTAATTTACATAGCAAAGATACAATTTTCCTTTGAAATATGAATTCGTGGGATACAAAAACGAATAAAACTATATATAAATACTCCTTCTTCTCTTATATTTCCAATATAATTTTATATCTTTGCATATTAATTAAGGCGTTCTTATTTAATAATGCAGAATAAAACAGAGAAGGGAACTTTGCTCGTTTCTAAATCGTTACCTTCTTAATAAAGCGATTCGTATAAATTGCTCATTTTCAGAGAATAGGGTGAAAGGTAATGCCTAGCAACATGAGTAGTTAGGTTTTTACCGATGTCGCATATAACGGCGATTTCCTTCAAATAGGCATTCATCTTCTGATTGCTCGGTACCGGCAGCAGTTTGCCGCCCTCCAAATTCGAATCCGCATATTTGGCCAGTATCTTCAACGGATAAGGCAACAACGGGATGCGGCTCATAACAGAGGTCTTTTCACGGGGTTTGCGAATCCATTGCGTGCCGTTCTCGTCCGTAGAGATATGTTCCGCCCGCAGGTGTTCCGCATCGGTAAATGCAAGTCCCGTCTGGGCGCAGAAACACCAGACGTCGCGCACACGCTCCAGACGCTCGTTAGGCATCCGTTTGGTCATCAACAAATCCAGCTCCGCTTTGGTCAGCGGTACCTTGACATTGGTCTTGTCTATCTTCATTTTGTAATACCGAAACGGATTTTTCTCGATCCATTCGTTGCGTATGGCGTACAGGATAAAGTTTTTCAGGCAGCACAGCAGATTCACGGCTCCGTTATTCTTGCAGTCATGTGCCGTTTGCATGAAGGTATTGAGACCGTCGATATACTCGTAAGAAATCATATCGAACGGCAAATCCTCTTTACCGTATTGCTGACCGATGTACTCTTTCATATAGCGCAACAGACGGTGGTATTTGTTGGCTGTAAGTTGCGTGATACGCACTCCGACCTCTTTTTGACGCTTGTCGCAATATTTGGAGAACTCCGCGAGGAACATGCGGGAATTGCCGACCTGACTGCACAGGCGCTCTTTAATGGCAAAACAGTTCGGTTGTTTGTTCTCTTTGACCAACAGATCGTATGCTGCGAGGATATTGGCGCGGAACGAGCCGATGATTTCGTTGATCTGCAAAGATACGGAATCGCGGGCCAAAGACCTTTCGGCCTTTTGATTCCATTTTTCCGGCTCGATCTGGCACTGGGTATATATTTCTGTCGAAACGCCGCTGGTAGTGATGCGGACGTAAATGGGGGCTTTCCCTTTTTTGTTCAGTTTGGTTTTCTTACAGAAGAAAACAACGCTGAAAGTCGTTCTGTCGGTCATGGCTGCAAAAATTTAATAAGTTAAACGATTACAGCATAGAGATATTGCAAAGCAAACGACTGCAATACTGCGAATTACGACCGAATCGTGACCTTTTTCAGACCCCAGCGGAACAGGTCACGAATAAGGTCTTGCAAACGTACTGTCAGATGCTTTCCAATTCACCGACCGAAAAAGAAAAAGCCTTACATATCGTTGATACATAAGGCTTTTTGCTTCCTAAAACACTCCTTTTCAGAGGCTTCAAGAGCGGAAAACGGGATTCGAACCCGCGACCCTCAGCTTGGGAAGCTGATGCTCTACCGACTGAGCTACTTCCGCGTTCGGAGTGCAAATATACGAAATCTGCCGAACTTTCATCATCATTCGGCCAATTTTTATTTTCTCCGTCCGACATCGACGATAAACGGACCGGGGCATCGGTGCTATACCGGAAAACCGGGCCGCACGGATACGGCTTACCGGAAAAAGCGGCCATCCACAACCTGCGGCAGACCGTCCCCCTCCGACACTCTCTCCGGCTATCCGCAACAGCCGGACACAGTCCGGGAAACAGAATGCAAAACGGGGGTATCTCCTACCCCCGTCCATTGTTCGGCTGTCGGCCGGTCACTTCGTAAAACGCATGGCGATACTACGGTCTACGGCCCGCTGCGCTGCGGTCGCATCGGCAGGCACCGTCGCGAACTCTTTTCCGAAGCCCTCGGTACTGATACGGTCTGCCGGAATCCCGTCCTTCACGAGTATCGATTTGATATACTCCGCCCGTTTTTTGGAAATTTCGTAATTCACCGCCCGAGTACCCGTCTTATCCGCAAAACCGCCTATCCGAATCCTGACATCGGGATAGTTTTCAGTATCGCCGCAATATTGTCGAGCTGCTCCATCGAATTTCCTGCAAGAGCCGTCTCGCTGTCATGCATGAAATCTATCTTGTCGAACTGTATCCAATTCTTGCTCAGCTCTTCGTTCGTGGCTTTCCGGTATGCATCGGACTGGAGATACTTCAGCATGCAGTCCTCGCATCCGCCTTCGGCCACCCGGATGGTTCTGCCATCGGGCAATTTGTGTTCCACGAAAGTCAGTCCCTCCTTCGCAGCAGCAGTCTGTGCCGCCGGAGCAGTCGGAACGACGGTCACATTTTCAGTAACCGCTACGACCTCTCCACCACCGTTCCGATTGCACGAACGGATACTCAGAAAGACGATAATCACAACAATCAGGACAATGATAAGCCATACCAGCCAATTGTTCTTTTTGCCATCCCGTCCGGCAACCGGCGCACTGCTGCTGCACATGCCGCTGATTCCCGCAGCACGGCCCACCTTCACCGGTATCTCCTTTACTACCGAGCCGCGCTCCTGACGCAACCCGGCCATTACGGCAGACATGGAGAGATTGTTACGGACTATCTTATGGCCCACATAGCCGGCGATAACCGCTGCCACCCATCCCGACAACCGGTCGGCGCTCGCTGCGGAGATACCGCTTTCGGCCGCCACGGCATTCGGATAGGCCTTGTTTTCCGCCCCGACCAATTCGTTTTCGAACCG
>OLXP01000866.1_pt1 | contig 10994 bp, 5 predicted proteins | sample 1644201 | NCBI WGS metagenome assembly OLXP01 (sample SAMEA103958163, study PRJEB25191) | human gut metagenome
ATAGTGACTCTTTCCTTCAATCGTCATTCTGAATGGACGCAAGAATGCTTTGTGAAAAAGCAGCAAAGCAGCAATATGGCACGGAGTGAAGAATCTATGACTCGGATGACGCCTTACCACTTTCCCCACCACGGGTACAGATCCTTCACATTCGCTTCGGATGACGCCTGACCGTCAGCTTATCCTCAGTCATACAAAAATACGGTACCCATCACATCTGACGAGTACCGTATTTTATGTTTCTTAAGTTATTTCCTTACCCTTGCTTTCCATTACGCTTTCGGGGAAATATGAGAACCATACACATCGCGGTAATCATTTTTCGCCTTATCGTCTTCACTGTTGACACGGACACGTTCTACCTTGTTTCTGTCATTGTCCTTGCCGGAAATGCGGTCGACACGGATACGATCCAGACGGATCTGGCGGAGTTCCGGTTCGAACTCATTCATGGCTCTATCCATATTGTCATCTACCGGCGCTCCATTCTTCAATGCACGATAGAACATCGCCGCAAATTCATAGCGGGTCATAGAACGATCCCCTTTGAACTCTCCATCCGGATAGCCTTCCAAAAGACCTCTGTCTGCCAATGATTTTACATAAGAATATGCCCAATGGTCTTTCGGCACATCGGGGAACTCTACATTCCTTACAGGCTGTCCCGCCATCTGTCCGATGATCTGCCGGAACTGTTCATTTTGTGCTTCCAGACGGGTAACCGCATCTTTCAGGTCGACGATTTCTTTTGCCATAGCTACTTTGGATGTAGACACATGGTTGCCCTGTCCCAGCTTTACGCTGACTCCGGCATTCACCATGTTTTCTCCTCCGCCGAAAGAGCCTCCCACGCTGAACATGGTATCTTCATTGGGGCGGTAGAATGCGCCTACCGATACTGCATGGGCGTCTTTGTAGTTGCCGTAGCCGGCTGCTACATCCCACTTGTCATCCGGGTCGAAGTCCAGCGGGTGGAGGGCTGCCAATGCTGCCGCTCCCGCTCCTACACGGTTCACACGGGTTCCCAGTTCGCCTACTTTATTGGTTACATTTTTGATATCCTGCGAAGACGCGATGCCGGAAACGGAATAGGTGCTGCCGTCATTACGAGTGAAGTTCAACGTATCCCCGCTAAGTGAAGCAGATGATGTATAGCGGTCCTGCAATCCGGTGACGGTTGCTGTCGTTCCATCACTGTTTGTCAGCGTAGCAGTACCTGCACCGTTCGAGGCATAGGTCGCCGTGCCGCCGGTTACTACCGTATCCTTGGCATTGATCGTGTATATAGCATGTCCGTCCCCAGGATCTGCCGTCTTATTCACCGACGTAATATTCGTCCCGGCCCTTACTTCTGTGGAAGCAGCCGCTACGATGGATGTTTTTGCTTTCCTCAGCTGCGCTACATTGACAGCATCAGTATCATTTGTGCCGGCTGCAACTCCGGTAATCTGGCGGGTGATACCTTTGGACGTATCGCCTACGGAAACAGCTGCTTGCGTAGATTTCCATACCGAAGATGTATCCGTGGAATTCGTACCTGTTCCGGGATCATAGCCCGCAACGCCTTTATCCACGGACGCCACAGAACCTGCGCCAAGCGCTACACCGCCTTCTTTGGTCACGTTGGCTTCACTGCCGATGGCTACAGCATTCTTGACACTGGTACTGGTACCGGCTTGAGACGAACCGATGACAACGCTGCCGTCGGCACCTGTCAGTGTTCTCTTATCCCCAAAGACAACAGCGCCATTTGTATTGGTCACATTATTTTCAGAACCGATGACGGAGACGTGATTGATATTAGTCGCTGTATTATTATAACCGGTGATCGAGTTGTAGGTACTCGGACTGCCGCTGGTACCGGTCACGGTATTGTTAACGCCAATAATGGATGTTTTCTGGGTATAATCCGCTTTGTTGCCACCGCCAATAGCTAAAGTGGCACCGCCACTTTTAGAACCTGTAATCGCAGTTCTCAATTTATCAGCAAATTCTTTTGCAGAAGAACCACTATCAGATGGTGCAGAAATATTGGTGATGGAATTGGTAATTTCATTGCCGGCACCGTAAATGAGAGATCCATTGGATTAAAGGTGCGGTTTGCCACACCGGTAACAGTATTAGCGATACCAGCATAACGATTATTTGATGTTTTCGATTCAATACTATTCAAAGAACCTGTAATGGTGGCTCCTAAATTCTTTACCGGATTTGCCAGTCGTCCACCGTTATACTCGCTGGAAATAATATTATAGACACCGGTACTTGTCGTAAAAGCGCCATTGCTGAAACTGTTGGCACCGATGGTGGTGGCATAGACATTCAACGCGTCTGTCCGCGTAGAAGCGCTGTCTACCGTGGTATCCCCCAGTGCGCCTTTGTAATTATGTGAACCGATCATCGTACTACCGGTACGGGCAAAAGTATTATCACCGATAGCAACACTGCCTACGACCTTCGTCGGATCAGCCGGTATTCTTGCTAAAGATAACCAACTTCCGCTAAATGTTGTCTGTCCAAAGGCAAAGCTGGCTTCTCCGCCGCCAGCCATATTTTCTACTTTTGCATTTTTGCCAATGGCAATGCTGCCGCCTTGGCTGGCATAGTTATTGATATTGGCTCCGTTACCTATTGCAACATCACCGGTTGCAGCACTAGCACCATTAGAATAACCAATGCCAGCTCCTTGCCCAATTGCTACGTTTTCTACTTTCGGAGCGCTACTCCCCGTACCAATAGCAATCCCCGGGCCATTACCTGCCGGGTTGGTCGCCGGTGCGGCATCAGCCGCATAACCACCCATGAGGACTCCCATCCCCACAGTTGCCGCCAAAACGGCTTTCACCGCTTTTCCCGAAGCGCTCTTCGTGTGGCTTCTTGCCACTTCAGAAGTGACTACATAGGCATGTTTTGCCTTACTCCATACAACCTTGTAAATCTTGTTCATACTTTCCTCCCAATTTAAAGAAAATAAAAAATATAAAAGAGCTGTCATGTTTTCCCCTTCGTACTCCGTCTCACCTCTCCCTGTCACACAACCGGTTTCAGATTTTAACAGACAAATTCCGCAGGTTACACAAAACTGCTTTTCTAATAATTAAATATTATAGCAGAGAATTTATCTTGTTTCCACTTTTTTAAAAACTATCACGAATAATTAAGAAACAAGGTTAGTTGTAAAATGAAATCAGACACTAAACCGCAACAGCAAATCGGGCAGTTACACAAGAAAACATTTCATTCCGTATTCTTCATCCCGCTCCCGCAAGTGAGTATCCCCAGAGCTACAGCATCGATGATGATCACAACTTCATGCGCCGCTTAGCGTCTTTGAAATCGGCGCCTTACTAGATCCGCAGGGCAAGACACTTCATTTATTTTCGAAATCGTTCATCTGCTTTCTTTATAGAAAATAGAAAAATCATGCCTCCTGAATTCTATCGCATATTCATGGAGGCATGATTTCATACTACACGGAAATTATTTTACAGGATTATCTGTTGTGAATGACACGTACGCGTTCGATTGTCGGCTGTCCTGCTTTGTTCTGCGCAATCGTGTCCACGCGGAACCGCTCCAATTCAGGTTCAAATTCCTTGAGCATTCTGGCAGGTACTTCGAATCCTCTCTGCATCGCACGGTATACGATAGCACCGAATTCATAACGTGTCATCATACGGTCGCCGCCAAAGTTTCCGTCAGGATACCCTTCAAGGATACCATTCCCCGCAAGGGTGGCGATATATTCGTAAGCCCAGTGGTTCTCCGGTACATCAGGGAAGAGCTTGATCTTCATCGGATCCAACGCCTGTCCCTGAACGACCTGGCCAAGCGCGCCGCGCAGCTGTTCCACTTCCTTACGGAGGTCTTTGATTTCTTTCGCCATTGCCACTTTTGATGTGGATACATTGTTGCCCTGTCCCAGTTTCAAGCTGACGCCGGCATTCACCATATTCTCTCCGCCGCCAAAGGAACCTCCCACACTAAACATGGTATCCTCATTCGGACGGTAGAATACGCCGATAGCCCCCGCATTGGCATTTCTGTAATGTCCATAACCGGCTGCCACATCCCATTTATCATCGGGATCGAAGTCCAGCGGATGGAGGGATGCCAAGGCGGCTGCCCCAGCGCCAACTTTGTTCACACGGTCCCCCAGCTTGCTGATGCTCTGGTTTGTCTGGAACAGCTGGGAACCGTTCACCGCATCTTTGCTGGTCGGGCTAATATCGCCGGGCGCCACATTGGTGATCTTCTTATCTCCCGCATCTACACCGTTTTTGGTGATGGAAGGCCCGTTATTGATAGTCAGTCCGTTATCATTAATCGTGGTATCTCCCGTCTTGACGGTCGTGGCATTGACAGTCTTGGCATTCACTGTATCGGAATTTACCGTAGTGATATTTCCTGTCTCGGCAGTAACTGTCTTTGTCATCACAGTTTCCAAACCTTTCAGGTCTTTGGCCATGCGGACTTTCAGGTTGTTATTGCCGTCGGATACGACGCCAAGGTTGTCTTCTGTGGTCAGTTTGTTTGTGTCTGTAATGCCTCCGACTACGTTCACCTGTTCGTTCAGTTTCTTCTTGATGACCGCTCCTGTATCACCGCCATACTTCATGCCATCATTTAAGGTAGCCACTTCTTCTTTGCTTCCGTCCGGTTTCTCGTATACGATACGGGTCGTGGTCGTACCCGGCGCGCCGTCTACTCCGGGCTTGCCATCACGGGTAACGGAAATATTTGTCGTTACGCCGTCTTTACCATTAATACCGATTTTACCATCTTTGCCGTCTTTACCTGTAGCAACAATAGTTTCGCTTTTCAGGTTCTTGTCCAAGCCAACAATCATTTCACCGTTGCTATTCACCATGGTCTTGATGTTGGAAGAATCATATTCCGTATCCGCCTTCGTACCGGTGCCCTTGATGGTCATGGTTTCATTCAGTTTTTTAGCTACGGTACCGGTATTTCCTGCAAACTTGAGCCCATCATCCAGGGTAGCAACGTCATGCTTATCACCATTCTTTTCTTCGATGATGAGACGTGTGATATTCGTTCCGTCAACGCCGGGTTTACCATCACCACCTTTAATGGTAAGTCCGTTAGCGCCGTCCTTGCCATTCAAACCGATGGAGCCATCTTTGCCGTTGATGACCACAGCAGAGCCATCTTTACCGTTGACTCCAATGGATCCGTCTTTGCCGTTCGCGCCTTTTTCACCAAGATTGATGTTATCTTTCACATTGACTTTATACGGATTCGCTGCTGTTCCGTCGCCTTCAACGGTGGTATTCTTTCCATCTACCAGCTTGGTCGCATTGGCTGCGATCTCGTCTTTCAGCTGATCTACATTGACCGCATCTGTACCAGCCGTGCCTTTTGCTACATTATGGATCTGGTTGCCGCCATTATTCAGGCCATCCGCGGTTAAAGAAACATTCGTCTTGCCGGTTCCCGGTGTTTTCGGCGTAATGGTGACACCTCCGGCGGTGACTTCCGTCTTATTTCCGGTGCTGTCGGTCACAGTCGTACCGGCTCCGTTAGTTACTGTCGTATTTCCTGCCGCGTCTTTTGTCGTTACGCTGGTCAGATCTTTCAGCTCTTTAGCAAGTTTGACGTTGAACTTATTATTCGCCGCATCGGCTACCACGCCGATATTGTTATCACTCAGTTTGCTGCCGTCAGCGCCGCCCAAGATGGACATCGCCTGGTCAGATCCCCGTTTAACCACATTGACGTCTGCCGCGCTTGTCGCGCCGATAGTGGAATTGTCTCCGCCAAAACGGAGCGGACGGGTCATGGTATAGAGCTGGCTGCCATTAACCGCATCCGTACTCTGCGGAGCAACCAATCCGGCCGCCACGTTCTGAATACGGCGTTCCCTGCCTTTAGCTCCTACCGTGACGACACCTGCCGGTGTGCCCCCTGCATAGGCATAGGTACCATCACTGTTATAAACCGCCATACCTTTTGTGGACACGCTGTCTGCCACATAAGCGGAGCCGCTCCCCAGATATACGGAATTCCCCATGGTAGCATTCACGTTGCTGCCCAGTATCTGGGTATTGGACAATCCCTGCGCATTACTTGATGCATCTACTGTATTATTATTCCCGACGATCTGGACATCTGTAAGATTCTTTGTATTATTTTTTGCCTTTACCGTATTCTTGGAACCGGTAATCGTGATACCGGACATCTTGCCGGCATCATCCTGTGTCGTCGTATCCGCATCGCCGCTGACTGTATTATTATTCCCCGTCAGCATAATATCCGTCAGTTCTGTTGCCGTTTCTTTTTTGACAATGTTGCTGTTGCCGGTTACTCTGTTATTCTCGCCGTCCAGTGTATTTTCATTTCCAAACACACCGGAATTGACCGCCGTGATATTTGAACCATTGCTTGCTACCGGAGTTGTGGGAGCACTGTTCCGTGCGCCGATGACATATGTTCCTGCCCCATTGACAGTGTTAGCCGTACCGATTGCGCCGGAAGATTCTCCTGTAGCACTTGCCGTTGTACCTATAGCCAAAGCATCATTCGCCAATGCGTGTGCCTGATCACCCAAAGCTACCGCGCTCCGGCTGTTACTCTTGGCTTCACTGCCTATTGCTACCGCTTTATCATCAGAGGCTCCGGCGGCATAACCGATGGCCACCGCCTTATCCACACTGGTTCCGCCATTCTTTATGGTGGTGACGGCACGGGTACCCATGGCAATAGAATGATTCCCTTCCGACTGTGCTCCTGCACCAATGGCCATATTGTATTTATAACCGGAAGCCGCCACAGTCTGCGTAATGGTAGGTGTACCGCCATTTATTTCCTCATAGCCGGTTCCCAGGGCGATGCTGCCTTCTCCCTGTGCCTCCACATTATTCCCAATGGCCGCGCTGCGTTTTTCCAATGCTTTGGCGCCGACGCCTGCTGCCATAGAATCTTCACCGGCAGCCCCGTCATTATTGTAATTATTCGCATTTGTGGACTTCACAGAGTAATAATGAGTCTTTGCCTGATCCACTGTTTCATTCAACTGATTAACATTAACCGCATCTGTTCCCGATGTACCCTTAGCCACATTGTGAATCACGGTTCCTTTGTTATTGGTATTCTTTAAAGTGATACTCTCTCCCTGCCCGGTAGTTACAGTATCATAGTAAACTCCTGTAGCCGTCGTACTAGTGATACTGGCATTCACCTGCCGGACCGTTTCATCGATGGATTTCTTCAGCTGTGCCACGGTAACGGCATCCTGATCCTGCGCGCCATCCGCCACATTCGTAATACGGCGCAATGCTGCCGCCGTACCGACTGAAACACCTGTGGAAGGAGCAGCAGTCCCTGTCAGGTAACCAGTACCGCTGATCATGGCCGCGCTGGCTTCCGAACCATTACCGATAGCAATGTTCCCGCCGGAAGCCTTTGCCCCTTGTCCAAGCGCCATGCTGGCCGCGTCTTCCGCCAATGCATTAAACCCGGCAGCTATGGATCCATTTCCTGCTGCCTGCGCATGAAAACCAAGCGCCAACGCGTCATCAGCGGCTTTCGTATCACTGCCGACTGCTGTCGCCTGGAGGCGGGACACCAGGGTAGCATTCTTATTGGCATTATATCCGATGGATACATTTTTCCCAATAGAAGGGTTACCGGCAGTACCTATATTCGTCCCTGCCTCTACACCAATGGCAATATTATAATTGCTGGATACATTTCCGCCCGCCTTGGTGCCGATGGCAATATCATGCTGTCCATCCACATTTTGTCCGGCTTCGTCACCAATAGACACATGCGAGCCCTTCGTTCCCAATACATCACCAATCATGCCCTTACCGGCACCAATACCGACAGACACAGATCTGCCGGCTGCCGCGCCGGCCTCATCACCGACAGCAACAGAACTGGAACCGGCTGTCTGACTGGCATTCCCAATAGCAACCGCATTTTTTCCTTTTGCTTCCGTTCCCTGACCAACAGATACGGCATTTTCTCCTTCGGCCACAGCAGAAGTACCGGCTGCCAGACTGTTTTTGCCTTTAGCAGCCGCTTCTTTGCCGATCGCCGTTGCGGCTTCCTTACCGGCCTGGGCACTTTCGCCAACAGCAATCGCACTGTGACTGTTTTTGGCAACAAAAGCACCGTGCCCGATAGCTGTCGCATTATTAGAAGACACCGTCTTTGCCGCTGTTCCAATCGCCATACTGTTGTTATTAACTATACGATTGCCGCCATCATTTTGAACAACCGCTCCATCTCCCAACGCAATAGAAGAATTACCACGGGCATTGGCTTTATTCCCGACAGACACACTATTCTTGCCGCCGCCGACAAGTACGACCGTGCTGTCTCCATCCGGTGTCATACCGCTGACAGCACCGTTAATTGCCCCATGGCCGATGGCCACGCCATTTACTGCATTAGAAACGTTTCTGGAAGCATGCCCTACCGACACGGAATCTTCGGCTTCTGCTTTGGCCTCCACCCCCATTGCCATCGCATTATCTTTGGTGGCTCTGGCCTGCGTCCCTACCGCGACAGCATCCGAGCCAACAGCTGAAGCATCTGCCCCCGTGGAATTGGCACGGAAATACTTAATCCCCGGTTTTGCAGCATCAAGTCCCAGGCTATTTGTCAGTGCTGTGAGCGTGTTGATTTTTAATGTATTATTGCTGATATTGCCGGCGTTTGTGCTGATATTGGTAGCATTCGTACTGATATGGGTAGCATTATTGTTGATATTGCCGGTGTTGGTATTCACCTGCGTACTTAATGTAGCCAAATCACCCGTCGTGGCCAGCCCGGTCGTTGATATGGTAATCGTCTTGGTTGCCGGATCCTTAGTTACGGTGATATGGGTACTGCCGTTCAATGTATCCCCATCATTGACTGTAGCCGCCTCACTGCCGACAAAACCGCCAAAGCCCAGCATCGCCGTTAAAACCGCAGCCAGCGCAGATTTATATGCTTTATTCCCCTTATTTTTGCTGCTGCTGGCGGCAATTTCTGGAACTACCACATAACTGTTCTTCACTTTGCTCCAAATGACTTTGTAAATTTTGTTCATATAACCCTTCCTCTCTACATACCCAAAAAATATAATGCTATATCAAAAATTTATTTATATGATCCGGCAGATCTCCTACACCTCCTTCTATACTTCTCATCATATTTACCAGCCTTTATAAAAACACAAGATTTTTCACTGATGAATATTTATCTACCGGTTCAGTGCCATTTCATTCATATAATGTAAACAGTTGTGCTCTTAATTTTTGCAATAACAGTACAGCTGTCCTTACTTTAATTCCAAATGCCTTTATGAATATGATTCATATCAATATTTCTTAAGAATGGAGATGAATTTCGGAGCGATCGATTATTTCCAAGGCATTCCTAAAAAGCTACCTTATTCTCCATATTTCTGTTCAAGTCCACTTTAATAAAAGAGTTTCCTTATTTCCCGTCATGTGTATGTCGTTACATACTGTAACAGCATACATACAAAATGGCCCAATCATATAATTCTAAATTTCAAATCGACTCCCAAAAAAAAAGCTCCTCCAACGGCATATCCGTTTTTAGAATCATTTTAATCTTCACAGCCTCCTTAAAATTAATTCCATGACGGTTTTCCATTTTCAACAGCAGCATTTCCTGCTTGATCCCCATTTCTTTTGACAGTTCTTCAAGGCTCATCTCCTGTTTTGCCAATTCTGCCATCAGATTTTTATACACGTTCCTCTCTCCCTTTAATTTGAAATTTCAAATTATTATATCATTATAACTTTTTATTACTAAAAAATCCACATCCCACTCCTGATTCATTGAAATTTCGATATTATTTATGTAAAATCAACAGTAAGGAGGCGATTATGACAAAAGAGGAATATTTGAAAAAGCTGATCCTCCAACGATGGACACTGAAAGATTTCGCCGCAAAGATCAATATGCCATATGGAACTCTATATTCCATTCTGAAGAATGTAGATGGCGGATCCATGTACAATATAGTAAAAATCTGCAGTGGTCTGCACCTTTCCACTGACGAACTGTCTCAGATAGGAAAGCCCCGGAATTATATCCTGCAGGAAGATAGAAGTACGTACAATACAAAAGAACTACCGGATCTGAGATCCATCTTGAGCAGCACATTTCTCTTCAATGGAACGGAATATACTCTCTCAGAGAAAAAACAGGACATGCTGTCTCAAATCATCCAAGCTGTACTGAGCGAAAAAACATAGTAGATCCCGTATCGCACTTTTCTCGGAAAATAACGGAATTACCAGCTTATTTTATCCAAGCCGGCAGGCGTAAACACACATAGCACTTCCACATCCATTTCCTATGTATTCATACATTTACTTTATCAGTACAATTATTTATCTTCTGCCCCAACCAAGCGGGTCTCGGTTTTCTATACCATAATCTTCACATAGTGCTACCTGAAGGTAATCATAGAAGAATCACGGGCAATAAGCTTTCCTCAAACAGAATCACCCCCGCAAAACCCAAAGCGTCAAAAATATATCCTCACAACACAAAAAGCGTTCCTTCCCAGATATACAATTAGGAAGAAACGTTTTTATTTTTATACCTTATATGTACAATATGGGTTGTGCCAATAATTTTTCACAAATTCAGACATATCATCGGTAATGGATCAAATCAACCGGTACTTTCCTATTCAGAAACTCCCCTTCTTTAGAAAGCAAAGTTTGAGGCAAATCAAGCCGGCGCCTTTCTTGCCAATTCAGTGCACTTATTATTATGCGCCCGATGACCAACGAAGCCGAAACGGATACTCGCATGCCAAGATGATTCAACCCGTAAAAGAATATTTAGCTTATAGCTAACAGCTCACAGCTGATAGCTTTTATCTTCTTACCGGCTTCCCCACCACGGTGACAGATTCTTCGCCGGCACTTTGGATGACGTCTTACCGGCTTCCTCACCACGGCAGCAGATCCTTCACGTTCGCTTCGGATGACGATTAA
>OLXP01000867.1_pt1 | contig 10986 bp, 10 predicted proteins | sample 1644201 | NCBI WGS metagenome assembly OLXP01 (sample SAMEA103958163, study PRJEB25191) | human gut metagenome
CGAGTTACGTGCAGAATATCCTGATGCCATATCTGCGTCGGGCAGTGCCCCTTCCATTCGTATCGATACGCAGGGATTATTTAACCCGAATCTGAATTATAAACTTTATATGATTCCTGCTTTGATGGGAATGTTGTTGACTTTGATATGCGGATTTTTGCCTGCCCTGAATGTGGTTAGTGAGAAGGAGGTAGGAACGATCGAACAGATTAATGTGACTCCCGTACCGAAATTTACTTTTATTCTGGCTAAACTTTTACCTTACTGGATCACAGGCTTTATCGTATTGACTTTGTGCTTTTTGTTAGCCTGGCTGCTTTATGGAATAACTCCTGTAGGGCATTTCATCGTGATTTATTTTTTGGCGATTTTGTTTGTATTCGTTATGTCCGGTTTCGGGCTCGTTATATCCAATTATTCGGCAACTATGCAGCAGTCTATGTTTGTAATGTTCTTTTTTATGCTGATTCTGATGTTGATGAGCGGATTATTCACTCCGGTGAGCAGTATGCCTGAATGGGCACAGGTGATTACTTATTTCAATCCTTTGAAGTACTTTATGGAAGGAATGCGTATGGTATACCTCAAAGGAAGCAGCTTGTTGGAACTTCTTTTTGCACTGGGTTTCAATACCTGGGCGGTGATCAGTTATCGGAAAAATCAATAATTGAGAATTTGATTATATAAAAAACAGCTCTTATCCTTATTGGTTGGAAAAGAGCTGTTTTTATTATTGTTTTCACCCCTTGGGATGAATCGTGGTTACTGTATTATTTTACTTCGATTTGCTTTTCGGCCTTCTTCACTTCTTCTTCAGAAATCTTAGGAAGTTGGACGCTCAAAACTCCGTTTTCTACTGCGGCAGAAATTTTTTCTTTATCTACATTATCCGGCAGAATCATCGTCTGCTGAAACTTAGAATAAGAGAATTCGCGACGTAGATAGCGACCTTCTTTCTTCTCTTCTTTGTTTTCAGTCTTCTTCTCCATAGAGATAACGAGGTTGTTGTCTTCATCAATGCGAACATTGAAGTCCTCTTTTGTCATTCCCGGAGCAGCCAGTTCAACTTTGTATTCTTTTTCTGTTTCAAAAACATTGATTGCAGGTGCAGTTGCATTTGCTTTTACCATCCAATCGTTATCAAAGAAATCGTTAAAGATACTTGGTAACCAATTCTGAGTTCTTCTTACAGGCATCATAATCATAGTCTCCTATCTTTAAAAAGTTATACATTCGGTTTGTTCTGAACTTCGGCTTTCGATGTTCCCCGATGTTTACCTTTCGGCTTTCATCGTCTGTATCTTGAACCGTCGTTCACTTACTGTTATGGCAAACTGTATGCCAACAGGCTTGTACTCACTTTATTGACTAATTGTCATTGTTGGTCTGACTATTTTACCTGTACAATGCCAATATTGCTATCTTTTTATTTAAAATTGATTGAATTTCATACTAATTTAAAACGCATTCGCCAGCGCTTGCTTTCTTCGTCCCAGTCGTGGCTGATAATTTTGAAAGTTCCTATCTCGGAAGTGTTGGCAACGTGTGTACCGATGCAAAGGCATTCGTCATAATCACCGACTTTTACTATACGTACGGTTTCCGAAGCATCTTCGGGTAACCGTTCCAAATCGAACCGTCCTTTGGCTTCTGCCTGAGTGATGAACTCGGTAGTGACAGGCAGATGTCGTGCTATCACTTCATTTACCGCTTTTTCCAGACTCTCTATTTGCTCTTCCGTGGGGCAGGCATTGAGCCGATAATCCAATTTACTTTTTTTGCGTTCTATATGAGCGGAGACGGAACGGCCGCAACCGAATAATCTGATCATTGTCTGATTAATGATGTGTTCGGTGGTATGCATAGGTGCGATTGACACATCCTGAAACTTGGGGGCTGCTTGATTTATTTCCATAATAGATAAATTTTTATTGCTTTGAGACATAAGAACAAAAGAACAAATTTTTTCTTATGCGTAATTTTTATGTTTATATTCTCTGAATTTCCTTTTTATTTCGATACGTTCACCACCAAAGTTTATTAATAAGCCGTGGTCTGTATTGGTAGCGGTTAAGTAATTTACTAATTGTGTTTCGTGTATAGGAAGAAGATGCTGTACCGCTTTAAGTTCAATGATTATTTCTCCTTCTACGATTATGTCCGCTCTAAATTCTCCAACAATTTCATTTTTGTAATATACATTTATAGGAGTTTCTGTATCTGCATGAATACTTTTTTCTTTTAATTCTATTATCAATGCTTTCTGATAAACATTCTCGAGAAAACCTGCTGCAAGGTGTATTCTTACATTATAAGCACACTGAATAACAGCTTTTATCAAATTTTCTATTTCCATGTTTTCTTTTTGTTCTTATGTTCTTTTGTCTAAAAAAATAAGAGAATGTGTCTCATCTGTCTGCATGGGGCGGGTATTCCTGTTTGTTGTGCTCATTGAGTTTCGCTTGTTGTTCCATAAGTTCTTCTTTTAAAATACTGTATACATGTATGTCCGCATATTCTCCCGAAGCCAATAACTCTCCGGCCCGTTCCGTTCCTTCAAGGCGGAAGCCAAGCCTGACGGGAATGCCGTTGCTTGCTACATTGCCCGTGGCACAACGTATCTGTATGCGTTTTATGTTTTTGGTTTCGACGGCCCATCGGCATAGGCGGCGGACACAATCGGTCATGATGCCCTGATGCTGGTATTCGGGCAGAAGCCAGTAACCGATTTCCGTGCGGTGATTGGCAAAGTCGGAAAAATGAAAACCTATCAGTCCGCAAATTTCGTAGCTGTCGGTAGGGGCGGAGAGGACCCCTTTCAGAAAGTTTTCCTCATCGGCTACGGACTTCAGGTTGTCTACAAAAGGCAACCATGTCCGCATATAGTTGCGGTGGGTATCTATGGCACGGTATATGGCAGCGGCATCTTCTACCGTTACTTCACGCAGCACAATATCCGGACGGATTTCAAAAGATACATTTAAATGGTTGAAAGGCTTTGTCTCTTTCTGCCTGTCCTGTATCCTTTCCTTGAGTTTGCTCCAGGCGTGGGTGTCGAACAGGCAGCTTTCATGGTGTGATACATCTCCTTGAACCGGGACATCGGAATGGTGAAACTTAATAACTCTGCCTCGAAATGAGGACGGACAGACGGGTCGAAGAATCCCAAAAAGGTTCGTTTGCCTTGTTTCCGGTTTTCAAGGATAGCCTGAGTCACTACGGAACAACAGCCCGAACCGAAAGGAGCTGATACGGCATCCGTTGCATTGCTGTCGAAAAAAGCCCATGTGGTAAGTCCTGCCAGCATGTCCGGCGTAGCAAGAAACAATATGCCTTCCACTTTGTCGAAAGAACCAATCTTGTCGATCCGTGCAAAGTGCAGGTAGGCTTTTTCCGCTTTAGGCACTTGCAATTCCTGTATGAAGTCAACAACCATATCGGGTGTTTTCTTGTATTTCTCTTTCAAAGAGACGAAGCCGGGCACATGTTCCGGCATATCCGTGAAGCCTGTGTAGAACTTGCCGCCTCCACAGCCTATTGTTTCGGCATTGAGGCTGATTATTTTTCCGTTTCTTACTTGCGCCATGCTTTTAAAGAAGCACCCGTTTACTTTCTCTGCCGGAGCTTCCGGTTGGTCGGAGTACCAAAATACGATGGGAAGTCCGGCCTGCTGCCCGAAAGCTTCCCTATAATTGCCTATAAACGTATGTATATCCATTCCCTTCTATTTTTCACCAAAGATAATTAATATTCCGGGAATTTCTTTTCCGGTATGCGAAAATACGGTTTTATGCTAACCGAGCAGCGCCATATAAGCCAGTTCTCCGATGATAAACAAGCTGACTGCACCTATCAGAACCGCTTCGCCCAGCAAATACCCTAATGCTGCATGCAAAATAGTGCAGTGGTATTTGGATATTTCGCTATGATGCCGATGCCGCCAGGCTATCATTCCACACAAGGCGGGAGCAACGAACAGCAGGAATATGAATCCCGCTGTCGATGCTCCCGACCACATGCCGCTTATTCCTAACAGAATTTCCATGAGCAAAGTTCCGCAGATAAGAAAAAGCATGAATAAGGAGAATTTCGGAATGGCAGTTATCTGCTCTCTGCGCATTTTACGGATTAACCGTATGTAGGCTACTACTCCTGCAATGGGCAATGCAAGAAGAAAAAGAAGGATGATAGTGGCCGTTATATAGGACAAGATTATCTTCATTTTCGGTAAATATTATTTTTCTTTTCCAAACAGTAAGTACATATAATTAGCTAATGGCGTATTTCATTGATACAAACTTAAACTATTTGCTTCTCTCAAATTAAAAGGTACTGACGAGAACCTTTGATGCAAATATATAAGAAAGAAAATATAAAACCAAACAACCGATTGGTTTTTGAAAAATAAGAAAGAAAAACCGGAAAAGTGGCTGGAAAATTAATCAGGAGTGGACAGGAAAACCGGGAGTGTTATAGTTGTTTCTGAATACGAGATACATTATGATTCCCGTTAAAGCATGCTATAAATAGAGGAAATGGTGGTAAAAGACACTGCAACGTAAAAAAAGATGGTTCCGAAAAAGAAGCGGATGAAATGCATGGGCATAAAAAAAGGAGTACCGCTGTACTCCAACCTTTGTTAACCTTAAATCTAATACTATGAAAAACACGTTGCAAATATACGGACATTTGATAAATCTGCAAATTATCCAAGAAAAAAAGCATGTTTTATAACATTTATTATAAGATTGAACTTCTTTTTCGGACTTGTTTAAATTTTGTTCGGTATTCTTCTCAGAGCTGTTTTGCAGTTGGCTGAGGAGTATAACGGGTTATGTGACGAATAAAAACAAGAGAATAAGCCGGAAAGAGACTCGGAAGAAGCCTGAATAAAATTCTTTTTTAGCTTGTAAATGTCAGGGGAAATTGTGAATATTTGTATTATAAAAATCATAACTCTGCTAAGAGCGGTATATATTAACTGAATTATCGGTATATGATATGACAAATAAACAAATGAACCCGGAGAGCATTGACAGAATAGAACATAGTACTTATACGCCTCTGGAAAAGAAATATCTGAAAGTGCAGTTTGTCAAAGTGGCATTGGTTTATCTCAGCCTTATGGCTGTTTCGCTTTTTCTTCTTTGTGCAGAGGGGTTTGCCTACCGGTATGCCGCTACTATCATTGTTGAATGCGGTTTGCTTGCAGCATCCGTTGTTAATTTGCTGATTCTTCCCAGGGCATACAACTATAAAGGATTCGTTATTCGTGAGCACGATATAACCTTTCGCTCCGGGATTATCTTTCCTTCGGTTATTACCGTTCCTTTCTGTAAAATTCAGCAGGTGAGTGTTTGTCAGAATCCTGTTACACGTCTGTTTGGACTGTATTCCGTTGACTTGGTAAACGGAGCTCAATTGTTGGCTACAATCAGAATTCCCGGACTGACGGAAGAGAGAGCAGATAAAGTGAAGGCGCTTGTCATAGAAAGTATAAAAAATGAAAACAAATGATTTCTCTGCGCCGAGGCGAATGAGCAAAAGCGCGTTCGTAATATTCCTTGTCAACAACCTATGGCTTTATGCGAAGTATTTTCTTTTTATAGTCATTCTTGAATTGTTTAATTCGGAAAAGAAATTATCTTTTATTGAAGCGGCTTTGGATTTTTTGGTTGTTTTGGCAATCTGTCTGACCTTGGCAGCAGTCATTGCTTTTATCAATTATTATTCCAAAAAGTATTATGTGGAGAATGGAAATCTGATTTTCATTCACGGTTTGGTACGTAAGGAAATTACCAGTATATCTTTGACGAAAATTCATTCTTTGCGTACTAAACAGGGATTGATTTATCGTTTGCTGGATATGAAGGGAGTATCATTTGATACGCTTGCATCGCAATCGGAAGAAATAGAAATGATTCTTGACAATGAAGATTGGGAAGCATTGCTCAGCCGGATAGAAACTTTGGATAGTCAGACACAGATACAGGCATCCGAAGCAGATAAGATTGAAGAGAAAACCGATGGATACACTACCAAGTTGAGCGTTGGTAATTTGAATCTGATTAAAGGAGCACTTTGCCAAAACCACCTTCGGGGCATGGTTGTATTTGGAAGTATTTTAGTTACTTTATATGACCAGATTATATCGGTCAATGAAAATGCTGTGGAATATTTTTATGGTTACATGGCTACACATGCCGATTTCTTACGGCTTTCATTATCAAGTTGTATCACTGTTGCTGCTATCTTGTATATAGTTACATTGCTACTATGGTTGGGTAAAGTCTTTTTGCGCTATTTCAATATGGATATACGTATAGACCGGGAACAGCTGTTCTTTGAGAGCGGACTGCTTTCGCGTAATAGCAGCCGGTTCTCATACGATAAGATTTGTACTGTTTATATCAAGCGGAATATCATTGAAAAATGGTTGGCTTGCAGCACTGTTATGCTGAAACAGGCATTGAATGCCACTGACAGGAATAGAGGAGCGGATGTCAGAATTTATGGTTCAGACTCTGCTACAACTTTTCTGGACTGGTGGTTGGGAAAGGATTATGCATCTTCGCAACCTATCGTTTCTGCTCAATCCGGATACGGTTTATTAGGCTATACCATCCGGTTCGATCTGTTGGTTTCGCTTGCAGCCGGTATAGCCTTATGCTATTTTCAATATTACGGTTGGCTTTGGCTCCCGGTCGTTTATATGCTGATATCCCTGATAAAAGGGATTTTTGCCGTACGTCGGAGTTCTATCACTTTAAAAGAGGATTATGTGGAAATCAATTCAGGAAAGTTTGCAGAAGTGAAAAACTATTTCAAATATTCGAACATGGAAGTGGTTCGCATGACAGCTACTCCTTTTACTCCTTTTTATCACAGAGTAAATCTTGTCATTTCTACCAATGGTTCCTCCTTTACCGTAAGAAGCCTGAAAGAACAAGAAGCTAAGGAAATCTATGAATTGCTGCTGTATAATTGCTATATCAAATGAGGCTGATGGAGGCTTGCTGTTTATTCCATCGGCGGAATTATCTGTGCACATATATTAATTCCGCCGTTTTTTCTCTATCTCTTTTTTAAGAATTTCAGCCTTTGGCTTCCTGATACATAAAGCGTTTGATACTCTTCTTGGCGGTCTTTTCAAACTCCTCGAAGTGTATTTTTACTTTGGTAATCTGGCAATATGCCGGCAGAAGTAGGTTCAGTTCGTTCCGGTTGGCTTCCATTGCCTTTTCTATATCGGTTTGTTGCAGGCCGTGGGCAAAGGCATCGTCGAAGTCGGGATAAATCAAGGCTACGAGTTTGTCATGCTGCAAGACAATCAACGACTCCGAGACGTAAGGCATGTTATTCAGTTTGCTTTCTATCTCTTCGGGATAAATGTTCTGTCCGCTGGAAGTGAGAAGCATATTCTTGCTGCGCCCGCGTACGGTAACGTAGCCGTCGGCATCCATTGTGGCGAGGTCGCCTGTGTGCAGCCAGCCGTTGACATCTATGATTTGGGAAGTGGCTTCGGCATTCTTGTAATAGCCCAGCATAAGGTTGCTTCCCCGGCAGATGATTTCGCCCGCTACATGCTGAGGATCGGGAGAATCTATCTTTACTTCCATGCGGGTGGTGGCTTTTCCGCAAGAGGCCAGTTTCAAGGTTTCCCAACGGCTGGAACAGATGATAGGACCGCATTCCGTCATGCCGTAGGCAATGGTGTAGGGGAAGCCTATCTGTTTGAGGAAGCGTTCCACGTCGGCGTTGAAGGGTGCGCCGCCGATGATGATTTCATCGAAATTGCCGCCGAAGACATCCATAGCCTTTTTGCGCATGTCCGCTTTTATCTTATCGTTGACGATAGGCATCCGTAACAGCAGTTTGCCTATCTTGTTGTCTATGAGTGGCAGGATGTTTTTCTTGATAATCTTCTCTACGATGAGCGGTACGCAGGATATGACGCGCGGCTTGATTTCGGAGAATGACTGCGCGATAATCTTAGGCGACGGCATACGGGTGAGGAAGTAAAGGTGTGCGCCTGCCGAGAATCCGTAAAGAAAATCGTATACCATGCCGAAAACGTGTCCCAGAGGGAGCATGGATACGATATGGTCGCCGGGACGTACGGGCAGCATTTCGTGGCAATAGGCTATATTGGACCATAAGCTGCGGTAGGGCAGCATCACGCCTTTGGAATAGCCGGTAGTGCCGGACGTATAATTGATAACCGCCAGCTCTTCGGGCGACTGTTCTTTGCGGTAGCAGATATGTTCGGGGCGGAAGTTCTTGGGATAGCGCGCGCCGTAGATGGCGTTGCGGTGTTCGAAAGCTTCCATGAGCCGTTCGTCCCGGCAGACAACCGGAGTAAAATCCGTCAGCAAGACAACTCCCATGAGCAACGGCATGGCTTCTTCGTTCAAGTTCTCCCAAGCCCGGTCGCCGACAAAAAGGAGTTTGGCTTCGGAGTGGTTGACGATATTATGTATGTTGTCTGCCTTGAATTCGTGAAGAATAGGAACGATTACAGCACCATAAGTCACTGTTGCCAAAAAGCAAACCGCCCAATGGGCGCTGTTACGACCGCATACAGCTATTTTATCACCGGGCTGGATGCCGGCACTTTCCAATACGATATGAAATTTAGCGATCTTGCGGGCAACATCTTTATATTGTAGGGTTATTCCTTGATAGTCTGTCAGAGCGTTTCTGTCCCAGTTTTGTATGATGCTTTGTTCGATATAGTCGATGAACAGTTGTTCTTGTTCCATGCGTATATTTGCACACTTTAGTTAAAACTGCGCAAATATAGGGCTTATAGTGATGCAAAGCAAGTGGTTTAAAGTTTTTTTCATGAGGGTATATCAAATTAAAATTCGCTTGCTTTTTGTTTTTTAGGCACGGGATTACGCAGGTTTCACGGAAAAAGAATAAAGAAAATCTGTGTTTTCCGTATAATTCCGTGCCTGAAAAAACAAATAGTGCATTTTCTCCCTCTTATTTCCTATTCTTTGGTCTTTTCAGAAATAAGCAGCAGCTTGTCTCCCACATGAAGTTTCAGAGTGCCGTTGGGTATCAGGTATTCGTTGTTGCGCTTCACTATCATAACGAGAGTTCCCTGGGGCAGGTTCATGTCTTTGAGGGTATCGCCTTTCGCGTCGAGCATCTCCCGGGTGACGGTTACATCGCGCAGGTCGGAGTCGATATCTTCGGGCAGTTCCACTCCGAAGTCGTTACCAGTCTTTTCCATCGGGGTGGAAAGCCCCATGATACGTGCTGCTTTAGAGACGGTAGTACCTTGGATGACGAGCGAGAGGATGGTGATGAAGAACACGATGTTGAAGATTACATCCGCTCCCGGCACACCTGCCACTACCGGATAGGTAGCGAAGATAATGGGAACCGCGCCTCGCAACCCTACCCAGGACACAAACAGCCTGGACTTCATATTGATACGTTTCCCGAACGGGAGCAGGCAGAGGAACACGCTGAGCGGACGTCCTATGACAATCATGAATACGCCGATGAGCAATGCCACGACTGCCACTTCCAGCATTTCGTGCGGGTTCACCAGCAGACCGAGACAGAGGAACATGATAATCTGGAAAAGCCATGTCAGTCCATCCATAAACGTGTAAATCTCTTTGCGGTGCATGATTTTGTTGTTACCCACCATCATGCCAGCAATGTAGACGGCGAGGTATCCGTTGCCTTTCATCAGATCGGTAATGGAGAAGGTAAAGAATACGAACGACAACAGCAGAATGGGGTAGAGCGACTGGTTGTCTATATTCAGCCTGTTGAGCATAAGGATGGCCAGCTTGCCCAGCAGATAGCCGGCAGCAGCACCTACCACAAATTGTATCACGAAAGAGAAGGCTATCTGCGAAGCGCCCATACCCGAGGACTGGATGAGCTGGATAAGTACGACAGTCAGCATATAGGCCATCGGGTCGTTGCTTCCGCTTTCCAACTCCAGCATGGGACGCAGGTTGTGCTTCAGGTTCATCTTCTGCGAGCGCAGGATGGCGAATACCGATGCCGAGTCCGTAGACGACATAGTGGAAGCCAGCAGCAGGGAGGTGATGAGCGGTAGGTGGATATTGGTCCAGCTCATGCCCGACAACCACCATATAAACAGTCCGGTAAACAGCGCCGTCAGTAGCACACCGAAAGTGGACAGTACAATACCGAGGGAGAGGATAGGCTTGATTTCGGTGAACTTGGTATCCATTCCGCCCGAAAACAGGATAATGCTTAAAGCCACCATACCGATGAACTGCGCTTCTTTGGCGTTGTGGAATTGTAGTCCGAGTCCGTCGCTGCCGAAAAGCATGCCCACCACAAGAAAAAGTAACAAGGCGGGAACTCCGAAACGGTAACCGGTTTTGCCTACGATGATGCTGACAAAAAGTAAAATAGAACCTACAAGTAAAATGTTTTCGGCTGTAAATAGCATAAATAGTGTGTTATGAGTTTTATTGGAAAATGCTTTTCGTACCTTTGTGTACAAAGATATTCATTCTTGACAACAAAACCAAAACTTAATTGGTTCAATTAAATTTCAATACAAAAGTTGTCTCCTTCCCGGCTATCAGAGAGAGGCTTCCGCCGGATAGGCGCATGATTTGCCGGGAGATGCTCAGTCCGATGCCGCTTCCGTTCTCTTTGGTGGTGAAGAAAGGAATGAAAATATGCCCGGCAATGTCCGGGGGGATGGCAGGGCCGTTGTTGGATATTTCTATCAGTACGGCTTCGGCTTCGTTGCAGTAGGCGCGTATGTTGATGTGTTTTTCCGTAGTCGCTGCGCTTGTTTCCGCTGTCGTTTCCGCATTTGTCCCCGTTGCTGCCGTAGCACCTGTTTCAAAAGCCTGTATGGCATTTTTCAGTAAGTTTATGATGACTTGCGAAATGAGGTTTTCGTCGGCATAGAGTATCAAATCGTTGGGAACGATGGAAACATTGAACGTAACCGGGGTGTCGGGATATTGATGC
>OLXP01000871.1_pt1 | contig 10968 bp, 10 predicted proteins | sample 1644201 | NCBI WGS metagenome assembly OLXP01 (sample SAMEA103958163, study PRJEB25191) | human gut metagenome
GAATGGAGATACCACCGACTGGTTAAATTACCACCAAATTTGAAGAAGAACAAATAATAAAAGATGTTATCGGCTTTTAACGGAGAAAAAGTTTTTGTATCTTTGTAACGTTCAAATAATCAAGCTGAAGCCGATACATATCCAAAAGAAAGGATGAAAAGGAAGAAACGATATATAGTAACATTGCTGCTTTTTATCAACATTATCATGTTGACGGCAGCCGTTATTCCTCATCATCACCACCCCAACGGAGCGATTTGCATGAAACAGGACTTGCCCGTAGAACAGCAATGTCCCAAACATCATCATCATCCGGCAAGCGACTCATGTTGCAGCAGCGAATGTATGACGCGCTTCCACTCTCCCATTCCTTCCTTCCACACAGATAGCGGACCGGACTACGTGTTCATCGCCACCCTGTTCACGGACGGAATCATCGAACATCTGCTAAAACCACAAGAGAGACGGGTCAAGAACTATTACGTCTACCGAGACTCGCTGCACGGGACGAACATCCCCCGTACCACCTCTCTCCGCGCCCCTCCCTATTCTGTTTTCGCGTAAGACCAACGTGAATGCAAACTTGTTGCATCCGCGTCACCCTATCTTTGTAACGTAAAAACAGTAAATTTTAGTAGGAAAATATCATTTATGAAAAAACTTATTTTTATGGGAATCCTGGGCTTATTCGCTTTAGGAGCCTGCAATAACAAGAATACACAAGGTCATGAAGGACATGGCCATAGTACCGTCACACACAACAACGATGAACACGACCATGAAGCGGAAGGTCACGACCATGAAGCGGAAGGACATACCCATGGAACAGAAGGAGAATGCAACGGCGATCATAAACATGATGCGGCCGACAATCACCAAGGCACTGCTGCCGGACACGATGAAACTGCCGAAGCCGCCCACAGCGACGAAATCATCCTCCCGAAAGCGAAAGCCGATGCTGCCGGAGTGAAAGTAAGCATTGTAGAACCCGCCCCTTTCCAACAAGTAATCAAGACCAGCGGACAGGTATTGGCTGCACAAGGCGACGAATCCGTCGCGGTAGCCACTGTGGCAGGTGTTGTCTCATTCCGCGGAAAGGTGACGGAAGGTATGAGTGTAGGCAGCGGCACTCCGCTAGTGACCATTTCCTCGCACAACATCGCAGACGGCGACCCGGTGCAACGTGCCCGCATCGCTTACGAAGTGTCGAAGAAAGAATACGAACGGATGAAAGCGCTTGTCAAAAACAAAATCGTATCCGACAAGGATTTTGCACAGGCAGAGCAGAATTACGAGAATGCCCGCATCAGCTATGAGGCGCTCGCAAAGAACCATTCGGCAATCGGACAGAACATTACCGCTCCTATCGCCGGCTACGTGAAAAGTATTCTGGTGAAAGAAGGGGATTATGTCACAATTGGCCAGCCATTGGTCAGCGTGACACAGAACCGCCGTCTGTTCCTCCGTGCCGAAGTGTCGGAAAAGTATTACCCGTATCTCCGCACAATTAATTCCGCCAATTTCCGGACACCATATAATAATAAGGTATATGAATTGGGAACATTGAACGGCCGGCTTCTCTCGTTCGGCAAAACAGCGGGAGACAACTCTTTCTATGTCCCCGTAACTTTTGAATTTGACAACAAAGGCGACATCATAGCCGGTTCGTTCGTAGAGGTCTACCTGCTTTCCTCCCAACTGGAGAATGTCCTTTCCCTTCCCCGCACGGCACTGACCGAGGAACAGGGAATCTACTTTGTATATCTGCAACTTGACGAAGAGGGATACAAAAAGCAAGAAGTGACTTTAGGCGCCGACAACGGCAAAAATGTGCAAATCCTCACCGGAATAAAACCGGGCGACCGCGTAGTGACGGAAGGAGCTTATCAGGTTCGTCTGGCAAGCGCCAGCAACGCAATTCCCGCACACAGCCACGAACACTAAGCGGCAAGGCGCCGCAGCCGGATTGCTTTGCGGCGCATCTATCTCATTTTTTATCACTCAATTGATGAATTATCATGCTTAACAAAATTATACATTACTCCCTGCATAACAGGTTGGTCGTACTCTGCGCGGCTTTCCTCCTGCTCATCGCGGGCACCTACACTGCCATGAATACCGAAGTTGACGTCTTCCCCGACCTCAACGCCCCGACGGTGGTTATCATGACCGAAGCCAACGGTATGGCAGCCGAGGAAGTGGAACAACTCGTTACCTTTCCTGTCGAAACAGCCGTAAACGGTGCTACCGGTGTACGCCGTGTCCGTTGTCTGGGTGGAATTTGACTGGGGAACAGACATCTACCTCGCCCGCCAGATTGTCAGCGAGAAACTGGCGGTAGTCAGTGAATCCCTCCCCGTCAACGTGGGCAAGCCGACGCTGGGCCCGCAATCTTCTATCCTGGGCGAAATGCTGATTGTCGGTCTGACCGCCGACTCGACCTCCATGCTCGACCTCCGCACGATTGCGGACTGGACGATTCGCCCGCGCCTGCTGTCCACCGGAGGGGTGGCACAGGTAGCCGTGTTGGGCGGAGACATCAAAGAATACCAGATTCAACTGGACCCGGAACGGATGCGCCACTACAGCGTTTCAATGGGTGAAATAATGGCTGTCACCCAAGACATGAACTTAAACGCCAACGGTGGCGTACTTTACGAGTTCGGAAATGAATATATCGTGCGTGGGGTACTTTCTACCCCGAAGGTCGAGGAGCTAGGCAAAGCAGTCGTAAAAACTGTAAACACTTTCCCCGTCACACTGGAGGACATCGCCGACGTGAAAATCGGCCCCAAAGCTCCGAAACTGGGAACCGCTTCCGAACGCGGCAAACCTGCCGTACTAATGACAGTCACCAAACAGCCTGCCACTAGTACCCTCGAACTGACCGACAAACTGGAAGCCTCTCTGAAAGACCTCCAAAAGAACCTGCCTGCCGACGTGAAAGTGTCTACTGATATTTTCCGCCAAAGCCGTTTCATCGAAAGTTCGATCGGCAACGTGAAGAAGTCGCTTTTTGAAGGCGGTATTTTCGTGGTGATCGTCCTGTTCCTGTTCCTGGCAAATGTACGTACAACGGTGATCTCGCTGGTGACACTGCCTATCTCACTGCTCGTCTCCATTCTTACGCTGCACTATATGGGATTGACTATCAACACAATGAGTCTCGGTGGTATGGCCATTGCTATCGGTTCACTGGTGGACGACGCGATCGTGGACGTCGAAAACGTGTACAAGCGTCTGCGGGAGAACCGGCAGAAACCGGAGGCCGAACGGCTCAGTACACTGGAGGTGGTATTCAACGCCTCGAAGGAAGTTCGTATGCCTATCCTTAATTCGACGTTGATTATTGTAGTCAGTTTTGTCCCCCTGTTCTTCCTGAGCGGAATGGAAGGAAGAATGTTGGTCCCGCTGGGCATTGCGTTTATCGTGGCGTTGTTCGCTTCGACGGTTGTTGCGCTGACGCTGACCCCGGTACTTTGCTCGTATCTGCTGGGCAGTAACAAGACGAACAAGGAACTGAAAGAGTCATTCGTAGCCCGTTGGATGAAAGGGATTTACGGGAAGGCACTGACTTGGGTACTGGCCCACAAACGGGTGACTTTGGGAAGTACAATCGGACTGTTTGTGGTCGCTCTCGGTGTGTTCTTCACTCTCGGACGCAGCTTCCTGCCTTCTTTCAATGAGGGCTCGTTCACAATCAACATCAGTTCGCTGCCGGGCATTTCGTTGGAAGAAAGCAACAAAATGGGACATCGTGCCGAGGAACTGCTGCTGACAATTCCAGAGATACAGACGGTAGCCCGCAAGACGGGACGTGCCGAACTGGACGAGCACGCGCTTGGCGTGAACGTCTCGGAAATCGAAGCTCCGTTCGAGCTGAAAGACCGTCCGCGCAACGAGCTCGTTGCCGAAGTGCGCGAGAAACTAGGAACGATCACCGGTGCAAATATAGAAATCGGTCAGCCTATCAGCCACCGAATCGATGCCATGTTGTCCGGTACAAAGGCAAACATCGCCATCAAACTTTTCGGCGATGACTTGAACAAGATGTTCTCACTCGGCAACCGGATAAAGGACGCTATCGGAGATATACCGGGCATTGCCGACCTCAACGTGGAGCAGCAGATCGAGCGTCCGCAGTTGAAGATTCAACCGAAACGGGAGATGCTTGCCAAGTTCGGGATTACCTTGCCGGAATTCTCGGAATATGTCAACGTTGCCCTTGCAGGAAAAGTGATCTCGCAGGTTTATGAACAGGGAAAGAGCTTCGACCTCATCGTAAAAGTGAAGGATGACGCACGGGACGAAATGGAGAAAATCCGCAACTTAATGGTAGACACCAACGACGGCCGCAAAGTGCCTCTGAACTATGTGGCGGAAGTGGTTTCGGCCATGGGACCGAACACGATCAACCGCGAAAACGTGAAGCGCAAAATCGTGATTTCCGCCAACGACATCCAAAAGCGTATCGATACGTCTATACAGCTCCCCGAAGGCTATCACATCGAATACGGCGGACAGTTTGAAAGCGAACAAGCCGCCAGCCGGACATTGGCGCTGACGTCATTCATCAGCATTGTTGTCATCTTCCTGCTGCTTTACAACGAGTTCCGCAGCGTGAAGGAATCCGGCGTTATCTTGTTGAACCTGCCGCTTGCACTGATCGGCGGTGTTTTCGCACTGGTCATCACGACGGGTGAGGTCAGCATTCCGGCAATTATCGGGTTTATCTCCCTGTTCGGCATTGCGACCAGAAACGGTATGTTGCTTATCAGCCACTATAACCACCTCCAAAAAGAGGAAGGACTGAACGTATACGACAGTGTCATGCAAGGCTCGCTCGACCGTCTGAACCCGATTCTTATGACAGCGCTTTCGTCGGCACTGGCACTGATCCCGCTGGCGCTCGGCGGCGACTTGCCCGGAAACGAAATTCAAAGTCCAATGGCCAAAGTTATCTTGGGCGGACTTTTAACCTCTACGTTCCTGAACGGTTTCATCGTTCCGATTGTTTACCTGATGATGCACCGCCGGCCTACCGACGCTGCACCGGAGCAAGAATCCCTCGCGACACCCTGCTAATCATCAGCCAGACGTAATAGAAGAAACAAATAAAAGAAAAAGTATGAAACGGATTATCATTATAAGTTCTTTTGCTGCCACTGCACTCTTCACCCTGACGGGGGGTGTGCAGGCACAGAACAGCATAGAACAGGTATTAAAAAATATAGAAACGAACAACAAGGAGTTGCAGGCGAACGCCCAACTGATTACCTCGCAGAAACTGGAATCCAAAACGGACAACAACCTGCCCGATCCTACCTTGTCCTACGCTCACCTCTGGGGAGCAAAGGACAAAAACGAAACAATCGGCGAACTCGTCGTTTCGCAGAGTTTCGACTTCCCCAGCCTGTATGCCACGCGCAATAAACTGAACCGGTTGAAGGCAGGGGCTTACGACAGCCAGGCGGACGTATTCCGTCAGGACAAACTGTTGCAGGCGAAAGAAGTCTGTCTGGACATTATCATGCTCCGCCAGCAGAAACAAATTCTCGAAGAAAGGCTCCGCAACGCGGAAGTACTCGCTGAAATGTATGCCAAACGTCTCCAAACCGGAGACGCCAACGCCCTCGAGACGAACAAAATCAATCTGGAATTACTGAACGTCCGCACAGAAGCCTCACTCAACGAAACGGCGCTCCGCAACAAAATGCAGGAACTGAATACGCTGAACGGCAATATCCCGGTGGTCTTTGAAGAAAGCCGGTATCCCCTCACTCCTTTTCCCTCCGATTACCAGATCTTGAAATCGGAAGTGCTCTCTGCCGACCGTACCCTCATGGCGCTCGGCAACGAAAGCCTCGTTGCCCGGAAACAAATAGCGGTCAACAAATCGCAGTGGTTGCCGAAACTGGAACTGGGATATCGCCGGAACACAGAAACGGGCACACCTTTCAACGGGGTAGTAGTCGGCTTCTCTTTCCCTCTTTTCGAAAACCGGAACAAGGTGAAGATTGCGAAAGCACAAGCTTTGAACATCGACCTGCAAAAAGAAAATGCCACGTTGCAAGTTGAATCCGAATTGTCACAGCTCTATCGTGAAGCCAAAGCACTGCATACTTCTATGGAGGAGTACACGAGGACTTTCCGGTCGCAACAAGATCTTGCCTTGCTCAAACAGGCCTTGACCGGAGGACAAATCAGCATGATAGAGTATTTCGTAGAAGTATCTGTCATCTACCAGAGCCACCAGAACTATCTGCAACTCGAAAACCAATATCAGAAAGCAATGGCACGGATTTACAAAAGTAAGTTGTAGACCTTATCCGGCCTTTACAACACGCGGATCTTTTCCGGCAAATACCCGCTACGGATACGCCATTCCTGCGGATAAAGATTATTAGCCCGGTTGCCGATATTCTTCACAAAACCCAGAGGAATATTGCGATAAGTGAGCAAAACATACCCGCGAGGGGCTGTCGCCGGCAAAGTGACAGCCTCTTTCCGCAAATAAGCGATTGCTTGTTCATAACTCACCGCCTCGGTTGCAAAAACATCCTGCCGCAGAAGAAGGGCACTCATGGCCAAGGCATGGGCGGGAATCAGATCTTTTCCTTTCACCTCGCCAACCGAAACGCCTGCCTGCACCACCCGCAAATGTTGTTTCATGGCAGCCAGTTCGGCTACGCATTGCTGAGGAAACGCGTGTATTTCAGCACCTTCTGCCGACAAGACGTACTTTCCGGCACACTCATCATTCAGCCATTTTCCGGCCGTTGCCATGTTTTCCTTGGAGACAGGCGAAGAAGAGGCTCCCCCACCTTTCTTACCTTTTTTTCCGGCGGATTTTCCTTTCGGAAACGAATAATAATCGGCATAACTGTCCTCCCCTGCCGTTTCCGGTTTGCGGAGTACGGACAAGAAAAAGCCTTCACCCTTCGTCTTATGCGGGAAAAAGTGATATACGGAAGCCGATTCGCCGCACAGCAGATTTCCTGTGATATTCCACTCTTCCCGAATATCTACCGCCAACGATTCCGCCCCAAATTCCTGCTGAATCCAACGGACATTTTCTTCGTCCTCTTTCGTGTTATATGTACAGGTACTGTATATAAGAATGCCTCCGGGTTTCAGACTCGGCCAAACGTCCGCAATAATCCTCCGTTGCCGTTGCCAGCAAATTTCCACATTCTCCGGACTCCATTCTTCAACGGCCACCGAATCTTTACGGAACATCCCTTCGCCGGAGCAAGGCACATCTGTCAGAATAACGTCAAAGAAAGAAGGCAAAGCCGAAAAATCAGCCGGGTCGTTATTCGTAACCACCACATCCGGATGTCCCCATTTCGTCAGGTTCTCCGCCAAAATCTGCGACCGGTTCCGGATTACCTCGTTGGCAACCAGCAAACTACCTTCGGGCAACACACTACGAGCATGGGTCGATTTCCCTCCCGGAGCGGCACAAAGGTCGAGCATCACCACCGGCTTCGTGACATGCTGCCGGAGCACCTGTTCCACGAACATCGAAGAAGCCTCCTGCACATAATAACACCCTGCATGAAACAACGGGTCGAATGTAAAAGTGAGCCGTTCGTCGAGGTAGATTCCCTCCGAAGACCAGGGAGGTTGAACCGATAGAGCATTTTCCACTTTCAGCCGATGAACTTTCAACCGATTCAGTCTAATGCTCACAGGAGGTTCCTGCTGCAAGGCGGAAACCAGTTTTTCGTATTCTTCGACGCCCAACAAAGCGCGGGTATATTCTGTAAAAGAAGCGGGTAAATTCATTTTCATTTATTAATTTGCGCAAATATCAAAAATATTTCGTCTCTTTGCAACTTTCTCGGATACTAACTGCGTCTAACAGACAAAGAAACAAATTAAAAAATAACAAATATGAAACAAATTCTAATAGCATTATTGCTCGCATTCACCACTTCGACAGTAATTAATGCACAAAAACAGAGTAGCATTGAGAAGGATTCTACCGAAAATGTGAAAGTGACCCTTTCGAAAAAGACAGACACCAAGGCGGATGAATCCAACACAACAGTGACGGTGATCGGCGTAGATACAACGGACATGGATACGACGGCGGGCAAGGATGACAACGACCTTCCCTTCGGCAACCTCAGCGACACGATCAGCGGAGGGATCCTGATCTCTATTATCGCAATCGTCGCCGTCTTCGGACTGCCCGTATTTATCTTGTTTGTAATCTTTTTCTTCCGCTACAAGAACCGGAAAGCCCGTTACCGCCTTGCCGAACAGGCCATTGCAGCCGGACAACCGCTGCCGGAAAACTTTATCCGCGAAAACCGGCCGGCCGACCAACGCTCACAAGGCATCAAAAACACCTTTACAGGGATCGGACTTTTCATCTTCCTCTGGGCGATCACCGGAGAGTTCGGAATCGGAGCAATCGGACTGCTTATCATGTTTATGGGCATCGGCCAATGGATAATAGGCAGCAAACAACAGAAAACAGATGATGTTGATCCTTTCCGGATGAACGTTTCCCGGAAAAGAGACATCGACACAGCCGCCCCTTCGGCAACGCAGCAGGAAGAAAGAAACGGAGAAAAGAGCGACGAAAATAAATGAGCCAACTCAACGATATATCGCTAGTCGCACAGGTCGTAGTGTTCAAAAACACTAGGGCCTTCGACCAGTTAGTGAAGAAATACCAGTCGCCCGTGCGGCGGTTCTTTCTCAACCTGACTTGCGGCGACAGCGAATTGAGTGACGATTTGGCGCAGGATACATTCATCAAGGCATATACCAATCTCTCTTCTTTCCACAACCTGTCGAGTTTCTCAACGTGGCTCTACCGCATTGCCTATAATGTTTTTTATGATTATATTCGCAGCCGGAAAGAAATGGCCGGCTTGGACACAACGGAAATAGATGCCATTAACAGTACCGAACAAGAAAACGTCGGGCAGAAAATGGATGTCTACCAGTCGCTCAAAACGCTAAAAGATGTGGAACGAACCTGCATCACCTTGTTTTATATGGAAGATTTAAGCATTGACAAGATCGCAGGTATTACCGGAATACCGGCAGGAACGGTGAAAAGCCACCTGTCGCGTGGAAAAGAAAAATTAGCAACGTATTTAAAACAAAACGGTTATGACAGAAATAGACAATGATAAACTCTTGCGCGACTTCTTTACCGAAAACAGGCAGGAGATAGCGGACAGGGGATTCAGCCGCCGTGTCATGCACCACCTACCCGACCGCAGCAATCGGCTGGCACGCATTTGGAACGCCTTCGTCATGGCTGTGGGAGCCGTACTTTTCGTCTCCTTAGGTGGACCGGAAGCTGCATGGGGAACGATTCGGGAGGTATTCATCGGCATGATTAATCATGGAACAACAAGTCTCGACCCGAAATCAATCATTATCGCAAGTGTAGTGCTACTGTTTATGGCTGCAAGAAAAGTAGCTTCATTGGCATAGGCGGTACGGAAATGTTAAGATAATACTATCGACTGTTTAATCAGTCCCCATTATTTTCCTCTTAATTTTTCCCTTACTAATAAAGCTATCCGAGTGTTAAACAATAATAAATCTACCCTTTGTCCCCGATTAGCCCAAACATAGATGTTGTATCTTTGTTGCTCTGTAAACTAAAATAGAGAGAAAAGTTTTGAAATTACGTATATTCATTTTATTCCTGTTCCTGCCTTTATTGCGTGCCCAGGCAAGCGTCATCGACAGTTTGATGACCCACCCCCGGGATTCTATCGGACTCACGAGTGATTCCCTTGTACTGCATTTTTTAGAGGAATCGGGTATACCTATCTCCGATAATAATAAAGTGAAACTGCTGAAAAGCGGGCGGGAAAAGTTTATCGACTTGTTTGAAGCAATCCGTCAGGCCAAGCACCACGTGCATCTGGAATATTTCAACTTCCGAAACGACTCTATCGCCAACGCCTTATTCGCCCTTCTCGCCGAAAAAGTAAAAGAAGGTGTCGAAGTGCGGGCAATGTTCGACGCTTTCGGCAACTGGTCGAACAACCAGCCGCTCAAAAAAAGACACCTCAAGAAAATCCGTGAACAAGGGATTGAAATCGTCAAGTTCGACCCGTTCACTTTCCCTTATATCAACCACGCCGCCCACCGCGACCACCGGAAGATTGTCGTAATCGACGGAGAAATAGCTTATACCGGCGGCATGAACATCGCCGACTATTACATCAATGGACTACCCAAAATCGGTACATGGCGCGATATGCACATGCGCATTGAAGGCGATGCGGTGAACGATTTACAGGAGATTTTCCTTACAATCTGGAACAAGGAAACCAAGCAGAACATCGGTGGGGAAATTTATTTCCCCCAACATGAAGACAGTACAAATATCGTTGTCGCTATCGTAGACCGTACTCCGAAGAAAAACAGCCGTATGCTAAGCCATGCATACGCCATGTCGATCTACTCGGCACAAAAAAACGTACATATCGTCAATCCTTATTTCGTGCCGACTTCTTCTATCAAAAAAGCGCTCAACCGGACAATCGACCGGGGAGTGAACGTAACAATTATGGTTTCGTCCGCCTCCGACATCCCTTTCACGCCGGATGCCGCACTTTACAAGTTGCATAAGTTGATGAAACGGGGGGCAACAGTTTATATGTACAACGGAGGATTTCACCATTCTAAAATAATGATGATCGACGACTTGTTCTGCACCGTCGGCACCGCCAACCTGAACAGCCGCAGCCTCCGGTACGACTACGAGACGAACGCTTTCATCTTTAACAAGGAAATTACAGGCGAACTGAACGAAATGTTTCGGAACGATATAGAACACTGTACGCAGCTAACACCGGAATTCTGGAAAAAGCGCTCACCGTGGAAGAAGTTCGTCGGATGGTTTGCCAATTTATTCACGCCATTTTTGTAATTTTGCATCGCACCAACTTATTGGAAAATTATTCGCTATGAAACAATATT
>OLXP01000872.1_pt1 | contig 10954 bp, 9 predicted proteins | sample 1644201 | NCBI WGS metagenome assembly OLXP01 (sample SAMEA103958163, study PRJEB25191) | human gut metagenome
ATCCGCAGCGAGAGGGAGAAACGCTTTTGAAATTGCTTCTTCCCGATGATAAAATGGAATATATTGTTGCGGCAGGAGCCGAAAACGCCGCATTATACACGGTGGAAGGACAGTTGATAAAGAACTATACTTATGAACCTAAGAAAGTGATTTCTTGCGGGGCGTTTTCGAACGGGACGCTCCTCCTTTGCGGCGCCGGATCGGACGAGGAAGATGGGCAGGGGTTCCGCTATGGATATGCGGAAGCATTTGCGGAGGACGGTGCGCAGTTATGGATCAAAAAGCTTTTTGACAAAGAAAATTATATTTCAGCAGCAATGGATTGTCAGATGAAACCAAATGGGAATATCGGAATTTATGGCAGATATTTTGATTACAGTGAATCGGATTTCATACTGACGTCGCTGGAACCAGAACGTTACGATGATTTTAAGATATACGGAAATGGAATCGATTATTATATTTATACGACGAAAATCCGGAATGACGAGGGCGGTGCGGTACAGTCGTCTGCTTTCCTTGCAGAGCTTGACCCTCAGGGCAGTGAAGTGGATCTGAAGGTGTATTCCGCGTTAAATGATTACCGGGTGCCGAGTATCGCGCAAACGGGCTCCTTGAATAAAATGGATGAGGACGGAAACTTTCTATTGACAATTGCTCAGGCAAAGACGGCGGAAAGCGATGAATACTATCTATCAATGGGCGGAACCTCCGCAATCATTCCCAATTATTTAAATATTTTATATGATTTGGATCAGAGCGGCGGAGTTTTTGTATACCTGGCGGAAAGTGGTATCGGAATCTATAAAATGAAATATTTTACTTCAGTGGAAGAATTTGCTTCCGGAATCAGCAAACTTCGTAAGGCGCTGCGCATATCCGAAGCATTGGATATCCTCCCAGAAGTTATGCCGTGGTTTTTGATCTCTGTAATCGGAATTATTTTACTCGCAGCAAAACATTATTGGAGGTATGACCGCAGTAATGAAGAAAATAGCTAAATTTATCAGTGTGGTATTAATTATAGCTGCAGTAGTGTTTTTATTGCATTTTATATTAACGCTGAATGCCGTGGATACTTGGCTGACAGAAAAGCTTCGTCCTAATCCAATCGGCAATTCTTCCTTGATTTATACGGAATGGGAAGGGGAACAATATGAGCTAGAAGATACGGACAAGCCGTGCATTTTTGCAAAAAATGATCGCCTTTACCTGACTGTAGGAAGAGAGACTGCCGACATTACACCGGAAGACATCAATATTGCCTATTATAGTGGATTTATGGATTTTAATGATGTTATTCATTATAAGAAAAATTGTATTGTAAGTGAAGACGGTAGGTATATCATATACCGTTTGGAGTTTGATGAAATTCCGTATTTATATTATTTTGATACACTTACGCAAAAGGCGTTTTTTATTTCCGACAGGGTGGACAGCTTCGACATCGTAGAAAATGACAAAACAGAAGCGTTGACGTTGATTTATGCAACGGGTTACTCCCAGATGAATAAATTGTTTCTTTATCGATCCGATGCGACAGGAGAGACGGCTGGCAAAGCGGAGCTAATCTCGGAAAACAATAAGGTGTCCGGTGTCATTGAAACGTATGGCAGTGTTGTTTATCTGGATCTAAGGGGGCAGCTTTACCGCTATGATCCGGTTGCCGGAGCTGCGCAGAAAATTTCCGACAGGGTAGAGAATCTTTATTTTCCTGGAGATACGGCATACAACTACGATCAGTATTATGAAGATTTTACCATATGCTGCAGAAAAGACGGGAAAGACTATATTATGAATGGTACCGCAGAAGCTGTGGTGGCGGGTGGCTATTATAATATGATTCCGAAGTATACGTTTCGAGGTGTTTCCGGCGATAAATATTATTATTCTCTGAAAAATAAGCGGATGATTCGTATTTCGGGAGAAACGGAAACGGTATTGTACGAGGATCTTGGCGATCTTTATCATGTTTTTTTATATCTTCCTGCCGCGGAGCAGAATGCAGCTGGTTCATTTATTGTAGCCTCCGGAAACGCGCTGTATTTGCTTCGGGAGGATGGCGGTGCGGCATCGGAACTGATGAAATTACCTGCCAGATACCGGAAACACGTGAATATGCTAGAAAATCATATGAAAATATCTCCGGCGGAGAACGGTGTTTATTATGTCAATTTGTTGACTTCCGGAAGTTTGGTTTTGAATACAAAACGGGCGGAAAGCTGGTTGAATATCGTCAATAGTTATAATTATGGACTTGTTGCAGTCCGCAGGGATGCAGAGGCATATACCGCGGAACCGCTTGCCGTTCCGCCATCGCGTAGGATGCATGGTCCTGTTCCAGTGACACAGTCCGCTTCTTCCGATAAAATGTCTTATATTTCTTATTATGCGAATGGAAATGTGAAAGCCGTTTCTCTACTTTCTGCGCAAGGAACATTGTTGAATGCGGATCTTCTTGGAACGTCCTCTTATGCGGAAGGTCAGTGTGATTTAACAGTCTTGCCCTGCCGTGCGGGAACGTATATTTTACGAGAAAAGAACGATGGAACGACGGATTTTTATCTTCTTTCCGGTGATGCTTTACAGTTAGATCCGGTAATGAATGAAAAAGGAATCATTACAGAACTTTACAGCGATTTTACGGCTGCCGTATCGTTTGGAATGCTTGTTATTTTCTAAAAAGCGCGGTATAATGAGCCGTACAATTTTAGAAAGGGGTTATTTACACATGAATTACTCACATGAAGTACAAAAAATGATGTGTGTCAAGCAAGGACCGAACCACGGACCGGCGCCCATCCCGGAAGAAGGCAATTGGGTAAAAGTAAAAGAAATTTCCGACATTTCGGGATTGTCCCACGGGGTGGGCTGGTGCGCACCGCAGCAAGGTGCCTGCAAGCTGACTCTGAATGTGAAAAACGGTATCATTGAAGAAGCACTTGTAGAAACTTTGGGATGTTCTGGAATGACGCATTCGGCGGCTATGGCAGCTGAAATACTCGGCGGAAAGACGCTTTTGGAAGCGCTTAACACAGACCTTGTATGTGACGCAATCAACGTAGCAATGCGTGAGATATTTTTACAGATCGTATACGGCAGAACGCAATCCGCATTTTCTGAGGACGGACTTCCGATCGGGGCAGGTTTGGAAGATCTCGGAAAAGGACTTCGCTCCCAGGTGGGAACAATGTACGGCACAAAGGAAAAAGGCGTGCGTTTCCTGGAAATGGCAGAAGGTTATGTACTGAGCATCGGTCTGGATGAAAACGATGAAGTGATCGGATATAAATTCGTAAATCTTGGTAAAATGATGGATGCGATTAAGAAAGGTACCGATCCGAAAGAAGCATATGATAAAAATATAGGTACATATGGAAGATACGCCGATGCCGTTAAGGTCATTGACCCCCGCAATGAATAAGGAGGAATCGAACCATGGTAAGATTTGAAGGTTATGAAAGAAGAATAGACGGCATCAACAAAGCAATGGCGAAATACGGGATTGCCTCTTTGGAAGATGCAAAGGCGATCTGTGACGCAAAAGGCGTAGATGTCGCCGGAATCGTGAAAGGCGTACAGCCAATCGCTTTTGAAAATGCAGTATGGGCATATACTCTTGGCTGCGCAATTGCGTTTCAGAAAAATGTGAAAAATGCCGCAGAAGCTGCGGAAGCCATCGGCATTGGTTTGCAGGCATTTTGTATCCCCGGATCTGTTGCCGATGCCAGAGAAGTCGGAATCGGACACGGAAATCTCGGTGCAATGCTGCTCCGCGAAGAAACGAAATGCTTCTGCTTCCTTGCAGGGCACGAATCTTTTGCGGCTGCGGAAGGCGCAATTGGAATTGCAAGAACGGCGAATAAGGTTAGAAAAGAACCGCTTCAGGTTATTCTGAATGGTCTCGGAAAGGATGCGGCATATATCATTTCCAGAATCAATGGCTTTACTTATGTAAGGACGGATTTTGATTTTGCCACAAGAGAATTGAACGTTGTAGATGTGAAGAAATTCTCAAATGGCGATCGTGCAAATGTACGCTGCTATGGTGCGAATGATGTCAACGAGGGCGTTGCCATTATGCAGAAAGAAGCGGTAGATGTTTCCATTACGGGCAATTCGACAAACCCGACGAGATTCCAGCACCTTGTTGCGGGAACGTATAAGAAATGGGCAATCGAACATGGTAAGAAATACTTCTCCGTTGCATCGGGCGGCGGTACGGGACGTACGCTACATCCGGATAATGTTGCGGCAGGTCCAGCTTCCTACGGTCTGACAGACTCGATGGGCCGTATGCACGGAGACGCACAGTTTGCGGGGTCTTCTTCCGTGCCAGCACATGTAGAAATGATGGGCTTGATCGGCATGGGCAACAACCCGATGGTCGGCGCGACCGTTGCTTGTGCAGTTGCGGTCGAGGAAGCTATGCACAAATAATACTCATTCTGCAAAATTGGGTTCCCGTCATAACCGCCGGGAACCCAGTTTTTGTAAGAAGGGATAACGGTATGAAATTAGGATTTGATTTTTATCAAAACAGTGCGCTGACTGTAGCACCGGCTTTGCTTGGTAAGGTTTTGGTACACAAAACGAAAGAGGGAATAACAAAAGGCCGTATTGTAGAAACAGAAGCTTATATAGTAGGGTACTGGACAAAGCGGCCTATTCCTACTGAAACCTGCAATCTCACCGCACAAAAATTTAGTATGGGCGGGAGGAACCGCGTATGTTTATTTGATTTATGGCATTCCACTGTTGTATGAATATTGTAACTGGTGATGTGAATCAGCCGAAAGTAGCTTCATTATAGAATAAATTGGTAAAATTAATAATTAAGTATTGAAAAATAAAATTATTTCTGTATATACTATTTATACAATAATGATCAAAGAGGTAGTGTAAATGAAGAAAATTTTAAAAAACGTTCCCAATCTTAACCGTCAAGGCAATGTAGAAGAAGATTTTTTGTTCTGTGCATGTATGAGAGCCAGTATGCAGTTTTTAAAAGAAGATCCTGCATATGATTTTGTCCATTTTGCGTCTGTAAGTGGTTCGTTTTTTAAAATTGTTTGGTATGAAAGCCCGAAATGGGTTTATTGTGAAGATATAACAGGACCACACGATTTTCAACAGCATGACGAGGCTGTAATTAAAAGTTTTGCGTCGGTTGGTTACACATGCGAATTGTATCACAGAAACGCGGTACAAAGCAATCAACAGCTAATCATGGATAAAATTAAAGAAGCTATCAATGCCGGTTACCCGGTTTTATCTTTCGGAATTGTCGGTCCGCCGTGCTGCTCACTAATTACTGGATACGATGATGAACAGAACGCTCTGTACGGTTGGAGTAAATTTCAGGATGAAAACAACACTGACGGGTTTGAATCCTGCGGTTATTTTAAAAAATGTAATGGGTTAACTGAAATTGATCAGATTGTTTTCTTCGGGGAAAAAATCAAAAAGCCCAGTATTAAAAAAAGTTATGAGAATATTATTGAGAATTTACCTGAATTTTTAACAACACCTTCTGTCAGGATTGGAGGTAAAGAAGCTTTTTTTGGAATAAGCGCATATGAAAAATGGGCAGAAGCACTTGAAAGCGATAATGATTTTGTTGATGACAGCAAATTGCCTGAACAACTGGATTCACATGTAAGTATGTTAACACAGGCTCTTGTAACAAGCGACTACTCAATACACTTCTTTAACAGAGCTATTGAAATTTTGCCGGATAAAAAAGATCTTATACTTAAAATTATTAATTGTGTTGAAAAGGAAAAACAATTTTTTAATGAAATTATACCGCTTCAGGAAGGGTTCTATTTTGACCAGAATAAACTGATGAGTAACGATTTCAGAAAACAGCTGGCTAAGATTATCAGGAAAGCGAACGAAGAGCTAAAAAATATTTTGTTGTTATACTAGGTTTAACCCAGATAGGGATAAAAGGTTTTGGAAGGAAAAATTGACCAAGGCCATTGCCGAAAAGCCTTAGGGTACGGAAGGCTTGCTTCCTTTTTTGGCTGCGACCTTCAAAAATTTTTCCCCTTACCAAACTGCTGCGCACCCCAAACAGTCGTAATTTCGTGGGTTTTTAGGTGTCGGAAGAAACCATAAGGCTGGCGCCTATGGTTGACGACAATCCTAAAATCAACGACTTTTTCCGCTGTTGTCAGGCTTTTCTCCTTATTTGGATTAAGCCTATAATGATGTATTGTTAACTTATAAACTCTGTCAGGCTTACTGTTCTTTTTCCTACTAAGAGGGATAGTATATCTGTTATGGTTTTATTTATTACCTTTTATTTTTAATACTTCAATATGTCTAAGCAAAATTCAGTACCGAGTGCTGATATGCAGCTTGATTATTCGTATATATTCTTATTAATGTCTGTAAATACCAGTTTTTCGCGGTGCGAAGCAGAAATGTTCTCTTGTAGCTTGCAACTTTCATAAGCTAACCGTCGAATTAAAAAAATAAAGTCCTGACACTATTAAATGAAAACAAGTCTTCTGGGGCTTTCCTTTAAGTGATATTAACGTCAACGTCGCACTAAAATTTAAAGCGGTTACTGTTACTAAGGATGCTAACCGATACCCAATCCTAAACATTATCAACCGGCATTGATTCCGAATAAATTGTGATAGTGCCTGTGCAGTTCAGATTTGCCCAGTAACCGATGCCATATGATTTTTGCCCTTACAATTTGTATTGGTTTTTTACTGCCTCTTTATCCATATTATGTTTATATAAAACTGGCATTTAACAACTATTTAAAGGTTTTCACAGCAGGTACAGAAATGGCAGAGAAAATATCAGCTATGCCAATCGGATTTATTGATGATTTCACCAGATAAACAAGGACAATTGAGTAAATGAAAGTAATTTCGAGAAGTAAAAGGTCTTTCCGATATCGTATGGGCAATAACCCGATGGTCGGTGCTACTGTTGCCTGCGCGGTTGCGGTTGAGGAAGCAAGCAAATAAGCACTTGCCCTATTAGGAACTGAATTTTTGAAGAAAAGTGCTGCACCTTGGGAGGGGCGGCTCTTTTTTATAATTTTGAGAGTTGTTTTGCGTACTTCAAAGTTATACTTTGCTGTGATGTACTGTATAAAGGGTGGTTTACACAACCACTACATTACATCGACTGGTGGCTCATTTGTGGCAAAATAGAACACAGCAAGAAGGCGGTGATCGACCAGCAGGGAGGGAACGGATCGGGAGCGTCCTGGATGGGCCAGGGCGTTCTTTCCTTTTTTATAGGCCCCGGCGCAAGGGCGCACTTACTCACCACCCGCAAGCGGGCGGTGATATGGCCTGCGGCCATCGTGCGCTCTCCCGAGGGGGCCGCCCTGGGCATCGCCTTCCCTGCCCAATACAGGCAGGTCAGCAGACGCCAACAGCGGCTTGGTCATCGGGGCAGGGGCCAATCCGATGGGGCTTGGGGGCGGTCAGCCACCAACAAGCTGTGCCGGGTATATACCGGTGCATTGCTTGCCACTACTACCACGCCGTATAAAAAGAATTGATTGGCGGTTGCGCCGATGTGCTATAATCGATTTCGGTCGAGTTGAGCAAATCGGAATTTATGAGGAGGACAATATGGAACGGGCAGAAATGATGAACCTCCTGTACAGCGAAAAAGAAAAAAATGAAGATAGTCGCCTTACACGCAACCGCCATGGTCAACTGGAATACTTGACCACGATGAACTATATCCATAAGTTCGTGCCGTCTGAGTCAAAAATCCTGGAAGTGGGCGCGGGCACAGGTCGATATTCCGTTGCGCTGGCCATGGAAGGATATGATGTGACGGCCGTGGAGCTTGTGGGAAATAACCTGGAAATTTTAAGGCGAAACGCTGCTGGCTTGGAGAATATCACTTCTTATCAGGGTGACGCTGAGGACTTGAGCCTCTTTGCGGATAACAGCTTTGACGCGGTGCTTGTTCTGGGGCCAATGTATCATCTGTTCGAGAAAGCGGAACAGCATAGAGCGCTGGACGAGGCGATTCGGGTATCAAAGCCGGGTGGCGTCATTATGGTGTCTTTTCTTTCCGTTTATTCAATCATGTATAACAACTACCTTTTGGGAAACTTCCGGGAGGGTATAGAAGAAAATTTCGACGCGGACTTCCAAGTGAGGCATTTCACAGAGCAGTGGTTTACTGGCTTCGATATAAAAGAGTTTGAGGAACTGTTTTCGGAAAAGCCTGTTCAGAAAATCGCGCTTGCGGGAACGGACAGTGTTTTGGAGTTGGCTGAAAAAGCACATGTCATGTATTTGTCCGATGAAGATTTCCAGCTGTTTTCCGAATACCATTTGAAAACCTGTGAAAAGAGAGAGTTGCTGGGAACTCAGACGCACTTGCTATATATATATGCAGAAAAATCGGGCGGCTATAAATTCCAGTTTATCAATTCAACCCTCTGAAAGCCTTTGTTTTCAAGGCATTTCGCCTGTTTTGTGTTTCACCCTTATGTACTTTCCCTTGTTTTTGCCCTTATGAGCCGAAACAAGGGAAAGTTTTATGCCCTGCCTACCACTTTATCCAGCAGTTTTGTGGAACTCCGCTTCGCTTCCCTTGCAGCGTGAGCGTAAATGTTCACTGTGGTACTGACATCGGCGTGTCCGAGAAGCTCCTGCACATCCTTCGGCGCTGCCCCGTTCGAGAGCAGATTGCTTGTGAATGTGTGTCGAAGCTGGTGGAAATGGAAGCCCTCTAACCCCTCGACCTTCTTGCTTGCCGTCCTGCACATAATCCCTACCGTACTCGGTGCTTCATACGCTACGTCAGGTCTAAGGCAGACAAAGGATATTTCCTTGTAGCCATCGGGGATTTCTTCCGTTCTCAGCAGGCTGTAAACCTCGTAATAGGTGCAGTCTTTTTCCTTGACCTCTTTGTAATAGTTGAGGTTGTAAAGTTCTCCGTATCGGAAGCGGTTTTTGTGCTGTTCGGTTTTCGCTGTCCGCAGGATTGCCGCCAGCGTGTCGCAGAAGTCAACGGTGCGGACTTTCTTCCGTTTGGTCGCTCCTATCTCGGTTTTATGCCTTGCCCCGTTGTAGCGCATACTGCGGCGCACCGTAAGGTACTGCTTGTCAAGGTTGATGTCCTGCCAAGTCAAGCCGCAGACCTCGCCAATGCGAAGCCCCGTGTAGTAGGCAATCTGAATGGGTAGTAGGGCGGGATTGTCTTTCTTTTTCAGAAATTCCTCCAGCTTCAGATACTGCTCATGGCTGAGCGTAGGTGTGGAAGCGGTATCACCGTTCTCGTCCGAAAACAGCTCATAGTCCTCTTTCTTGCCCCGCCATACCACATACTGCATCGGGTTGAAGGTAATCAGCCGTTTGGGGAATACCGCAAAGCGGAACGCCCCTTGCAGGACTGCCGAGAACAATCGCAGATACCCCTTGCTGAGTGCTTTAGCCGTAGTGCCATCGGGATTTGTTCCTCCGAAACTGAGAAAATCCATATACGCCTGCAAATGGTCGGCGGTGACGGTTTTCAGCTTTCGGCTGCCGATAGGGTGCTGTTTGATACGATTGACCGTTCCCTGATACGCCATCACGGTGCCGTTGCTTAAATTGCCGGGTTTCAGTTCTTCCTCCACCCACATATCCAGCAGCATACCCACCGTGGCGTTTTCGGACTTTGCAACGAATTTCTTTTCCCTCATAGTCCTCCATCGCCTTGCGGAGCAGGGCTTCCGTTTCGGATTTGCTTTCTGTTCCCACGAACTCACGCTGTACCAGATTGCCGCTTTCATCTTCGATATAGAAGCGGTAGTACCACTTTTTGCCTTTCTTTCTTACAGAACCTTTTGCCATAGATAAAAACTCCTTTCTATCCGTGGCAATCGGGACTGTGACATATGGTGTGCGTAAAGTAAAGAATGTCACTTTTGCCGGTTGGTTTCAACCGGCATATTTTTTTGTCAAGGTGCCACGGAATTTTCTTTTTCGGCAAGCCTGTTCTCGGCTTCCGTCACTATCCCGAAGAGGTCGCCCATAGATACTTTGGTGCGTCCCTCATCGTAGATATGTAAAATTCCGTCTAAAAAGTGTTTCATATCTTCGATCGGTAATTCCATCTCTTTACGGTAAACCCGTTCTTCGATTGCGCCAGCTTCAATCGCATAGCGCATAAGGGATTGTTTCAGCCCGTCGTCCTCCGCCACACGGTCAATCTCCGCCATAGCGTCGGCAAAGTGATAAGCCATAACCGTATAGAGGTCAATCATCTTTCCGAGGAATGTAGTGAGTAACTGCTGGTGCGGCTCTCCTTTTACCACCGAGGAAACCGTATCAAGATACTTTTTGATATGCTCCTCCATATCCCTTGCACATAGTGTGCGGCTATCATATTCCTTATCTTCGGAAAGTCCTGTTAGCCATTCGGGAGTGGTAAGCAGCGCATCGGCAAGACCGTTGACAATCATAGTACGCTTCGGGTCAACGCCGTCTGCTTCATACCGCTGAATGGTGGATTTGTTCACGCCCACACGCCTGCCAAGTTCCGGCATGGTAATGTTTAACTCTGTGCGGCGTTCCTTAATCCGCCCACCGACCTGTTTTGCGGTGAATGTGGTTTCTTTTTTCAAGGTGTTCACCTCCTGACTGGTATCAGTATAACACGCCGATACTTATTTTGCAACCTTTATCTCAATGAAAGTTGTAAATAAACTATGAATAGTTGCAAAATAGGTTGACAAGAGATGGCAGAATAAGTATAATGATAAAACAGTAGTTGCAAAATGAGTATTTTAAAAAGGAGGTTGATAGAATGAGCGCAGTCAAAATGGGACTTACCATAGAGGAAGCCGCAGAATGTACGGGTATCGGCAGGAACACCATGCGGAAGCTGGTGGACTGGGGAAAGCTGCCCGTCCTCAAAGTCGGCAGGAAAGCGATTATCCGCAGGGACACACTGGAGCGTTTTATGACGG
>OLXP01000875.1_pt1 | contig 10905 bp, 12 predicted proteins | sample 1644201 | NCBI WGS metagenome assembly OLXP01 (sample SAMEA103958163, study PRJEB25191) | human gut metagenome
TTGAATTGGGCGGGCACAAATCGGCAGCTCTTGCCATGGTGCAGAAAAATTGTGATATTTATCTGGTGACTGATATGGAAGATAAACTGGTGGAGAAGGCAAACATGGTTCCTTTCCATAATCTCCAGCAGGCGGTAGATGCGGCATTTGCCCAAATGGGGGAAAAAACGGCAGCGTATGTCGTTCCTGTCGGCGGTTCGACGCTTCCTGTACTGGAATGAATGATTATTGGTGGAAAGTGAGTATTTAAAAACACGGTATCCTATATGGATCCGTGTTTTTTTGATGCGAAATCCGATCAGGCGGAATACTGGAGTTCAAATTACAGTTCAAAGAAGATGCCGATGGCGGCAGAAACGGCAATGTAAATAACAGGATGCTTTTTAAACCGCCAAAGCGCATACCACATAATGACAGCAAGAAGAATGCATTTCCAGTCAAAGAAAGATAGGATATTTGGTGCCGGGATATCATTTTTTATGTTAAGGAGAGATATTTTTGCCACGCCCAGCCCGGCTGCTGTAATTAAAGCGATGGAACAGGGGCGGAGTCCGTAGAAAATTTTTTCCACAAGCAGGGCATTCTTAAATTTATCCAGTGCTTTTGAAACCGCTGTAATAACGAAGAGCGCCGGTGAGGTAAGAGACAGCGTTGCCCAGATGCCGCCGGCAATACCGAGGGTCTGATAACCTGCGTAAGTCGCCATGTTGACGCCCAGCGGCCCGGGAGTAGATTCGGAGATGGCGATCATATTGGCGATATCCGCTGTGGAAAACCAACCGGTAGATTCGGAGATGGCATAGAGGAAAGGGAGTGTTGCCAGTCCTCCGCCTGCGGCAAAAAGTCCCGCCTTAAAGAATTCCCAGAAGATCTGGAACCAGATCATTGCGCCACCTTGCCTTTCTTCCCTGCATCAGGCATGAAAATGTACCCTGCTGTTCCCGCGAAAATGACAGAGAATACCGGCGAGAGAGAGGAGAAAAGGGAGATCAGAAGAATGGAAAGAAAAATGAATGCTGTTCTTTTATCAGTAATGGATTTCCTGCCTAATTTGATGACAGTGTCAAAAATCAAGACGCATACGCAGATACGGATGCCGGCGAAAGCATGGATAACAAACGGATTTGCTGCAAAGCTGGAAAGAAATATGGCAATAGCAGTAATGATAAGCATGGAAGGAGTAATGACACCTAAGGTGGCAGCCAGGCCGCCTGAAAAACCTTTTTGTTTATATCCTACAAAGGTGGCTACATTGACAGCAATCATGCCGGGCGTGCACTGGCCGATGGCAAAATAGTCCATCAGCTCTTCTTCGGTACTCCATTTTTTATTTTCCGCTACTTCCCGCTGCAGGATAGGAAGCATGGCATATCCTCCGCCAAAAGTGACGGCGCCCATTTTAAAAAAAGTGAGAAATAAATCCCAAAGCATAAGCAGATCCTCTTTTATAATGACTGGCATTTTTAGATTATTATAGACCTTAACAAGATAAAATGGAAAAGAAAAATCCCGCAACGTGAGGGGGCGGGATTTACGGGATACAGTTACTTTTCTGTTTTTGCTTCAGCGGCTTTTGCCTTTTCTTCTGCTTCCATTTGTTTAAACGCTTCTGCCATCTTAATTTTGCGGATGACGGCCTGTCCTTCCGGGCTCTTCAGGTAAACGAGGGTAGATTTCGGAACCATACGGTAAACTGTCTCCCAGTCATCTTCGGAAAGGGCTTTCCGTACGGTGGAAGCGCTGACGACCTGGTGGCCCTTTTGTTCTCTTGGGATGACTTTCAGTTCAATACCGTTGTTGGCAAAAACTTCGCGCATGGCTCGGTTGTAAGCAAGTGTAGTTTTATCAGTCGGTTCCTCGCCTACAAAACGAACAGTGATATTCAGAGCGGGTGCGATACGCGTAGCAAATACGGTGGCATCCAGCTTCGTCTGCGCCGCCAGCTCATCGGTGCCCTTAATGAAGTATGTCGGGAAAGTGGCGTTGGAGATAATGTAGTCGCCCCCGCTGATGACGGAAACACCTTTCATATCTTTAACACCCTGCTTAATGAGTGAAAAGCGGTCAGAGAATGGGAATATGGAACGGTCTTCCTGCACGGCAAAAATGATGACCTCATCGCAGTTATTAACAGCATATTCTACAAGAGAACGATGCCCTAAGGTGAAAGGATTGCAGTTCATGACGATAGCGCCGCGGTTCTTACCCTCACCGGTACCGAGGATGGAACGGACACGGTTCAGGTAGTCTTCCAATGTGTCCTGTCCGCGCTCCAGAAGACCCGCATAAGGTTCGGCTACGGCCACTTCTTTGAAACCCATATGGGCAAAAACGGGGACGTTCTTCGGCTTGGTGAAGATTTGGTTTCCTGTAATGCCGCGGCGGTTGGATTCGCCCTGGAGGTTACGGATGATACGATGGGTAAGCCCCTTTTTCTGGTAATCTTTACTGATGGCGATATCTCTCATGACACGGCCGCCGAGAGAGCCTGTGCCGATAAGTTTCCCATCATCGAAAAGTCCCATGGTATAATCAATGTTTCCTGTGAAAGTCAGATCAAATTCTTTCAGGAATTCTACAACTCTTGCTTTTTCTTCAGGATCTGTCAAAAAAATTTCTCGTTCTGTAATCATTATTTGCTCCTTATAAGTAAAAATGATGAAGAATAAGTATACTCTTTAAATAAAAATGTAAATGCTATTTATTGATAAGCAAGTATATTATAGCACGAGTAATAAAAAGGCGTAAAGAAGAAATGATATTAGATTCTGAATAAATCTATAAAAGGAATTAGAGTACAAAAGTAATACGGCAGATATCTTACAGAGAGTTTGCAATTTAAAGGGAAGCCTTGTATAATATAGAAGCTTGTTTTACACAAGCAACTTCCTGGCCCATGGGGAGCATGGGACATAGGTCCGAAAAGGAGGCGATTTCGTGAAAAAGTATGAAGTTATGTTCATCGTGGACATTGCAAATGAAGAAGTGATTCAGGCTGCAGTGAAGCTGGTGCAGGATACGATCGTTCGTATCGGCGGTACAGTAACCAAGGTTGATGAATGGGGCAAACGTCATCTGGCGTACGAAGTCAAGCATCAAAATGAAGGCTATTATGTAGTCATTGACTTTGAAGCTGACCCGTCACAGATTGCGGAACTTGACCGTATCATTAAGATCCATGAAGAAATTATTCGTCATATCATTGTTAAGCAAGATGACTAAGGGATCGAGGTAAAGACTATGAATTCAGTTCAGGTAATGGGTAATCTGGCGAGGGATCCGCAGATCCGCGCGACTAAAACCGGCCGTGCCGTGGCATCTTTTTCTATTGCTGTAAATCGTAATTATACGACACCTCAGGGTGAACAGAGAGAATTAACTGATTGGATCAATGTTGTTGCCTGGGGCAATCTGGCAGAAGCGGTGGGTAACCAGCTCAAAAAGGGAACCCGTGTTTTTGTCGAAGGGCGTTATTCCACCAGATCTTATGACACTCCTGATGGACAGAGACGGTATGTTACCGAAGTGGTAGCCAATATGATCGCTCTTCCCATTGGAATGAGTTCCCGTGTTTCCGCAGCACCGCAGGATCAGGGATTTGCGGGCAGCGAAGGCGATAGTCAGCCTAAAGGTAATTTTAACCAGTTTGGTGATTCCCACGATGATGAGGATATTCCATTCTGATTTTCCAGTTTTGGAGGAAGTATGATTAAGAAAGATAGAGTAAGAAGACCGAGAAGAAAGATCTGTCAGGGCTGTGTTGATCATATCGAAAATGTTGATTACAAGGATATTGCAATGCTCCGCCGGTTCATTTCGGAACGAGGCAAGATTTTGCCCCGCCGCGTGACCGGAATATGCGCGAAACATCAGCGCAAAATCAATCTCGCAATCAAGAGGGCAAGAGCTATCGCATTGCTTCCGTTCAGCGCAGACTAATTGAATATGAAGGAACTGCAGGCAGTAAGTGGTATGGCGGCAGTTCTTTTTTTATGGTTTAGAGAGATGGAATTTTAACAGTAAAGAAAACTGATTTTTCTTTTGGAAAAGGAGTGTTATAATCAGAACATAGAGAGTATACGGTTTCATTTGGGAGGGAAAGTATGACAAGAGAAGAGCGTATCCGTGCAGCGATTGCTGGCAGGGAAACAGATCGTGTGCCCGTGGCGGCGTGGATGCATTTGTCCGAACATGACCAGGATCCTATTTCTCTGGCGGAAGCGGAAGTGGAACTGACGGAAAAATATGATTTTGATTATATTAAGATGATGCCTTTCGGGCTGTACTCTACCCAGGATTTTGGCAATCAGGTAAAGATCTACTGTGATCCTTACAAAGAACCGATTGTCCAAAAGTTTGCTATTGACAGTCCTGCGGGATATGATTCAATCCGCGCGATTTCAGCACTTCAGGGAACGTACGGAAAACAGGTGGAATTTGCCCGTGAACTGGCAAAGCGCCGCATGGAAGGAACGCCGATTATCCAGACGATTTTCAGTCCTTTTTCGACCTTGAAGAAATTGGCGGGGGACAGGCTGCTTACCGATATGAAAGAATATCCGCGTTCGGTTCACCATGCATTGGCCGCTATTACAGCGACGACGATGGATTTTGTCGGGTACAATATCGATGCCGGTGTGGACGGATTCTTTTTTGCTACGCAAAATGCCGTAAAGACAATGATGACGGAAGAAGAATTTAATGAATTCGGTGTATTTTATGATTTGGCTGTCATTAACAGCTATGCGAAGAAAACCTGGTTCAATCCTGTTCATATGCATGGAGAAGATGTGTATTTTGAAAAATTAAAGGATTATCCGGTAAATTGTCTGAACTGGCATGACCGTCATACCTGGCCGTCACTGAAAGAAGCGCGGAGGCTCACGGATAAGTGTCTCATGGCAGGTATCCGGTCAGCTCCTTACTTTGTCAATGGCGTGCTCCAATATGATGATATTATCCTCGACGGCACACCCGCAGAAATCGCAGAACATGTGAAAGATGCTATTTCCCAGGTTGACGGGAAAGGTCTCATACTGGCGCCGGGGTGCGTGGTCAATCCGAAAGCGTCGGCAGAAAATCTGATGGCTTTGCGGAAAGCGACAGAATTATAAAAGCATGTTTACTAAAGGAGGAATTTCATGAAATCATTGTGTGATATCTTGAGATCCTCTTTTGTATTGCTTTTACCGGAATGAAAGCAATGTTTTTAAGCATCATAGAAAAATGACATAAAACGCAAATGCAGCTTATCGTATAAGGACGGCCAAGCGGCAATGAAAAACCGTCTGCCAAAACAGAGTAAAATGGCAGACGGTTTTCTGCTGGGGTTTTGCAGCACAGACAAGATATAGTAAAATAAGGACATATTTATGGCAAAGGAGATTATTTTGGCAGATTGGCTTATGAAGAAACTGCCGTTGGCGGAACGGTTTCATGAAATACTTCGTTTCCTTATCGTCGGCGGCGGATGCTTCCTTTTGGAATATGTGCTTTTGTACATGCTTACTGAGTTTGCGGGGATTCCTTATCTTACCTCTTCAGCGATTGCATTCCTTATTTCTCTGCTGGTGAATTATTTACTTTGTGTGACGGTGGTTTTTCACACGGGAAAACGGACGAAAATGGAAATGTTTCTTTTTTTTGCCACATCTGCGGCAGGCTTGGGAATCAACCAGATGACCATGTGGTTCTTTGTGGAGATCGCAGGTCTTTGGTATATGTTTGCCAAGGTTATTGCCAGCGGTATTGTCATGATATGGAATTATGCAACAAAGCGGTATATCCTGAAAGGGAAAGTATAAAGGAAGAGACTTCGACGGATTGTATGAGAAATACAGTTTAGGCCGAAGTCTTTTTTTAGCTGCAGGGGAGATTATCTTTTAAGCCTTTTCTGAAAATATTAGCGCCGCCGTTAGCCGGGTGGCGGAGACCGATGACGGAAACACCTGCGGCTGATAAAGTGATTTCACTTTTCTTCCCTACTGCGAAGATGGGCAGGGTTCCTGTTATTTCCAAAAGCTGCCGGGTATAATCCAGACCGACGGACAGCTCTTCATCGGTGGGGGTGCGGTTGGAAAGAAAACAGCCTTTTTTATAAGGGTGAAAAGGAAATATATTCCAAAGAATAAATTCATCAGGCCCAAGTCCCGCTTCAAGGCATGCCGACCAGGCAACGGTGTCCGTGGGTTCGTTGAAGCCTTTTTCTCTTTGTATTTCTTTTTTTATGAAGAGGCTGTCTTTTCTGCTTGTCCGTGTTCCTTCTTTTCCAAGGATCATCATGGGGGTTACCGTTTTGTGATAGCCGAGGATCATCCGCTCGCAGGTCATGGCAATACCGGTAAAGTGGCCGCCCTGGTATCCGCAGGCTTCTGCTATAAGGAGAAGTTTAGCGGTTGAAAGGCGGCGGCTCAGGTAGATTTCCAATTGCCGGCGGCGGAGAATGACAGCGTTTTCTATTTCATAGTCAGGATTTGTATCCGCCCACGGGTTGAAGACATTTTCCGCATGATATTTTGCGAGAGATTCGATAAAATTCTTTATGGATTCGTTTATCATTTATTTTTCCAATTTGAAAATGGTACCGTCAATAAATTCTTTCTCAACGGTAAACCGGTTATTTAAAGACCATTTTTCCATACGGGACAGATTTCCTTTCGATACATAAAGGTAGACCGGTTCTTCTTTTTTTAATTTAAGGAATTCTTCTTCTGTGATGGAGGGCATGGCATATTTTTCTTTCCATCGGGCATCACGAATATTTTGTACATCTTCACTCGGAAGAATGGGAATGAGGCGTGTCGCGGTTTCTCCCGTATAGTAAGAGAAGGAAGCTGAATAGGATTGAAAGAAATAGTGTTGTCCCGAAAGTTTATGCAGGTAGTCCGACATAATGTATCCTGACCGTGTATGCATGTAAGCGGGAAGTCCCGCGCTGACGGTAACAAGGAGTGCGGAAATGGTGACGGTGGAAATGGCGGTAAGCCGTCTATGTGAATTTTTATGCCAACGGAAGAGGAGGGCCCATACAGAATAGGCGGTTACAATGTAAAGTGGCCACCATTGAGTGTCCGGGAGAAAGAATGTACTTGCAAGCAAGGCGGCAAGCAAAAGGAAGAATGGGATTATTGCAAAGAGTCCCGGGATTTTCTTTCCGCTTGTCACATCCGGTGCGGCATGGGCGGCAAGAACGGCTGCCGGTACGAGAGCGATATAGGTGTAGGTCACATACTTTGTCGCCATAAGGGTATAAAAAAGGAGCGTACCGAAACACCATACCATAAGAAAAAGATAAAATGATGTTTTTTCTTTCCACTGTTTTTTTATTTCATAGAAAAAAAGTCCTGTCCAGGGGAGAAGAGAGAAAGGGAGAAGAAGAAAATAGTAGTAGAAGTGGTTATCTCCCGGATGTTCGGATGATGTGGCACGGACAATATTGTGAAGACCGAGAAATTCGCGGACGAATGGATCGCCATGTATGGCGTACATGAAGGCATACCAAGGGAGGGCAGTGATGAAGAAGATAAGGATTCCCTGCCAGGGAAAGAGACGGAGGAATAGTTTTTTATTCCGCATCAAGCCACACCAAATCAGCAGGATCATTCCCGGAAGGACAAGACCGACAGGACCTTTGGAAAGGCATGCCAGACCCGAAGAAAAGTAGGCGATGACCATGTGGCGCCTGTTGTTTTCCATGAGGCCGATATAGGCGGAAAGAAGTGTAGGCACAGTGAAAAGCATCAGCATACTGTCAGTAATGATGGCGTGAGAAATAATCCAAAATTCCAGAGAAGTGGCAAGCATGATGCCCGACCAGACGGCAACTACGTTATTTTTCGTAATCCGGCAGATATACCAGACAAGAAGTGTGATCGTTGCAGCCCCGCAGAAGGCAGCAGGGAGACGTGAGGCAAAATCGGTAAAGCCGAAAAGGCTGTATGAGATGGACATGAGCCAGTACACCATGGCAGGTTTATCAAACCAAAAATGGCCGTAGATTTGCGGCGACAGCCAGTTCCCTGACAATACCATTTCCTTGGCGGTAAGCGCATAGTTGGATTCTACCGGATCGGTGACTGGAAGAAGATGGGAACCCCAGGCAAAAAACATGAGGGCCAGCGCAAAGATACCGATTAATGTCTGTGCGGTAGTGTATTTAAATTCTCTTTTTGCAGTTTCTTCCCGTGCTTTTTGAAGCCTTTCCCGCTTTTGTTTCTTTGTGCTCATGGCAGTCCTCTTATGTTTTTTAAGATTCTTTTCGTAAAAACAGCGCCGTATCTTTTTTCCAAATCAGTTGCAGTCCTGCTTTCTGCGTTTTGGGCCATCGGTTGTATACTTTTTCCTGTACAAGGATGTAAGCGCCTTTTTCTATATCTCTGTCTATACTGTCTGTCGGAAGAATAATTCCTTTTTCCCGGTTTTTTATTGCTTCTTCAAAGTTTTCTTCATCAAATTTAGGAAGGATCTTGCCGTAAATATCTCCGTAAAATGCCACAGAAGGACGATAGAATGCGTCAATATATACAGATTCATTTCCCGGACAGTTTTTTTTCAGTTCCAGGGCGATACTTTCTGACGTGAAGAGCCGTGTGACAGTCACGCCGAAGGTGAACCATACGGAGAAAACGAAGCATGAAACAATGAACCCCTGGCAAATAAGAAAATCTTTAAATCGTCCCTTTTTGAAGAAGTAAGCTGCAATCAGTCCCGCCGCCAGCATAGCGGCAGAAACGAACCATTGGCTCCATTTGCCTGCATCAGGAGCAATCGGAGCACAGGCAATGGCCCCTGCGGTGATAAGAGAAAAGAATAGATGGGTATAAAGGAATAGTTTCGAAATATGTCCGGTTTCCTCCAGATTCACCATGTATTTTCCTGCTAAAAGAGAGAGCGGAGGGAACATGGGAAGAATATAGGAAAAGAGCTGCGTAGAGGAAAAGGAAAAGAAAATAAATATGAAGACAGTCCATACATAAAAGAAAAGAAGGGTACGATCTTTCCTCCATTCCGGGAAATGGCGGAATATGCCGGGGATAGAGCCGGTCCATGGATAAAATCCTGCTGCTAAAACGATAAAAAACAGCCACAGATGGTTTTTCCCCACATGCTCAGGACTGGAAAAGCGGGCCAGGTTATGATAGCCGAAGAAGGTATCCATGAAAACGGGACCATGGTGCATGGTCATGTATATAAACCAGGGAAAACTGATGAGGCAGGCCAGGGGAATGCCCCAGTACCATTTCAGGGCCATAATGTTTTTTAATGTAAAGCTTTTGGTAATCATCATCCAAAGAGCAACGATGAGTGCGGGGAATCCAAATCCGATGGGACCCTTTGTCAGAAAAGCAAAGCCGCACGCCATGTACGCAGGAATGTATTCTTTGCGAAGAAAGGATATAAGAGCGACTGTCAGTGCGAAAACAAGAGCCGTATCAGTAACGGCACTTCTGGCAAGAACAATAATTTCCAGAGAAGTGGCACATATGAAAGCACCTGTAAGAGCCGGTTTTTCTCCAATCAGTTTTCTTGTAAAAAGATAAAGGTAAGAAGCGGTACAGGCACCGATTATGGCCGAGGGAAATCTGGCGGCAAAAGTAGAAACGCCGAAAACAGAAAAGGAAACCGCGTCAAGCCAGTAAAAAAGCGGCGGCTTATCATACCAGTACTCCCCGTAAATACGGGGGGAAAGCCAGTCGCCTGTGAGAAGCATTTCTTTTGCCGTTTCACCGTAGACAGGTTCGTCAGGATCTACGAGCGGAATGATGTCCGAAAATAATCCATACAAAAGGAGAGCAAATACAAATATAAGAAGAGCATTTTTATTTTTCATGTTTTTTTGATTTCTGCCAAAAGTAAAAAGCAACGGCGATACTGCCGGCTGTAAGGAAAGAAATAAGGGCAATTTCTATTTTGTATTCAAGAAGAAGCATCCAGTTTTCTCCGAGTATTTCTCCTGTATATACAAGGAATATCGTCCACGGGATTGTGCCGACAATCGTGTAAGCAATAAACTGGGGGAGAGGATAATGTGCGATGCCTGCGGGAAGGGAGATAAAAGTGCGGATCCCCGGAAGAAGGCGGCCTGTAAAAACAGCGATGCCCCCATATGTTTCAAACCAGTTTTTTGCAGCAATCAGTTTCTTCGCACCAAGACCGCCTTTAGCTGTGTGACGGAGCATGAATTCCCGTCCGCCTTTGAGCCCCATGTAGTAAGATAAAAGAGAGCCTGCGATACCGGCGGCTGTACCGATGATAATGGTGGGCCAAAAAGAAAAGATCTGCTGTGAAACAAGAAATCCGGCAAACCCGAGGATAATTTCACTGGGAATGGGGATATTCATGTTTTCCAAAGCCATACAGATAAAAAGTGCGATATAACCCCAATCGGAAAGAAAGGAGATGAGTAATTCCATAATAGTTCCTTTTAATGTGGTTTAACGTGTATTATGTTTGGAAAGCTTTTATTTTAAACTATAGCATGGCAGAAAAATGTGGTCAAATCGACAGAATGCATAATTATCTCATTTACAGAGGACGGAAATGGGAGAAGACGGAGAGGTCTTTATGAATATTTATTGACATATATGCAGAATATTGATAAAATATGCACATCGATTATTTTATTTGAGATATGGAGATGGGAGTATGTTCAATAAAAAGATGAAAGCATGGCTGGCGGTAGGAGCACTGGCAGCTGTATTGGCAGTATCGGGCTGCGGTGGAAATGGAGATAAGGCAAAAAGTGGTGATGCTGCGAAATCAGGCGTGCCGTCTATCGTTCGTGTAGGGGCTGAAACCACTTTTCCGCCTTTTGAATTTACAAAGGATGACAAGTACGTTGGATTTGACCTGGATCTGGCAGAAGCCGTCATTAAGCAGATGGGCAGCAAGATGGAGTTTAAGAGT
>OLXP01000899.1_pt1 | contig 10558 bp, 7 predicted proteins | sample 1644201 | NCBI WGS metagenome assembly OLXP01 (sample SAMEA103958163, study PRJEB25191) | human gut metagenome
CTGTCTGGGTAGAACTCGGATTGCAGACCATTCATGAAAAATCGGCAGATTATATAAGAAGAATGTATCCGCTATCCGTTTATGACTCAGCTACAGAAAATCTTCATAAAATCGGAATCAATGTAATTACACACATTATTTTGGGACTTCCAAACGAATCTAAAGAAATGGTGCTTGAATCTGTAAAATATGCAGGCAGTAAAACCGACGGAATTAAACTGCAGTTGTTGCATGTTTTAAAAAACACAGACTTGTGTGATGACTATGAAAGCGGAAAATTTGATGTGCTTTCAATGGAAGATTATATTGATATTCTTTGCGATTGCGTTGAAGTGTTGCCTGAAAATGTTGTAATTCACCGTTTAACAGGTGACGGGGATAAAAAACTGCTCGTTGCACCCATGTGGAGTGCCGACAAAAAGCGTGTTTTAAACTCAATCAACCGTGAATTTGCAAAGCGTGATATCACGCAGGGAAGAAAGGCAAAGTAAAAGACTCCCGAATCAATCATCGGAAGTCTTGTTTTCAAGAGTATTGTCATTGTGATTTTTCTCTTTTTCAGCTTTCTTCTGAGCTGATTTTTTACCGATTGCATATGCAACAGCTAATATAGCTAAGCATCCCGCAGTTATGCCTATGCCGGCAAGGAAAAATTTTATTTGCTTATCTTTAATGGGATTGTAATCAATATATTCGTCATCTGAGGCATTAACAGTTGTAGGCTCGGTCGGGTGTTTACTTTTACCGCCCTTTCCTGTAGCTTGCGTGCTGTTTTTATTGCTTGACGAGGAACTTCCGCCGCTAACCGTTCCCGATGCATTTTTATATATTCTGATACACGATGCAGTGCAACTTCCAACATCCATAAAGTTCACATCGGAATCAACACATTGATTCGCCGTGTAGTCAATATACGCAGTACCTTCTTTTATTGTTTTGAAATCAAGCTTTAAGACATCGCTTCCGCCCGAAATATTTTGTCCTTCAGAATTAAGAAAAACAACTTTAACCTTGCCGCTTTTCTTGTTGACCTGAATTTTTGAGCCGTTATTCACTGCCTTAACCTTTCTGAATTCGATATAATCGGGGTCATATGTAAATTCAAATGTTGCGGCAGAAAGTCGATTGCCGGAATTTGCGGAAAGCGCAACGCTGAAAAGTCTGTTCGGCTTCATATCTGCATTCTGCATTTCAAAACTTACGCTTGCGGTTGCAAATGCACTTGTTAAAGATATTTGCAATAAAGCTACCAAAATTAAAATAATAGAAAATAGTTTTTTCATAGTTCGCCACATAAAATTAAAATATTTCAAAATCTCACTTGATTTTTCTGATTTCATTTGATATAATAAACAGGTCGTTTGGAGAGATGTCCGAGCTGGCCGAAGGAGCATGATTGGAAATCATGTATACGGTGAACACCGTATCAGGGGTTCGAATCCCCTTCTCTCCGCCACAAACGCTGAACTTTATTTTAGGTTCAGCGTTATTTTTTTGACCTGTTTTTCTTAATAAAAGGTGTTGTTTTTCATATATATAATTGTATCGTATGGCAAGATTTGTTGTCAACGGATTTACAGTGAAGAGTTAGCACATACAGTGCATTTACGGTCATTTTTAATAATTTTTTAGCATTTCATATGACATAACCATTCAGCTTTCGGTTATTTATTCAAAAAACTGCCACTAAACCTTTACAAACCCTACAAGATATTGTATTATATTAGTAATTATAAATTACCATGGGGTGTTATGTATGAAACCAAAATATAAAAGAGTATTATTAAAACTTTCAGGCGAATCACTTGCAGGCGAAATGAAACACGGAATTGATTTTGAAACTGTTCTCAAAATCTGCAAGCCTATTAAAGAATGTGTTGACGCAGGCGTAGAAGTCGGCATCGTAGTAGGCGGTGGTAACTTCTGGCGTGGCAGAAGCTCAGGTGAAATGGACAGAACAAGAGCCGACCATATGGGTATGCTTGCAACAACAATCAATGCACTCGGTGTTTGTGATGCACTCGAACAGCTTGGAGTTAATGTTCGTGTTCAGACAGCTATCGCTATGCATCAGATTGCAGAGCCGTACATCAGAAACAAAGCAGTTCTTCACCTTCAGAAGGGCAGAGTAGTAGTATTCGGTTGCGGAACAGGCAACCCGTTCTTCAGCACAGACACAGCAGCGGCTCTTCGTGCGGCAGAAATTGAGGCTGATATCGTAATGAAAGCTACTATGGTTGACGGTGTATATGACAGCGATCCTAAGAAAAACCCAAATGCAAAGAAATACGATACAATTTCTTTCCATGATGTTCTCAACAAGGATCTCGCTGTTATGGATAGCACAGCGGCATCGCTTTGCAAGGACAATAATCTTCCGATTCTTGTATTCAGTATTGAAGATCCCGAAAATATCTACAAAGCTGTATGCGGTGAAAACATCGGTACAATCGTAACAGCCAACAATTAATTTGAATTTTTTACTGACTTTTTAACAATAATTATTACACAGGAGGCATAAATATGCAGACACAGTTAAAAAAAGCCGGCGAAAGTATGGACAGACGACTTGAGCATATGCGCACGGAATTTTCAGAAATCAGAGCAGGCAGAGCAAATCCCGCAGTTCTTGATAAGGTAAAGGTTGACTATTACGGCGCACCTACACCCGTAAACCAGCTTGCCGCAGTATCTGTTACAGAGGCAAGAACTCTTACCATTCAGCCATGGGATGCGTCTGTATTAAGACAGATTGAAAAGGCTATCCAGACTTCCGATATCGGCATCAACCCACAGAATGACGGTAAGATTATTCGTCTTATTTTCCCGCCTCTCACAGAGGACAGAAGAAAAGAAATCGTAAAAGATGTTCAGAAGATTGCTGAGGAAACAAAGATTCAGATTCGTAATGTCCGCCGTGAACTTATCGACAAGCTTAAAGCTATGAAGAAGGACGGCGAGCTTACAGAGGACGATCTCAAGCAAGGCGAAAAGAAAGCTCAGGATCTTACAGATAAGTATGTCAAAGAAGTTGAGAGCGTTTCTGCAGTTAAGCAGAAAGAAATTTTGGAGATGTAATATGGCTTTTTTCTCAAAGAAAAAAGATGAGCAGATTGAGGTTACAGACCTCAATCTGCCTTCACATATCGGAATTATTATGGACGGCAACGGCCGTTGGGCAAAGAAAAGAGGACTTCCGAGAAAAGCAGGTCACCGTCAGGGTGCGAAAACTTTCAGAACCATAACAAGATACTGTTCCGATATCGGAATAAAGTACCTTACCGTATATGCTTTTTCAACCGAAAACTGGAAAAGACCGCAGGAGGAAGTTGATGCACTAATGTCGCTCTTTAAATCGTATCTTAATGAAGCACTTGAAGATTTTAAGGATGACAGTATTGTGGTAAAATTCATCGGTGACAAGTCAGGCTTTAATGATGAACTTCGTGAGCTTATGATTGAAAACGAGGAGAGTTCAAAAGACCGTGACGGTATGGTTCTCAATATAGCTATGAATTACGGCAGCCGTGATGAAATTGTCAGAGCCGTCAGAAACATTTCCGAAGATGTCAGAAACGGAAAAATTTCTTCCGATGACATAACAGAAAATCTTTTTTCAAATTATCTTTATACCGCAGGTCAGCCCGATCCCGACCTTATTATCAGACCGAGCGGTGAATACAGAATTTCAAATTTCCTTTTGTGGCAGTCGGCCTACACGGAATTTGTTATAATGAACAAGCTTTGGCCTGATTTTCAGAAATCAGACCTTGACGAAGCGTTAAAAATATACTCCTCCAGAAACAGAAGATATGGTGGAGTCTGATGAGAGTTGATATAAAATGAAATCCCTCAAGCCACGGCTGCTGACAGCCGTAATAGGAATACCAATACTGCTGATTGTTCTGTTTGTTTCGGAACTTTGGCGCCCATTTGTAGGCATAGTCATAGGAGCATTCTCGGCATTTATGACAGGTGAGTACCTTCATGCAAGAAAGATGCTTTATAAATTTCACCTTTCAATACCTTGTATGCTGTTTACTTTTCTGCTTTCGGTTTTAGTTACGACAAAGTATCTGTATGTTTTGATTTTTGCTTTTATACTGACAGTCTTTGCAGTAATGATTTTTAAACACGAAAAGACAAACTATGCCGATGTTGCATATTCAGTGTTCGGAACTTTTTTAATTTCTTTTGGAATGAGTGCCGTACCGATTGCCTGCGCATCATCTGTATCAATTACTTTCTGCTATATATGTATTTTCGCATTACCGTGGATGGCAGACGCAGGCGGCTTTTTTATCGGAGCATCGTTCGGCAAGCACAAACTTTGCCCGAAAATCAGCCCTAAAAAGACTGTTGAGGGCGCAATCGGCGGAATACTATTCTGCGACCTCACAGCAGTAATTATAGGACTTGTGTTCAAATTTTTGGTTATGCCGGACGCTAACATCAATTTCTGGGCATTGATTCTTCTCGGGGTAATTGACGCTCCTGTTTCAATTCTCGGTGATTTGAGCTTTTCACTCATCAAAAGAAATTACGGAATCAAGGACTACGGTTCAATTTTTCCCGGTCACGGCGGAATGCTCGACAGGTTTGACAGCATAATATTTACTGCCCCTGTTCTTGTGGCAATCAATCAATTCATACCTTTCATAACAGTGGGGTAAACTAAAATGGTAAATTCACTTTCAATTCTCGGATCGACGGGTTCAATCGGAACTCAGACGCTTGATGTTGCAGATAAACTTAATTTAAAAGTTTCCGCACTCACGGCGTCAACAAATATAAAGCTGCTTGAAGAACAGGTAAGAAAATACAAACCTGAACTTGCAGTAGTTTTTAACGAAGAAAAAGCCAAAGAATTCAAAGATAATATAAAAGATACAAACACCCGTGTTTTAAGCGGTATGGACGGACTTATTGAGGCGGCAACGCTTGAGAATGCCGACCTTGTTGTAAATTCGGTTGTCGGAATGGTAGGCTTAAAGCCTACACTCGCAGCGGCAAACGCTAAAAAAGATATTGCTTTTGCAAACAAGGAAACGCTTGTAACAGGCGGTAAGCTTGTATGTGATGCGGTAAATAAGAACGGTGTGAAGCTTCTTCCCGTTGACAGTGAACATTCCGCTATTTTCCAATGCCTGCAGGGAATGCCAGAAAAGAAAATGCTTAAAAAGCTCATTCTTACAGCATCCGGCGGCCCGTTCTTTGGCAAAACAGTCGAAGACTTAAAGAATGTAACAGTTAATGAGGCTCTCAATCATCCAAATTGGAGTATGGGTGCAAAAATAACCATCGACTCTGCTACAATGATGAACAAAGGTCTTGAAATCATTGAGGCGAGATGGCTTTTTGATGTTCAGCCCGAAAACATTGATGTTGTTGTTCATCGTGAAAGTATCATACATTCTCTCATAGAATATGTAGATAATTCCGTAATTGCACAGCTTGGACTTCCCGATATGAGGATTCCGATACAGTACGCAATTACATATCCGGAAAGATTTGAGTCACCTGTCGGCGAATTAAGTCTTGCTCAGATCGGCAAAATGACTTTCTTTGAGCCTGACTATGATACTTTCAAATGTCTGAGAGCTTGTAAAAAAGCTCTTTCACTTGGAGGCGTTGCAACAGCAATTGCCAACGGTGCTAATGAGGAGGCTAACCGACTTTTCAGAGAAGGTAAAATCACTTTTCTTGAAATCGGTGACCTTGTTATGGGTGCAATTGATAACATAGACAATTTTGAGCCTTTATGCATTGATGATGTGTTAAAGGCAGATAAACTTGCAAGAGAGTATGTACTCTCTAAGCTATAATTTGCGGTAATATTTTCCACTGCTGTCTTTGCGACGGCAATGAATATTTTGGAGTTGATTTATTTTAATGCAAATTTTAACAGTTGCGGCTCTTATAGTGATAGGAATATTACTTTTTGAGCTTATAATTTTTTCTCACGAATTCGGTCATTTTATTACCGCAAAGCTTTCGGGTGTGAAGGTAAATGAATTTGCACTCGGAATGGGACCGAAAATAATCAGTTTTGTTAAAGGCGAAACAAGGTACTCGCTTCGTCTTTTTCCTATAGGTGGTTACTGTGCCATGGAAGGAGAGGATGAAGATAGTGAAGAAAAAGGTGCTTTTAATAACGCAAAAGTTTGGAAGAGAATGATTATCATAATCGCAGGTGCGGTTATGAATATTCTTCTCGGCTTTGTTATGATGTTTGCCTTTACCGTTCAGGCTGACAGCTACAGTTCAACAACAATATCTCAGTTTCAACCCAATGCATTTACTGCAAACACAGGTTTACAAACAGGGGATAAAATTGTTGAAGTGAACGGTTATTCGATTTGGAATTCACGAGATTTGCAGTTTGCAATCTCAACTCTTCCATATGACACAGTAGAAGGCAATACACTTGAGGTATATAAAGAAAGAGCAACATCTGCCGCTTGCGGTGTATATAATGAGTATGCAAAAGACGAGTCTCTTTCAAAGGATGAACTTCAAAAATACTACAATGCTCTTTCTGAGGGTTGTTCAAAAATAAATAAGGCTGCAAGCAAAGACGAGGCTAAAAATATGTCAAAGTATAAAACACCCGAAATAGACACAACTACATCAAGACCGAGATTCATGGGTGATGTAAAAGTTGTTCGTGACGGCAAAGAAATAACACTTGAAAATGTACAGTTTTTCACCTATTACGCTGATGAAGATGCGGAAAAGGAAAACAAACCTACTGTAGCATTTGACTTTGCAGTTGAACCGATTGAGAAAAATGTCGGTACTGTTCTCGGTGAAACATTCACACAGACCTGTTCAATGGCAAAAACCGTGTGGACATCTTTGGTGTGGCTTGTTCAGGGCAGATTTACATTCAACGATATGTCAGGTCCTGTTGGTATTGCTACAGCTGTTACTCAGGTTGCATCAATGGGACTTCAAACAGGCTTCGTGGATGCAGTCAATAACATTCTTTTTGTAATGATACTCATTACGGTAAACCTCGGAATTGTAAATATGCTGCCGTTCCCGGCGCTTGACGGCGGAAGATTCTTATTTTTGCTGATTGAATGGATATTCAAAAAGCCGATTCCGAGAAAGGCAGAACAGATTGTGAATACAGTCGGTCTTGTTCTGTTGCTTGCATTTATGCTTATTATTTCGGTGAAAGATGTGTTCCAGCTTGTAACGGGAACATTCCCCGGAATGTAGACAAACGGAGGAAATTTTATGGGAAGTAAAATTCAGGTAACTGCCGGCAATGTAAAAATTGGCGGCGGTGCTAAAGTAAGCGTTCAGTCAATGCTCAACATTCCCTCAACCGATATTGAGGGTTCTGTAAGACAGGCAAAAGAGCTTGAAGAGGCCGGTTGCGAAATTATTCGTGCAGCTATTCCTAATAAAGATGCAGTAAAGCTTATTCCTGCCCTCAAAGAGGCTGTAAGCGTACCGATTGTAGCCGATATCCATTTTGACTATAAGCTTGCGCTTGAGGCGTGTGCGGCAGGCATCGACAAAATCCGTATCAATCCGGGTAACATCGGATCAGATGATAGGGTAAAGGCGGTGGCAGACGCTTGCCGACAGCGTGGCATTCCGATTAGAATCGGTGTTAACTCAGGTTCTCTTGAAAAGGAAATTCTTGCAAAATACGGTCATCCCACACCCGAGGCACTTTGCGACAGCGCCTTGTATCATGCATCACTTCTTGAAAAATTTGATTTCAACGATATTGTTCTTTCAATGAAAAGTTCAACCGTTTCTACTATGATTAAAGCCTATGAGCTTGCCGCAGAAAGGTGTGACTATCCGCTTCACCTCGGTGTTACAGAGGCGGGAACAGAAAGAATGGGTATTATCAAATCTTCTGCCGGAATCGGTGCATTACTCCTCCATGGTATCGGCGATACAATCAGAGTTTCACTCACAGCCGATCCTGTAAAGGAAGTTTACGCCGCTCATGATATTCTCAAGGCTCTTGACATTGAGAAAGACGGAGTTCAATTTGTTTCGTGTCCGACTTGCGGGAGAACAAGAATTGACCTTGTGAAGATTGCAAACGAGGTTGAAGATAAACTCAGAAACTGTAAAAAGAATATCAAAGTAGCGGTAATGGGTTGCGTTGTAAACGGTCCCGGAGAGGCAAGAGAAGCTGATATCGGCATCGCAGGCGGTGATGGTTGCGGGCTTGTATTCAAAAAAGGCGAAATTCTTCGCAAAGTTCCGGAAGATAAACTCGTTGACGCACTTTTGGAAGAAGTAGAAAAATTATAACTCTATCAGCAGTCAAAAGACATTTGCTGTAATATGACAGAAGGACATATATGAAAACATTAGGAGAAGTCTTTGACTCCCAATTCGGCATTAAACTGCCGCAAAAGATTTCACAGGGAGAACTGACACAACTTAATATTAACAAACAAGCCCGTTTGATTACCTTAGCAGTAAAATTCAACGGGCTCGTTGAGCGTAATACGCTTTTTGACACGGAAAAGCTGATTACCAAGACACTTGCGTATCATACTATAATAAAACCGCATTTTCCGACAGAGTTGTTTTCCGCTGATTATTTTCCTCAGCTATACGCAGCCGTAAGGCGAGATATTCCGAGTATTAACGGAACTCTCAACAATGCTGAGGTTAGGTTTGAAAACAATACGCTTACGATAAATCTTCTTAACGGCGGAAAAACTCTCCTTGACAGTAAAGGCTTTGATAAAGCACTTATAAAACTTATTTCGGAAGAATTCAATCTTTACATTTCCGTTAATTATACCGGAACCTTTGAGGTTGAAGAAAACAGTGAAGAATACAAAGCCGCTATTCAGGATGCTCGGGAGAAAATCAACCGAGAAAATCTTCAGAAAGCCGCTGAATTCTATCAGGAAGAGGTTGAAACAGCAGAAAAAAGAGAAGAAAAACACGCTGAAAACACTACTGTGGAAATTGAAGTTCGTGAGGGCAAGTTTGCAACACCGCAGATTATCCAGTCCTCAATCCGTCCGTTATACGGTCGTTCAATCAGGGGAAAAATGATTCCCATTTCTTCAATCTCAGGTGATTCGGGAAGAATTGTGGTATGGGGCGATGTGTTTGATATTGAAAAGAAAGTCACTAAAAGCGGTGACAAAAATATTTTCACAATCGACATAACCGATTATACGGGTTCAACAACAGCTAAAGTATTCAATTCAATCAAGGAATCAGCCGTAATTGATAATATTAAAAAAGGCGATACAATCGTTGTTCAGGGTGATGTTGAGTACGATAAATATGCAGGCGAACTTGTTGTAAATGCCCGTTCAATCGGTACGGCTCAAAAAGTAAAAGTAGTAGATAATGCCGAAAAAAAGCGTGTTGAACTCCATATGCATACAAATATGTCGCAGATGGATGCCGTAACATCGGCAGGTGACCTTGTAAACCGTGCTTATCAGTGGGGACACAAAGCCGTTGCAATTACTGACCACGGTGTCGCACAGGCTTTTCCCGACGCAATGAAAGCCGCAGATAAAATCAACAAAGACGAAGAAAAAATTAAAATCATCTACGGTGTTGAGGCATACTTTATGGATGACCTTGTAGAGTCTGTAAAAGGTGATGCCGACACAGGTTTTGACGGCACATTCATCTGCTTTGATATAGAAACAACAGGCCTTTCAGCCGCCCGTGACAAGATTACCGAAATCGGCGCAGTCAAGGTTGAAAACGGTGTCATCACCGATACTTTTTCAACCTTTGCAAATCCCGAAATGCCGATTCCGCAGAAAATTACTCAGCTTACAGGCATTACCGATGATATGGTAAAGGACGCCCCTTCACAGAGCGAGGCGGTCGGTGCATTTCTTGAATTTGCCGGTGACAATGTGCTTGTTGCTCACAATGCTCCCTTTGATACATCCTTTATAGCAAAAGCCTGTGAAGATATGGGCAGGGAATATAACTACACTTCAATCGACACGGTTGCAATTTCAAGAGCGATTCTTACAGATATCAAGAACTGCAAGCTTGATACGGTTGCAAAATTTTTAAGGCTCGGCGACTTCAATCACCACAGAGCAACCGATGATGCCGAAATGCTTGCGAGAATTTTTATAAATCTCTGTCAGCGACTTACAGATGATTACGGTATAACAAAAACAAACGACATTAATACAAAGATAGCAGGCGGAGATTTTAAAAAGCTTCCGACCTATCATCAGATTATTCTTGTAAAGAATAAAACAGGTCTTAAAAATCTTTACAGACTTATTTCTTACAGTCATCTTAATTATTTCTATAAAAAGCCGAGAATTCCCAAAAGTGAGCTTGTGAAGTACAGAGAGGGACTCATAATCGGCTCAGCTTGTTGTGCAGGTCAGCTTTATATGGCAATTCTCGAGGGCAAGCCGTGGGGCGAACTCAAACAGATTGCGTCATTCTATGATTATCTTGAAATTCAGCCTGCAGGCAACAACAGCTTTATGATTCGTGACGGCAGATTTAATTCTGTTGACGAGCTTCATGAAATTGACCGTACAATAATTAAGCTTGCAAAAGAACT
>OLXP01000900.1_pt1 | contig 10548 bp, 12 predicted proteins | sample 1644201 | NCBI WGS metagenome assembly OLXP01 (sample SAMEA103958163, study PRJEB25191) | human gut metagenome
GAGTATGACGAGCTGGAACAGGCGCACAACACCACCTATGGCGAGTTTAAGACCGTCAGAGACGATTTACACCGCCTTTGGAAGGTCAAGTCATGTGTAGATACTGCCGCCCGATTTAACGAGCGTACAGAGGAACAAAAGCTCCAAAATCGACCCCAAACACGACAGAAAAAGGAGGATATGACACGATGAAAAAATACGACTGGAAGAACGAGTACAACCCCATCCGCAGAACGGCAAAACGCCTTTTGAGCGGAGAAGCTTTGACCGATGGCAGACCGCTTTCCGACCTGATCGAGCTGGACGAACACACCCGGAAATGCCTTGCCTTTGAAGCCACCCTCACCGACCGCCAGATTGATATGTTGCAGGAGCTGGGCTATCTGCCTGTTATCATGAGACAGTACGGCGAGGAATGTGCGAACTGCCCCTACACGCTGGACGAGCGTGAGCATGGCATTTGCAGACGATGCGCTGTTTTCAAGAAGTAAGGAGGACGCCCATGCAGTACACCCAAGCACAGATCGACCGGGCAAACGCCGTCAGTCTGGAAGATTTTCTCCGCACACAGGGAGAGACGCTTAGGAAATACCCACCTCGTCCAGGAGGCACTTGAGGAATGTGTTCTCCGCCTGGAGTTTTTCAATCTGGGCTGTCAGGGCTGCTATTCGTTCGTCCATGGGTTGCCTCCAAGCGCACATGTTGCAGTCATGTCCACATATTCTAAAAAATTCATTGTTATTATAATCGAAAATGCAAATAAAGGCAATGACATCGGGCAACGTTCGGGAGGAACTTCTAATTCACGATTTAAGTGGTGGGGATACCACGAAATCAAGCAGAAGGTCGGTTCCCCGGTCGACATCTCACACCGCCAAGTCTATTGTTCGGCACTCGGCGGTTCTATTATCAGCAAATCATCGAAGAAACCGAAAGTGCTTCTGAATGGATTTCTTACTAAATATCCCCTAACCTGGCAGAAAACGCCATCCGTCCGTTTACCCTGGGGCCGCAAGAACTGGCTGTTCTGCGATACGCCCAAAGGTGCCGAGGCCAGTGCGGTGGTATACTCCATGGTGGAAAGCGCAAAGGCAAACGGAGTAGAACCAATTGCCTATCTACAGCGTGTGCTGGTGAAGCTCCCATACCTGGGGAAGTTACCCTCCCATGAAGAATTGGAGGCCTTTATGCCCTGGGCACCTGGCATCCAAAAGGATTGCAAAATTCCAAACTCCGATGCTTATACAAATACATATCTTGAATAACAGCAGGCCCTGGGTGTGGGGCCTGCTGTCTTTTGGTGGGGACGGGGAATTATTGAGCACTTACATCACGACAAGGACGGTCAGAAGAAAGACAAGGACTTTTCGATACATGGTGTAAAACCTCCTTTTTGATTTCGCGCTTATCACACATGGAACGGTAATGATTATGCTCTCTTCCTGTGATATTCCAGATACATCATGGGGATCAATATGACAGACAGCGTAAGATATAGCGGAATACTGACATCTAAAGTACGGAAAACCTTACCAAAGATGGTGAGAATATTGAAGGAACCCAGATTCTGATAGAATTCCAGCAAATGAGACGGCATGAGGCTCAGAATTTTATCCAACCAGTTTGCCATTCCCTCCAGGAAAGAGGGGAGGAATATCAGAATAAATGGGGTTGTCACCGCAAAGACAGTGGACTTTGTCTTGGCGGAGATCCACATGGTCAGGAACGCCAAGAAAAGGTTGCCGATGTAGCCGGATATGAGAGCCAGCATCCAAGCTTGCCACATATTAAGATTATAGATACTTTTCCAGAGCTGCCACTGGATAGCGCAGCTTGCGCCCTCGAAGCCGAGATAGCACAAGGTGAACAGGCTATAGATAAGCATGGCTCCCCAGTACAGGAATGTCACCAGCAGAAAACCTGCCTTGATCTTGGCAGAGGTAGCTTTATTCCTGCCACAAAGGGTGGAAAAATACACTGCATCCGCTTTCCATTTGAATTCGTTAGAGAAGATGCCAGCCAACAGAAAACCCAGAACCAGAATTCCCAGCGAAGGAATATATCCGGCGTTTTCCAGAAGCTGATGCCAGCCTTCGTGGTATGTAAAGTAGAAGGGAATCTCTAATTCCCTGTACTGCCCAATGATGTACTGCTTCTCCGATTCGGAATACTTGGAGTAAGCACCATCGGTTTCATCATAAAGCCAATTTTTCAGTAATTTCTCACGGTTGGCGTAAAAGGTATCTTCATCGATGGCAGTGATCCTGTCAGCGGTGTAATAATCGTACTCCCGGAAACCATTTGAATAGGACTCATTCAGAATTTTCCGGATGGGTGCGAACCCCTGTTTCCAGCTATATGCGATTTCATTCTGCTGCACAATATCTGACTTTGCTTCGGGTGTTGCATTGATCCTTTGATTTTCCTGAATCACTCTACTCAACTTATTCTGATCAACCCAGCCTTCCCATTCCTTCTGGGCTTCGCGCAGTTTCTTGACAGCAGATGGGCCATATTCACTTTTCCCCTGCTCATTCACCCACTTTACCTCGGCATTCAATGCGCCGGTCGATGAAAGCCAACAGGACAGAGCCAGGACGGCAATGTACAATACAAGGGCGATTTTACCACCAACGCAGCCAAACACCTTTTTCAGTTCATACCGTACCATCGCTGTCACCGGTCCTTTCTCCAAAATAACAGAGGAAAACATCCTCCAAAGTTGGCACCACCCTGACGGCATCTTCCGTGGGTCGTCCCCTGGAAACGATTCGCAGCTCCGCGCCTATTGGAATTGTCTTTACGTTTGCCACTTTGTAAGCCTTCAGGCAAGCATCGATCCTGCTTTTGGGCACAGTACAGCTCCAAACCGGTTCTGGCATGGAGTCAATGAGTTCCTCAGCAGTGCCGGAAATGGCAAGGCAGCCGTCCTTCATCAGCAGAATGTCACCCGCGATATACTCAATGTCCGATACAATATGTGTGGACAGCAGCACGATTCGATCCTCTGAAAGCTCGCTGATCAAATTCCGAAACCGAATCCGCTCGCTGGGGTCAAGGCCTGCCGTTGGCTCGTCCAGAATGAGAATTTTCGGGTCGTTCAGCATGGCTTGGGCAATACCTGCCCGGCGCTTCATGCCGCCAGAAAGGGTTTTCATTTTCTTGTTCCGTGCTTTCACTAGCCCAACTTGCTTCAGCAGTTCCTTGACCCGCTCCTTTGCCACCGCAGGTCGGATGCCCTTCAATGCCGCAATGTACATCAGGTAGTCAAAGACAGAGAAGTCAGGATAATATCCAAAATCCTGAGGTAGATATCCCAGCAGATTCCGGTATCTGCCGTCCATGGCAAAAATGTCTTCTCCATCCCAGATAATTTGCCCGGATGTGGGCTTCATCAAGGTAGTAAGCATCCGCATCAGGGTGGTTTTACCAGCGCCGTTGACGCCAAGCAAACCATAGACGCCGCAGCGTAAATCATAGCTGAAATGATCGACAGCTTTGAAGTCGCCAAATTCTTTTGTTAAGTCTCTAATTCTCAAATCCATAAAGGTTTCACCTCCATAATCGTTTGCCATTTCCTCTGTCCGCGATAGAGGGTATATCCCATGAAGAAAACAGATGCAGCCAGCAAAGATACCCACGCAGGAACAGAGATGGCACGGAAAACAGCATCATTCAGAATGAGCACTGACCAGGCTCCAGCCCAAAGGACACACAGAAGCAGGGAAAGTGCCTGAGAATTGATCCGCTTGCTGTAAAGGGTTCCGAAGCAGATACAGCAGGTCACATTGAAGGGGAGCATAAACTGCGTAAGCATTTCCCAGAGAGTCATTCTGCTAAGCAGGGTTGCGACCGCATAGAAGGCTGACAGCAGCACCATATCTACCCCGGCAAAGAGGGTCAGCCGTGCCGCATAGATGGAACGAAGGGTATAAAATGTTGTACATTCGATTTCCAAGGCATCGCAACTTCGGCTTTTCCAGATTTCCGGATAAATCAGAATTACAAACAGCGGTCCGGTAAGCCCCAGAATACGGCGCACGGTGAAGTCGGTTTCTGAGTTGTTAATCAAGAAACATACAAAGGCAAGCAGCAGCCCTTGCATTAGCCACCAGCGTTTTTTGATGAACTTACACTGCTGATACAGAAATTCCATGTGGGATACGGTTTGTTCCGATTCCTCAGAAAGAAATGCTTCCTTGGAAACAGCAATGGTTTTCTGTATTTTGGATTCATCGCAGATCACATCGAAACGAAAGAGCGCCTTCATTCAAAATTCTCCTTCCCTAAATAGATCGTCAATAATTCTTTTGCGCGTTTGATTCGGTACTTCACCAGCGGCAGACTGATCCCCAAAATTCTGGCAATTTCCTTTTGTCTGACTTCCTGAAAGAAATACAGGATGGTTACTTCCCGCAGTTCCTGTGGAAGATGTTCCAGAGCCATATGGACATCCATCCGTAAATCCAGGGACTCCATCAGGCAGACTGGATGCTCCGGCAGTTCCTCCATCGGCAGTTCTTCCGGCTTTCTGTAATAATCCCGGCACAGATTGCCTGCAATCACATACAGATAATTTGCAGCCTTCCCATAGTGCTGGTACTGATGGAGCGTGCGGAAGAACCGGGCAAAGGTTTCCTGGGTTAAGTCTTCTGCAAAGCCGGAGTCCTTGATATGTAGCTGGCAGTAACGCAATATCTTTGGGTAATACTTCCGCACAAAGGATTCGATGGCCTGATCATCGCCATTTTGCATTCTGTGCAGGAGCAGGAAATCGCCGTCCATGTTTTCCCTCCTCTCCTGTGGATTAAAAGCGCTTTCAATTAGTATAACGAAGCAGAACGGAAAAAAGATAGTCTGAGATGAAATATTTTTACGCTGGAGCTGTTAAAAAAGCCCTCCCCAGAAAAACGCAGATCCTCTCTGGAAACAGAAAGGGTCTGCGTTTTTGGGCATCGAGGCTGTGGATAACTTTTTAATTATACTCTAAATGAGCAAATTCATAAAATAGACAAAACGCCCTTATAGCGACGAGCACTGACGTAGAGAGGCTGGGGAACTCCATCTTTGCACGTCAGGAAACACCGTTACAAGATGAAATTGGTCTTGTGTGCGCGTTGCCGCATAAGCAAGGTCTGTAATTGTCCTTTTTCCCAGTTTTAATTTTACCCCAAAGCAGGTGGAAAATCAACCGCGGGCTGTAATGGTCCACTTTTGATATTACGCATATGCGGAAAAATCCGCACCGACCGGCTGCTTCACCGCCATCTGTAAAGAAACGTTGTTTGCGTTTGTGTTCAGTGGAAAAATACGGAAGTTTTTCGCTGTAATTCGCAAAAATGCACGATCCCCGGCAAGCGTCATTTGCCTGCCGGGGATGTTTTCTTTTCAAATGTCTTGTCCACGATGGTTCTGCATTACAAACGTCAGGCTATCCCGCAGTTCCTGGCTATGGCTCCTCGTCATCCCAGCCTGGGTACTGGGCCGGCGAATCTCCAACAGATTTGATCACACGGAAATACTTCGTTTTCTCCACCAATTCCTGCATCACTCTGCACTGAAAACGCCATTCATCTCCAAAATCAAACAAGTACTTAAATTTATCGCCTTTTTCCAGTCCAAGTCGTCCAAGTGGCATCTTGTAGGACATTCGGCAACCCTCATCCATATCGTCGGAATAATAGGCACAGAAATCGCTCCAATACCGGTCATCCATAAAGAACGCATGGCAATGGTCATCGTCAAATTCGAAAGCACTCAAAATCGCTTCACTCAATGCGCCAAGGGTTTTCTGCTTGCCGATTTGAATGTACCGGTAACAGCTGCGTCCCAGAGATACCTTGATCACATAGCTTTCCACCGTGCCAGTTGCTTTTTCCTTGTTGGGACGACGTTCCGGTTCGCCGCCGCTTAAGGAAAAACGAATCGTATTGTCCTCCTTGGCCTTTCTGTAAATATCCTTAAACGCTTCGCTGTAACCACGTCCGAAGTGGAACGGATAGGCCCTGACTAATCCATCCGAAATAATCATATCCTTAAAGGGGATCAACACGGCATCCAGCAGTACCGGACCTTTTCCCATCATCTCCTCCCAGGTGGAAAACAGCCCCTCGACCATATAGACCGTCTGGTCATCCTCTGAAATGAAAACGGTTCCCTTTTTTAAATGCCGTTCCATAATGTACTTTCCCGGCTTGCACTGCGCCCACCCCGCCACAATTTGGGCCTGCTCCTCTGGCAGCTTTGCATAGGCAATGTATTCCTGAAGCACCTGCGTGTGGGACCACAAATAATCTGCAATCTTCTTCGCATCGGCAGCATCGACGCCTCGGCTCCGGTCAATGGTCCCCGTGCCGGGACATACCCGGTATTTTTGATTTACGAAGTCCAGCAAAGGGAACCAAAGCTGATAAAAAAGCTCCGCATCTTGTTTTTCTAATGTCATATTCCGCTCCTTATCTATTGCGCTATTTTTCTTCCCGCAGGATGTCCATCAGATGGTCCAGAATAAACCGCTGTGCGTTTGTCCCATAGTACACCGCCTGAAAAGGCCCGGTCTTCCCCTGCATCTCCCGGACAGACAGGCCCAGCTGCTCTCCTGCCGCCGTTGGCAGCCGCTTCCTAGCCGGATCGCTGTATCATTTCCAGTTCTGTCATAATAGTCCCCTCCTCGTTATATTTTTAGCTTAGCACCTTTGCGCCAGACAGGCAACGGAAATCGTCAGTTGAAACGAATATTCGTCTTTTTCACCTAGATCTTTTTTTATTTCTGTGCAATATGACATAGATAGTCTTTTATCCGATAACCGCCCTATTCTTTTCCCATTGCACTTTCCAGTCGCTATTCGTTCTACTCCCTCTAGCCAGCGGACTTCTCTTTCTTTGCGAACCAACTTTTCAATATCTTTTCGGCTTATTTTTCAAGACTTTTCAATAAATATATCGGCCCCAAAATCCCACTTTTCAAATATTCAGGTGATAACCTCCTAGCCTTCTGTCCTCCACCCATAGAGAAGCCCCAGCAAGCAACCTTCGCCTGCCGGGGTCATCCATTTTCAGTTCAGCACCACATTCCAGTAAATTCTCGCACTGTGGTCGCAGTACACAGACAGGTACACCCCATCCGTCCGCCACACAGGGTTGCTGCGGGCTTTAGCAGTTCTTCATAATGTGCGCCACCAGCCGCAGATTTCGCTCTATTAGAACATTCCTCGCTTCCAGATCCCCCTTCCCCGCCAAATCCAGATAGTACCGTTCCTCTTCCTCCGTCAGCGGGCGGGGAAAGCTGCCCGAGGACAGCTGCAGTGAATAAAATAATGAACTGAGCATCAGCCAGGCCGCTGCCAACATGTTCGCCACCTCCACTGCCACTGTATTCCCCATTGCCCGTCCTTTTTCCAACAAAATACCGCCGGAGCATTTTGCCCCGGCGGCGAAAACTGTTATTCCTTTCAGGCGCTGCGGTATTGGTCGAGAAAATCCTCCCACAGATATCCGTTGATCGTTCCGTTCTCAGACATATCCAAAACAATCATTACTGCCATTGTATCACAGCAAACACCCGGTGTCATCAAAAACCGGCACATTTCCGCGCATCGATAACGGGGCAGTGGAACGCTTTCCGTCTTTGCTTGCGGACAAAAATTTTGTTTTTGTTCCGCCGCCGTCAATTCCAATCCAAACGCCCATAGGGGATACCTCACTTTTCTGGTTATATTGCCATCAGGAGCAAAAGAACGCCTCATCTTTATCCCTTCACCGCACCGGCGGACAGACCGCTGATAATGTAGCGCTGGAAGATCAGCGCCACCAGCACCGGAGGCAGACTTGTAAGCACACCAGCGGTGCAGGTCAGAATGTAGTTGGAGCCGAATTTGCTGGAGAATTCCGTAATCAGAACCGGTAAGGTCTTGGCCGCAGTGGTGGATGTAAAGTTGACAGCATAGAAGAATTCGTTCCAGGACAGGATGAACGCGAAGATCACCGTGGCCGCCAGCCCGGTACCGGCCACCGGCAGAATCACCCGGAAGAAGGACTGCACTCTGGTACAGCCGTCGATCAGTGCCGCCTCGTCCAGCTCCGTGGGAATGCCGTCGATGTAGCCTTTCAGCAGCCAGATCAGGTAAGGCAGGACAAAGGCCATATAGGTGATGACTAAGGAAAGCTTTGTGTCCAGCAGGTTCAGATTCGCCATGATGGTGTACATGGGAATGATAATGGCTACGGCAGGGATCATTTGGGTAAACAAAGTACCGCTTAGCAGGAAGTCTCGTCCCCGGAAACGGAATCGGGAGAAGGCATAAGCTGCTATCAGACCCACCAGCAGGGCGATGGCTGTCACGGCAAAGGTGACAATGCAGCTGTTTTTCAGCGCGGCAAGGAATTGGGAAGCGGCATCCGTTGTACGGCTGGAAGTGCCGAACAGCAGCGCCGAATAATTTTCAAAGGAAGGATTTTTCGGAAACCAGCGCATGGGGCGCTGAAGCAGATCGGCCTTGGTGGAGATGCTGGAAATGACCATCCAGCCGAAGGGTGCCACCACAGTCAGGACGATCACGAAGACCATCAGATACAGGAACACCCGGCCAATGCGTTTTTTGATTTTTCTGCTCATTTATACTTCCAGCTCCTTTCTGCGCCTTCTCCGGAAGGGCTTTTTCTGCGCGTCGTCATTGCCCATGAACACCTTGATATACACGTAGGTCAGCGCAAAACAGATCATGGATACGGTGTAGCTCATGGCGGAGCCATAGCCGAATTTCAGGAATTTGAAGGAGGTCTTCTGAATGTAGTAGGCAATAAATTCTGTTGCGCCCATGGGGCCGCCCTTGGTCATGATGTAGACCAGATCATAGGTCTGAAGCGCCCAGATGGTCTTGGTGATCAGAAGGATTACAATCACGGATCTGATGGAGGGCAGGGTGATTTTCCAGAAGGATTTCCAAGCGTTGGAGCCGTCGATGGCTGCGGCCTCATAAAGATCTCTGGAGATATTGGCCAGCGCCGCGATGGTCAGCAGCACCACATAGGGGGTCTCCTTCCAGACATTGGCCACCCAGACACAGATAAAGGCGGAGGTCGGCTTTGCCAGCCAGACCTGATAGCTGTCGATCACGCCCAGCTGCGTCAGGAGCGCGTTGAACACACCGTAGTTGGCGTTGAAGATCCACTGCCACATGATGGCATTGACAACGCCGGGCAGTGCCCAGGGCAGGATCATCAGCCCGCGCACAAAGCCGCGCCCCTTGAATTCCTGATTCAGAACCAGTGCCACGCCAACACCCAGAACCATTTCCGCCGCCACGGACAGAACGGTAAACACCAGCGTCTGCCAGATGGAATTCAGGAAGGACTTGTCCGAGAACATGGCGATGTAATGCTTCAGCCCGACAAATTCATAGGTTCGGGAGCTGAGCACCAGATTGTGGACGCTTAAAAACAAAGAATAAAGGATCGGGATAATCAGCACGCCAAAGATGGTGAGCAGGCTGGGCAGGGTCAGTAAGTACGGCAGACGCTTCTCCGACAGCGCTAACCGGCGGTGACTGCCGATCCCGATGGATGCTCGTTTCACTGCTTACAACTCCCTTTGCATAAATTTTTGCTGTGCTTCTTTATTGGGGTGGGGAGAACCTCCCCACCCCAGCGTAATTTCTTACTTACTGTATTCTGCTTCCAGGGCTTCGCACTGTGTCTGCATGGAGGCAAGTCCGTCTTCCACGGAAATTTCACCCAGCATAATGCGCTGAGATTCCACCGTCAGAATTTCCACGAACTCGTCATACCACAGAACGCTGGGCAGACCGGTGGCCTTATCGATCTGGCTGCCGAAGTTCTCCCAGTAGGGATAGGCGGCCAGCAGCTCCTTGTCGGCCAGCAGGTCAGTCCAGATGGGCAGCGCGCCCAGGGCGATGGCCTTGGCCTTTTCGGTCTCCCGGCTGGACATGAACTCGATGTACTTCCATGCGGCTTCCTTGTTCTGAGACGTAGAGGTGATGGACATAGCCTCAGGCAGGGTCATGATGATGCCCTCCTCTCCCTCGGCGTGGATAATGGTGTCGGCAACATCAATCTGGCCGACAATGTTGGAAACTTCGCTGTTGTTGGCATTGGCATAGACGCTGGGCCATGCCTGCAGGAACAGGAAGGTGTCGCCCATGCAGAAGACATCGTTGGTGGTCTCCTGGCTGGAGGTCAGGGAAGAAGCATCGATGAAGCCGGATTCCAGTCCCTGAACCAGGAACTCGTAGGCAGCCTTGGTCTTTGCGTCCTTGCCCATGACGGGATGGCCGTCCTCGTCCAGCAGCTTGCCGCCGAAGGAAGCGGTGAGGAAGATCAGCTCCGTGGCGCCCGCCCATTCCTGGTTGTAGCAGTCAATATAAGCGGCGTTGACCAGACCTTTTTCCTTCAGCTTACCGTAGGCGTCCAGAGCCTCGTCCCAGGTCGCGGGGGCATGATCCATGCCGATCTCCTGAAGCTTGGCGGCGTTGTACATGTAGAAGCGGGTGTCGTTGTTCCAGGCGATGCCGTACAGCTGGTCGCCGGAGG
>OLXP01000903.1_pt1 | contig 10527 bp, 10 predicted proteins | sample 1644201 | NCBI WGS metagenome assembly OLXP01 (sample SAMEA103958163, study PRJEB25191) | human gut metagenome
AATCTTACATCAAGCGTCTCGAAAAGTTGGAAGAAATCGCAAATTCTTTTGATGGGGTTGAGAAAACATATGCAATTCAGGCAGGAAGAGAAGTCAGGATCATGGTGAAACCGGAAAATATCTCGGACGATGATATGGTTCTGAAAGCACGTGAAATTGTGAAGAAGATCGAAGACGAGATGGAATACCCTGGACAGATCAAAGTGACGATGATCCGGGAAACAAGAACTGTGGATTACGCGAAATAATAAAAACGAAAGAGGACTCCATGAAGGCCGTTTCATGGAGTCTTTTCTTATACTCCGGAGGAAATCGTATGAGTATCATAAATATATTATTTGTAGGCGACGTATTCGGTCGCACAGGGCGCGCTGTATTACACGGAGTGCTCCCGGAAATCAAACGCGAATATGAAATCGATGTATGCATTGTAAATGGTGAGAATGCATCTCATGGCAGAGGTCTTTCTCTGCAATCAGCAGATGAAATTTACCTTTCTGGTGCCGACTGTATTACAATGGGGAATCATACGTGGAATAACAACGACATTTATCAGTATATCGATGCTTATCCGATAATACGTCCTGCAAATTTTTCTGCATCACTTCCCGGTAAAGGTTCGATTTTATTAGAAAATAGTGGATATTCCATAGGTGTTGTAAATTTACAGGGCCGCGTTTATATGGATCCCTGTGATAATCCTTTTGAATCCGCTTATGAAATCGTCAGTCAACTGCGGGAGCAGACGTCAGTGATTTTATTGGATTTTCATGCGGAAGCTACTGCGGAAAAAGCGGCGATGGCGTATTATCTGGATGGTCTTGTTACTGCCGTGGTTGGTACGCACACCCATGTGCAGACAGCGGATGAAAGGATTTTACCGGGAGGAACTGCTTTTATCACAGATGTTGGAATGACTGGTCCGCACGACAGTATTATCGGTATGGATAAAAGCGGTGTGCTGAATAAATTCGTAAGATGTGTGCCGCAAAAATTCAAGCCTGCGGAAGGCAACGGGATATTGCACGCAGTTATTATAAAAGCGGATACCGACACAGGGCGGGCACTTGAAATCAAACGCCTCCGAATTGAATGTGAGTCAGACGGGAAATAATCGGGCGCTGATGCTGTGAATAAAAAAATTTTTTGTTATCAATATTATTTTGATCTCGGTGGTAATTACATTTTCCAGCGCTTTCCAGCATGGGAAATAATAGATTTTTATATTATGAAACGGTAAAATACTTCCTACAAAATATTTTTTCAGGAGGAATTAAAAATGGACGTATTAAAAGTTTCATCAAAATCAAATCCCACATCGGTAGCATCTGCGCTGGCTTCGGTAATTAAAGAAGAGGGAGGCGCTGAGCTTCAGGCAATCGGTGCAGGAGCTGTAAATCAAACGATGAAAGCAATCGCAATCGCAAGAGGTTATCTTGCAATCGCCGGTAAAGATGTTGTGTGTATCCCAGCCTTTTCTGATGTATATATTAATGGAATGGAACGTACTGCACTCAGATTTGTGGTGGAAAGCATCGACCTAGGATATGCGATCTAAACAATCTTCCAATAAAATGAAATATAGTTAATGAGTTTGGCAGAATTTATTGATTTACGTAAAATTAATATATTCTGCCATCATTGTTTATTTTCTGTGCAATCATAATACAAATTTTCTTTTTACACTTAACCTAGTGAATCAGATGATATTGAAATTTTTGAGGAAGTCGTTGCATCAGAAATTTCATTGAGGGGATAAAGGTTTGATAAAAAGAAAGCGTTTAATTTCTATATTGATCTGTTGTATATTAGGATTCTACCTCTTCTTACAAACTGGCTGCGGCAAAAATAAGGAGATAAGTGAAATCCGTTTCTGGCATAGCTATACGGGGCAGCAAGAAGCCGTATTCAATATGATGGTGGAAACATATAATTCAACGGAGGGAAAGACTCGCGGCATCCGAATTGTTCCCGTATATAAAACAGTTGGCGAAATAGAAACTTATTTTTTAACTTCTTTTGAAATGCGCGAAGATTCCGATTATCCGGAACTTTCCGTTGTTACAAGCGAACTTGCATATAAAGCAATGTGCAGAAGTTTGATTGTAGCGGCAGAACCATATTTATCTCGGGAAGAGCTCGCTGGATATTTTCCGGATTTTCTGAATGAAGGCCGCTTTACCGGAACAGCAGAAACTTACATTTTCCCGATTTCAAAACTGTCAGATATCACCCTTGTAAATGACTCCTTATGGAGATATTTTTACAGTGAAAATAATGTGAAGTTTGATCAATGGTCGACATGGAACGGAATTACAAGGCTGGCACAACAATATTATGAATGGTCCGGCGGAAAAGCGCTGTTTGCACTAGAATCTGTACAAGATTATATATTTACGTATTCTGCGCAGCTGCTGCCTGCAATTATACAAGCCGGCAATAAAGAAATCAAAATAAATACAAATAAAGATGCGCTGCGTGCCATCTGGAATTTTTACTATGGCGGTGTTGTCCGCGGGTATATTTTACAGACGGATGATATTCAAACTGCACTTGCAGAAGGCGATATTATGGGTTATGTTGGCCTCCCACACGACAGTACGTATTTTCCGGAACCAGATGGGAGGCACGAATGTTTTACTCTTATCAGCACTGCCGTATCCATCTGTCAATTTATCGCGGAATATCGCGCCGCAAAAGGGTTATGGCGTATCGGTCTTTAATCATGGAGAGAAAATGAATCAGGAGTGTTACGCCTTTTTACACTGGTTCTGCAGTCATGAAAATATTATCCAGTTTAGTGCAGAAAACTGTGAGATTTCTTCTTACGCGGAGAGTTATTCGGAACCTGTAACAAAAGAATACCTGAAGAAACTTTCCTTATTCGATAATGTACAATACAATATGCTGACAGTATCCATTGATCAAGTACTGAATGGATCTACATATGCGCCTACTGGTTTTGTAGGTTCTGATTCTTTTTGTGAAGAACTTACGGATTCTCTTGTGAATGCGGCAGCTCTGGCTCGTTCGGAAGTTTCTTCTTTATGTGACAAAGGCGTTTCGTACGAAATGGCAGTTGAGCGCGTGGATAACGACCTCGCCTTTGAAGAATGGTATCGCTTTGTGGTAGCACTAGCTTCAAAATATTAACAGTTCTGTATTTCTTTGAAAATATTTATTGACATTCCGCCTGCGATGACGGTACAATACAAAAGCATGTATTGTGATATGTGTGTATTGAAGGATGGAGATGTCGCTGGAGATTTCTTTGCGGCGGAAGGATTCATTATATTACATCGGAGGACGGCAGAATGGTAGTTAAAATCGCTTTTGTAGCATTATTTTTTGCGGTGACGCTTTTGCTTGGCTTATTTTATCAAAAAAAAGTCAAAAGCATGGAGGATTTCGTGCTGGGGGGACGGAGCGTCGGGCCCTGGCTTACCGCATTTTCGTATGGAACGTCTTATTTCTCAGCAGTTGTATTTATTGGATATTCTGGGCAATTCGGTTGGAATTTCGGAATATCAGCATTCTGGATCGGCTTGGCGAATGCGCTGCTTGGCAGTCTTGCAGCCTGGGCTGTATTAGGACGCAGAACGCGCCTGATGACAAACCATCTTGGCGCGGCGACGATGCCAGAATTTTTTTCAAAAAGATATCAGAGTAAAGCGCTCAAACTCGTTGCGGCATTTATTATATTTATATTTTTAGTCCCTTATTCTGCTTCCGTTTACAAAGGCCTTTCAGGAATTTTTTCAATGGCCTTTGGGATCGATTTTAAGTATTGCATTATTGGAATGGCATTACTTACGGGAATCTATGTGGTGCTTGGTGGATATATGGCGACAGTTGCGAATAATTTTGTGCAGGGCGTTATTATGCTTGTCGGGATTGTATTAGTCGTGTTCGCCGTTTTAAATGGGAAAGGTGGTTTTACGGAAGCAGTGAAATCTCTTTCCAATGTTGAAGTTGCTCCCGGTGCCGCAGGAGAAGGGATGAAGGGCGCTTACACCTCGCTATTCGGCCCGGATCCTCTTGGTTTGCTCGGCGTTATGATCTTGACAAGCCTCGGCTCCTGGGGTTTGCCGCAGATGGTACATAAATTTTACACGATAGACAGTGAAAAATCCATCAATAAGGGAGCTATTATCTCTACCGTATTTGCTCTTGCCGTGGCAGGTGGTTCTTATTTTATCGGCGGATTCGGACGGTTGTATGTCAGTGCTCATGCAAACGGCGGGCCTTCCGTTGCATATGATGAGATTATGCCGCAGATGTTGGCAGGTGTGCTTCCGGATCTTTTGATGGGACTGGTCGTCGTACTAGTATTATCCGCGTCAATGTCCACCCTTTCATCGCTTGTGATATCGTCTGCTTCTACGCTGACGGTGGATTTTGTAAAAGGTTTCTTGAAAAAAGATCTGCGGGACAAGCAGCAGATGTTCCTGACACGGTTGTTTTGTATTTTATTTATGATAGTATCGGTTCTTCTTGCGCTGTATCCTGGCGCACTGATTACAAATTTGATGGCAATTTCGTGGGGAGCGCTTGCAGGTGCGTTTCTGGCGCCATTTTTGTACGGATTATACTGGAAAAAAGTTACGAATGCTGCCGTGTGGACCAGTTTTATCGTAGGAATTGGGTTTGTTGTATGTAATATGATTTTTCAATTTATGTCCGGAACGGGGGCTGGTGCGGCAGCCATGCTGATCACGCTGATTCTTGTTCCTGTTGTGAGCTTAATCACACCGAGGCCGGATCAGAATCATATGGAAGACTGCTTTGCCTGCTATGGAGATACGGGGAAGGCTGTTGACGGAAATAAAATATGAGCTATAATTTACTATCAGTAATAAAATAAGGAGTTGTACCGCAATGATTTGGAACCCGGGCAGGGAATGTCTTTCAAGGAAAGAATATGACGAAATAAAACTGGAACGATTGAAATGGACCGTCAATAGAGCCTATGACAAAGTTCCGTTTTACCGTAGAAAATTCGATGAAATCGGTCTGAAACCGGATCATATCCAAACGCTGAAGGATATTGAAAAAATACCATATACTACAAAGCTGGATTTGCGGGACAATTATCCGTTCCAGTTGTTTGCAGAACCGATGAATAAAATTGTGCGGCTACATGCTAGCTCTGGGACGACGGGAAAACCTGTCGTTTTCGGATATACCAAACATGATATGGATGTCTGGAAAGAAAATATCTCTAGGATTGCGGCGATGGCGGGCGTCACTTCAGAGGATGTGGCACAAATCGTATTTGGATTTGGCATGTTTACAGGGGGATTTGGATTATATCAGGGCTTGGAAAATATGGGAGCTACCGTTGTCCCATCTTCTTCCGGTAATTCTGAGCGGCAGCTGATGTTTATTGAAGATTTCGGAGTTACCGTAATCGTAGGCACGCCTTCTTATGTGCTTCATTTGGGTGAGCTTGCAACGGAACGGGGACTGACCCATAAACTGAGAGTCGGAATGTTCGGCGGAGAAGGCCACACAGCGGAAATGCGGCAACAAATTGAAAAAATGTGGAGGATCGAATGTACGGAAAATTACGGTCTGACAGAGGTGCAAGGCCCCGGTGTATCCGGAGAATGTTTGGAACATGATGGCATGCATTTCAATGAAGACAGCTTTCTTTACGAAATTATCGACAGCGATACGCTGGAGGTAAAATCGCCGGAAGAAGAAGGAGAACTCGTACTTACAACACTTACCAAAGAGGGTGTTCCGATTTTACGCTACAGGACGAAAGATATTACGTCAATCAACTTTGCACCATGTAAATGCGGTAGGACATCGGCACGCATGAGCAAAGTGAAAGGTCGTTCCGATGATATGCTGATTATTAAGGGCGTCAACGTATTCCCAAGTCAGATTGAAAGCTTGTTGCTCGGCATGCCGCATATCGGGCCGCATTATGAAATTATCGTAACGAAAAAAGGCTACATAGATCAGCTTGAAGTTAAAGTGGAACTTTCTGATTCTTCTCTTTTGGAAAGTTACAGTGAGTTGGAAGCGCTTACAAATAAAATTCGTGAGAAAGTAAAATCAAATCTTTTGTTGGATGCGAAAATCACGCTTGCCGAGCCGAAGTCGCTGGAACGATACGTTAACGGCAAAGCAAAACGCGTACATGATTTAAGAAATCAATAAATACAATCAGTTTAACGGAGGTTTTAAAATGAAAAAGCTGCTTTTGGGAAATGAGGCCGTGGCACGCGGAGCTTGGGAAGCCGGTGTTAACGTCGTTTCTTCCTATCCGGGCACTCCTAGTACTGAAATTACGGAAAATATCGCAAAATATGATGAAGTATTCTGCGAATGGGCTCCGAATGAAAAGGTTTCCATGGAAGTTGCCATCGGTGCTTCTGTAGCGGGGGCAAGATCCATGTGCTGTATGAAGCATGTCGGATTGAATGTTGCGGCAGATCCGCTATTTACTTCTGCCTATACAGGGGTAAATGCCGGCTTCGTAATTGTTGTGGCGGACGATCCGGGAATGCATAGTTCACAAAATGAACAGGATTCCAGATTCTATGCGTTGTCTGCACATGTGCCGATGCTGGAACCTTCCGATAGTGAGGAGTGTAAAGAATATACAAAACGGGCATTTGAAATCAGTGAAACATACGATACACCGGTCATCGTCCGCTTGACGACGCGGATTGCGCATGCACGCAGCCTAACAACATGGGAGGAAAGAGCGGAACGGACAAAGCGTCCCTATCAAAAAGATTCTATGAAATATGTGATGATGCCAGGCATGGCAAAGAAACGCCATATCATCCTGGAAGACAGGATGCAGAAACTTCGTAATTTTTCAAGTGAAGGCGCGGATGGATTGAATACGATAGAGTATAAAGATAAAACACTTGGAATCATTACTTCCGGAATCAGTTACCAGTATGCAAAAGAGGTATTTCCGGATGCTTCCGTTCTCAAGCTCGGCATGATATACCCGCTTCCCGACAAGATGATTGCAGAATTTGCGAAAAATGTCGATCGCTTACTTGTAATCGAAGAGCTGGAACCTTTCATTGAAAATCACGTGTTACAAATGGGAATCCAGAATGTAGAAGGGAAGAAGTATTTTACCAATCAGGGAGAATTGAACACGACAATAATCCGCAAAGCATATTCCGGAGAAATAATTCCGGCGGCGGAACCTGCAGAGCAGGTGGAAGCGCCGGCAAGACCGCCGGTTATGTGTCCGGGCTGCCCACACCGAGGTGTTTTTTATGTACTTTCGAACATGAAAGTACGTGTTTCCGGAGATATCGGTTGTTATACACTTGGCGCAATGAAGCCATATGAAGCGGTGGATACTTGTGTATGTATGGGTGCTTCCGTTAGCATGGCACACGGAATGGATAAAGCGGATACGCAGTTTGGCGAGAAAATTCCTACTGTTGCGGTGATCGGCGACTCTACTTTCATGCATTCCGGGATCACGGGACTGATCGATATCGTTTATAATAAAGGCGCGGCTACCGTCATTATTCTGGATAATTCGATCACGGGTATGACGGGGCACCAGCAGAATCCGACGACAGGGCTTACGATTAAGGGGGAGCCTGCTCCTGCGGTAAATCTTGTGAAGCTTGCGGAAGCAGTAGGGGTGAAACGAATCCGTGTGGAAGATCCTTTCGACATGAAAAAATTCAAGGCTGCTGTGAAAGAGGAAATAGATGCGGACGAACCGTCCGTGATTATTGCACAACGGCCGTGTGCGCTTTTGAAATCTGTAAAATATGGAGCTCCTGTCCGAATCGATTCGGAAAAATGTAGAAAATGCGGTGCCTGCATGCGCCTGGGATGCCCTGCGATTTTTGCGGAAGACGGTGCGTATAAGATAGACAGGTCCATATGCCTCGGATGCCGCCTGTGTGAACAGATGTGCGCATTCGGCGCGATTGGAAAGGACGAGTGAATATGAAAAATCTTGACCATTTGAATATTTTAATCGTTGGTGTCGGAGGGCAGGGAACGCTGCTTGCTTCTAAATTTTTAGGCGCCGCAGCTGCGTTCTGCGGGAAAGACGTTAAAGTTTCGGAGGTTCACGGAATGTCGCAAAGAGGCGGCAGCGTGGTAACCTGTGTTAAGATCGGAGAAAAAATTGCGTCTCCGATTATTGATGAGGGGGAGGCTGATGTGATCCTGGCATTTGAACAGCTGGAGGCGATTCGTTGGCTGCCGTTTCTGAAAAAAGGCGGTATGGTGATTTCAAATATACAGAAGATCAATCCGATGCCAGTTGTATCTGGTGCAGCAAAATATCCGGAAAATATTTTAGAAGTACTGAAGAAGTCACAAATTGAGACAATTACGTTGGATGCTCTTAAAATCGCAGAAGAATGCGGAAGCGCAAAAGCTGTCAATGTGGTACTGCTTGGGATTCTTGCATCGAAATTAACGGAAGTACCGCAAACCGTGTGGCTGGAGAGCTTAAAGAGTGTGATTCCCACAAAATTATATGATATTAATGAAAAGGCATTTCAGAAAGGATTGAGCGTATGAAATACTGGAATGAACATTTCGAATGTATGCCGCGTGAAGAGATCAGAATCCTTCAGTCGAGACGGCTCCAGAAATTGGTTGACAGAGTATATAATAATGTGCCGCATTACCGTGAAAAGATGATTGCGGCAGGTGTAGAGCCGGGCGATATTCGTACAGTGGATGATATCGTTAAGCTACCGTTTACAGTAAAACAAGACTTACGCGATACCTATCCATTTGGCATGTTCGCTGTTCCGATGTCTGATATTAACAGGATTCATGCTTCTTCCGGAACGACTGGCAAGCAGACCGTGGTAGGTTACACAGCGCGGGATCTCGATATTTGGGCGGAATGCATGGCAAGAAGCCTTACCGGCGCAGGCGCAACGCGAAGTTCTATTGTCCATGTCGCTTATGGTTATGGACTGTTTACGGGCGGACTGGGAGCACATTACGGTGCGGAGAAGATTGGCTGCGCGGTCATTCCGGTGTCGTCAGGCAATACGGCGCGCCAAGTTACAATATTGAAAGATTTTAAACCGGATTATATCTGCTGTACGCCGTCCTATGCACTTTATCTTGCAGAGGAATTGTACGCCTCCGGCGGGAGCTCGGCAGATATTCATTTGAAAGCCGGTTTGTTCGGTGCGGAACCCTGGACGGAAGAAATGCGCTCTGAGCTCGAATCGAAGCTCGGAATCAAAGCACTTGATATCTATGGACTGAGTGAAATCATGGGACCTTCCGTAAGCTGCGAATGTTTGGAACAGTGTGGTATGCATGTACAGGAGGATCACTTCCTAATTGAAATCATTAACCCGGAAACTGGGATACCAGTGAAAGATGGCGAACAGGGAGAAGTCGTATTTACGACGCTTACGAAAGAAGGATTCCCATTAATCCGATATAGGACGCGAGATCTTTCTTATCTGATGACGGAACCATGCGCATGCGGAAGAACGACTGCGCGTATGCATAGGCTGTGCGGAAGAACGGACGATATGCTGATCGTGCGGGGGGTAAATGTATTCCCATCACAGATCGAAAGCGTGCTTCTTGAAATGGGTGAAACGGCTCCGCATTATCTGATTACCGTCGATAGAAAAGGAAATCACGATACAATGGATGTTCAGGTAGAAATGACAGATGCATTTTTCTCTGACTCTGTAAAGAATATTGAACATCTGGAGGGTAAAATAAAAGCTCGCCTGGGCAGCGTCCTTGGCATCAGTGTTGGGGTACAGCTCGTTGAACCTAAAACAATTGCAAGAAGTGAAGGAAAGGCAAAACGTGTGGAGGATCGGAGAAAGCTCCATTGATGCGGAATTTCCGCATTGAAGCCGATTTTGTTTTGTGGTATACTGAAATTACCAAAAATAAAATACTTGAAAGGGGCATGTGAATATGAGTGTACGACAAATTTCGGTTTTCCTTGAGAATAAAGCCGGACGGTTGGCGGACGTCGCGAAGGTTCTTGGTGAAAACAACATCGATATCAGTGCTTTGTCCATTGCGGATACGACGCATTTTGGGATTCTGCGGCTCATTGTTAATGATCCGGATCGCGCAGAACAGGTCCTCCGGGGAAATGGTTTTACTGTAAGCAGTTCCCCTGTTCTTGCAATTGCTGTTGATGACGAACCTGGCGCACTTTCCAAAGCACTGGAAGCTCTTACTACGAATGGAATCGGTGTCGATTATATTTATGCGTTCGTTGGAAAAACACAAAACAAAGCGCTTGTCATATTTCGTGTGGAAAATACAGAAACAGCATCTGATATTTTGCGGCAGGCCGGGATCCTGGTATTGAAAGACGAAGAGGTTTACAGTCTGTAATGGCCGGGGATGACAAAAGAAAAAGTACAGATAAGGGAAATATAAAAAAGACAAAGTCGCTTGTAAAGTTGAACGGGAAATCGGATGAGCGATATGATAACTACGGATATAGAATCGAAAAGCCCAGGACCAGGCAGTCTTCTGAAATAACACGGAAATCCCCTAGCGTGAAAT
>OLXP01000904.1_pt1 | contig 10525 bp, 10 predicted proteins | sample 1644201 | NCBI WGS metagenome assembly OLXP01 (sample SAMEA103958163, study PRJEB25191) | human gut metagenome
CAAAATGAGCGGTTTTTTCGTGTGCTGCCAATACTTCAGCATTCTGCCATGTTTCACAAATCATGAAAACGTCGTGACGGGTACTGCTTTCGAAAGTATCATAAGCAATGCATCCTTCTTCCTTTAAAGAGCAAGTAGTCAGTTTCTTAGCTGCTTCAATCGCTTTTTCGCGGTTTGTCTCGCTTACGCGGACGAAAACATTCAATCTAATCATAGTCTTTATTATTAAATGATTAAAAATAGCTTTATCACATCTTGGTGAATAAATCGCAGGCAAAGATACTATTTTTGTGCTTTGTCGGATAGCTTGTTCTTTAAATTTCATCAAAACGTCATATAATCATCAAAAAAAACGATTATATTTATTCTGGAATCAAAAAGCAACTATTTTGGACGCAACTCTTAATTTTTTTCTGGCTTAATATTAGCCTCACGAACCACAGGCTAATTTCTTTCGTTTGAGTAATTCCACTCGAGCCGTTTTTCATTTTGTTATTTACTGCATAGTTTCTCTTCTTTTGGGCAAACAGCCTTATAAGTATAAAGTAAAGAAAGGAGATGTTATTTTGATACATAGAAAGTGCTTGTTTGATATTTTAGAATGAAGTTCGTAATATGGATTTTTTTTATAGCTTTGTGAACTGATGGCATATAAAAAGTAATAACACCCTAATAATCGAAGATATGAGAAAAGTATTTTTATTGGCTTTTGCCTTGTTCGCATGGAATATCCTTGCCAATGCTCAGGAAAGTGATGAAAGATATATTGAAGTGACCGGTTCTTCGGAGATAGAAGTCGTCCCGGACGAAATACACTTTCTGATTCAGATAAAGGAATACTGGGAAGAAGAATATACGGGTAAATCAAAGAAAGAGGAAGATTTTCGGACGAAAGTGCCGTTGACTGTGATAGAGAAAGATTTGCGTAAAAGTTTGCGTAAAATAGGAATATCGGATGAGGCTATCCGTACGCAGGAAGTAGGGGACTATTGGCGTCAGAGAGGGAAGGAATTCCTGATTGGCAAACAACTGGATATTCGTCTTACGGATTTCGAGCAAATCAATTCCATTATCCGGTCTGTCAATACATGGGGAATTGAATCAATGCGTATCGGGGAACTGAAACATAAGGACTTGCCGATGTATAGGAAGCAGGGAAAGATTGAAGCATTGAAAGCAGCCCGTGAGAAAGCATCCTATCTGGTGGCAGCAATGGGACAGCAATTGGGTGAAGTCATTCGTATCATCGAACCTGCCGATAACAATATAAGCCGTTACCTTCCTTTCCAGGCACAGAGCAATGTCAGCATGGGGACGGCGGCTACCGAACAGTACCGTGTCATCAAGCTGAGATATGAAATGACCGCCCGTTTTGCCATAAAATAAAAAATGCCTATTTGGGGGTATAAGAAAACCGGATTCCTGCAAATCATCGAACCTAAGATTATCATCCGTAAGGCGGGTAGAAACAATGCGTATATAACTGCTGTTTTGGATAAAAGCCGTTCGGTTGCTCAGGCGAAGCGTGAGGAACTGAAGTTGAAATTCTCCTAATCTGGTAGTCGCTTGGATGAACTCTGCTTATCCGATGAAGATATCAGAGAAGATCGGAGTGGCATACAATCCTTCTTTCTTTGGATACATAAGCTATCGAAAAGTACCAGAATAAACTGGATGCGAAAACCACCGTTGGCGAACTGTTGGCTGTCAATGCGCAGCCGCAGAGATTGAAGTTGGTTGATACACCGGAAGCGGACGAAGTATATATCCGTGAATGGGCATTGAATACTGCTGCCGTGACTAGAGCGGGAAGGAATGTGTTTTATGTATGGAAACAGGAAGAATGAGATGATTTAAAAATAGTTTTTCAGAGGTAATTTCAGAAAAGGAATATTGTCTGATAACACATATTAAGCCTGATAATTTGTCAGTTCTCTTTCATACCCCTATATTTGTTCCCGCTATTCTATATAATCAATAGAGGGAGAATGTATCATAAGAGAAAAACAAGAGCGTACATAGCATGGGTGTTGTTCATGACATTCATTCCGTTCTTTGTAGTGAAGACCTTTCACTATCATGGAAGCGAGGATGAAAAGTCATGTTCTCATGCCGGGCATTCTCACAAATCATCCGATGATTGTGCGATATGCCAATACTCCCTTTCTTTCTTTACTGAACCTCAACCGGTAGAATTTCATTGTACATTAACGCTCGTGCCTTACGAGCCGGTTGTTTATCAGGATAAGGTCGTTTGCAAACGGACTTATTCACATCAATTGCGTGCACCCCCTGTTGCATAATTACATAATCAAACTTTTCAAGAAGGCAGGCTTATCGTAACCTGTCCTCACATTCATTTTACACATTATATAAAAGATTGTAATTGATGCGTATCGGAATTATTTCGGGCGTAATAGGGTTGTTTGTAACCTTACCCGTCCACGCACAGAAGTCCGATTCAATCAAGAGTATGCTTTTGCCTGATGTTGTTGTGACCGAGTCGTACCAACAGCGTCAAGCCAAGAAGTCTGCACTTACGGTTGAAGTGATAGAACAGGATTTTCTGCGCAAACATTTTACGGGAAACTTCATGCAAGCAATGGAGAACATTCCCGGCGTGCAAGCAATGGATATAGGTTCCGGCTTCTCCAAACCGATGATCCGAGGAATGGGATTCAACCGGATTGCTGTACTCGAAAACGGAATCAAGCAGGAAGGACAACAATGGGGAGCCGACCACGGACTGGAACTGGATGCTTTCAATATCGGAACTGTCAATGTCCTGAAAGGTCCTTCTTCACTACTATATGGCAGTGATGCAATGGGAGGGGTGATTGACATAACTTCACCTCCCGTACCCTCGGTAGATATGTTATTCGGAGACGTTACACTTCTGGGAAAGTCCGTCAACGGAACGCTCGGAGGATCATTTATGCTGGGAATAAAGAAGAGTTTCTGGTATGCACAAGTCCGTTATTCCGAACAGCATTTCGGGGATTACCGCATCCCTACGGATACTATTGTTTACCTGACGCAAAAAATGCCTGTTTACGGGCGTAAGCTAAAGAATACGGCAGGCATTGAACGCAATATCGGATTCTTCGCCCAATATCAACGGCAAAGATATAAAGCGAATTATTCCGTAAGTAACGTCTACCAAAAAACTGGTTTCTTTCCGGGGGCGCATGGTATACCGGATGTATCCCGCGTAGAAGATGACGGGGACAGCCGTAACATGGAATTACCTTACAGCAAGGTGAATCATCTGAAGGTGACTACCCTTCAGCAGTATGCGTGGGAGAAGCTAGTTTTGTCGGGCGACTTTGGATTCCAGAATAATCACCGTGAAGAATGGAGTGTTTTCCATACCCATTACGGTTCGCAACCCGTACCGGAGAAAGACCCGGACAAGGAACTGGCTTTCAACTTGAATACTCTCAGTGCATCGGTAAAAGTCCGCTTTATCGGTTCTTCTTCGTGGGAACATGCATTGGGTTGGGACGGACAGCATCAACGGAACGATATTTCCGGTTATTCATTCTTATTGCCTGAATACTACCGTTCCACCACCGGATTGCTTTGGCTTACGACTTATAAGCCTAATAATGTTATCTCCGTCAGCGGAGGAATGCGGTATGACTATGGATATATTCATATATCTTCGCATGAAGACGCCTATCTTGCCGATTATCTCCGAAAACAGGGATATGATGAAGAACAGGTAGAACACTATAAGTGGAACAGCCATGCAGTGAAAAAGAAATTCGGTGATTATTCATTCTCTCTGGGATTGGTATGGACACCGTCCGAACGGCACATGGTAAAAGCAAACGTCGGTCGTAGCTTCCGTCTGCCCGGTGCGAACGAACTGGCGGCTAACGGTGTGCATCACGGGACCTTCCGGCATGAACAGGGAGATACAAATCTGAAATCAGAACAGGGATGGCAAATGGACGCTTCTTATAACTTACGGTATAACGGGTTTTCCATTTCCATTTCTCCCTTCGTCAGTTGGTTTAGTAACTACATCTTTCTGCGTCCTACGGGCGAGTGGTCTGTCCTGCCGCATGCCGGACAGATTTATCGTTACACAGGAGCCGAGGCGCTGTTTGCCGGAACGGAAGCAACGATAGACATTCACTTTCTGCGTAGTTTCAATTACCGTATTTCCGGTGAGTATGTTTATACCTACAACTGCGACGAGCATATCCCGTTAAGTTTTTCTCCTCCGTTTAGTATGCGGAACACGTTGACATGGCAGAGGAAACAGGTTATGCTTTATGCAGAGTGGCAGTCCATAGCCCGGCAAAATCGCGTAGATCGTAACGAAGACCGTACACCGGGTGCAAACCTGTTCCATTTAGGCGGTTCGTTGAATATTCCCATTCGGGGGAATCAGGCAATAGAAATAACCCTGACCGCCCGGAATATTTTCAATACCCGATATTACAATCATCTTAGTTTTTACAGGAAAGTAGAAATCCCCGAACCGGGACGCAACTTCCAATTATTAATCAAAATTCCATTTAAAAAATTACTGTAATGAGAACTAAATTATATCTCCCGATAATCAGCCTTTTGGCAATGTCTGTTTTTGTATTTATCTCTTGTGACGATTCGGATAGTGATACCACTAAGCCGGTGATTGAACTGCACGAACCCGAAGAAGGGCAAGCGCTGAAAATAGGAAGTGAATACGGCGTGCATTTTGAAATGGATCTGTCGGACGACGTGATGTTGAAGTCGTATATGATTGAAATACACAGCAACTTCGATCACCATTCGCATGGAAAAAGCAGGGGGGCCGGAGAAACCATCGATTTCAGCTTCAACAAGTCTTATGATATTTCCGGAAAGAAAACGGCACATATTCATCATCATGATATTATGATTCCGAAGGATGCAACTCCGGGAGATTATCATTTAATGGTTTATTGCACGGACGCTGCAGGAAACGAGACGTATGTTGCCCGTAATATCGAATTGAGTAACGATGTAGAAGAAGAATATCATCATCATGAATAGAATAAAGGTATTATAAGTAGGTGCATTGTAAAAAATGCGACCTTTGTAGGTACAAAATTGGAGAAAGAAATTTAAAGGTGTAATAGATATTACACCTTTATTGTTTTCAAAGCTTTACTTTTGTGAAAAATACTTTTCCCTATGATAAAGTTGCCAATTATAAATCGAATTTTTCCTTCGTACAAATCGAAGATAATAGCTGTCATTGTTACCGGCGTTATCGTGGGCGGAGGAGTTTTATTTATGTATATGCTTCGGGCACATACATATTTGGGAGATGATCCGGCAGCATGTGTGAATTGCCATATCATGTCTCCTTATTATGCAACCTGGTTTCATAGTTCGCATGCCCGGGATGCTACTTGTAATGACTGTCATGTTCCTCACGAAAACGCGGTAAAGAAGTGGACATTCAAGGGGATTGACGGAATGAAGCACGTAGCGGCGTTTCTCACGAAAAGTGAGCCGCAGGTGATACAGGCACACGAAGCCAGTTCGCAAGTGATTATGAATAACTGTATCCGTTGCCATACACAACTGAATACGGAGTTTGTGAAGACGGGAAAGATAGATTATATGCTGTCGCAAGTAGGAGAAGGAAAGGCTTGTTGGGATTGTCACCGCGATGTCCCTCATGGCGGGAAGAACTCGCTGTCCACGGCTCCGGGAGCTATTGTACCGCTTCCCGAATCGCCCGTGCCGGAATGGCTCCAAAAAATGATAGATAATAAAGAATAAGCAAAATATAACTACGTAATAAAACAATAAAACCGATATAGAATGGAAAAGAAATTAAAATCATGGCAAGGATGGCTGTTGTTCGGAGGCTCAATGGTTGTTGTTTTTGTTTTGGGACTATGCGTTTCTGCATTAATGGAGAGGCGGGCGGAAGTAACTAGTATCTTTAATAATCGCAAGACTGTCATCAAAGGGATTGAAGCACGCAACGAACTCTTTAAGAATGATTTCCCTCGTGAATATCAGACTTAGGCGGAAACTGCAAAAACAGATTTCCAAAGTGAGTTTAATGGAAATGTTGCTGTTGATGTACTGGAACAACGTCCTAATATGGTAATACTTTGGGCGGGATATGCTTTCTCGAAAGATTATTCCACTCCGCGCGGACATATGCATGCTATCGAAGATATCACGGCTTCGCTTCGTACCGGAGCACCTGTGAATCCTACCGACGGTCCTCAACCGTCTACTTGCTGGACCTGCAAGAGCCCGGATGTTCCCCGTATGATGGAAGCATTGGGCGTTGATTCTTTCTATAACAATAAGTGGGGTGCCATGGGTGCGGAAATTGTGAACCCGATCGGTTGTTCCGATTGCCACGATCCGGAAACGATGAATCTTCATATCAGCCGTCCGGCTTTGATTGAAGCGTTCCAACGTCAAGGCAAGGATATCACAAAGGCTACTCCACAGGAAATGCGTTCGCTCGTATGTGCGCAATGTCACGTAGAATATTACTTCAAGGGTGACGGCAAATACCTGACTTTCCCTTGGGATAAAGGCTTTACTGTGGAAGATATGGAAGCCTATTATGATGAAGCCGGTTTTTATGATTATATTCATAAATTGAGCCGTACCCCGATCTTGAAAGCACAGCATCCGGATTACGAAATTGCTCAAATGGGTATTCACGGTCAGAGAGGTGTCTCTTGTGCCGATTGCCACATGCCTTATAAGAGTGAAGGCGGTGTGAAGTTCAGCGACCACCATATCCAGAGTCCGTTGGCAATGATTGACCGTACTTGTCAGGTCTGTCACCGTGAAAGCGAAGAAACATTGCGTAATAACGTTTATGAACGTCAACGCAAAACGAATGAAATCCGTAACCGTTTGGAGCAGGAGTTGGCAAAAGCGCATATCGAAGCTAAATATGCCTGGGATAATGGGGCGACAGAAGAGCAAATGAAAAATGTGCTTGCTCTGATTCGTCAGGCGCAGTGGCGTTGGGATTTCGGAGTGGCTTCCCACGGAGGTGCTTTTCATGCGCCGCAGGAAATTCAGAGAATCCTTTCTCATGGGCTCGATCGTGCTATGCAGGCCCGTTTAGCTGTATCTAAGGTGCTTGCGAAGAATGGATTTACCGGAGATGTGCCGATGCCTGATATTTCCACTAAAGGAAAGGCACAGCAATATATCGGTCTGGATATCGACGCGGAAAAAGCGGCCAAGGAGAGATTTCTGAAAACGACTGTTCCGGCTTGGTTGGAGAAAGCGAAATCAAATGGTCGTCTGGCACAAAAATAAGATAGTAGTATATGTGGAGCAAACCGTGGAGCTATAAAGAAGGTCTGATTATTGGTGCAGGATTATTGGTGATAGGTGCACTGCTGCAAATAACGGTAGGAGGTATCAATTGGAATCTGTTTGCCTGGCCGGTTAATTTAATAGTGTTATCAGTATATATCATTGTTCTGATAGCCATGCACCTTCTCCGTAAACGAGTCTATTTGTTTGGGTGGTTGAGCCATTATTCCGCAGCCGTTTTTTCCCTTGTCTGGGTGGTCGGTATGACGGTGGTAATGGGTCTTATCCGGCAGGCTCCTTCCGGTCATGCTTCGAATGACATACTGGGATTTTCACAGATGATTTCATCCTGGTCTTTCGTTCTGCTTTATTTATGGATGGCCACTGCATTGGGATTAACGATACTCCGTACCAGTTTCCCTTTGAAGTTCGGCCGCCTTTCGTTTCTTCTCAATCATATCGGATTATTCATTGCATTGATTGCAGCTACTTTAGGGAATGCCGATATGCAGCGACTGAAAATGACTACCCGAATGGGAAACGCGGAATGGCGGGCTACCGATGATAAAGGACAACTGACAGAACTTCCGTTGGCTATCGAATTAAAAGATTTTACTATTGATGAATATCCGCCGAAACTGATGCTGATTGATAATGAAACCGGACGTGCACTTCCCGAAAAATCTCCTGTACATTTATTGCTTGAAGAAGAAGTATACGGTGGGACTTTGCAGGATTGGGAACTGACTATTCAACAATCCATTCCAATGGCGGCCTCCGTAGCTACCGAGGATACGCTGAAGTTTACGGATTTTCATTCTATGGGAGCAACTTACGCTGTACATTTGAAAGCTGTGAACCGAAAGAACCGGCAGACGAAGGAAGGCTGGGTGAGTTGTGGGAGTTTTCTTTTCCCTTATAAGGCATTGCGCCTTGATTCTCTGACTAGCCTCGTAATGCCGGAAAGAGAACCGCAACGCTTTGCTTCGAAAGTGAAAGTCTATACGCAGGAGGGAACAATTACGGAAGATACGATTGAAGTGAACCGTCCTATGGAGATAGAAGGCTGGAAAATCTATCAGCTTAGTTATGATGAGTCGAAAGGGGGTTGGAGTGATATTAGTATCTTCGAACTGGTTCGTGATCCGTGGTTGCCGGTAGTTTATACAGGGATAGTTATGATGATGCTCGGGGCCGTTTGTCTGTTTGTGAATGCACAAAAGAGAAAAGAGGAGGAAAAGGAATGAGTTGGGAATATTTTATATTGTTTGCGGTAGTCGCATTGGTTTGTTGGAGCTTGGGGGCTTTTGCTGCTTGGAAAGGAAAGAAAACGGTATGGGCATACGGATTTACTCTGTTGGGATTGGCTGTATTTTTCTGTTTTATCCTCGGCATGTGGGTTTCTTTGGAACGTCCTCCGATGCGGACAATGGGAGAGACACGTTTGTGGTATTCTTTCTTTCTGCCGTTGGCTGGATTGATAACGTATATACGTTGGAAGTATAAATGGATTCTTAGTTTCAGTTGCGTTCTGTCATTAGTCTTTATCTGTATCAATATCTTTAAGCCGGAGATTCACAACAAGACGTTAATGCCTGCTTTACAGAGTCCATGGTTTGCTCCTCATGTTATTGTGTATATGTTTGCTTATGCTATGTTGGGGGCTGCGGTGGTAATGGCTATTTATCTGCTTTGGTTCAAGAAAGAAGAGATTGAACGGAAAGAAATGGATTTATGCGATAACCTTACTTATGTAGGTCTGGCTTTTATGACATTGGGTATGCTTACGGGAGCTATTTGGGCAAAGGAAGCTTGGGGACATTACTGGGCTTGGGATCCGAAAGAAACATGGGCAGCGGCAACTTGGTTCTCTTATCTTACATATATACATTTCCGACTGGGTAAACCGTTGAAAGTGCGTCCGGCATTAGTTATTTTGTTAGTATCGTTTGTTTTATTACAGATGTGCTGGTATGGAATCAATTATCTTCCGTCGGCACAAGGTGTCAGTGTACACACTTATAATTTGAATTGAAATATCAAATCATTTAAATTGCAATATTGATGAAAACATTTTATTGGTCATTAGTGCTTATGATGCTATTGCCAAGCATGGCATACACACAAAACACGGAGAAGGAAAATGAGTTCTCGATGTCGATGCAAATCAGACCTCGGGCGGAGTATCGGAACGGAGCTTGGTTTCCTCGCAATGAAGGGGTGAAAGCCGCATCGTCTATCAACAATCGTGCCCGTTTGTCAATTGACTACAAGCGGTCGGACTTGGAAATCAAGATGTCGGCACAGCACGTCGGAGTTTGGGGACAAGATCCGCAGATCGACAAGAACGGGCGTTTTGTCCTGAACGAAGCATGGGCAAAACTTGATTTCGGACACGGCCTTTTTGCCCAGTTGGGGCGTCAGGCATTGGTTTATGACGATGAGCGTATTTTGGGCGGATTGGACTGGAATGTGGCGGGACGTTATCATGACGCATTGAAACTGGGATATGCGAATAAGAATAATGAGGTACACCTTATTCTTGCCTTCAACCAGAATGACGAGAAGAAGATAGGCGGTACTTATTATGCTTCCGGTGCACAGCCTTATAAGAATATGCAGACTGTATGGTATCACTATAAGGCGGATGCAATTCCGTTCGGCGCTTCTTTGCTGTTTATGAACCTGGGATTGGAAACCGGGGATGCGGCTACGCAGGATTCGCATACCCGTTATCTGCAAACAATGGGAACGTATCTTACCTATAAGCCCGGTAGCTGGAATCTGGACGGTGCTTTCTACTATCAGACGGGCAAGAATAAGGATGCTGAGAAAGTGTCGGCATTAATGGGAAGCGTGCAGGTTGCCTATGCTTTTGACAAGACATGGGGAGTTGTAGCAAGTTTCGATTATCTGAGTGGCGATAAGGGAAACGGCGACAAGTTTAAAGCGTTCGACCCTCTCTACGGAACACACCATAAGTTCTACGGAAGTATGGATTATTTCTATGCGAATCTATTTGTGAACGGTTATGCACCGGGTTTAATGGACAGCCGTATCGGTGGTCGTTTCCGTGCGTCGGACAAAGTGGATATGGAGTTGAATTATCACTATTTCACTACTGCGGTTAAATTGCCGGACTTGAAGAAGTCCTTGGGTTCGGAAGTCGATTATCAGATAAACTGGTCGATAATGAAAGATGTGAAACTCTCTGCCGGTTATTCTTTTATGCGTG
>OLXP01000907.1_pt1 | contig 10498 bp, 8 predicted proteins | sample 1644201 | NCBI WGS metagenome assembly OLXP01 (sample SAMEA103958163, study PRJEB25191) | human gut metagenome
GGAGAACACTGAAACAACTGTTTTGCTATTTGGCGCGCCATAAATTCACTCTGTTTGCAGTCGCGCTGCTCGTAATTATCAGCAGCGGCGCGAATATCGCAGGTACGTATCTGTTCAAACCGCTTATTAATAAATATATTATTCCGCATGACTTCCGCGGTTTAATCGGAGCCGTAATTACAATGGCGATCATGTATTTGATTGGTGTCGCCGCGACATGGGGATATAACAGACTTATGGCAAAAGCCGCACAGCAGATCATTTGTGAAATCCGAGCAGATTTGTTTTGCCATGTCCAGAATTTGCCGCTGAAATTTTTCGATCGTCATACCCACGGCGAGCTTATGAGTAATTTTACCAATGATATCGATACGCTTGCGGATGCTTTAAATAACAGTTTCACGCTATTGATCCAGAGTTTTACAATGCTTTCCGGCACGCTTACAATGATTTTTCTGTTAAATTGGCGGCTTTCTCTGATTGTGACACTATTTCTTGCGTTTATGTTTCTTTTTATACAATATAACAGCAAACGAAGTCGTAAATATTTCCGGCGGCAGCAGGAATATATGGCTTCCGTTAACGGTTTTGTGGAAGAAATGGTTACGGGTCAGAAGGTTGAAAAAGTATTTAATCATGAGGAGAAAAATTTTACGGAGTTCTGTCGTCGGAATGAAGAACTTCGCGCAGCTGGTACCATCGCACTAACGTATTCTGCCATGACAATGCCGATCGTGGTTGCGCTTTCTTACATCAATTATGCAGTATCTGCCTGTGCGGGCGGTTTGTTTGCCCTATGCGGCCTTATGGATCTCGGCGGATTGGCGTCTTATCTGGTATATGTCCGGCAGAGCGCCATGCCGATGAACCAGTTTACGATGACACTTAATTTCCTTCTCTCTGCCCTCTCCGGTGCGGAACGTATTTTTGCGCTGATGGACGAGGTGCCAGAGCCGGACCATGGAACCGTTACGCTGCAGCAGGACCCAGAAGGACATTACTATTGGTTTCGTCCGGAATCGTCCGAAAAAATTCCTCTTGCGGGAGATGTACGCTTTCATGATGTTTCTTTTGGATATTATTCCGATAAAATGATTCTTTCTCATATTAGTTTGTTCGCACGTCCCGGGGAAAAACTTGCATTTGTGGGTTCTACGGGTGCAGGAAAGACGACGATTATCAATTTAGTGAATCGGTTCTATGAGATCTGCGACGGCAGCATTACGTATGACGGAATCGATTTGCGGGAGATCCGGAAAGACGATCTGCGCCGATCTATGGCGTTTGTAATACAGGATACGCATCTTTTCACAGGGACGATTCTGGAAAATATCCGTTATGGAAATCCTGCGGCGTCTGATGAAGATGTGGAGACAGCAGCAAAGCTTGCAAATGCCCATTCTTTTATCCAAAAACTTCCAAATGGATATCGGACGATGCTTCATGGAGACGGGGCAAATCTTTCCCAGGGGCAGCGCCAATTACTTGCTATCGCCAGGGCGGCTGTTGCGAAACCACCCGTTTTAGTTTTGGATGAAGCGACTTCTTCTGTTGATACGCGTACAGAAAAATTAATTGAAAACGGTATGGATGCATTAATGGAGGGCAGGACGGTTTTTGTAATTGCGCACAGATTGTCTACGGTGCGCAATGCCGGTGCGATCCTAGTATTGGAAAACGGTGCGGTAATCGAACGCGGCAGTCATGAAGATCTGCTTGCACAAAAAGGCAGATATTATAAATTATACACTGGCCAATTCGAACTTGAATAAAATTTATGATTATTTAAAACTTTCCGATAGAAATCACCTGAAAAGGGATTATACAATAGTACGTCGCTTTGAAGGAGGGACGGAAATTATGGGGATTTGGCTTTCATATGTATTTTTGATCCTTGCTGTTCTTTGTATTGTCGGACAGTTTTTAATAACAAAATTGTATCAAAGAAGTGTAAGACAGGCGCTGATTACATCACTATTTTTCGTATTATTGTCTTCTTTTGTAACACTGGTGATTTTTTTCGTGTATAACGGTTTCCGGTTTGGGGGAATCACCTGGTATTCCCTAATGCTAGCGATCATTTCTTCTGTTATTATGATTGTTTATAATGTCATTAGTATTAAGATTATGGGCTTGGGAGAAGTTTCTATTTATAGTATGTTTATGATGCTCGGCGGCATGATTGTCCCATTTGTAGAGGGCCTGATCGTCAATCCTGAAACCAATCGGTTGAAACTTACGAACGGACTGGGGCTCACATTCCTTACATTTTTTCTAATATTTCAGGTTGCGGGGGTTAAAACGGCAAAGTCAACAAAAAAGAAGTTCTATCTGCTCTGCATCATTATGTTTTTTATCAATGGCATTGTCGGTGTGCTGACATCTTTGCAGAGCAATCCGATCTATCCTGCGATGACATCGGAGAATTTTACAATTTTGAAAAGCCTGATCATGATTGCATTGTCGGCTGGTATGATTGGAATCCTTTTACTGAATAAAAAAACGCGCCTCGAGAAGAAATTGGCGCTTCGCACGGCAGTTGCGCCGCGGCCGATTGTGTTTGGATCTATTTGCTCGGCTGTTGCGGGGATTGGCGGATTTCTGCAGCTCGTTGCAAATGCGAAGGTACCGAATACGGTGCAATATCCGATCGTTACGGGTGGTACGATTGTGCTGACTGCTGTAGCTGCTTTTCTCTTCTTCAAAGAAAAACAGAGCAAAAGAAGCACCATATGTCTTGCTGGCGCATTTCTTTCCACAATTTTATTTGTGTTTTGAGAAAAATATCGTGTAAATTGCTAATAGGATGCCGATTGCCATACAGACAAAGGCCGGCCATGGCATAGAAAATATAAATGGTCTCATTCCGCTAAGGGAAAATATGGATGCTGCGAGTATGAACGCTGACGCGATCCCTGCAATCAGTATTTTCTGGGAGATTTTATAGAACGCTTTTTTGCGGTCTGCACCATCGGTCCGTTCCGTGTTGATTTTCAATTGCCCATTTTTTGCAATTTTCAAAAGATCTGCAAGTTGCGCTGGAATTTCTGTGGATTTGACGAGAGATGAATAGAAATTTATAAAATTGCGGCGTAGTTCTTTTTCAAGATCGAATTTTTTATAGAGGATCCCGGCCATGTGATTCGATAAAATTTCTATTATATTTGTATCAGGGCAGCAGAGACTGAGCGTGCCCTGCATCGTTACCATGCTTCTTGCGAGCATCGTAATTTCCGATGAGATTGCGATGCTGTGTTTTGTGAGCAGATCAAGCAGGTCTTCCATGAGCTGGCCGAGATTCATACTTCCGATTCCCATACTCATATATCTGCCTACGATATCATCAATATCTGTATATAATACGGCGTGATTGATTTTTTCTTTGGGTTCCCCGAACAGCAAAACCGCATTTTTGAGCGTGTAAATATCGTTTTGCAAAATGGCAGTGATGGCGTTTTGCAGCACACGTCTGTAATACGAGGAAAGGTGCCCCATCATACCGAGATCAAGCCAAAAGATTTTACCTTCCGAAATCCAGATATTTCCGGGATGTGGATCGGCGTGAAAAAATCCATCTTCTAATATTTGTTTGCAGTAATTTTCTGCTGTTTTAGCAGAAATTTCACGGATATCGTAGCCATTCTCCGTGAGTGCTGCACTGTCATCGATACGGATTCCATCGATGTATTCCATGACGAGCATTTCGTTTGTGGTAAATGATTCGTATACTTTTGGACACGATGCGTATTTGATTTCTTTCTGATTCTGGTAAAATGTTTCCAAATGTGCGGCTTCTTTCTGGAAGTTCATTTCTTCCTGAGAAGTGCGCCAAAGCTCGTCCAAAATTGTTTGCAGATCTAATATTTCGCTCGTTCCCGTCGCAAGTTTCAGAATCCCCGACGCTTTCCGCAATAATGCGATGTCGTCGGCCATCGTTTCTTTGATGTTTGGCCGCTGAATTTTGATCACAACATTTTCCCCGCTTTGTAAACGTGCGCGGTGTACTTGGGCGATTGATGCCGAACCGAGCGGTTTGGCATCAATTTCGGAGAACTGGTCTATCTTGTGTTTGTTTTTTGCAAGCTCTTGTGTGATAATGGCAGTGACTTCTGCAAAAGACATAGGCCGGACGTCTGTACGCAGTTTTGAAAGCTCTTTACAGTATGCTTCAGGAATCATATCTGATCGCATCGACATGAGCTGGCCGAACTTTACGAAAGTCGGTCCGAGATCTTCACAGAGCATCCGTATTTTGGCAGGCGTCAAGCCTTTTGTCAGTTTTTGCTTTTTTGCGGCGGCGAGGATTTCTCTGAGGCGTTTTTTTGATAACTTGGCATCCATTTGTTTTTATGATTTATTCGGGATCTGCTTGTGTTTCATCCGCTTCTTTGGCGGCTGCTGTTCTTTCAATTTCATCCAGTTTCTTCTTAAGTTCTTCCCGATCTTCGGGGGATAACTTTTCAAGGGCGTCAAACAGATGCTTTTTTGCCTTTTGTTTTGCATCTCTCTTGAGTTCTTCATTTAGGACTTTGCCTTGTTCGAAAGTGATTTCACCTTTCTCCACAAGCTTATTGACGATATCGGATGCCGATTCAACTGCAGTTGCAGCAGCTCCCACACCTGCCAAAAAGACTTTTTTCATACAATCGCTAAAATCCATAAGATCAACCTTCTTACATATAAATTTTATGTTTCTATTTTACCATGATCCGATCAAAAAACAAAATGTTTTTACCATTGGCTAATGAAAAATTTTGATTTGAAATGAATTTAAAGAAAGAACGTTGTAAAAATTTACAGATTATGCTAATATAAACTGAATATATTTTCGATTACGGGAGGTATCATTAAATGAGTAAATTTTGTAAGAATTGTGGCGAAAGTTTAAATGATGACGCTGCTTTCTGTGGAAAATGCGGAACACGTGTCGAAGAACAAAAGGAGCAACCGGCAGCACAACCGGCAGAGCAAGAAGCTGCCCCTTCATCCTGTGAAGCATGCAATGCAGGACAATGCGACCAGCAGCCTGCAACGCGGGAAGACGGATTTACGGCAAAGGTAAATGCATTTGTCGGCAAATTAAAGAATAAGGATAAAAAGGCCATTGGAATTACGGGTGGAATTTTGGCGGCACTGATCCTGATCGTTGTGTTAGTGATCTGCCTCAGCGGCGGCGGACCGGAGAAAGCGCTTGACAATTATCTGGATGTTATCTTTTATGGTAAAGTCAGTAAAATAGAAAAGCTTGCGCCGAAAGAGTACTGGGATTACGTCGAAGAAGCTAGTGACATGGATCTGGAAGATATCGAAGATACGGCAAAAGATCTTTATAAAGATAAAATTCGCAGTTTGGAAGACGAATACGGTGATGATATTAAGATTTCATATAAAATCACGGAGACGGATGATGTCAAAAAGAGCATGCTTGATACCATGAAGGACAATATCAAAGAGAAATACGATATCCCCAAAAAGAATGTTACGGATGCTGTGGAAATGGAAGTCGAGTTGACCATTAAGGGAGACGATGACGAAGAAACACTTGACGGAAACATATATTATGCAATAAAGGTAGACGGAGACTGGTATATTTGCAGTTCGAACGGATCTTTTTTGATCGGATGATTCAGCATTGAAACGCCGCACACGGCGGAATCTTCATGGCAAAATGAATTGGCTGCCTCGCTTTTGATGAGGCAGCCGCTTTTATTATTTCTATTCATAACAAATCACCGTAACGTTACCTCTATTTAAAACGATACAGCGAAGCGCCCACCGGAAGCTCGGAAAGTTTCTGCCATGGATTGATCTCCGCATTGTTCTCATTACGGACAATATAAATTTCACAAGCTGGTGAACTTCCGCGCGCCATAACATAAACTTTACTGCCATCCGAGGGATTAACTGCGAGATCGACAATGATTGCAGGTGCTGCTTGGCGGTCTGCGTAGACAATGATATCTCCGATCGCCGCATCCTGTGATGCGGAAAGCTGATTCATGTCTGTAATAAGAGAAGCTGTATCAGAATAAGTCATCACATTTTGCAGGTAATACCGGAATGTCCCGGCTGAAGTTCCGAGTTCTACATCTTTATGCCCGCAATTTTCGTTATGGTCAAGACACCAGGAAATTTGATTGCCTTCATTGATTTTCGATAAATCGAGACGGCCGCCTTTTGACCACGTATCGAAATCGCACTTAAAAATGGGCGTCGTCAGCAGATTGAATGTAATATCGGTATAACGCCCTTTACTGTAAAGATATTCTGCGTAAAGTCGGACCATGGAATCCGAAGACTGCTGCAGATTTCCTTTATTGATCAAATCCATTGCAAGTACGCTAACTGCCGGTGCGTTTTCATCGTTGACGAGCGTTTTGGTTTCTGTATCAAATACGAGCGGTTTCACGGTATAATCACGTAGTGTAAAATTCTGCAAGTATTCTGCAAAACTTCCGTTTTCTGTCTGCACTCGTTCGTACCCTGCCGGTGGGTTGAAACGCTGTGAAATTGTCATCCCAGAAGGTACAATCGGGTCCCGTGCCGGCGTAGGCGTCGCTTCTGGAGATACGGTTGCCGATGGCGGATTATTTATAATGTTATTATTGTTTTTATTTTTCTGATGTTTATTAAAAAAAAGAAAAACAACAATTGCCGCGGTAACGCAAACCAGACTTGCAATCATTAATATTTTATTACTTAACGGAATGCTGCGTTTTTTTCCATAAATATTCCTGCTCATGCTTCATCCTCCTGCTCCGACTCTGTTTTTGACTTATCAGCCTTATAATTATCAATTAAACACTTTTTTATAACAGGGTACGTATAAGAAATATTAATAAAGCCTATAAAAGTGATCCCGAGCGTTGCATATAATAAGAGGGAAATATAAAGAGACCACGCTCCGTTGATAAAGAACAGCGGTAAAATAACAAGTGCTGCGTCGAGAAGAACGATTCCGAGATTGGGCAACCACTTTATAAAAGCAAACAACATCGCATTTTTATATAGCTGTTTCAAGGTAAGCCGGAAGGTTACAATCATAGGATAAATATACATAGACATTACCAGAAACAATGCAGTCAGAAAAATTAATATAATCAGAGAGACCATTAGCATCCATTCGGGGAAAACACCTTTTGCGACGGAAGTGGTGCTTGATAATGCAAAATAAACTGCAAAATCCAGAACAATGAAAAATCCGGCTACCGCGTTGATCACCGCAGCCTGTATGGAAAGTTTCAAATTGCTGCGTGTTTTGCTGATATAATCCGACCACAAAAAGCATGGCTCCCTTTTTGTAAAACATCTCAAAATATAGGTCATTCCCGATTGGAAGGGTCCAGCGGCGAAGACCGGAAGGACAGTAAAGAATATGACGATAAATAAAAGCATTTTTGTAAAAAGTTCCGCACCGAATTCTGTTCCCAGGACCGTAGCGGCATTTTCGGCAGCCTCAGCAGATTCCGCAATCGTTTTCTGATTACTCAATGTATAAAACAACGAGGTTGCTGTATAATAGCTGAGACCAGCTAAAGCAGCCGCAATCAGATTTGGTATAAAATACATAAAATTCAAGGCAATCAACTTAAAACGCTTGAACCATACGATTTCCCAGAATTTAAAGAAGGGTTTCTTCTCCGGCTTGTCCTTATCGATCCCTTTGCCTTCTTTCGTATATCTATTCGAATTAAACAATTTCAAATGATCTCACCGCCCAAATAGAGTATAGCAGAAAACTGCAAAAAATCAATTAACTCATTTTATTATTTCCCATTTTTACTAAACCACCGGATCACGAGTAAAAAAGCGTTCTCCCCAGCGTTCTCCTCATAGATTTTCTGGATCAATCCGTCAATTTCCGAAACACGTTTCTTTTCCTCGTTGGTTTATGGGCAGACACAGGCTTAAATATCTGCCCATTCGGGAATCCCCACGACTTGTCTTATTTTATATTTTTCCACATTTACTTACTCTTGACAATTGCGGATTTTGATAACGATACTTTATACAAAAGGCCCTTTTAGGAGCATGGCTTTTATGCTGTTTTTACTAAGGCACCGGGACGTTAGTAAAAATGGAGTCAAATGCGGCGGCTTGCTTGTAAAAACTGCCCCCCGGTGTTAGAATATCCTTTGTAAATTTTGATTTTTAGCATGGAAGGAATTGGAATCAATATGGCAAATGAATTTTTAAGTCTGGATATCGAAAAGGCTATGGGCTTTTTAGGAGCGCATGAGATTGACTGCCTGAAAGAACAGATTGGCGCGGCGCATGAAATGCTCCATCAAAAAAGTGGAGCGGGAAGTGATTTTACAGGATGGGTGGATTTGCCTGTTCATTATGATAAAGAAGAATTTGAACGCGTCAAAAAGTGTGCAGAAAAGATCAGAAACGATTCCGACCTTTTTATTGTAGTAGGAATCGGCGGGTCCTATCTGGGTGCACGTGCAGCAATCGATATGCTGACCCCTACATTTTACAATTTAAGGGGAATTCGGGATAAAAAAAGCACTGCCGTATTGTTCGCAGGAAACAGTATCAGCGTAAATTACATCGCAGACCTGATGGACCTTGTAGAAAGCAATCATTATAACGTATCTGTCAACGTGATATCCAAATCGGGAACGACGACGGAACCTGCCATTGCGTTCCGAATTTTAAAAGAATTCATGGAAAAGAAATACGGAAAGTCGGAGGCAGCAAAACGGATTTATGCTACCACTGACAAATCCAGAGGTGCGCTTCGTAAAATGGCGGAACAAGAGGGCTATGAAACATTTGTCATTCCAGATGACGTCGGAGGACGATATTCTGTCTTGACGCCGGTCGGCCTTTTACCAATTGCGGTGGCAGGCATAAATATCGACCAAATTATGGAAGGCGCACGCGATGCATTTTACCGCTATTCAGAGAAAGATTTGGATAAAAATGACTGCTACCGTTACGCCGCAGCGCGGAATGCGCTCAGCCGGAAAGGCAAAATGATCGAAATCATGGTCAATTACGAACCGCAGCTCCATTATTTTACAGAATGGTGGAAGCAACTCTACGGGGAAAGCGAAGGAAAGGACCAGAAGGGGATCTTCCCGGCAGGTGTCGACTTCAGTACGGACCTGCATTCGATGGGGCAGTACATCCAGGATGGGATGCGCGTGCTGTTTGAAACTGTGATCGATGTTGGCAAGGCGCGCCGTAGCCTTTGTGTCAAAGAAGATCCTGATAATCTGGACGGCTTGAATTATCTTGCGGGAATGGATCTCGATTACATCAACAAACAGGCGATGATGGGAACTATTATGGCGCACAATGACGGCGGCGTTCCGAATCTTGTTCTGCATGTACCGGAGCTCAATGAATTTTGTTTTGGAGCAATGGTATATTTCTTTGAAAAAGCGTGCGGCATCAGCGGTTATCTGCTAGGTGTTAATCCCTTCAATCAGCCGGGCGTCGAAGCGTATAAGAAAAACATGTTCAAGCTTCTGGGAAAGCCCGGAGTCTGAGTGCTGCAGCCGTCAGACATTTTACCGCAGGCGAAGCGTCCCGGAGTGTGCCAGCAGAAAGAAAGTCATATAAATCTTTCGAAAAGATCTCATAAAGTTTCAAAAACGGTCCGCATTCCTGCGGGCTGTTTTCTTTTGTAAGTTCCATGAGAAAATACGCCATGGCAAACAGGCGCCTGAGTCCGGATTCGAAAAAATCACTAGGAATTTTTATTTCGAGTTGCTGATCTATTTTCCAGATTTCATGCAAATAATTCGAAAATACATAAATACGATAGGCGGCTCCCGTGTCTTCTGGTTCCGGATATTTCGGAAGCACCCCCTTTGCTTGCTTTGCAATACGATTGATCAAAAAACGCTCTTCAAATGTAATGTTTACGAAACCGTTTTCTGATGTGGTCCGATATTCCCCAGGCGGTCCGTCCCATAGAGTGGCAGGACGTGCCGTCTGCATGTCCCCATAACGCAGATCTTTTGTGGCGGTAAAATATTTGCATATGATTTCAGTTCCTAAAGGAAATCGCTCAGAATGCCTCAATGTCAATTTTACTCACATCCTCAAGAGTCTGTCCTAAAAATATACTGCCGAGGGATGCAAACTTTTCCGCACTATCACTCGTGTAAAATGATATTTTACCATGATGGTTTCTGCGAAGTAAATTCAAATTTTGGAGGCGCAGGTGAACTTCGTCTGCTACTGCGCGTGCAGAGTTTACCAGATGGATGGAGTCGCCGAGCACGGAACGGATTGCAGGAATCAACAGGGGATAGTGCGTACACCCTAGGATCAATGTGTCGGCGCCGGATGCCGCGACAGGCTGTAAGTATTCCGCGGCAACCGCCTTTGTGATTGCATTATCCCACCAGCCTTCTTCTACCAAAGGTACAAAAAGCGGACATGCTTTTCCATAATATTGAATTTCCGGAGAGATATTCGCAAGCGCAGTTTTATAAACGCCGCTTTCAATCGTAGCAGGCGTGCCGATGACCGCTAC
>OLXP01000933.1_pt1 | contig 10257 bp, 14 predicted proteins | sample 1644201 | NCBI WGS metagenome assembly OLXP01 (sample SAMEA103958163, study PRJEB25191) | human gut metagenome
GGGCATAACGGGAGCGGTGGGAACGGAATTGCGGTTGCCGAGAGCCAGAGCGCCCAGGCCGCCCGCAGCGTTCATCACGCCCAGCGCCAGACCGGCAATACCCGTGCCAAGACCGGCACCGGCTACGCCTTTGCTTGCATAATCCTTTTCTACTTCCATAGTTTAGAAGTCCTCCTTCAAAATATTAGGAGGTGGCCACCTTCTACCTATAGAATAACAAAAATCCCGACGGTAGAATCATCATCTACTCGTCGGGATTTCGTCAATAAATCGTCAACAAATCGTCACGCAGAATCAGAATTTCAGATTTTCAGGGAGCTTGTCACTGTATTTTCTGCACAATTTGTATTCTATCCGCAACTTTTTAACCGTTCTTGTGATAGTGGCTTGGGACACACAAAACTTGTGGCACTGTTTTGTCTGGCTCCATCCGGCGGCTCGGGTGCGGATGATCTTTTCCTCCAACGGCGTAAGAATCGCCAGAGAGCAGAACTCATCCAGAATCACCCGATTCCACGGGACTTTATCCACTTACCACATCAGTCCTCCTTGGGGGCACTGTAGGTTCTTGCCTGTTTGCTGTCAGCGATACCGGCGGTGGTAGGATCATTGACCACGCCCAGAATCACCAGCAGGGCAAACACGGCGTTCACCACGGCCAGAAGCTTATCGCCGATTTCGCCCAAGTCCAGCGTAAATCCGAACAGGGCGGCTACCGTCTGCACCAGCAGAAGCAGCGCGGGAATCGCGGCCAACCAGAAGGCCTTGTTCTTGATACGTACAATCCAGTTAATCATTTTGTTTTCCTCCTTAAATTTAGCCCAGCCCAAGCCGGGCAAGAATAAACCCTACAACAGCGGCTACGACGATGTATATGACCCTTTCTACCACCGACTTCCACCGCTTGCCGGGTTCGGATTTCAGCTCCTGCACGTCCGTGCAGAGGCCGTCAACCTTCTCCCCGGTAACTTCCACCTTCTCCGCCATGACGGCAACAGACGTTGCCAGCGTGTTCAGCGCTTCCGTATGCTTCTCCAGAGCGTCCAGCCGGTGGGAGTTGGATTTGCTCCGCTGTTCTACCGCAGAAAGCCGCCCAGCGATTTCCGTTTCTTCCATTGGCATACTCCCTTCTCAGCCGTTCCACCGGCTGTATTTCCCGTTGTCCTCGTGAATCCCCCATCCGTACAGCCCCAGACCACCCCGCCCGGGGATTTCCTCGGCCTGTACCTCCTGCGCTATGGCATACAGCTTCTCCGGGGAGATAGCCCCTGAGAGGTCAACAGCCTGTCCCGTGGTGTGCAGGGAGTTGGATACTCCGCCCACTTCGGCGTTGTGCCGCTTGCACCGCACACCGGAATTCACATTCAGGGGAACCCCCGCCCGGCGGCGTATCTCATCCGCCATGCGGACGGTTTCCTCTGCGGGTTCTGCGGGAAAGCCATTGCAGTATTTCCCGCCGCACTGGCACCGGAATTCCTCCCGGGTGAAATACTGGATATCATCCCAGAACGTCCCGGTTTTCGGCGCGTCGCTGCTTTCCGGCTTCTCCACCTTTACCGCCGTCCCGGCAATAGCACCAATCAGCATTTTCTGGGTAGCAGCGCCCGGAATCCCGTCCACAGCAAGCCCGTAGTCCGCCTGAAACGCCCGAATTGCCCCTTGGGTATTCCTGCCGTCAGCTCCATCGATTGCGCCGGGAGAATAGCCCAGATAGGTCAGAAGGCATTGAATTTGCTTTACCGTCATACGTTCACCTCTTCCCAGCCCTTGGGGTATGCGGACGGCGACCATACATTATTGTCCAACGTGGAGCGATACACTTTGCCGCCCTCCGTGCAGCAGTCGCCCTTATTGTAGGGGCTGGTAGCCATGGCGACGAACGGCAACGCTTTCGCTGGGTCTGTGCTCCAAGCAAACCCCCACTGTGCGGGAAGTTCCTCCGGCTCCTGAGTATAAATAGTGCTGTCGTAGGGCTGTAATAGCCGAACCACACGGCCGGCAGATGACTGACATACAAACCCGGCCGCACGTTCCAGCATGTTCTTGACGGTACAGGCGGCCTCAAAGTGCGGGATGTCCCGGTCAGCCGCATACAGTTCTGTGCCTGTCATGTCCGGGGCTTTCTTCTGCAAGCTCTGGGCATTGGCACGCCCCTGGGCATACATGATGCTTTTTCTTTCCTCTTGTGTCACAGACTGTCAACCCCCTTCTTGTAGGCTTCATCCAGCTCTTTCAGCTGTTCCTCGCCACCGCTGGCTTTTATTTCCGCGATTTTTGCAAGGATAGCGTTTTTACGCTCTTCGATGGTCATCATGCATTATTCACCCCCAGAGCAGTTTCTATTTCTGACAACGCAGACTCATATTCAGTGTTCTGGGCAACAGTCGTTTGGTACTGCTCCCGCTCATACTCCCGCTGAGCGGCGTCCAGCTCCGCCCACGGCTTCCATGGGGCGATCATCTCACCGGTGAACACCACGCCATCGGAACGCGTCCACGTCTGTCCCGCCGGGATGAAGCGGTAGCCCTGAATATAAATATTGCACTTATCGTCGAAGGCATCCGTTTCAACCGCTGTCATCGTACCATCATCGGAGGCGTGACATTTGAAATCGGAATCAAGATAGATTGTTTTCACAATAGGCGCCTCCTATTTCATCAATTTAACTTCATCTACAGTAAGCGTTCCCGTGTTGTAGTTGGACAACCCCACAACAAATGTTACGTAGTACGATCCCGATATTCCAGATACGTCTATTGTAACGGTAGTTGTGCTATTGCTAAAAGTAGCGGATGCAACCTTAGTAGACGCTGTGCCAGCGTTATTAAATCCGGACTGAGTGCTGGCTACTGCGAAGGTAGCGGAGCTAGGCGCTGCGTTGTTCTTATCCGCAGCTTTACATGTAGCCACCAACGTAGTGAATTCCGTAAAATCAATTTTATTGATGGTTGCCACGTTAAAGGCGGAGCCATGATTGTAGGCGTTCGTAAATGTAGCTACTAGTTGATCCCCTGCACTGTCTAGTGAACCATTGCTGTTTAATTGCCAACCACCGGTCACATTGGTAGTATCTGTATTCGGCTTGAATAGGTAGGTATAGTAACTCAGCTCCACGGCCACAGTTTGACCATCTGTAGTTATAGATACAGATTCACTTGTGTTTTCTACCCCATCAGTGGAGGTCACCGTCCACTTTCCAGCATTTGGTACAGTACATGTCCATGTACCGCTGGTGTCAGGGGCGGCGAAAGTCGTTGTACCATCCGTACAGGTACAAGTAGAACCGGCGGGATAGGTGATGTTGATGGTGGCTGCAAAAAATGCAATCACGGTTGAATAATCGGTTGTGACCACAACATTCTTTTGGGCGGTCTTGCCGTCACCGGTGATGGTAACCGTCCACGTCCCGCTTGCAAGACCCTTGAACACCACCACGCCGCTGGTTCCGGAGTTCTTGGTCTTCGTCTTGCCGTCCTTGGAAACAGTCACAGTGACGTTCGCCGGGGCTGTGACGGTAAGGGTGCCACCTGTGCCGCCGCTGGCACCAAATCCATATAAAGGCACTGCAATGCTCATACGTACACCTCCACCGTAATCGGAATGTTCACCGTGGGCTTGTCCTCAAGGCAGGTGAACGTGATCGTGTTGCCAGACCGGGAAGCGAAACTGACCATGCCACACGCCTCTTTCAGCGCGACATTGGTAGGCGTGTCGCTTCCGTACACCGGATAGGCCATCGCACGTTTTGTATCCGTCAGACCGGAGACCGTAACAGACTGGGTATACGGGGCGCTGGCAGACCAACCGGCAACGGTCAGTGTTGCGGAGACGGAAACCGTCTTGACGCCGTTCAGAGCCGTGTCAACGTAGCTCTTGTTCGCCGCGTCGGCATTGTCCGACGGCACACCCAGCCCCGTGACCTTGTTCCCGCTCATGGCGATATCCCCGGTCATGGTGCCGCCCGTTCTGTCCAGAAGGCCGTCGGTGCTGACGACATAGTCGTTGATGGCGGGAACGACCTTCTCGTTTATGAACTTCTTGATGGCGATTCCCGCCTCGTCGAACTTTGCCTTGAATCCCGCCTCGGTAAGGCCGTCATCCACATTTGGGCGTCTGCCCAGCTTCTGAATGACCTCCATATCGGCGGTCAGTTCCGGTATCTTTGCCATTTATGCTCCCTCCCTGTTCAGTGCCCTTTGCAGCGCTCCGTTTCCACCGCCGCCATTGACGGGCATATCCTCCGACGTGGTCTGGACGCTCATTCCCGTTCCCGGATTCCCGGCGGGAGCGCTGGCCATGGCCGCCGCTTCAAAATCGTCCAGAAGCTCCTGCTTCTTGGTGATATAGCCGTTGGGGAGCCGTTCAAGGTACTGCTTCGGCGTGATCAGATGGTTCATGAGAAGATTGTCCAGCGTCTGCATGGAGGCCATTTCCGACCAGTAGGAACAGGCACCAACGTCCTGCTTGATGGACATTTGCAGCTCCCTCAGGACGCCGAAATCGAACGGCCGCATAAAGGTCTGCTTGGGCAGCTGCATCCCAAGGGGTTGCTCACCGGGCTTGTCCATGTCCAGGGAAGTTTCCACCATACGGGTGCCGTACTTCGCCGCCATCATGTCAAGCCAGATCCTTCCCGCTTCCTCCATGCACTGGTAGTCGTTCTGCTTGGTCAGCTCCATAGGGGTGTTGGCCGCCCGCTGCAAGGCGATAATCGCACTTGTGGTCTCAATCCGGGCGTCGCCCATGGCCACGTCAGACGCGCCCAGCAGAGAGTGGGTCTTGTCAAAGCTCAGCTCGATAAACTGGGCAATCTGGGGGCTGACGGACGCGCCGTCGATGATTTTTGCCACATTGGTCACGTCTCCGGAAATGCCGATGGCCGTTCCCACGCTGCCGTCCCAGCGCTTGATCTTGTTCCGGTCATAGACCACTTTGGGGAACGCCGTGGTCAGAAGGGAGATGCCCACAAGGGCGAACATCTTGTTGATAAACTTCTGGTTGGGCAGCATTCCGGTGACCAGTGCCTGACCGTGGTAGCAGTCCCGGATATAGTCCCAGTTAATCCAGATCAGCGGGTACAGGCTATAGCCGGTGTCATAGGCCTTGCGAAGAATGCCCTTCTCCGTGCTTTCCATGCACCAGATGGTGCGGGTATCCCGGTTCCGGAAATAGTAGGTCAGCACCGTCACCTTGTCGTCGGTGTAGCTGTCGTATTTGTTCTGGAATTTATCGGAATCCGCCGTAATGCTGTCCGGGTCGTCGATGCCGCACTGTCCGGCCTTTTTCAGCTCCTCCGCCCGCCATTGGACGTCCTCCACCAGTTCCCGGCGCACAAGGATGATCCAGGGCTGACGCTGGACATCCCGGCTCCGTATAGTGCATGGAGAAGGAAAGGTGCAGATGGCCGATGTTCTCCCCACAGGCTTCGATCAGTTCGTCAAAGCGGCGGCTCAGCGTCCCGTTGGTGGTGATATTGACAAAATGCCCCTCTTTCAGCAACTCCCCCACGATGGGGACAACCTCTTTCTGCGCCAGCGTCTCTCCCGCGCCGCAGATGCTGATGAAGCACGTTCCCCCCACCCGTTCCGGGCGCAGCGCCCGGGCGATGTGCTCCGGGGAATAGGGCATGTCCGCCAGCGCCATCTTCCGTCTGTCTTCCTGAATGATATAGCAGTAGGGACATTCCAGATTGCACACCGACACCGGCACCAAACACTCAAAGAACCGCTTGATCTTAGCCATTCTTCCCCTCCAGAACCCGGACGTCGTCAAAGTGGATGCTGCCCCAGCCGTTGGTATTCCACTTCATATTGTACAGCGGCTCGTCCTCCTCCACGGTAAAGGCGAAGGCGCGCACCACGATATCGTGGCGGGTCTGGGTCGTACCATCGTAGGAAATGGTGATGAGGTCGGCGACATACTCCCCGGGGGCCAGATTTTTCCCGTCAAATTCCAGCTGCACCGTGCTTTCTCCCGGCCGGAGGGTAAAGGTCTGGGAATAGGCCGTGCCGATGGCTGCGCCCCCGGCGCTGCATATCACAAAGCGGAGCATCACGTCGGGGATTTCGCGCTTGCTGTCATAATCCAGCGAAAAGCGCAGCTTCTTCTCCCGCGCCATGCTGCCGCAGTCCAAATGTACCGCGTTGAGGTGACACGCCTCCGTAATGCCCTCCAGGCGCTTGATTTTGGACACGTCGTAATCGCTTTGCAGCGCCAGCATATTGCCTTTGGCATATACCCCGATGGCGTCCTCCACGTCCCCGTCAAAGATAATTTTTCCTTTGTCCAGCACGATGCACCGGTCACACAGCTGCCGGATGGTGCCCATATTGTGGCTGACGTAAAGGACAGTCCGTCCCTCGACCTGAGCGACCTCCCGCATTTTTTTCAGACACTTCTGCTGGAAGTTCACGTCGCCCACCGCCAGGACCTCGTCCATGATCATGATCTCGCTGTCCAGATGCGCAGCGACGGAGAAGGCCAGCTTGACGAACATACCGGAGGAATACCGCTTCACCGGGGTGTCGATAAAGTCCCGCACCTCGGAAAATTCGATGATGTCCTCCATTTTGGCGTCGATCTCTGCTTTGGTCATGCCGAGGATTGCACCGTTCATGTAGATATTTTCCCGGCCGGTCATTTCCCCGTTGAACCCGGTTCCCACCTCCAGCATGGAGGCGATACGGCCGTAGATGTCAATTTCGCCCTCGGTGGGAGCAGTGACGCGGCACAGAAGCTTTAATAGCGTGCTTTTTCCCGCGCCGTTGCAGCCGATGATGCCCAGCGCCTCACCCTTGTGTACCGTCAGGTCAACGCCGTTCAGTGCCATAAAGGTCTTCCCCACCAGACGCTGATCCATATTCACGGGCAGATTGGGGTCTTCTTTTCCCCTTAAGCGCGCCCACCAGCTCTGCAAATCCGCGGTCAGCGTGCCGCCGCCGATCTGCCCCAGCTTGTAGCGCTTTTTCACGCCGGTCAGGCGGATGGCAATATCCTGTTCGTTCATAGTCCGCCCTCCTTACACCGTATCCATAAAGGTGCGTTCCACCTTGTTGAAAACCATAACCCCCAGCACAGCGATCACCAGCGTCATCCCCCAGGACAGGAAGTAGAAGCCCCAGTTCACCGTTCCCTGACCCAGAATCGCGTAGCGCATCAGCTCCACGGACTCGGTCACGGGGTTGATCTGCAGCACCGTGCGCATCCAGCCCTCCCCCAGCATGGACAGGGGGTACACAACCGGCGTGGCATACATCCACAGTGACACGCCGAAATCCACCAGCACCGTCAGATCCCGGTATTTCGTGGTCATGCTGGAAATGATAATGCCGAAGCCCATGCCCAGAATGCCCAGATGCACCAGCTCCACGGGAATCATCAGCCACCACAGCCAGTGGGGATGGAGCGTTCCCTGAAAGAGATAGTACACCATAAACAGCAGCACCAGCACCATCTGAATGCCGAAGCGGATGACCGTGGAGATGACATTGGAGATGGGCGTGGTCAGCCGTGGGAAATAGACCTTGCCAAACATATAGGCGTTGGCCGTAAAGGTGTTGGCATTGCTGGTCAGGCAGTTGGCAAAATACGCCCAGACGGCGTTGCTGCACAGATAAAACAGGAACGTGGGAATCCCATCGGTGCCGATGCCGGCAATACCGCCGAAGACGAACGCCTGCACGATGCTGGTAAACAGGGGCGTCAGGAATATCCACGCGGGACCAAGGATGGTCTGCTTATAGCTCACCACGAAATTCCGTTTGGTGAACAGGTAGATTAAGTCCCGGTACTGCCAGACCTCTTTCAGGTTCAGATCCAGCCAGCGGTGCTTTGCCGAGATATGGGTGTGATACATGGAGTTCTCTGCCATAGGATTACCTCTTTTTTCGGATAAATTGCAGCAGGTTGTGGAACGTCTTCATAGGCGCAACCAGCCAGCGGGGCATATCGATATATTCTGCGATCTGGGCGTCGGTACAGCGATCCATAGCGTCGCAGGTGAAGCCGTACCACATGCCCAGCTTGGTTTTCAGGGGATAGTGGAAGAATACCGCCTTCTCCCGGAAGAACAGCGCCGTTCCCTGGGGGTTGTCCAGAAAAACCTTGTACCCTGCCTTGGTCAGGCCGTCGTCCTTGTACTCCCAGATCCAGATAATGTCGTCGTAGTAGCGAATGCGGTAGCCGTCGTAGGCCATCCGGTTCCAGGTCACCGCTTCGGTCATGAATTTCTCTCCGGGAAATTCCGGATACAGGTACTTTCTGTGGATTTCCGTATAGAAGATCAGCGCCCGCTCTCCGTCGATTCTGCCGTACATATCAAAGGCGTTGCCGTCCAGATACGCTTCCTCAAATCGGGTGTTGGGCGTTTCGGTGGGACTGTGTCCTCTGTTTGCCACGATGCCGCAGAATTTCTGATCTTTCGGAAGCGCCGACTCCCAGAGTGCCACCTTTTCCAGTGCGTCATCCGTCAGGTAGTCGTCGGAATCCACTGTGAAAAACAGTTCTCCCTGCGCCAGCTTCAGACCGTAGTTGATGGCGCGGCACTTGCCGCCGTTTTCCTTGTAGCAGTAGCGGATAGGAAAGGAATTGTCTTCCTGCTGCCACCGTTCAAACAGCGCCTTTGTCCCGTCGGAGGAGCCGTCGTCCACCACCAGCCATTCAAAGTCCGTGAAGCTCTGACGCTGTAGGGAGCGGTAGAGATTTTCCAATATGTACGCCCGGTTGTAAGTTGGGGTGAAGACCGTTATTTTATGAGAAAACGCCATTTCATTCGCTTCCTTTCCCGTTTCTGCGCTCCAAGCAATTCATCAGGCGGCAGCTGCCTTCAAAGGACAGCTGTCCCAGAACCAGCCACACATTCCCGGCAGGCGACAGCTTTCTGCTGGGCAAAAGCGGCGTCAGCCCGGAAACCGTCTTCCGCAGGCTTTCCTTTGCCTGACGCAGCTCCTCTCCGGACAGGTACTGAATACTCATTTGCATTGCATACTGGCAATATAGGAACAGATTTGCGGGGCTGCTCCTGATACTTTTTGCCGGAATTGGCGTGGTTGGCGTCCACGATCAGCGCCATGTTCTGTAATCCCTTGGCGGTGTAGGCGTTGTACAGCCGTTCCAGCTCCTCAAAGTGGTAGTTGGGCATGGACTCGCCGTGCTTGTTCACGTAGCCCCGGAGGATGGCGTGGGCAAGGGGATTGCCGGTGGTGTCCACCTCCCAGCCCCGGTAGATGAAGGTGTGGGGGTGCTGGGCGGCCATGATGGAATTGAGCATGACGGAAATATCCCCGCTGGTGGGGTTTTTCATGCCTACGGGAATGTCAATGCCGCTGGAGGTCAGCCGGTGCTCCTGGTTTTCGACACTCCGCGCGCCAACCGCCACGTAGGACAGCAGGTCGGAAAGATAGCGGTAATTGTCGGGGTAGAGCATTTCATCGGCGGTGGGAAGGCCGGTGTTGGCCAGCACATTGGTGTGCAGGCGGCGGATGGCGATGACACCCTCCAGCATATCGGAGGTTTTTCTGGGGTCGGGCTGGTGCAGAAGCGGGGTAGCCTGCCAGTTTGAAGGTGTTGAACGCCCCGGAGGCGGCGTGCTCGGCAATTGTTGTGAGGATTTCGCCCGTGGTGTCGTTGAACAGCTGCACCTCGCCGCTGCTCGTAGAGTAGCCCGCACCCTGCTGCTTCAGCATCTGGATCATCATGTTGTCCGTGGATTTGTCGATGAAGGGGATCAGCACCTTCTGACCGTTGAGCAGGAAATTCCCGGCGCTGTCCTTCGCCATGGCGGCTTCGGAGACCTCCCACACAAAGTCCCATGTCAGGACGTCGGGGAGGGTGTAGCCCAGCTTTTCCACGTAGGTCTTGTTGACGTAGCAGGCTTCCGTGGAGCGCATGTAGGGGATGGCGTAATAGTGGCCGTTGATAGCGCATTCCGACAGAAACTGAGGGATAATTTCCGCCTGGGTGGGGGAATCGAAGCGCACCTCGCTGCCCCCAAGGCCGTATTTTTCATCGGCGAACAGGTCGTCCAAAGGAACCACCGTGTCTTCACCCGTGAGATAAGTGGCAATGTGGTCGGGGTAGGTGATGCAGACGTTGGGGGTGGTGTCCGTGGCGATGTTGGTAATGACGTCGTTGTAGATTTTGCCGTAGTCCGTATACAGCCGGAGATTCACGGTGATGTTGGGATACAGCGCTTCAAAGTCCGCAATGGCCTGCTTGTAGATGTTCACCTGAGCCATGTTGGTGTCGTTTTTTGCCCAG
>OLXP01000940.1_pt1 | contig 10208 bp, 7 predicted proteins | sample 1644201 | NCBI WGS metagenome assembly OLXP01 (sample SAMEA103958163, study PRJEB25191) | human gut metagenome
TCTTATTTTCAGGATTGATTCGATACCCATAAGGTGCAGAGCCACAGCAATATTCACCTTTTCCTCGTCGGGTGCTGACTGCTGCCTTTACCTTTACAGACTGATCTTTCACATAGAAGTCTGCGATCAATCCTTTAAACTGTACTTCGATGTCTGAACTCTTTCCTTTATAATCTTTAGAATCATATCGGTCTGAGATAGAAATGAATCGTACTCCCAGGAATGGAAAAATCTGCTCCAGATAAGTTCCCATCTCAATATAGTTTCTGGCAAAACGTGAAAAATCTTTTACCACAATACACTGCACTTTATTCTCCCTGGCAAGTTCCAGAACCTGCTTAATTGCCGGGCGCTCCATACTGGAACCAGAATATCCATCGTCGTAGAACTCCTGAAATGGCATAGAAGCCAGTTCCGGGATATTGGAAATATAATCTTTTACCAGTTTTCTCTGATTGATAATGCTGTTACTTTCTCCCTCTGAATCATCTTCCATGGAAAGACGGTAATATCCAATAATCAGTTTCTGATCACTCATGTTCTACCGCCCCCTTAAACCCGAAGTTGATTTCCAGTCTGCCATCACCATACAGATACATACTTTCAATCAAGCCCTCCGCAAGTTCCGCATTGATTCTGGTTGTCCCATCCAGTTCCAACAGACTTCGTAAAAATCTGGCTTCTTCTTTCTGCTGTTTTTCCAGCTTTCGTATGGTCTGCTCCAGAGACTTCTTTCTCTCTTCACAAAACTCTTTCCAGTTATTACGGTCATCTTTCATTTCTATATAGGCTTCTTTGGAAAATTCACCCTCTTTATATTTCATAAACGCCTGTGCCAGTTTTTCTGAACGTCTTTCCATATCTGCATCCAATTTTCTGATCTCAGTTTGAATCTCATTGATTTTGGAAAGAAATACCGCACTGCTTATAGCAGACATATCCTTTTTCCGCAATCCAGATAACTGAAACTGTCTGGTTAGCTCCGAACGGACAATTTTCTGCAGCTTCTCTTCGGAAATAGATTTGTGACTACATTTTCTTTCATCCCGATACCAGGCAGCATTGCAAAAGTAATACACATTGCCTCTGTATCTACGTGTACACATTTTCCGCTTACAATCACCACAATAGAATACATTGTAAAATGCTCTTTCATCATCTTCCCACCCTGCAGTAGTTTTTGTTGCTTTCTGTTGTGCTGCTTTTAGCCTGACCTGTGCTTTTTCAAACAATTCTCTGCTAATAATTGGCTCATGGGCATTTGGCGTAATAATCCACTGGCTCTCGTCCAATATGTCACACCATTTTTCACCTCTTTGAAATCTGGATTCATATTTTCTCTGAACCAGATCGCCATAATAATTATTTCGGTTCAGCACTGCACGTATCGAAGAATTTCCCCACTGATGAAGATTCTCTCCGTCCTGACAGTACACATGATGATATTGGTTATAATCTGAAATCCGATGTACCCTATCCTCAAACAGCCTGTCAATAATGCTCTGTACGCCATCTCCCGAAGCATATTCTTCAAAAATCCTGCGGACAATCTTTGCAGCTTCCGGTTCCACCATCAACTTATAAATTCCATTTACCTTTTCCACACAATATCCGTATGGAGCTGTAGATCCCACATACTCGCCATTTTTCTGTGCAATACGTTTCGCTGCCCGTTCTTTTGCGGAAATGTCTTTCGCATAAGCATCATTCACCAGATTCTTGATATTCATGGATAATTCCTGATTCTTGGCATCCGGTGCAAATGAATCATAGTTGTCACATACAGAAATAAACCGCACTTTCATAAAAGGAAGAATCTTTTCCAGATAGTTGCCAGTTTCGATATAATTTCTTCCAAATCGTGAGAAATCCTTTACCAGAATACAGTTTATTTTACCTTCCCTGACATCATTCATCATCCGTTCAAATCCCGGTCTGTCAAAATTTGTTCCAGTTTTTCCCAGATCAGAATAAATGTCATATACAGCAATTTCATACTCTCTGTTCGGATTTTCATTGTGCTTCTGAATGAACTCTTTTATCAGCGTAACCTGTGTTTCAATAGGTTCTGACTTTTTTTCATCACTGTCTACGGATAATCTGACATAAATTGCAGCCATACATACCGGAATCCCAAGAACTTTCTTCTCTGTGTTTTTCTTATATCTTTTTGCTGTCCTTGCCATTTATCCCACCTCTTTCCTGCACTCTGTCCGGTGTTCCGCATAAAACCGTCTTATGACTTTCATCTTCTCAATCATATCCTGATAACGGATATGAATTTTGATCTGTTTGTTTTCATAAATATAGATTTTATCTACAGTCAGTGCCAGCAATGTGCGATCCAGTTCTTTGATTTCCAGTGATTTCTTCCAGTCCTCCAACTGAACAGTTGCAGACACTCCACCCTCAAACATTTGCTTTACCAGTTTTTTCTGGTTTTCAATCATCTGCTCCAGTTCTTCACATTTTCTTCCGTAACTTTCCCGAAAATCATCGAACTCCTCTTTGCTGATCAATCCCTCTTTCAAGTCATCACCCAAAGATGCTTTCAGGCTGTAATAACGGTTATATTCTTCCTGCAACTTACTAATCTGCGTATCATAACCGATTACCTGATCGTAACTGACTTTCATTTCACAAAGTTCTTCCATAATCATCTGATAGTCTACGAAAAGTGCCGTATATGCCTGAATCTCTTTCAATACAATCCTTTTCAGCACCTCTTCCGGAATACTGTGTCTGGTGCAATCTCCACCTTTATTTTTTGTCTGGCAAATATAAAAGGCTTTTTTCTTTCCCTTATACTGATTTACCCTGCGTATCATCGGTGTATGGCAATCTCCGCAAAATACAAAACCCGAAAAAAAGTTTGCACTGTCCGATGTTTTCGATGCCCTGCCATCATACTGAAGTAGCTTCTGCACCACATCAAAATCATTCTGCCTGATTATTGCCGGATGCGTATTTTCTACTTTCACCCACTCTGATTCTGGCTTATCCAGGCGTTGCTTTACTTTATAGCTGATTCGTTCCTGCTTGCCCTGTACCATGTTTCCAATGTAAACCTCGTTGGTTAGAATCCTTTTAATCTGCACTGCCGACCATTTCGGTGTGTCTGAGCTGTGAAATCCAGGATTGTAATTCTCGCCATTTGCCTTTTTATATTCTTTTGGCGACTGCACATGACGTACATTCAGTTTTTCTGCGATTGCTCCAAGACTGAATCCATCAATTTTCCATGAAAATATTTTTCTTACAATATCCGCTGCATAAGAATCAATCACCAGACAATTCTTATTCTCTGGATCTTTGCAGTAACCATACGGGGCAAATGCTCCAATAAATTCACCTTTTTCACGTTTGATTTTCTGGTGGCTTCGCACTTTACCGGAAATGTCCCGGCAATAGCTTTCATTTACAAAATTTTTGATTGGAACAACAAATGACTTTTCTGAAAAATCTGCTGTTTTACTGTCAAACTGGTCTGTAACTGAAATAAAACGCACATTTAAAGCCGGGTAGGTCTTTTCGATCCATCGCCCGGCTTCTATATACTCTCTTCCGAATCTGGATAAGTCTTTTACAATCACGCAGTTTACTTTTCCAGCTTCTATATCAGTTGTCATTCGTTTAAACTCAGGTCGGTCAAAATTTCCTCCTGAGTATCCGTCATCCACATATATATCAAAGATCTGAATATCCGGCTGGCTTTTTACAAAGCTCCGAAGTAACTCTCTCTGATTTGCAATGCTGTTGCTCTCTGACTTCGCATCGCCCTCTTCCATATCATCTTTCGATAATCGAAGATACAATGCAGCATCGTATATATCTGGCATATTCATTTGCATCTGTTCCATTTTACATCGCTCCCAACTTACTTATTCCATTGAATTTGAAGTCAGAAACCATGTATCACGTTCATTTTCCCTGACCTCACATTAACATAACATCTGTAGCTTCGCAAGATATTTTTTCAAGACTTGCATCTAATACATCAACTCCGTTCTTTTTCTAAGATAATCGCTAATGGCATCTGTGGCATCCATTTCTCCTGTCATCTCCACAACCACTACATATCCTTCATTCATGTGAGCATACGGCTGATCGCCGGATTTATCCAGAAAAGTTTCCACTTTCTCAGAAATAGCTTTATCCATATCAGGAATTAAATCTTCAATGTCCTTTAACTGCTCCAGATCAACACTAGAATCTATTACCGACTGATTCACCATGATGCTCACCTCTTTTCCAACATATTCTTTGTATCAGTTGTCCTATACCTACAATTTTCTCAATCACATCACCTTACCTTTCACATTTTGTTCTCAAATTTTATCTATTACTATGGCATTGCATATTCTGTTCGGCGTGTTGGCTTCCATTTGTATAACCCGTTGTCAACGTCACAGTCAACCTCTATCAGAGTATTTCTGAATACTGCCAGCTTCTTCGCAAGCCTACCAGTCGTTTCCGGAGTATCTTCGACGCTCGCCCATAAAATCATTTACAGGGTTATGGCATCTGTGAGATCAGATTATACAGCTCATGTAATTTTCAAGGTACAAAAGAGTTTTTTTGAATATCCTTTCACTTATTACAGCCTGGAAACACCAAAATGTTGTTCACTTCAAAAAAATCCTCTCACTAATAAAGCCTGACAGAAGGATTTTACCAACCTCATTTTGCAATAATTTGCAAAAAGTATTTATCCTCATCTGTACATTCGCTTTCATGCGAACCTTTATCGTACTGTCATTTTAATTCGCATTCATGCGAATGTCAAGTGTTTTGTTCGCTTCAATGCGAATCTTTCTGTTTACATTCACTGTTTTTGGTAGTAAAATGGATTTATCAAAAAGAAAGTGGGAAATCTGATATGACAATCGGTGATAAAATAAAAAAAATCCGGACATTCCGGAATATGACACAGGCAGAACTTGGTGCTGCCCTCGGTTGGGGCGATAAAGGTGCAAATCGTCTTGCCCAATATGAAACGAATTACCGGGTTCCCCGCAAAGATCTAGTAACTGAAATGGCTAAGATTCTGGACGTAAACCCACTGACACTACATGAGCCAACCACGATGGACGCCTCTGAACTGATGGAAATTCTGTTCTGGATTGATGAATTTAACCCAGCAGCTATTAATCTCTTTCAGTTAGAAACCTATCCGGGTAAAAAATGCAATTCCAGTGAGGGTACCGCTGTCCGTTATCATGATTCTGATAACTGGCCGGCTCATCCACCTGTTGGTATGTGGTTCAATTATGGAGTTCTCAATGATTTTATGAAAGAATGGGTTCTCAGAAAAGAAGAATTGAAATCCGGTAAAATTACCAGAGATGAGTATTTTGAGTGGAAAATTAACTGGCCACAGACCTGTGATGGGTGTGGGAAATATGAGCCGAAAAGGCAATGGCGATCTGCAAATGCAGAACTTAGTGAAACTTAGCAAAACTTAAATTTATTATGTTTTTTCTCTTTAACCAAAGAAAAAAGCACTGAAAACCATTAGTCCAACGGTTTTCAGTGCTTTTTTCATATTGCTCTATTGAATTTTCCTCATTCCACCTATACAAGTGAAACTTAGAGAAACTTAAATTAAATCTCTTTCAGACAATTCAATTTGGATATTCACCAACTGTGGATTATTTCTCAGTGCACCAGTTTCCAACTTACCGCCTGCTGCCTTGCATCCACAAATCTCTTATAAGTACCTTCCTGTTTCATTAATTGCTCATGTGTTCCCTGCTGTACAATTCTTCCTTTGTCAACAACCACAATCTGGTCTGCATGTCTGACCGTTTTTAATCTGTGGGCAATCATAATAATCGTTTTTTCCTTTGTAAGTGCATCTACTGCATCCATCAGCTCCTTTTCATTCTCCGGATCAACATTTGCCGTTGCTTCATCCAATATGACGATTGGCGCATCCTTCATAATCGCTCTGGCTATCGAAATACGCTGCTTCTCACCACCGGAAAGTGTGGCTCCTCCTTCTCCGATCACTGTGTCATATCCATTCGGAAGTTTGCTGATGAAATCATGACAACATGCTTTCTTCGCCGCTTCCATCACTTCCTCATGGCTTGCATCCTGACGTCCGAATTTAATATTATTCTCAATGGTATCTGCAAACAAATACACAGACTGAAATACAAATGAAAAATTACGCATCAGACTGTTCATGCTGTAGTCTTTTACATTCACGCTTCCAAGTGTCACTTCCCCGGAATCCACATCCCAGAATCTGGCAATCAGATTGCAAAGTGTTGATTTTCCTCCACCAGACGGTCCAACAATTGCTGTCGTCGTTTTCTGTGGGATAGAAAGTGATACATCATCAATAATCTTCCGTTTGTCATAGGAAAATGAAACGTTAGAAAGTCTGATATCGTAATTTTCCGGCTGTATTTCTTTACCGTCGATATCCATGGTATCCAGCTCCAATATTGCATTTGCTTTATCTACACATACGCTTACCACATGTAAAAGAGATGAATAATTCCCTGCACATTCCAGACTGGCATAAAGCATAAATGCTGAGATTGTCATACCAATTGCATAGACCGCACTCATAGTTCCATTAATATAAAAATATGCACTGCATGCTACGATTACTGCACCTGTGGTTTTTGTTATGACGCTTTGCAGAAAATGATAAGGGACAAACAACATCTCCATCTTTGTATTAATCTTTTTGCATGCTTCATTTGCATCATTTAATCTTTTTGCCTGTTTTCCAAGCAGGTTGTATGATTTTACTTCTGATATTCCCTGCAGATACTCCATGATCTGATTTACAAGCTCTGTATCGCATACCACTTTTTGCTCTGAATCTTTTTTACCCGCATTCTGCATCACAGAATTGACCCCAAAGAAAATAAGTACTCCTGCTGCAGCGATCAGTCCGATTCTCCAGTCAAAAATAAACAGCATAAGAATGATCATGGATGTTTCCAGAATTCCCTGCATGGTCAGCATAACCACTCTCGCAGCTACATCGCCAAGTATTTCCATTGTATTCGTCGTAATAGAAGAAATTTCCCCGATGCTGTTGGCATTAAAATATCCCATCGGCAGATAACGCAGATGCTCTGCAATCTTGATTCTCATAAAAGCACTCGCATTATATCCGCCTTCTGTCTGAAGCACTGTAGAGTATCTCTTACAGATGACATCAACTACAATTGCAATCACCATGATCGCAATTGAACCACCAATATATTTTCCTATTGGTTTTCCACTCAGCAAACCGATCAATATGTACATAATAGCTGGTATCTTCATTGCTGAAGCAAGCGCCTCTACGAGTCCGATCACTATCGACAGTTTAAATTTATTACCATTTTCCCTGCCTGAAAAACGAAAGAATTTTGCCAGAATTCCAAACATATCATTCTCCCTCCTTCACCGTATCTTTTACAGAAATATGGGCATCCCACATTTCCTTATAAAGCGGGCATGACACCAATAGTTCCTCATGTGTGCCATGTGCTGTTACATTTCCATCATTTACGACAAAAATCTGATCACTGTCCTTAATGGTAGATAGCCTGTGTGCAATTACGATCAGTGTCTTCCCTGCTACCAGTTTTGCGATAGAATTCTGCAGAATCGCCTCGTTTTCCGGATCCGTGTAAGCAGTTGCCTCATCAAGGATCACGATCGGAGCATCCTTTAACATTGCTCTTGCAATGGAGATACGCTGCCTCTCTCCTCCTGACAGATGTCCTCCTGCACCTCCTACAACCGTATCAAATCCGTTCTCAAGCTGCATGATAAATTCATAGCATCCGCTTTTCTTTGTCACCTCGATGATCTGTTCATCTGTAGCCTCCGGATTTCCCTGTCTGATATTTTCACGTACCGTTTCATTGAACAGATAATTATCCTGTGCAACATATGCAATTTTCCGATTAAAATCTGCAAGCGACATTTCTTTGACATCAACTCCACCGATTTTAATACTTCCGGAATCCACATCCCACAAGGACGCAATCAGCTTTGCGATGGTTGACTTTCCGCTTCCGGAAGGTCCTACGATTGCATTTACCGTTCCTGCTTTTAGCTCCATAGTTACTCCATGCAGAATCTCTTTGTCGTGATAACCAAATCTGACTTTTTCAAGCGTAACGGAATTATCTTTGGGAGCTCTTTCACTTTTCTCCGGACGTTCAAGCTCCGGCTGTTCCAGAATTCCCGCCACTTCACCGACGATTACTCCAATTTTTCCAAGATCATCTGTGTAAGATCCCACTGTAATCAACGGTCCAACGATTCCAAGTGATAAAATAATGCAGATGACAAAATCTGAAATCGCAAGTGTTCCATTGGCTACATAATGTGCCCCAAACGGCAATACCGTAAGAAGCGTATAAGGTGTGACCACCATCATCAGTCCATGAAAGATCGAGCACCGTTTCATCCAGGAAATAAAGGAATCTGCATATTCAAAAGCCGCCTTTGTAAATTTGGCATAAGAACTTTCTGTCTTTCCAAATGCCTTGATCACTTCGATTCCGTCAATATATTCCACTGCCGCATCATTCAGATCTTTTGTTGTCTGAACCGTTCTCTCGAAGCTTGGTTTATAATCCAGCATCATTCCAAAATAGGAAAGAAATCCCACTATAACCGGCACCAATGACCAGAGTGCCAGTCTCCAGTCTGTCAGGAAGAAATAAATCAAAATCACAATCGGTGCCAGCAGATTGGACGTGAATTCCGGGACAATATGCGCCAGTGTTGTCTCGATACTGTCGATTCTTTCCACCATAATATTTTTAAATGTACCGGAAGGTGTGTCTTTCACATAGCCAAGAGGTACCCGCGCCAGCTTGTCACAGCAGGATTTTCTTATATTTGCAAGTACTGCAAACGTTGCTTTATGTGACAATGCTGTCGAAAGTGAATGAAGCAGTTCTGCAATGATAAACGATAATGCAATCAGAACCGCTTTTGCAAGATATGTTTTAAACTCCTTTTCACCATTTAAAAACAGCTTTACTACATCTGCAATAATAAAATACGGCAAAATCTTAAAAATCACATTTCCTATTGCAAGTAACACACTCCATACATAGGCAATTCTTTTTTGTCCGGCCCATGTCAGGATCCAGCTGACTGCCGACTTCTTTTTTTCTTTCATATCCATTCACTCCTTACTTTCGTTTTATTGTTATTTTTGTTAGTTCTGTCTAACTTATATATAATAAAACAGGCGGCCTATTGGCACCAGCCACCTGATATTATTATCCTGTCGGATTCTCGTTCAGAAATCCAGAACATGCAACACATACATTCTATTCCGGATTCTTACATCAGTTATACCGGAAACTCAATATTCCACAATCGTTCCCAGCCACCTGTATTGAATTCTTTCAGCTGATGCACATTTTTCTTTGCAGTCTCCCTGTCTATATCATGCTCAATGATCTGAAATACTGATGAAAAAAATCCCGTATAGATCATATGCATAAGGCTTTCCTCTACAATCGGTATTTTCACACCGTTCTCTTTCATCTTTTCCATATATTTCAGGCTGGACTTCATTTCCCGCTCTACCATATTGTGTATGAATAGTTCAAATTTTCCACTGTCTCCACATTTCAACAATAATCTGAAATTATCATAATGATCATAAATATAATCAACCATCTGCTCCATTCCATCACTGGATGTATACGACATATTCCTTGTCTGATCACTGGCAGAAAGCTTTTCAAATTCCTCAACGATCTGATCATATATCTGATAAATGTGTTCCATATAGGGATCCGTCAGCGCATCAAAAAGTGCCTCTTTCGTCGGATAATATTTGTAAAATGCACCAGTAGTAAGTCCGGCATCTTTTACAATGTTTCTTAAAGATGCTCCGGTCAGACCATCTTTCAGGAAATGTTTTCTGGCTGTATTTAATATATTTTTTTGTGTATCTTCTGCTTTTGTCGACATTCTTTTCGTATCCTCTAAAGTTCTTTCCAAAAATATAACAGTGCTATATAGCACTGTTATATTTTAACTCATTACAGGAATTTGTCAAGTCTGCTGTTTAGATTTTTTATTTTCCCTTGTATTCAGTTTCCACTTAGCAGATACATTCTCATTTTATAAGTCTTTCACAAAGACCTTCTTTCAAAATACAACTTCCGATAATCTATCTGTCTCAATAATTGTTTCGAGCATACTCTCCGGAAAAACGA
>OLXP01000945.1_pt1 | contig 10155 bp, 7 predicted proteins | sample 1644201 | NCBI WGS metagenome assembly OLXP01 (sample SAMEA103958163, study PRJEB25191) | human gut metagenome
CCAGCATTTTGTCTACGATGTCCACCGCAGCATACCGGTTGCGGATCCCGAAGTTACCTGCCTTCGTCTCATTAACACTTTCGACAATGTTCTTTGCGCAGGCAAGCAGCAGCGCGACCGTATGCTCAGCCACCGCTCTGGCATTTGCGGCGGGACACAGCACAACAGGGATCCCCCGCTCTGTAGCTGCCTGAACATCCACGCTGTCATACCCCACACCGGGGCGGGTGATCACCTTCAGCTTCTCGCAGCGCTCGATCGCTTTTCTGTCGATCTTCCCGATCCGCAGGATGTAGGCGTCCGCATCAATCAGACTGTCAAGAATTCTGTCGCTATCCCCATCATTGGTGATAACGATCTCAGCTTTCCCTTCCAGCAGAGCCATACCATCCCGATACAGCGGATGCGAGATCACTATCTTGTTCATTTTGATACGCACCTCTCAGAAAATGTTCAAATTAAGACCACTTCGCTTGGTAGAAGTCAGTTCTTATGTATTAATACTACACAATTAGCGAAATTTGTCAATAAATTTTATGCAAAAAAGCAGGGATTCCTGTCGAACGTTTCAAAATAATCCATTCGATAGGAATCTCTATTATTTATTGCCAAAATGCGCTTTGTTCTTTTGTGTAATTAGACCTGTATTTTTCCAGGCTCATTCCTGCTGCTTATCCGCATCACGGAGCTTCCTCCACAAGGTGCTTCTGCCGACATTCAGCCTTTCTGCCGCCCGGGAAATGACGCCGTTTTCTTCTTCCAGAACCTGGCGAATGATCCGAAGCTCGATTTCCTCCAAAGATCCCTGGAGGGATATGCCGGAGGGTTTGCTGACCTCGCGGCTTGCCAGCGTCTCCCGAACCGTCTCTTCCGTGATATACGTGCCGTTCGTAAGCAGCACCATCTGATAAAGCGCCTGCCGCAGTTCCGCGAAATTCTGCTGCCAGGTATGGTTCTTTATCATCTCCATTCCTTCCGGCTCGACACCCGCGATCTGCTTGCCAAGGCGGGCATTGGCATCAATGATGTCCAGTCCCACAATGCGCTCCAGATCCTTGTGACTTTCCTTCAGGTTCGGGATATGCAGGCTCAATTCGCCAAGGATCTGCAGCAGTCTCCTGTCAAAGCTGCCTTCCCGGGCCATCACGCGGATCTCTGATGAAGCAGTCGCCATAAAGCGGCACTTCTTCCCGGACAGATTCTGCACCGTCTCAAGAATCTGCATCTGTCCCTTTTTTTCAAGGCTGTCTACATTTTCGAAGCAGACACAGGCGCCCTTTTCCAGTTTCTCAGAAACAGCCTTCAGCCATTCCGTGCTGTTCTGCGCTTTTGCTATGGCGCAGTCGATCTGAATGAAGGGCACCATCCAGCGGGATGAGTTTCTGTGGATCGCCAGCGCCATGTCCGACTTGCCCACTCCGAAATCGCCCGTGATGAGCACAGAGTCCTGGCAGGCGCAGAAGGACCGCGCAATGCGGCTTGTTTTCTCATCATAGATGCTGCTTTTCTTGGAAAACTCGTTCACGACCGGTCTTACCTTGAAATTCGTGACATATATTCCATTATTCTGCTGACGGCGTTCCGACTGGATCCAGTGCAGATAATAGGCTTTGCGCCCCTGAGACAGGCCTTGCCAGGAGATACGCAACGTCCCCCCCTCCCGAAGCAGGACGATCTCCCGGTCCAAACTGTCCTCTGTGTCCTCAAACAGGCGCTCCAGATCTCCGGCCGAAAGAGAAAATCGCACAAGATCAGCGGAATGAAACAGGATGTTTCCGACCGAATCCATCACGATTATATGTTCATTTCCTTGCGAAAGCGCCTGCTTCAGCAAATCCAGCTGTTCCAGTTTACCGCTGTACGCCCTGACCAGCTTGATGGCATTTTCCAGAGCGCTTCTGACGCTTTCCTCGCCGGACTGCAGCAGCAGGCTCGGAATTCCCAATTCCTCCGCGGTTCGGCAAGTAGACACATCGCCGATGATCAGTTCGCACCCCTGTGCAGTCAGCCGTGTCAGCGTGGGGCTGATTTCTTCCAGACTGCGAACCGTGTTGATCTCCACATCCGTTTGCAGGAGCGTATTGACGCTGCTGGCGTCTTCCGTAATATAAGAGAATCCGACCAGCGCCTTCGGCCCGGAGATATTGCCGGCCAACCGAATGGAGCGCATATAGTCGTAGCCGGAGATCTCAATATTAACTACAGGGAGAGAGACATTCTGACTGATCAATTCCGCAGTTCCTCCTCTGGAAATGATGACGTCAAATCCCTCTTCCTCAGCCTTCCGCGCCTGCATAACACCGCTTCCCAGATCACCCAATACCACGGAGACATCCAACTGGCTCCGGTAGAAACCGGAAATCGCGTTGACTGTTTCGCGAAGGCCCGCATAAGGCGCAATTACCAATGCCCGTACTTTTTCCACAGCTTCTCTCCCCCGTCTTTTTTCTGGACTGTTCCATTATAATACACTCATTTGGAATTATTTTCAAGTACCTGCTTATTTTTTTGTTGCAGCCTACAAAAAAGCAGTCATCAGCTTGACAACGGGAGCTCAGCCTTTCTATAATGAATCAGCGCCGGGATGACCCGCGTTAAAATCTGACCAAGGGAGCAAGTTAAATGGAGGCATTACTGAAAAACAAAACCGCAATTATCACAGGCGCCACCAGTGGAATTGGCCGGGAGATCGCAATTCAGTTTGCAAAGGAAGGCGCCAATGTCGTCGTTACCGGCCGACGGGAAGAGAACCTGATTTCCCTGACGGAAGAGATCCGTCCTTTTGGGGGTTGCGCCTATCTGGCCGGAAGCGGTGAAGATTCCCATTTTGCGGAGACACTTTTCCATTTTGCCCTGGACACCTTCGGCCGGGTAGATATTCTGGTGTGTAGCGCCGGCATGGCCTCCCGCGTCCCCACGCTCGACACAACCGAAGACGACTGGAACCGTGTCATGGCAGTTAATCTGACCTTTCCCACGATGCTCAGCCTTCAGTGCGTGCGTTATTTTGTTGAACACGGAGGCGGGAAGGTCGTAATGATCTCCTCTACCGCCGCAAAAAACATTAACCTGGGTGCCTCTCCCTCTTATGGTGCATCCAAAGCCGGTATGGTCTACCTCGTTCGGCATTTGGCCGCGGAATTCGGCGGGAAAGGCGTTTACGCCAACGCCGTCTGTCCCGGCCCGGTGAATACCGAGATCACACAGACCTGGACGCCGGAACACCGCGCAAAAGTTCTGTCGACGCTTCCGCTTGGCCGGATGGGCACCCCAAAGGATATTGCGGACTGCGCGCTGTTTCTCGCCTCTTCCATGAGCGACTATATCAACGGCGAGTCCATTCTGGTCAACGGCGGCAGATACATGGGGTGACATATGGGCCATTTTCTACTGTGCTTCAACGCCATTATGCCCATGCTTCTGCTGATGCTCTTTGGTCTTTTCCTGAAGCGGATCCGCTTTATCCCGGATGCCGGCTTTGCCGCAATGGACAGGCTGTGCTTTAAGATTTTCATCCCGGCTGTCCTATTCAGCAACGTATATCACGCGGATTTTTCCAAGGACTTTCAGCTGAAGGCCGTCGTCTTTATGGAGCTTGCGCTGATTTTCGTATTCCTTCTCTCCTTTTATCTCGTGCCCCGGGTGCTGAAGTGTTCCAATGAAATATCTGCGACACTCATCCACGGCCTGTCCCACGGGAATCTTGCGGTTCTGGGACTGCCGCCTGGTTCCTTGTGGGGGCGTTTCTGTCTGTGTTTTGTCCTGACTTTTCTTTCTGCCCGGATACGTTGCAATTCCTTGATCTCCCCGTGGAATCGAATATGCCCCGGCAGACCGGAAACAGTCAAGCGCTCAACAATGTGTGGACATTTACGCACATAGACACCATAGATTTCCTCAATGGGTACACGCAAACCGGGAATATGCTTAGATACCTCTAGCGCAATTCTTCTGTAATCTTCATCTATATCCGGCATTTTTCCATTCGCTTGAAAAAAACGCTGGGTTTCCAGATACATATAGTCGGAAATCTTTGCTTTTTGTTTCTGCTTCAGTCCTTTGTATGAACGGGGAGGCTTTTTAGGCTGTTCCATAGGTCAGTCATCCCACGAGTGTTTCTGCCAATAAGCATCCATGCAAAGGTCGTAACGCCTGCGTACAGATGGAATATCCGCCCCATCAATGATAGCAGAAAAAGCCTGCTGGTGAATTTCGGAGAACTCACAATCGTGGTGGAACAGATTGTTCATGACCATCAGTGTAAACGCTGCATCCGGGTACATCCCTGCTAACACATCGTAGCTGTTCCCGTTTGCTTGCATCAGTTGGGACAGCCCTGGAATTTCGAGCAGTACCGGTGCAGCTTGGTCAAGGTAATCCTGTAAAGTATGAACTGAAGCAGTAACAGCCATGGTCAATCTCCCTTTCTGCGTACACTGCTGACCATTATACCATGGCGGTGGGAGAAAACAAGGCTTGACTTTTTACTTTAAAACTGCTACATACAGTTTTAAGTACCGCTCGCCGCCATCCCATACCCCAGAATCACACCACTCCCCAGAGAATACTGCTTCTGTCTACACATATCCCTGGAATTTCCCTCTACGGTATAAACCATTCCATTCTCCACCTTCTCCACGATCCCAACATGGTCCGGCACGCCGTCCTGGGTGGCCCAGTCGAAGAAAATAAGCATTCCCGGCGTGGGTTCTGCAGAGCCGTCCAGCCAGAGGCCGCGCTGCTGGAACCATTGCATTCCGAAGACGCAGCCGGAGAATTTGGGGTAGGTGCCGCTGTCCAGGTAGCCGCATTGGTCGGCGCACCAGCTGACAAAGCAGGCGCACCACTCCACATGATTGGTGAAGCCGTACCAGCTCCAATAGGGTTCGCCGCCCACGTTGCCCAACTGACTCAGTGCCACATCCACAATGGCATCCCCGCCTTCCGGGGTGTAGAACACCTTGCCGATTGGGTAGTACCGCAGCACATGGGGGACATACTGCTTGTCCCCGTAGCTGTTCCAGCCCATCTGCTCCGCCATCTTCATGGAGAATTCTATGGCATTGGCACGAGAATACTCGCCGTATTTTTGCAAGGCCCAGGTAATGTAGCCGCTGCCAAAGTTATAGCCTTGGAGTGCCAGCTGAATATGGTCCAGGTCAATGGGGCTTTCGGCTCCGGCTGTCTGCAAACAGTCTGCAAGATTCTGGATACCTACTGAAATAGAGTACTCCGGGTCCGTAATGCCTCCGGGGGTTCTGGGATACTGGGTGTTATACCCACATTCGGAAGCCTGCATGGGGTCATTCCCTCTGCCACCGGATTCCTGCATCATAACGGCTTGAATCAGCAGAACATAATCCGGGATGCCATACTGCTTGGCATATTTGCGGATGACCGGCTCATAGGATTCCACCTCCGCACTGAGGGGCAGGGTTTCGGTGGATTCGTCCTGGCTTCCGAAGATGGCGGCCCCGCAGCCGATGAGGACAACAATGACGATCACCAATATGGAGGCAGCACCACCGGCAATAATTGCCGCATACAGGGCCTTTGCCGCTTCCGCTGCGGATTTCGCCAGCTTTGCGGCGATTTCTGCGGCTTTCTTTGCTGCAATTGCGGCCCTGCGGCCTGCGGTAGCAGCGGCGTGGGCATTTTTCTGGGCGGCGGCCACGGTGGCCTTTTTCGCTTCCCGGAATGCCTGCGCTGTTGTGGGATCAGTAGCTTTGGTGGCGGCACCTCCGGGCGTTTTGATGGGTACGGCCCCCTGCCTTGTGCGGATGGGAACGCTGGCTTTCTTCTTAATGGGAACCTCAACGGATGATGTGGGAACTTCCGGTGCGGAGCCGCCATTGCGCAGGTTTTGTGCCGGAGGTGACTTCACCACTTTTATATCAGAGGAAGATGCCGGAGTGGTTTCCTGAGGAATGCTTTCCAGGATGCCGGTATTCTGCGCCAGTTCGGAACGGAGCGCATTCTTCTGTTCCTGCTTCTGTTTTACGATATTTTCAGCGGTGGCCTTGCGGGCGGCCTGCTGCTGCGTGGGAGACAATGAGGCTTCCACCGCAGAGGATACTGCCGCTTGCTGCTCCCTCGTCCGAATGGGACGAGGGGCCTGTACTACTCTGCTTTGAGGCTCCGGTGACTCTGTGGCGGTTTGCCGAACTGGACCATGCCGATGAGAAGCCTCTGCAATCTGCCGGCGAACCGCAGGATTCCCGGAATATTCCATAGCAGCAGAGCCAGCCGGAGAAGAATCGTAGGTTGGTCCACTGTCGCCACTTGCAGACATATCACTCCGCTGACGAATTGTCCGAACACTTTCTCTTGCGAGTGTCCTCACATCCCGAACGGCATCCTCTGCCGTTCGGGATATTTTTTCCTCCGCATAGCTGTTCGGGGACTCTGACTGCTCATTTTGCTTTTGTGCTGCCTGCTCCTGCCTTGCTTTTACGAAGCTGCGCTGCATCTGCTGCTGGGCGGTGCTGAGAACGGGCTTTCCCTGATTTTGCCTTGTCTTGATTTCCGGCAATGGTGCGGCCTCCTATCAAGACTGACCGGCGAACCGCCCTTCACCGGGGCGGGTAGTCATAAGCTGGTAGAGCTTTGTATTTTTCGGAAAACGGTTGATGAAAGGAACGAGGGCACTGCCATACTTAATAAGGCCTGAACCGGCTTCCACATTGGTGATGTAGTTCATCTGTTCGTTTGAAATGTTCAGGAGCCTGCCCAGCTTTTCCCGGTCAGATGCCGCCTGATTCAGCATGACAATAAACTCGGAGTTGGAAAGCATGGTGCTGGCCTGCACAGAATCCAGCAGATAGTAGGGTAGGGTAAAGGCGCCTTGCCGCCGTTGGCGGTAGGTTTCCTACACCCTCCCTCGGAACCGGACTTACTCCTCTCGAAGTATCCGGCTCCCCATTAGTAATTAACGTATTGATTAGTGTCTGTGTATTCTTTCATGGCACTTGCTACAAACAACAAGCGTTTTCCGCCGCTTCTTTTTCATCACGGTTTCCCAATCAGAATTACCCAATTCGTTTAAGTTCCGTATAACGTGAACCTCATACAAATCGGCTTCTTTACACCCACATAGTTCACAAACTCTGGCATTGAGCCGTTGTCTAATAGTGGTTTTCCAGCTGAATTTCTTTCTCTGATAAATGATGTCACTCGCTTCGCCACGCTTACAATCTGCGATTTTAACAGGGCGAACACGTTTTGTTCCTGCTTTAGTTTCATAAGGGACAGACCATGTTTTCCCGTCTTTATACTGGCGAATGATTTTGCGGATACTGGTTTTGTGCTTATTAGCAATCGTCTTTAAGCAACTGTACTCCATAAGATAGCAGAAGTAGTCCAGCGTGTGATAATCACAAGCCAGATTGTAATAGTTGCATAATCCTCTTGCTTCGGCATTGTACTGTTCCACAATCTCATAATCCGCAAGGTTGAGAAGTCCGGCCCGGTGTATCGGCTGAAACTCCCCGTTTTCCTTTTGGCGAATGACTTTCTTTGCAAACATGAATTTCTCAATCTTTTCCGTATGGGGAACAGACAGGGCAACTTTCATGTGCAGGGTACGGGATTTTCTCCACGTTCCGTTTTTCATTCTGTGACCTTTGACTTCCTGATTTCTGCGGACGCAAATATCATATCCAATGAAACGGACTTTTTCGGAGCTGTGCGTTATCAGCGTCTTTTCCTCGCTTAGAGTTAATTTCAGCTCTGTGCTTAGAAATTCAGCGATTTCGGCTTTCAAGTCCTCACATTCCGCTTTTGTGCCGCACACACCTGCCAGCCAATCGTCCGCATAACGGACAAAAGTGAACTTCTTGTTGTCGGCAGGTTTGCAGGGCAGATTTCTCATAGCTTTCTTCTGTGCCCTATGCTGGTCAATCAGTTCTTGTCTTGCCGCTTCATCAGCGGTATGGTCAATCCAATAAGACAGTCTTTTTAATTCTTTGCTTGCCGCATGATATTCCGGTGTCTGATATGCAGACCTCGGCTTATCAAAGCGTTCTGCGATTTCCCGAAACTTCTTGTCCAGCTCATTCAGATAGATATTTGCAAGTATTGGAGAACAGATACCACCCTGCGGGGAACCGCTGTAAGTGGCATTGTATTTCCAATTCTCGATATACCCAGCTTTCAAAAACTGGCGAATGATGTTCAGAAAACGACTGTCCTTGATTTTCCTGCTCAAAATCTCAATCAATTTTTCGTGATTGATGTTATCAAAACAACCTTGTATATCGCCCTCGATAAACCAGACCACGCCTGTGAAGTCAGAAGAAATCTGACGGAGTGCGGTATGACAGCTTTTACCCGGTCTGAAACCGTGGGAGTGGCTGTCAAAGACAGGTTCATAGATAGCTTCTAAAATCATTCTGACAACTTCTTGCAGGAGCTTGTCACGGAAAGACGGGATACCCAGCGGACGGAGCTTTCCGTTTTTCTTTGGAATATACTCACGCCTTACAGGATTGGCTTTGTAGGTTCCGTCCTTTAGTGACTGGATTAACTCTTTTACATAGAAGTCACTGAAACCGTCTGCGGTATCGTTGTCGATACCCTGTGTTGTTGCACCTTTGTTTGCATAAAGTTTCTGATAGGCGGCGTAGTAAATATCTTCACGAAGTAAGTATCTGTAAAGTCTTGTGAATACGCCGTCTTTGTGTTCGCTGGAACACTTTTCAATACGCTCTAAAATTTCAGATGTTGGTTTCATTGAGGTTTCTCCTCCCTTTCATTCTTACATTTTAGATGTTACTAACTGGCTCCCTTCGCCATGTAAGGGTCATTATCCCTCTCGGACTACTATGGAGCCTCCGTTACCATATCCGGCAAATGAGCCAGACTTAGGAAATCCCCAGTTAGCACTGTGCATAGGTTAGTGAAGATTGTCGGATATGCTTTCGGTTCGTTGTGACGTGTTCTCACGCCTGTTTCATAACGTGTTGGCAGTTGTCCCGCCGTGAAAGATGACGTGACAGCGTTATGACATGGGTTTCAGGACTTTTCCCACACCTGCAAAAAACAGGAACTGGAACCTTACATTCGATAAACCCAATCTTATCCTCATATCTTCTTAACATTAGGAAACAGTCGCACCTAAGTCCTTTGGTGACTATTCCTTTTTCTGCCATGCGCTGTTCCCGTAAAGGATTTCTCCTTAGTCGGTAAGGCAGATTGTTTCGCACACTGCCGTGTGCGGCAGTACCTTAGACTGCTTTGCACAGCGCCCTATCTGGGCGCACTTCCACGTTCTGGGTAATGGCAGTGGGGAAGGCGTTGCGCTTTCGGAACTGCCGCCATGCGGAGTTGAAAAAGGCAGCGGAGAACTCGTTTTCAAAAACAACGTGGAACTCATCGATGAATACATGGGTTCGCTTGCCCTTCTTCCAGTTCTGGGTCACACGGTTCAGCATGGTATCCGTGATGACCAGCAGGCCGGTGGGCTTCAGCTGCGCGCCCAGACCGTGAATGTCGAATACCACCACCCGCTTGTCCAGATCCACATTGCTCTGCTTGCCGAAGATGTCCAGAGAGCCGGTGGTGTACAGTTCCAGAGAAAGGGCAATCTGTTTGGCCTCCGGCTCCGGCTGCTCCAGCAGGGTGTCCCGTAAGGTGCAGAGGGTGGGGATGGTGCCGGAGAAAGCGGCATTGCGGTAGACCATGGTGATGCACCGGTCAATGATGGACTTGTGCTGGGGGCCGACGCCTTTCTTGTCGATCTGCTCGATCAGGGACATGATGAACTCGGACTTGACCACGATGGGGTTGTTCTCCCCATAGCCGTCCACCATGTACATAGCGTTGAGCCTGTCGCGCCCACCAGCGGAAATGTGGATCACGGAACCCATATCGCCCATGGCTTCTACCAGAGGGGCGTACTCGCCTTCGGGATCGCATACCAGAATGTCGTCTTCGGTGTTCAGCATCAGGAAGGTCATAAGCTCCTTGGCGGAGAAGGATTTGCCGGAGCCGGGGACACCCAGCAGAAACGCGGACTGGTTCAGCAGGTTCTCCTTGTTGCACATAATCAAGTTGTGGGAAATGGCGTTTTCCCCAAAGTAGATGCCGCCCTTGTCCATGATCTCCTGCACCTTAAAGGGCATGAACACCGCAAGGCTTTCCGTGGTCAGAGTACGG
>OLXP01000951.1_pt1 | contig 10140 bp, 8 predicted proteins | sample 1644201 | NCBI WGS metagenome assembly OLXP01 (sample SAMEA103958163, study PRJEB25191) | human gut metagenome
CCCAGCCGGAAACCGCCGTCCCTGACCAGACGGCGGATTCCCCCGAACGGGCGGCATATGCGGCATATTATGCCAGCTGGCTTCCCGGCTCCCCCGGCTCGGAGGGCAGCATCGGGGATTTCAGCCCCAAATATGTGGACTTAGACGGCGACGGCGGGGAGGAAATGCTCATCTGGAGCACGCGCTACGGCTTCCTTTACGAGGTCGTGGTGCAGGCCGACGGGCAGACGCAGTGCATATACGGCGGCGGCAGCTATCCGGAGGACGACCCCACCGTGGGACTTTACCTGTGCGAGGGGAACCTTCTGGAAAAGGACTGCGGCGATTTGCAGGGCGTCCAGCTGAACGAATATTACCGGGTGCAGGACAAGCAGCTTACGATGGCGGAGACCGTCATGGAGAGCGCCGACGGGAAATTCTATTGGAGCGAATCCGGCGGCGCGTCCGGCCTGATGTGGACGGAGATCACCGAGGCGGAATACAATCGGATTCGGGAATCCTACGTCCGGGTGGGCGTGCCCCAGAATCCCCTCCCGGAGAACGTCCAGGGCGTCCAGGAGGAGGAAGAAGGCATCCTTCTGGAAGTGATTCAGAATCAGAGAACGTTCTTCTCCGAGGAATACCTCGACTGTACATTGGAGGAATATTGCCAGAAGGCCGGTGAGGAGCTGGGCTTCGACGTCTCTGTCACCCGGTACGCCTTTGTCGATATGGACGGAGACGGCGTCCGGGAGGCGGTCGTTGACTTCCAATACGGGGAAAACAGTCAGGTCATGTGTATTGTTATGAAGTATGTCAGCAAATTCTCCATGGTAGACGGCACGGGATTCTATCACCGGCAGCTGTCGAATATCAAGGAAGATGGAAGCTTTTCCTATTCCGGCGGCGGAGACAATGACGGCTGGGCAAAGCTGCACTGGAACTGGCTTACCTATCAGTGGGAGACAAGACAGGCAGGAGACGGCGAAGGCAAAACCGATATTCAGTGGCAAACCTATCCGGCAGCTCAGTAAGAGCGGAAAGGGAACACAATGAAAAAGAAAATTTGTCTTATGCTGGCGGTGATGCTGCTGCTTCTTTCCGCCTGCGGCGGGCAAAAAACGCCGGAGACCACGGCACCGGAAGAAACGGTTTTGCAGACGGAGGACAGCGTATCCGTTGAAGCGCTGGCGGCGCCGGAAGACCCGGTGCCGGTTAACGCGCCGGAGACCGAGGGCGTTCCCATTGATTTCCGGATGATTTACCGCGGCTTCATGGCAGTATCTCTGGACGACACGGAAAACTATGAGCGCTTCTGCGGCTACGGAACGAAAATGATCGCGTCCGAGGAAGAATGGAGTTCCTTTATGGCGGCGTACTGCCCGGGGATCCCCTATTATGAGACGTGGGACTTTTCTCAGGATGTTCTGGTGACGTCGGTCAGCCACGGGGCAAAACCCGGCTACAATCAGGCGGATGTCATCACTTCAGTGAAATGGAACGGAAGCTATGTCGTCACGAAATACTCCAACGACCCCGCGAATTTCGTCTACGCGCTGAATCCCATGTCGGATGAAGTGATGATGAATTTCTACATAGAAGTGATCGCCGTAAGCCGGAAGGACGTCGGCATGTAATCAGGCAAACAAGCCCGGAATGTTGTATTTTTACATTCCGGGCTTGTGTTTTTTTCGGAAATCTTTTATAATCAAATCAGCAAAAAGAATGGAGGGCTGAGCATGGAAAAGCATCAGGTGTTGACCGTTCTGGTGGCGGACGATGAGCCGGAGCTGCTGGGCGCCGTCTGCCAGCTGATCGACTGGGAATCTCTGGGCTTCCGCCTTGTGGGACGCGCCGGGAACGGGCTGGACGCGTTGCAGATGGTGGAAGCGCTTCAGCCGGATTTCCTGCTGACGGATATCCGGATGCCGTTTATTTCCGGGACGGCTCTCACCAGACAGGCGAAGGCCGTCCAGCCGCTGCTGCAAGTGGCTTTCCTAAGCGGCTACGACGATTTTGAGTACGCCAAGGCCGGCATCGAGGACGAGATCGTGGCGTACCTTCTCAAGCCCATCAGCATGGCGGAGCTGACGGAAGAACTGCGGAAGATTCACGACAAGATCGAAAAACGCCTTGCCAGCCTGACCCGGCCTCAGGGCGGCGCGGAAGCGCTGCGGATGGTCACGGCCACGATGCTTTTGGACGAGTACGCCCGTCCGGAGCCGTCCGCCGCGGCGGAATCCCTGCAAAGCGCCGGAATGGAAATCCGGGGGGACGAGCATATCGTGGTGGCGGCGTTCAGCCTGCCCGACGGGGCGCACCCGGAGCTGCTTCCCATGGCGGAGCGGATTTTCTCCCGGGCGTTTTCCTGCTGCGGATTTTCCAGCGGCGACCGGACGGTGCTTCTGCTGGCCTCCGGCAACGGGTTCGGGCGCCTGGACGAGCTGCGGCAGGCCACCCGCCGCGCTTTGGGCGCCGAGGCGCTGGCGGGCTTAAGCAAGGAGTACGCCTCTCTCGGCGACGGACACACCGCCTATTTGGAAGCTATGGAAGCCCTGAAGATCGCCCGCAGAGGCGGCGGACTGTACGCCGCCGGGGGCTGGGACGACATGGCCATGCTCTGCGCCCGGGCGCTGAAGATTATCGAGAAGGAATACATGGACGAGGAGCTGTCGCTGCAATCCGTCAGCGAGCGGCTGCACATCAGCGCCAATTATCTGGGCGCGAATATCAAAAAATTCTACGGCGACACCTTCATGAACCTGCTGATTCAGAAGCGGATGGATGTGGCGCTGAAGCTGCTGTGGGGCGGCAGCAGCCGCATTGCCGAGGTGTCCCGCCGCTGCGGCTACGCCGACCAGAGCTATTTCGGCTACTGCTTCAAAAAATACTACGGCAAATCCCCGGCGCGGATGCGTCAGGAGCAGAAAGAGGCCAACGCATGAAGAAAAAGGGTCTCAGCATGAATCTTATCATGGCGCTCACGCTCACGGCGGTTGCGGTGAGCGTGCTGCTGTGCGCCAATCTGGTCTTTATGCAGACCTACCGTCAGACGCTGCTGCGCAACGCCGAGACCACCAGCCGTCAGGCCATCGCCCAGGCCAGCAGCACCATGAACGAATACCTGGAGGACATGAACGACGCGGTGACGCTGCTGACCGGCTACTTGGAGCTGCCCGCGGAGGAACGGGAGGCGCGGTTCGAGGTGTTTCTGGAAATCCGCGCCGATGTGGTGGCCGTCACCACCTACGACGCGGAGGGGGAAATGCGCAACTGCTACAGCCTTGGCCGCCGTCTGCGGGAAGATATCCTGCAAAACCTTTCCTTTGACCCGGACAAGCGGGAACTTTATGAGGGCGGCTATATATCCGCGCCCCACGTGATGTCGATTTTTGTGGAGGACTACCCATGGGTCGTGACCATCATCCGCCCTGCCACCACCGGGGAGGGGGAGCGGTACATCGCCGTGGACGTGAGCTGCTCCAATATTTCCACCTATATCAGCGGCGTGGGCATTGGCCAGCGGGGCTACTGCTTCCTGGAAGACACGGAGGGGAATCTGGTTTACCATCCCCAGCAGCAGCTCATCTATTCCGATCTGAAAAGCGAGAATACCGCGCTGACCGCCTCCCTCCCCGACGGGACGCATGTGGAGGGAAGCACCATTTACACCGTCCAGACCCTGGAAAACGGCATCTGGCGGGTCGTAGGCGTCAGCTCGTTTCAGGAGCTGATTACCGACGCCCTGCGGGAGATCATGCGCATTACCTTCATCGGCGCACTGTTTATTCTGGCTGCGGCGGTGCTGCTGAGCCTGATGCTTTCCCGGGTGCTGTCCAGTCCCATTCACGATCTGATCGTCGCCATGCAGAGCTTTGAGAAAACCGGCGAGGGCTTTTCCTATGAACCCGTCACCGGCGTCCGGGAGGTGGAGAACCTGTCGGCGTCCTTTGACCACATGGTCAAAAAGATTCAGAAGCTCATGGCCACGGTGCGCAGTGAGGAAGTCAACCTGCGCAAGACGGAGCTGAAAGCCTTACAGGCGCAGATCAACCCCCACTTCCTGTATAATACCCTGGATTCCATTTCGTGGATGTGCGAGCAGGGGAAGAACGCGGAAGCCGTGGTGATGGTCAACGCGCTGGCGCGGCTGTTCCGCATCAGCATCAGCAAGGGCCACGAGCTGATCCCCATTCGCAGCGAGGTGCAGCACGCCCAGAGCTATCTGCAAATCCAGAGCGTGCGCTACAAGGAGCAGTTTTCCTACCACTTCGACGTGGAGGAAGACTGCACGGAGTATCTCTGCAACAAGATCACCCTCCAGCCCATCATCGAAAACGCCATCTACCACGGCGTCAACGGTCTGGTGGACGAGGGACATATTGAGATCCGTGTCCGCGCCGAGGGGGAGGATGTTCTCTTCACGGTGGAGGACAACGGCGTGGGCATGGAGCCGGAGCAGATCGAGGAAATTTTCCGCCGGAAGCCAGACGGAAAGTCCGGCATCGGCATCAAGAATGTCAACGACCGTCTGAAGATCTGGTTCGGCGACGCCTACGGCATCACCATCGAAAGCGTCCCGGACGAGGGGACGAAGGTAACGGTGCGGATGCCGAAGGTACGGGAGGAGGTGGAGCATGAAAAGCATTAAGTGGATCGCCGTTTTTCTGGCGCTGCTGGTGTGCCTTTCCGGCTGCGCCGGTACGCATCAGAGCGGCGGGTCGTACAATATCTATCTGATCGCCAAATCCTCCACCACGGAGTTCTGGAAAGCGGTTTTTTCCGGGGCAAACGCCGCGAAATCCGAATATAACGTGCAGTTGACCATCCTTGCCCCGGACACGGAGGAGGACTTTGAGACCCAGAACGACTACATCCGGCAGGCCGTGGCCGACGGGGCGGACGCCATCGTCTTCTCCGCCATCAGCTACACGGAAAACGCCGCCGCCATCGACGAAGCCGTGGCCGCGGGCGTCCGGGTGGTGGTCATTGACAGCGATGTGGATTCCAAAGGCGTTTCCGTGCGCATCGGGACGGACAATGTGGCGGCCGGGCGCATGAGCGGGGAGGCCGCGCTGAAAACGGCGCAGGAAAAAATCGTTGTGGGCATTGTCAACGCCTACGCCGAGACCCAGAACTGCCGGGAGCGGGAGCAGGGCTTCCGGGAGGTGCTGCTTGGGGACAGCCGGGTCAAGGGCATTTACGCCGTCAATGTTTCCACCGATGCCCTGGAAGCCCGTCTGGCGGCGGAGAAGCTGCTGCGGGAGCATCCGGAGATCAACGTGCTGATCGGCTTTAACGAGCCGCTGGCCGTGGGCGTGGCTCAGGCGGTGGACTCCCTGGGGCTGACGGGGCAGGTACACGCCGTGTCCTTCGACAGCAACGTCAACTGCATCGAGCTGCTGCAGACCGGGGCGGTGGCCGCCCTGGTGGTGCAGAATTCCTACGCCATGGGGTATCTGGGCGTAGAAAAGGCGTGGCAGGTTTTGCAGGGGGAAAAATTCGATTCCACGGCGCTCATCGACACCGCGACCACCATCGTCACCAAAGAAAATATGTTTACCATGGAGAGCCAGAAGGCCATGTTTTCTTTCGGTTGATCGGCGTACTTGCAATTTTTACCGTTTCTTAGGGCTTTTTGCACAAAAACACGGCGCGTTTTTTGGAGGCGGCAAAATTTTTTGAGAAAATCCGCGAGGAAAAATGACTGTGAAAAAAATCCGTATCTGATACAATATAGTCACGGTGAAGCCAACCCGGCGAAACCAAAAAATGAATTTTATGGAGGAAAAAAGCAATGAAAAAGGCACTTGCATTGCTGCTCGCGCTTGTCATGGTAGTCGCCATGGCCGCCTGCGGCTCCAAGACCACCCCCAGCACTAACGCCGCTACCACCCCCGCTCCCGCAGGGAACGAGACCGAGGCTCAGGTCGAAGCTTCCGAGCTGAAGGTCGGCGTGTTCTACTACACCTTCGCCGATACCTACATTTCCAGCGTCCGCACCGCTCTGGACGCACAGCTGGACAGCCTGGGCGTTACCTACAACAACTTCGACGGCAACAACAACCAGACCACCCAGAACGAGCAGATCCAGACCGCTGTCACCGACGGCTACAACCTGCTGGTCGTCAACATGGTCACTTCCGGCTCCCCCGACGTTGCCAACGAGATCATCTCTCTGGCGAACGGCACCCCCGTTATCTTCTTCAACCGCGCCATCGAGGCTGACGGCGAGGAAGGCACCGTCCTGAACGCCAACGCCAACATCTGCTTCATCGGCACCGACGCTCCCGAAGCCGGTCACCTGCAGGGCAAGATGGTCGGCGAGTACCTGCTGGCCAACTGGGATGCTGTTGACCTGAACGGCGACGGCAAGATCTCCTATGCCATGTTCAAGGGCGACGAGGCCAACGTTGAGGCCATCTACCGCACCCAGTTCGGTGTTGAGGACGCCGACGCTGTCCTGACCGCTGCCGGCAAGCCCGCTCTGGAGTACTTCGACGCTTCCAACGCCTCCAAGTATCAGGTGGATCTGGGCGGCGCATGGAGCGCACAGGCTGCTCTGGATTACATGAACACCAACCTGTCCCAGTACAACGAGGCCAACGGCAACATGATCGAGCTGATCATCTGCAACAACGACAACATGGCTGAAGGCGCTATCTCCGCTCTGGAGGCTGCCGGCTACAACACCGGCGCCGAGGGTGCGACCACCATCCCCGTGTTCGGTGTTGACGCTACCGACGCTGCCAAGGAACTGATCGCTGCCGGCAAGATGACCGGTACCGTCAAGCAGGACGCCGAGGGCATGGCCGTCGCCATCGCCTCCGTCGTCAAGGCCGCCGGTGAAGGCACCGCCATGGCTGACGCCGTCGCCGCCACCGCCGGCACCAACGCCGAGATGTACTCCATCGCCGACGGCATTGCCAACAAGCTGTTCGTCGCCTACGCTGCCTACACCAAGTAAGTTATAAACCCAAAAAGGGCAGCCGCTGCTGTGTCGGCGGCTGCCCTTCACAGCTAAGCATGCTAGCGAAAAAGGAGGGGAATCCAGGTGGAGCAAACCGTACTGCTCCGGATGACGGATATCACAAAAACCTTTCCCGGCGTAAAAGCGCTGGATCATGTCAGCCTGGAAGTCAAGGCGGGCACCGTACACGCGCTGATGGGCGAGAACGGCGCCGGCAAATCCACGCTGATGAAATGCCTGTTCGGCATTTACAGCAAGGACAGCGGCCATATTTATCTGGAAGGCCGCGAGGTCAATTTCACCAGCTCCAAGGAGGCGCTGAACAATGGCGTCGCCATGGTTCACCAGGAGCTGAATCAGGCGCTCAAGCGGACTGTCATGGACAACCTGTGGCTCGGGCGCTATCCCAAGATCGCGGGCTTTATTGTGGACGAGCACAAGATGCTTCGCGATACCAAAGCGATTTTTGAAGAGCTCGGCATCGACGTCGACCCCCATCGGGTCATGGGTACGATGCCGGTTTCCCAGCGTCAAATGGTGGAGATCGCAAAGGCTGTCTCCTATCACTCGAAAGTCATCGTATTTGATGAACCCACGTCCTCGCTGACCGAGGAAGAGGTTGAGCATCTGTTCAGGATCATCAACATGCTCCGGGACCGCGGCATGGGCATCATCTATATTTCCCATAAAATGGCGGAGATCAAGCGTATCTCTGACGAGATTACCGTCATGCGCGACGGCCAGCTGGTAGCGACCCGTCCGGCATCCGAGCTGGAGATGAACGACATCATCCGTCTGATGGTCGGCCGTGAGCTTGGCAACCAATTCCCCCCGAAGACCAACAAGCCCGGCGAGGTCTATCTGGAGGTCGAGCACCTGACGGGATTGTACAACAATCTGCGGGACGTTTCCTTCACCGCACGGCGGGGCGAGATCGTGGGCCTCGCGGGTCTGGACGGCAGCGGCCGGACGGAGACGCTGGAAACCATGTTCGGCGTCGCCACCCGCAAGAGCGGCCGCATTCTGCTGGACGGCAAGGAGTGCAAGAATCTGAATCCCCGGCAGTCCATCAAGAACAACTTTGCCCTGCTCACCGAGGAGCGCCGGGCGACGGGCATTTTCGGAATCCTGGACATCCGGGAGAATTCCGTCATTTCCAGTCTGGACAGGCACAAGCGGGCGGGCTTCGTCCTCAGCGACAAGTCCATGAAGAAGGACACCCAGTGGTCCATCGACGCCATGCACACCAAGACGCCCTCTCAGGAGACGAAGATCCGCAGCCTGTCCGGCGGCAACCAGCAGAAGGTCATCATCGGCCGCTGGCTGCTCACCGAGCCGGACGTGCTGCTGCTTGACGAGCCGACACGCGGCATCGACGTCGGCGCGAAATACGAGATTTACCAGCTGATCCTCGATCTGGCGAACAAAGGCAAGACGGTCATCATGGTTTCGTCCGAAATGCCCGAGCTGCTGGGCGTGTGCGACCGGATTCTCGTCATGTCCGGCGGACGGCTGGCCGGTGAAGTCGATGCAAAGACAGCAACGCAGGAAGACATCATGCGTCTTGCGGCGAAGTATGTATAAGGAGGCAGCGGTATGGCAAATCCAGTCAAACAGCTTCAGAGAAAGAGTGAAGAATACCAAAGACTCGACAAGGCGGATCGCCGCCGGTTCTGGTCGGACGGCATTCTGAATAACGCGCTGTATATTCTGATGGTGATCTTCATCGTCTATACGGCAATCAAGAATAAGAATTTCCTGTCCGCGGGTTCCATCGCGAACATCGTTTCCCTGGTGGCGGCGTCATTGCCCATGGCGCTGGGCATCGCCGGCTGTATCGTCCTGACCGGTACCGACTTGTCCGGCGGACGTGTGGTCGGCCTGACCGCAGCCGTCGCGGGCGCGCTGCTGCAGGATCGCACCATCTCCCGGAAGCTTTTCTCCAACCTCCCGGCCATTACCCCGGGTTGGATTCTGCTGACGGTTCTCATTGTCGTCGCCATCGGCGCGCTGATCGGTATGGTGAACGGCTTCTTCGTAGCCAAGTTCAGCCTGCATCCCTTCATCGTGACGCTGGCCACCCAGCTCATTACTTACGGCCTGATCCTGATCTTCTTCATGCTCAACGGCAACAACGGCCAGCCCGTTTCCGGCCTGTCTCAGGAGTATAAGAGTGTGGTCTCCGCACCCATGATCCAGTTCACCACCGGCTCCGGCGCGAAAATCTCCATTCCCTGGTACGTGCTGTACGCCGTGATTTTTGTGGCGCTGATGTGGTTCATCTGGAACAAGACCGCCTTCGGCAAGAACATGTTCGCCGTCGGCTCCAACGCTGACGCTGCCAAGGTCTCCGGCGTCAACGTGTTCTGGACGACCGTAATGGTCCACACCCTCGCCGGTGCGATGTACGGCGTTACGGGCTTCATTGAGGGCGCCCGCATCAGCTCCATCACCCAGTCGGCGGGCCTTAACTACGAGTGCGACGCCATCGCGGCCTGCGTCATCGGCGGTGTTTCCTTCGTCGGCGGCACCGGCAAGATCAGCGGCATTGTGCTGGGCGTGTTCGTACTGCGTATCATCTTCGTGGCACTGTCCATGCTGGGCATCGACCCCTCCATGCAGTACATCATCAAGGGCGGCATTATTCTGGCGGCCTGCTCGCTGGATATGCGGAAATATCTTGCCAAGAAGTAAACCATGTATTACAATAGCGGCAGATGAAGGTCATCTGCCGCTATTGTGGAGAAAAGAGGCGGTATAAATGAAAACGATTCTGGTGCTTGGCGGCGCGGGCTACATTGGCAGCCACACCGTGTATGAACTCATTGACAACGGCTACGACGTGGTCGTGGCCGATAATCTGGAAACCGGTTTCCGCAAGGCGGTGCATCCGAAGGCCAGATTTTATCAGGGCGATATCCGCAGTAAGGAATTCTGCGACCATGTGTTTTCCTCCGAGAAGATCGACGCGGTCATCCACTTCGCGGCGAATTCTCAGGTGGGCGAGAGTATGGTCAATCCCCTGAAATACTACGATAACAATCTGGGCGGCACCCGGACGATGCTGCAGTCCATGATCGAGCATGGGGTAAAGTACATCGTCTTTTCCTCCACGGCGGCGACCTACGGCGAGCCGGAGCATGTGCCGATTCTGGAGACGCAGAAATGAAACGATTCTTTCTTATGTGGGG
>OLXP01000955.1_pt1 | contig 10131 bp, 8 predicted proteins | sample 1644201 | NCBI WGS metagenome assembly OLXP01 (sample SAMEA103958163, study PRJEB25191) | human gut metagenome
TCCCAGCACCCGCCAGTCCAAGATCAGATCAATATCTTCGGAAAATCGCTCAATCAAGTCGTATGCTTTGGAAAGGCTTGTACCGCCTTTGAAAGCGAGGTTCTCTTTCCATGCACATCTATGGAAGAGATAATCAAGCATATAACAGACCCAAAAATCTTTTTCGATGATTGCTTCGCTCATGCCCATCTTTGCGGCGGTATTGCGAAACAGCGCTTCGCGGTCTTTTGCCGATACTTTCGCAATCTTTCTCATCTTGATAATCCAACCTTTCTTTGCATTTGTTCCGCAAGGCACAAATGGGGGCGTGAAAACATGAACTCCATATACTAAATATCCGCACTTTCACGCCTTACCTCCGCAAATGTCTTTAATAATGTCATAAATCCACGCCGTAGCATATTTCGCTTCATTGAACATTGCCGTCCTTTCTTCTTTTGAAGTGGCGACTTTTATCTTTTTTATCATTTCGTCCGTAATTTTGTCTTTGCCGAGCGCTTTGAGCGCTTGAATAACCAAGGCGGTTTTGTAGGAAATTTTGGAGATTTCTTTGTTTGTAGTGCGTTTGAATTGTATGGTCGTGTTATTATAGGTATACTCTTTATAGGTGCCGTCGCTGACATACAGCCAAACAGCCGGAACCTGTGTGGAAAGACCGAGCATATTCAGCGCGGTATCTCCGCAGGGGACGATCGTCCAGCCGAAATTGCGGGCAAGGGCATGGGCAACCTTATCCGGCACCGGCTCCACATATTCGCCTAAGAAATTATTATATTCGGGGCGGTCATACACGCCGCGCATGATGCGCCGGATTTTCCCGTCTTCTTCCAGACGCGACAAAACCTTGCGAACAACTGTTGTATCCGCAATGTCTGAAAAATCCGATATGATAAATACTTCTCCCGCACTCAACTCTTCAATTCGTGCGAGTACCCGTTCAAAATAATTGATGCGTGCCACTTCATCACCTCGTCACAAATATTATATACTATTCGTGACGAAAAATCAATAGGTGTATTTGTAAATTTTTTCATCATTCGGGGCAACTCGACTTTACGGGAACCATGTTTTCAAATCCTCTGTCATTTCAAAATGGTAATTCACTTTCGCTTCTCAATGATATATGACTCTCGTTTTGAGATTCTTATAGATTTATTTTAGATTATTTTCAGGCAAAACTGTCGTTTTGAAATGAACTCCGCAATTTTCATTTTGAAATTCCTCATTTTGATATGACACAACGGACTGTCGCTTTGAAATGAGAAAGATGAGCCTTGTTTTGAGATGAGAGGGATTAATCACCCTCTGTTCAATATCAAAATGATAAGCATCCTTCTGTCATACTGAAGTGAAAGCATATCGTTTATTTATAAACGAGATTGCATATCAAAACGAGCGATATTTTTTGCTGAATAGATCGTCATTTCAAAACGAAAAGCATGACAAAAAACTCGCAAAACACTATTGATCTCAAAAGGAAGGTCATTTTTTAAGGTTTTTATTGATTTTGTCATTTAAAACGGTTTAGCGCCGTTCAGAACGATTTACAGGGATTTACGACTGTTTTCGACACAGTTTTTGCGCTTATGGGTACAAAATTGCTTCAAAAATTTATGGTTTACAATAATTAATCTTAAAGGGGGCGGGGGTGATTCAAAATCGTTTTCTGCGCCCATAAAGCCAACAGTCGGTGGGAAATGCGCGAAAATATAGGTTACCCAGAATTTCACCCATACCGGTTTCCCGTAGAATCACCCAACCGTCCATCCCACAAAATTTCCCAATCCTGTTACCCAAGAAAACTTCCCATTACTCAATAGATTTTGTCGATGATATATTCTTCATCCGGAGAGGTATAGTCCTCTATCAAATGGAATCCATAACTCTGCTTTGGCATAGACGCATCGAAGGTAACATCAACATTCCACCATGCTCCGTTAAAATAAACCCGATTCCAGCAATGACGGCTTGAGTGATTCACTATTTCATGACCGTAAACGGTATAGCACGGAATATTCTGACTGCGACAAATGGCGGTGAAAAGATTGGCATAGTCAAAGCATATTCCAATTTTCGTCCTCAAAGTTTTGCGTACATCAAAGTATTGATAGGTAGGGTAATAATCCTCATCGTATTCAAGATTCTCGATGACCCAATGATATGCCGCCATGACCTTTTGCTCCTCGTCCGTCGTACCGGCAATCTCGTTAAATACTCTTTCGCTGTCTTCATCCCATAACACTGTGTTGCCGTTGTAAATACTTGCGTCTGCCGGTGCGACAAGCTCTCGGCAGGAGATAACGAGCAAGACAGCAATGATGCCGCAAAGAAGATCGCTTGCGATTTTCGTCACGAGATTCTCTTTTGCGTATTTTGGTACACAAACGATAGTTTTGACCAAAACAACCGCTGACGAAAAAGCTGATATGAATCCAAGCGGTCGCCTTTCAATTGTTGCGTAATAAGCACCGAAAAGGCAAGCAGCGGTCAGGATTAAATATGTAATGATTCGCTGCTTCTTGTTCTTTGGATCGATCAAAAACAAAGCCGAACAGCACATCGACATACCGATATAATACCTCGGCAAGATCGCAACGGAAAGAAAATCCCACAAATAAATCGTGACGAGCACATTCAGTGCATCAAGCAGCAGAAATCCAATAAGCCTACTCTTTTTCATAACGAAAAACCTCCAAAAAATTTACGCCACTATCACTCGTCTCAAGCGATATTGGCGTAAGAATTTTTGGAACATTACCCCTGCCAAGTACCACTCAAAACCATCAAAATTAGCATCATTTCATGCATTGGCGTAAAGTTGGCGTATTGGCTTAAATTTTCAGGGGTCGCGATTTTCAGAAAACCGCGTAGTTATTGGTTTTTCGGCGCTTTTCCTTAGTCGATCGGCTTCATTGTGGGGAATAATAATACGTCGCGGATGGATCGTGTGTTAGTAAGCAACATGACCAATCGGTCCATTCCAATGCCGAGTCCACCCGTAGGAGGCATTCCGATTTCCAATGCATTCAGGAAATCGTTATCCACATCGTTTGCCTCTTCGTCCCCTGCCGCCTTTAATGCAGCTTGGTGTTCAAAACGTTCCCTCTGATCAATTGGATCGTTAAGCTCTGAAAACGCATTTGCATACTCACTGCCGACAATAAACAGTTCAAACCGTTCGGTATAATCCGGATTTCCGGGCATCCGCTTTGCAAGAGGAGAAATATCGACCGGGTGGTTCGTAACAAATGTCGGCTGAATCAGATGTTTTTCAGCATATTCTTCAAAAAACAGATTCAGAATATCTCCGATGCCATGGCGGTCCTCAAATTCGATGTGATGCTCTTTCGCAATCCTTCGTGCTTCTTCCAAACTCCGAATTTCTTTAAAATTCACACCTGCATATTCCAGCACTGCATCACTCATGGAGATTCTGCGGAATGGCTTATCTAAATCGATCTCCACATCGCCAAACGGAATCTTTCCCGTCCCGTTAACCGCGTTCGAAACAAAACGGATCAGGCCCTCGGTAAGTTCCATCATTCCATTATAATCGGTATATGCCTGATATAATTCCAGCAGCGTAAATTCCGGATTGTGCTTGGGATCCATTCCTTCGTTCCGGAAAACACGTCCAATTTCATACACCCTGTCCAAGCCGCCGACAATCAGCCGTTTTAAATGCAGCTCCAGTGCGATACGAAGATACATATCGATATCGAGCGTATTGTGGTGCGTAATAAAGGGACGCGCCGACGCGCCGCCCGCAATCCCGTGCAGAACGGGTGTTTCTACTTCCATGAAGCCCCGACTGTCCAGATAATTTCGAACCTCTTTGATAATCAGGGAACGTTTTACAAAAACATCCCGTACTTCGGGGTTTACAATCAAATCGACATAACGCTGTCTGTAACGCGTGTCCAGATCGCGCAGACCGTGACGCTTCTCCGGGAGAGGCTGCAGCGATTTTGCAAGCAGGATAATTTCCTTTGTTTTTACGGTGATCTCCCCGGTTTTGGTCTTAAACACAGTTCCCTTAATCCCTACAATGTCGCCGATATCATATGTTTTAAAGTTCTGGTATGTCTCATCTCCAACTTCATTGCTTCTGATGTAAATCTGAATCATTCCGCTTTTATCCTGGATATGGAAAAAGCTTGCCTTTCCCATAATTCGTTTCAGCATGATTCTTCCCGCTATAGAAACAACAGGTTTCTCAGATTCCTCCTGGCCTTCCTCAGGCTCCGTATAGTTGTTGATAATATCCTTTGAAAAATGTGTTACGTCGTACTTTGTGATTTCAAAAGGATTCTTCCCTGTATTTTTTAATTCTTCGAGCTTATTTCTCCGGATTTGTGATAATTCATTGAGTTCTTCAGGGCTCAGCTCGGATTCTCCGTTCATTTCATTTGTATGATTGATACCTGCATTATCGTCCACGCGGCAACCTCCTAAATCGATCGATTATTCTTTTCTTCCGGGAATCCGGATATTTACGATTTTATATTTTGCAATGCCGTCGAGCGTTTCTACTTCGACGATATCATTGAGCTTTTTGCCCAGAATCGCCTGTCCAACCGGCGATTCATTTGAAATTTTACCGGCAAGTGGGTCGGCTTCCGTAGAACCAACCAAATAATACTCCACATCCTCATCAAAATCAAAATCGTAAAGCGTAATGCATTGTCCAAGACGGACAACATCTGTATTCAAATCGTTTTCATCGATTAATACGTAATTTTTAAGAATTTCTTCTATTCTATGCTTTTCCGCTTCGTTTTCTTGTTGCTCCCTTTTTGCATCGTCATATTCCGAATTCTCTGATAAATCACCAAATCCCCTTGCAATTTCGATGCGTTTGATAATTTCCATTGTCTTTTCACCTTTTAGATATTCGAGCTTCTCCTGATAATGTTTCAGCCCTTCCTTGGTAAGATGCGTCGGCTTTTTTTCTGCCATATCAATCTCTCCTCTTTATTTATTTTACGTTGATATAATTTTTATCCTTCAGGATTACATCGTGTGCCCCGCCTTCGATCAGGCTTGTAGAAGAAACACGTGTCATTCTTGCCGTTTCATGGAATCCTGCAATATTAGATGCACCGCAATTGCACATCGTCGAACGTATTTTGCCCAGCGTGATATCCAGGTTGTCCCGTAGTGATCCTGCGTATGGGACATAAGAATCAACGCCTTCTTCGAAGGATAGCTTTCCGCTACCACCCATATCATAGCGCTGCCAGTTTCTGGCCCGATTGGAGCCTTCCCCCCAATATTCTTTGACATAGTTGCCATTGATATTCAATTTAAGCGTCGGGCTTTCGTCAAATCTTGCAAAATATCTGCCAAGCATTACGAAATCTGCACCCATTGCAAGTGCAAGCGTCATATGATAATCGTGTACAATTCCACCGTCGGAGCACAATGGAATATAGATTCCCGTTTCTTTAAAATATTCGTCTCTTGCTTTCGCTACTTCTATTACCGCCGTAGCCTGTCCACGGCCAATCCCTTTTTGCTCTCTTGTAATACAGATGGAGCCGCCGCCGATTCCAATTTTGATAAAATCAGCGCCCGCATCCGCAAGGTAACGAAAAGCCTCCGCGTCGACAACATTTCCCGCTCCGACTTTCACTCTTCCGTTATATTCTGTCTTGATATATTCAATCGTGTCCTTCTGCCATTCGGAATAGCCTTCGGAAGAATCAATACAAAGAACGTCTACATCAGCTTTAACGAGTTCCGGCACACGTTCTTTGAAATCTCTGGAATTGATTCCCGCACCAACCATATAACGTTTCTCGCTGTCGAGTAACTCCATAGGATTTTCTTTATGAGAGTCATAATCTTTTCGGAATACGAAATATTTCAAATTGCATTCTTCGTCTATAATCGGGAGACAATTTAGCTTATTATCCCAAATAATATCATTTGCCGTTTTCAGCGTAACGCCTTCCTTTGCATAGATCAAATCTTTAAAAGGCGTCATGAACTCCGCGATTTTTGTATCCAGTGACATTCTGCTCACCCTGTAATCCCGACTCGTAACAATTCCGAGGAGCTTTCCGCTCTCCGTTCCATCCTCCGTGATTGCAATTGTAGAATGTCCTGATTTTTCTTTCTGCTTAAGTACATCTTCCAGTGTATGTTCCGGAGTCAGATTGGAATCGCTAACGACGAAACCGGATTTATATTTTTTGACCCGGCTGATCATTTCGGCTTGCTGATCAATCGGCTGCGACACATATACGAAAGATAATCCTCCACATTTTGCAAGTGCAATTGCCATTTTATCATCTGATACCGCCTGCATCACCGCAGATACCATCGGAATATTTATCGATAACGGCGACTCTTCTCCCCGTTTAAACCTGACCAAAGGCGTTTTCAGCGATACCTTATCCGGGGTACAATCTTTCTTCGTAAGTCCAGGCAACAGCAGATACTCGCTAAATGTATAAGACGGTTCGTCGTAAATAAAAGCCACACTATCAACTCCTAACAATATTTTGATTGATTAGTATACTACCCACCCCTGCAAAAGTCAAGATTCTTCTCGTAAAATGGATGTAAATAGTGTCTTTGCGATAGTAGCCAAATTTGAGTATGTATTTTACCGAATGAACTTCTTAAAATCACGTTTTCTGAGACGCAGAATATAAATCGGCGCTCGCAGCAGCCAATCGAGATACATGCCAATCCAAATTCCAAGTACCCCCAAACCGAATACACTTCCCAAAAGATATCCAAATAAAACCCGCCCGAACCACATCGTGCAAATTGAAATAATCATTGGAAATTTTACGTCTCCGGATGCACGCAGTCCAGCAGGAATTGTAAAAGAAGCCGCCCATAATACTGGCACGACGATAGTAATGGATAAAAGCAACTGATTTGCGATTGCCGCCGTTTTGTCCCCCAGACCAAATAGAGAAAAGACCGGAGTATGTACGGCATAAATAATGGAATTCGTAAACACTTGCAGCAGCATTACGATTCCGCCGAAAAGCCAGACATAACGTTTGGCTTCTTTTGTTTTCCCCGCGCCGATCAACTGCCCTACGACCGTCATAATTGCAATGTTCAGTGAATTTCCAGGAATTAATGCAATTGCAAAAATCGTGTTGACAACGCCATTTGCAGTGATTGCTTCCGTACCATATCCAGTGATGAAGCTTTGGGTCATTACTTTTCCAAGCTGGAAGATAACAGATTCCGCAGCCGCGGGAAGTCCGATTAGAAGTACGAGCTTTAGCACATCCCACTGAAATTTAAAGGGGAACATTTTTCGAATATTGATTTCCTCCGAACGCCGCAGCAGAAGCAACACCATGATCATTGCACCCACTGCTCTGGAAATCAGGGAGGAAAGTGCCGCGCCGCCTGCACCCATTTTAAAGCCGTATATGAATATTGCATTCCCACTTACATTAATGATATTCATAATAATAGAAATAATCATCGTTGCGGTGGCGTTTCCCTTTGCCCGGTATATCGCCGCACACGTTGAATATACTGCCAGGAACGGATAAGAAATTGCGGAGTAAAGAAAATAGGATACTGCATGGCCCATTACGTCCTGCTCGATTTTACCAAAGAGTAGGGAAAGGACCCAATGACAATCAATGACGCAAAGTGTCATGATCAATACTGAAATGAAAATGGAAGCCCACAAAGATTGGGTCGCGGTCCTTTTTGCATCTTTGTAGCGGTTTGCACCGATATATTGTGAAATGACGACAGTCGTTCCCGTTGCAATTCCCATAAATAAATTAATCAACAATAAATTCAGGGAATCAACCGTGCTGACACCGGCTACAGCCGCTTCTCCTGCACTCGATACCATAATGGTATCAAAGAGACCGATTGTACTTGCCAAAAGCTGCTCGATAATGATCGGCAGGACTAATTTTTTCATATCTATTTGATCGTTTTTAAAATATTTTTCCCAGAAATACTTAAAACGGCTGATAAAGATCACTTCTTATTCCACATTTTTATTTTTATGAAGGCTGAGTTTCGATTCTTTTCCCTGAAGCAGACGCCGGATATTCGCATGATGGCGGGCAATAATCAGAACGGCTACGAATAAAGATAAATAGAAAACAGGACCCAAACCACGTTGTGTGCAGAGGACGTCTCCCAGGAAAAACACGACTACAGGAAGAGACACTGCGGCAAGCAAGGAACCCAGGGAAACATACTTTGTCAAAATAACCGTAATCAAGAAAATTCCGAATGCGACGAGTGTCGGCAAGGGGGCAATAATGATCATCACAGAAAAGGTAGTAAGAACACCCTTTCCCCCTTTAAAGCCAAAATACAGCGGCCAATTATGTCCGATTACAGCAAATGCGCCTGCAATGCAAGCTCCATGTAATGATGCAGAAGCAAATACTCCAAGGAGAAGTCTTCCAAGCAGCACAGCAACAATTCCTTTACAAAAATCTCCCAAGAAGGTAAAAAGGGCAGCTTTCTTTCCATATATACGCTGCATATTCGTCATGCCCGCATTCCCGCTCCCCTGCAATCGGATATCTTTTTTATAGACGAGTTTTGAAAGGATTACTGCGGAATTGACGCTTCCGAGCAGATATCCGAGCAAAGCCGCGCCAGCCATTAAAATATAATATTTCACGTATCACGCCTCCCCGTTTTCTTTTTCTCGCACTTTAAATACGATCGGCGTACCTTCAAACCCGAAGTTCTGCCTAAGACGATTCTCCAGATATCTCATATATGAAAAGTGAAACAAATCTGCTTTATTTACAAACACAGCAAAAGTAGGTGGTTTCACCTTAATTTGCGTCATATAGTAAATTTTCAGGCGCTTCCCTTTGTCGGAAGGAGGCTGGACCATTGCAACTGCTTCGTTCAGTACGTCGTTCAGCATCCCTGTGGAGACGCGCAGCGCCGCCTGATCTGCTACGAATTTTATCATTTCATAAAGCTTCGCAATTCTCTGTCCCGTCAACGCCGAAATGAACAGTATCGGTGCATACAACATAAAACTAAATTTTTCTTGGACCGTTTTTCTGTATTCTTCCGTCGTTTTTGCGTCTTTCTCGATCAGATCCCACTTATTAATCGCAATGATACATGCTTTTCCTTTATTATGGGCATATCCCGCAATCTTGGTATCTTGTTCCGTTACTCCGTCCACAGCGTCGATCATGATGACGACAACATCACAACGGTCTACTGCAGTCAAACTGCGCATCGTGCTGTATCGCTCGATGTTATCCGTTATTTTACCGCGTTTCCGCATCCCCGCCGTATCAATAAAACAAAATTCCTGCCCATCTTTTTTAATATAAGTGTCGATTGCATCGCGCGTTGTACCGGGAATATCACTGACAATCACACGTTCTTCGCCTAATATTTTATTGATTAAGGAAGATTTTCCGGCATTCGGCTTCCCTACAACAGCTACTTTTATAAGATTACTTTCCCCATCGTCTTCCGTGTTTTGCGGCAGATATTGCAAAATGGCGTCCAGAACTTCGCCGATGCCAAGTCCATGCGCAGAAGAAATCGTATAGAAATCACCGAGTCCTAAATGATAGAATTCATATATTTCCGGAGGTGGCGCGCCGACCTGATCGACCTTATTGACGACAAGGACAATCGGCTTTTTTGTTTTTCGGACCAAAGCAGCAATATCCATATCGTTTGCAGTTACGCCATCTTTAAAATCGACCATAAATAAAATAACGTCTGCAAGTTCTACAGCAATTTCCGCCTGCCGTTTCATTTGTTGTAAAATCGTATCGCTTGTGTTCGGTTCAAGTCCGCCGGTATCGATCAACGTAAAATGTCTGCCGCTCCATTCGACTTCTTCATAGATTCTGTCTCTGGTGACCCCCGGCACATCTTCCACGATGGAAATGCGTTTTCCCGTCACATAATTGAAAAATGACGATTTCCCCACGTTAGGGCGTCCGAGTATGGCAACCGTTCCCTGTCTGCTCACTGTTTCTGCACCTCCGCCATAAAAAATCTACCTATTATAAACATCTACCCGGCCCAATGCCGTAATGTTACGGCACCGCCGGGTTCAACATGTCTCAATTCATTATCAGAATTGCAATGAATTATTTTTCGTCTTCTGCCATTGCAACGACTTCACGG
>OLXP01000970.1_pt1 | contig 10025 bp, 7 predicted proteins | sample 1644201 | NCBI WGS metagenome assembly OLXP01 (sample SAMEA103958163, study PRJEB25191) | human gut metagenome
AGCTTCTAGAATTTCCTGATCAGCGCCCCCCTCCTGCAGTCGATTTAATAATTTCACCGCGGTCAGCAAAACGTCCGATCCATATAACGCTTCTTTATCACCCGTCGAATACACATCATTTTCTAATAATATTATATGATCACGGATACAGCTGCGTAAAAATTCCGGTCCACATGTTTCTGCAAGTTTCTGTGCGACAAATTTATCCACTTCCAGATTTCCGTGCTTTATGTAACAATAAAATAGATTCTTCCAGTCATCCGCTGTCCAGTCCGCCGTTTGTTCCGCAATAAATGCACTGTTTTCTTCTAACCTTGCATCTGTTTCCCGAAAAAAATCTTTCTGCTCCAGCTGCATATTTCCGGCTTTCATATAAATATCTTCAAGCATTTCCTGGATTTTTTGGTAAAACGCATCGTATTGCATTATTTTGCATCCTCCTCAGGCGGCAGTTTTATTTTCTTTTTCTTCTTCGGAGCGCCATATACCAGCTTTCTGATAAATTGATTTTTCGGCGGATTTTTAATAATTCGGATTCCATGATAGCCCATAAGATATCCAATGCCCGCACTTATTACAACAATTCCCGCAGGAAAGGTGCACGTGAGCTCCGTCACTTCCGGAATCAGGCTTTCTTCTGTCGGTGGCGAGATCATCCTGTAGAACCAGAAAAAGGGCATATATAAAACGAGCTTTGCGTAATGATTGAAAGAAGCAATCGTAAAATACGGATGTTTTACAACAATGTATCGATCCGCCAGAAAAATCATAATAATTTCTGCTACTACAATTACTGCAAACGCGGCGAGCGCGCATATAAAGCCCTTCATATTATAGCGCACCCATTTATACGGTTTGCGGTCCATTTCTCCATATCCATGCATCATCATATACAGGATACATATAAAAACAAGTGTTACGATAAACGTATAAACGCTTAAAACAACATAAATTTGTCCATATTGCTGCAGCGCTATGACAATAATAGGAAAAGCAGCCCAACTAAGGGCTACTGCTAGAAAATAAGCATAAAGAACTTTTCCAATTCCTTGCATATGCGTTCTTATATTCAGCATCATATAACCGTAATTGCCTCCCGAAGATTGTTCGCTTACAGTGTACCATCATTTTTGGATAAGCGCAAAAATATTATCGTTTTAAAAGGACTTTTAAATCTCGATTTTGAAAGTCCCTATATTTTTCACCTTCGAAATATCGATATCACAAACGTCGTCTCCAAAAATGAATAACGTTTCGATAGCTCCCGATTCAATGGACGCCTTCTCTTGTCCAGTAAGCGGTTTCACACCATACTTCTTCAGAATTTCATCGTTTACTCCAATCGTCAATTCTGATGCAGCAGAAGCCTTTCCGTTTTTCTTTGCAGCAAACTCCGCGGAAGCCAAATATTTTTCCGGAACCGGCTTTCCCATCGAATTAGAAGCAATAAATCCGGGCATCATTGCAGATGCAAACGAAACGATCTTTTTGACTTGTTCTTCTCCGCAAGACGCAGAAATCAGCACGCCGATTTTACCAGCCGAAATCGCGCCGCCTTTCAAAATTTTGCCGAGCAGCTTTTTCACATCTGCCATTGTATCTCCTAATGTAAAACGCTCCGGCAGCAGGAATCGACCCCGTTCGCATAAGTGATCCCCCTCTTTTGCAGAAATCGGTACCGCCTTCAAAATAGCATTTCCAAAATGAGAAATGAGAAGATCGCAGCCTACATTACACAAATTGCACTGATAAGCAAAAAGATTTTCCGGAAGCGGCACAGCTTTCATCATTCCGTTCATGTTTTCAGTAAGTGCTCCAGTTGGGCATACCGATACGCACAATCCACAAGACATGCAATCCGCTTCATTCAGCGGAAGGCCCATGGCAGGCTGTACCGTAGTATCAAAACCACGGTCTACAAGCCCAAGTACGCCGTGCCCCGTAATCTCTTCACATGCGCGCACACAAAGACCGCAGAGAATACATTTGTCAGGATCTCTGGTAAAATACTCCGATTTTACTTTCAAACTTCTTCTGTGATGTTTATATCCGCCAATCCGTTCCGGATGAATTTCATACCGGTTCGCATAAGCGAGCAGGCGACACTCATAAAAATCAAGGCATCCGCATTCGAGGCAGCGGTTTGCTTCCTGCTCCGCCTCTTCCCAGGTATAGCCCGTCATATATTCATTAAAATCATGCTTTCGTTCCTGCGCCGGCCGGTGGTGAAGCGGAATACGCTCTTCTTTGTTTCTAAACGCATATTCTTCGCGGATTTCCTCCTTTGTGATATCACGTTTTGAGTAAAATGTATTATCTTCATTTTTTATCTGTGCAGGAAGTGTCCCCTCGGTAAGATATGCGTGCGCCGCAGCGGCAGCTTTCTGTGCTTCCGCAATCGCCGCAATCGCAATTCCGGCGCCCCTATTCGTTACATCTCCACAGGCAAAGATCCCCGGGATCGAAGTGGAAAAATGATTTTCGTCGGCGACAAGTGTATTTTTCTTTGTATGTTCCAGCGATTCAAAGCCCGCAATATTACAGCCCTGTCCAATCGCCATAATTACGGTATCGACATCGATCATTTCAAACTCGCCCTCAATCGGCACAGGAGCGCGTCTTCCTCCGGCATCCGGTTCGCCAAGTTTCATTTTCTGTGCTTTTATTTGCGCAACCCGACCGTCCTTGCCAAGAATTTCAACTGGGTTACATAGAAATTTAAATACTACACCTTCTTCTTCCGCCTCGTCAATTTCTACCTGGTCAGCTGGCATTTCAGCTCTGGTTCTTCTGTAAATCGTATAAACTTCTTCCGCTCCGGCGCGCACCGCACTCCGGCATGCATCCATCGCAGTATTTCCTCCACCTACAATCGCAACACGTTTTCCAAGATCCGGCACTTTTCCCAATGCAATTTCGCGCAGAAAATCAATTCCTCCCATGACGCCGACCAGATCTTCTCCCGGAATCCGCATTTTACTACTAGTCCAAGCGCCAATTGCAATGATTACCGCGTCATATTTTTCACGCAGGTGTTCCAGCGTATATTCTTCCGTTCCGATTTTAATATTATTATGCATCGAGATTCCCATTGAAGCAAGCAGTGAGACTTCCTCTGCTACAATGGCTTTCGGAAGTCTGTATTCCGGAATTCCATATCGAAGCATACCGCCCATTTCAGGCATCATATCAAATACATCTACCGTATGTCCTTTGCCTCTGAGAACTGCGGCAGCCGTAAGACCTGCGGGACCTCCTCCGATAACCGCGGCCTTTTTGCCCGTTTCTGGTAAAACTTTCGGTCGATATGCATCTCTTCCTCTATCCAGATTGACGTCCGCGGCGAACCGTTTCAAATTCGCAATAGAAACCGGCTTTTCCAATGCAGCTCTTCTACATGCTTTTTCGCATGGATGTGGACAGACACGGCCAATCGAAGCTGGCAGCGGAATTTTATCCATAATCAACTGAATTGCTTCTTCCGTATAACCATTTGCAATCAGCCCGACGTAGCCCTGACAGTCCGTATGCGCAGGACATTCCAGCATGCACGGCGGGCGGCAGTCACCGGTGTGATCCGTCATTAATAATTCAATTGCGATTTTCCGTGCTTGTATCACGCGCGGTGTTTCCGTATAGATTTCCATTCCTTCAAATTGCGGTCCGATTTCGGTGGAGCAAGAACGCATCAATTTTCCGCCTTTTGCATTTTCAACGACGCAGACGCCACACGCTCCGTATGACTTCACTTTATCATTATGGCAAAGCGACGGAATTTCAATTCCGTTTCTCGCTGCCACATGAATCAGAAGTTCGCCCAGTTCCGCTTCAACATCAATATGATTTATCTTAAAATGTATACTCATTCTACTTTCGTCCTTTCGATATTACACGCTGACTGCGCCGAATTTACAAGATTTCATGCAATTTCCGCATTTGATACATTTCGTTTCGTCTATCGTATGCGGCTCTTTTACTTTCCCTGAAATCGCCCCGACCGGGCATTTCTTTGCACACAGCGTACAGCCACGACATTTTTCGGGATCGATTCGATAGGTAATCAAGCTTGTACAATGTCCTGCAGGACATTTTTTATCATAAATATGTGCTTCATATTCGTTTCGGAAATAACGGATCGTCGTCAATACCGGATTTGGAGCTGTCTGGCCAAGTCCGCAAAGCGCTCCGTCTTTGATCGTTGTACATAATTCTTCCAAAAGCTCAATGTCTCCGTCGCGGCCTTCCCCTTTTACGATTCTATTCAGAATTTCTAACATCCGCTTCGTACCGATTCGGCAGTGAATACATTTTCCACAAGATTCTTTCGCTGTAAAATCCAAGAAAAATCTGGCCATATCTACCATGCATGTCGTTTCGTCCATTACCACCATTCCGCCGGATCCCATAATTGCTCCTGTTGCGGAAAGTTTTTTATAATCAATCACAGTGTCGAGAAGTTCCGCGGGAATGCAGCCTCCTGACGGGCCTCCCATTTGCACTGCTTTAAATTCTCTGCCATTTCGGATTCCGCCGCCAATATCGAAAATAACGTCTCGCAGTGTCTTTCCCATTGGGATTTCCACGAGCCCGCCTCTTTTAATTTTACCCGTCAGCGCAAAAACTTTTGTACCCTTACTATCCTCTGTTCCCATTGCAGCAAATGCCTCGCCTCCGTTTGCAAGGATCCACGGTACATTTGCAAATGTCTCAACATTATTGATATTGGAAGGTTTTTGCCAATACCCTTTCTGCGCCGGGAAAGGAGGCTTCAAGCGCGGCATACCGCGCTGCCCTTCCAGCGATTCAATTAAAGCCGTTTCCTCACCGCATACAAACGCACCTGCGCCAGCTTTGATTCGCATTTTGCAGGAAAATCCACTTCCGGCAATATTCTCGCCGAGGTATCCCCGCTCCTCCGCTTGGCGAATCGCCTTTGTAAGGCGAACGATTGCAAGGGGATATTCCGCACGCACATATACAACCGCTTCACATGCTCCGATTGCATAAGCGCCAATCAACATTCCTTCGATTAAGTTATGCGGATCACTTTCGATGACCGCGCGATCCATAAAAGCCCCAGGATCTCCTTCATCTGCATTACAAATCAAATATTTCTGATCACCGGGAGATTGCCGCGCTGCATTCCATTTAAACCAAGTCGGGAACCCGGCTCCACCTCTTCCCGCCAACCCGGAAATTTTAATCGTTTCTATTACCTGCTCCGGTGTCATTTCGCGCAGAACCCTTTCAAGTGCCTGATATCCGCCAGCTTCGATATAATCTTCTATGCTTTCAGGGTTAATGATTCCACAGTTCCGGAGTGCAATTCTCGTCTGTTTCTCAAGGAATGCACGATCTTCTTCTTTTAATTCCAAACTTTTCAAAAGAGTTCCGTCAAATTCTTTCTGCTCCAGAGCTTTTGAAAATTCCGGTAAAATATCCGTTCCCACTTTGCAGTATGTACGTTTCTTTCCTTCCTCGATTACGTCCACAATTGGCTCCAAATAGCACATCCCGATGCATCCCGTTATAGAAAGTTCCGCAAACTTTGTATGCTTTGCAAAATAGTCATAGATTTTCGCCGCACCTGCCGCGATCCCACAGCTGCCTTCACCGATTATTATCTTCATTTGCCTTATTCCTCGCTTTTATATCTTAGTTCATTTAAAATCGTTTTTACTTTATCCGGAGTCAGCGACCCATAGGTTTCATCATTAATCATCATTACCGGGGAAAGGCTGCAGCAGCCCAGACAAGCCACAACTTTTAAAGAAAACAAGCCGTCTGTCGTCGTTTCTCCATCTCCGATCCCAAGTTCTTCCGAAATTGTTTCTTCAATTTTTTTTGCACCGTTTACATGGCATGCCGTCCCGTTGCATAGAAGAATGAGATATTTTCCCACTGGTTTGAATCGAAATTGCGTGTAAAATGTAGCGACTCCCAATACTTTTGCCGGCTTAATCCCTGTTTGCTCCGAAATATGCCATAATACATCTACAGGCAAATACCCGTATATTTCCTGCGCATGTTGAAGTATCGTAATAAGGCTGCCCGGTACTTGGGCATATTCCTCCAGCACCGGTAGCAGTTTTGTATAATCGTGTTTTTCCTGACATTTGCAATGATCACAATGTTCCATATTTTTCTATACTGTCCTTTCCATTTCCAGGTTATCTTATAAAAGTTTCTTTATCCTTCCGGAGCCGGGGTTGCCTCTTCCGGCGGAGTCGGTTCCTCTGTTACCGGAGGTTCTGTCGGTGCCTGTGTCGGCTCTTCTGTCACCGGAGGCTCTGTCGGTGCCTGCGTCGGCTCTTCCGTTGCCGGAGATTTTGTCGGGACCTGTGTCGGCGTAGATTGATTCTCCGATGGGGTAGGCGTTATTGCAGGCGTAGGGGTGGGCGCTGACGTCGCAGTCTGTCCCGTGGCAGCAGATGGAGTTCCTACGTTCGCCGAAGGCGGATTTGTCGGAGATTTCGAAGCGGGAGATTTTGAAGCGTTATATATTTTTATTCCCAATACAGTTAAAATAATAACTACTAAGATGCAGCAACCGAATGTCAAAAGAGCAGGCCACACCTTTTCATTTTCAGAATCAGAACTAAGCCCCAAGAAACGCTTCATTTTATCGGTAAATGTTTCGTCTTTTGTTTTCGACGTTTTATCTCTGCTTTTTTTCGCGCTAGCGGCTTTGCCAGAAGCCTTCGCCCCCTCTTTTGCGGCCGCACTATTACCACTCGCCGCCGAGGCAGCAGCCATACCAGCTGCAACAGGTGCCACTGCTTTTTCATGAGCATCTGCTCTTACTACCAAGATCGACGTATCCTCCGTAAACCCTTTGGTCGCTGCAGCCTGCATCAGTTTCTCGGCAATTTGTGAGAGACTTCTCGAAGTTCTCACCATATCACAGAGGCTCTCATCGTCTACGCTGTTGCAAAAAGCGCTACTGCAAATTATAAAAATATCTCCGTGCTTTACTTCAACCTCGGAATAATACGGCTCCGTCTGTTTTCCTTCTGGCATTGCGCCCAAATATTGTGTGAGCTTATTACGCTTTGGATGCGCTGCCACCTTATCTGCTGTTATTACACCGTTTTTGTACATTACCTGTGCCTGGTTATGGTCTTCCGAAAGACAACTTAAATTACCTTTTCGAAATAAATAAATCCTGGTATTACCCAAGTTGCAAGTAATAACTGCCGTTTCATATAAAGCCATAACTGCAACGGAAGTATAAATATTATTATCCGGAAGTTCCGCTGATTTCGCTATTATGGCTTCGTTGGATTCTTTTACAAAATCTTCCAGATAAGAATATAGGAGATCCGCCGCTTCATCGTAATTATCGCTGATTTCATTTCCCGAAACTTTCTTTTGAATTGTAAATAACTTTTTAATGGCAATCAGAGACGCCTCGTCTGTATAACGATCCGCACCGAAGCCCTCCGTAATTCCGTAAAATTGCAATCCTTCCTGTTCTTTTTTCTGCTTTAAAAGAACTTCGGAAGATTTGATATCGTCTGTTATGTACTTCGTATTCAGATATATGTTATTACTGTTATATTCTTTATCATTACCGGGACATGTTGCTGCTACTGCTCTGTAAAACATAAAATAGCACTCCTATCAATATAATAAAATAACCCAAGCTGTATTATAACATCAAAATAAAATCGGAGCAAACTTATTTTAGTTTGCTCCGGTGATAAAATTTACATTCTTACGCTTTTTCAGAATAAATATAATTTAGTCTTCCATAAGGCGCTGCATCGCCATCCGTGTAAAATGTCCAGATATCATAGCTTCCATTTTCATCACTCTGATAATTGTCCGCCCATTTGAACTGGAGGTCGATCAAGCTCTGTCCGTTATTCTCCGATATTCCGAGATCTGTCCGGGAAATCGCAAGCATCATTTTATTCCCTTCCACTTTCATTTTCACGGTTCCCGCCTTTTCCCAGTTCCAGCCGGAGCCATTACATTTTGAAAGTACGGCTTCATTTCCGTTCGGCTTTTCTACGTTTACTGCGTAATCATATCCGTACCAATCGGACGTACCCTCGACACCAGAATCAAGAAAGAGTGTCATCCAGTTGTCATCCGTGGAAGGCGTAATATCCTCCGCCGTATCTACATAGAAATAAATATAATTATCATCATGTGCGACTTTCATATTTACGATATCATTTCGTCCTGTTTCATTTTTATATTTCAGCTTACCGAAGCCATTGGACTTCCTGTCTACAGTATCGTTTTTATAATCGAGATATTTTGCTGTAACCGAAGATTTATCCCACTGACTGAAATCACCCTCGATATCGATCGTCTGATCGTCCCCTACATAGACTCTATTATCTGCACCTTTGTATTTCCGGATATATTCAGCCATCTGCATATAATAGTTATCTCCGAAAACACTCGCCGCAGGTTCCACATCCCGGCTATTATTATAATCAGCACAATCGACAAATACGACCGGATATTTATCATTTCCAGGTTGGCGCTGTGCAACCCATTCATTCCATCCTGTAATAAAAATCATCTCAGGATCATGTGCGATCGCATATTCCCATTGCTCCGCAAAATTGTAACCGTATAAAATAGCGTTCTCAGAGGTATCATTTGCATTGTTATGCCAACATCTCGTTCTGTCGTTTGCTCCATACCAAGCAGTAGCGCTAAATTGTACCGTTTCAGAATGCTGCGCTACAGAAACGCTCATGACTTCTTTTCTGCCGTCCACACCATATACTGAAGTCTCCGCGAGAGACCTGCTGAATTCCATCCACGGGAAGCCATTCGCTTTTTCCGGTTCCGTCGGCCACTGAGAATCTTTGATGGTAAAATATTCTTTTAATTCATCTGTTACCGAGCCTTTGTCTCCAATGATCATCGGTTTGCCGTCCCACTGATACCAGAGTTCCGATAGTCTCGGATATTTTTCATTTAATCTTTTACTCGTATAAATATTGTTATAGATATGTTCCATTGTTTCATAAGATTTTGTATTGGTATAAAACGCAAGCTTCGGGACATCTACGCCCATTTCCAGATATTCATGCCATATTTTGATGATATCTTTTACTCTTGCATCGTATGTAACCGCGTTTGTCGTGTCAAATACGATAAAGTCAATCCCCGCATCTGTAAGCATCTGGAGATGTTTTCTCATGACCCATTCATCGGAAGCTAAATAATATCCAAACAGAGGTTCCCCCCAAAAATGATGCTCTCCCTGCTTTCCACCTCCGGCTTTGATCCAATTCGCCTCAGATTTAATCGCGTCCGGAGAAGCTTCCACAATGGCACTGTTGTCATATGGGCCTCCGGTTCCGTGTTCGCCCATCCATAGGAAGTAAAAAATTCCGACTTGTCTGTCCTGCCTCGTTTCTCCGACAGTGGAGCTCCCTTCAAGCGTTCTGCCCAGATCGTCAGTCCCACCATATGCACCATTCACTTCAGAGAACGGTCCTTCGTATCGTTTTGCACCTTTCACCTTGTCACCGTCCTTAGTATCGCTACATGCAATCAATGAAATTATCATCGAAAAAGCAATCAATAACCCAACTAATTTTTTCACCACTTAATCTGTCTCCTTTCGCATCCTTTTCAATTAAAAGCTTCTGTATGGTTGAGAGTATATCAAAATGCACTTTTATTGTCAAAATATATTTCATTCTAAAAAAGCAATTTCTGCTTTCGAGCGGAACCGGATCGGAAGCAGAGAACATCCAATCCCCGAAGTGATGTATAATTTTATTCCATTAAAATCATGAAGTCCATAATAAATTCCTTTTTTGGGTAAAATATCTTTTTTGAGCAATACAAATTCCAGATTAAATGGAATCTGAACCTGCCCACCATGTGTATGGCCGGCAAGGAATACAGTAAGTTCGGAAAGCCGCGGCAAATTAAGCGCAAGATCTGGATTATGTGTTAAAATAATATACTTGTATTGTTTTTCTTTCGCTTCCATATTCCAGGATAATGCGATTTTTTCAATATTGCCGGTATTCGTTTTTATATCA
>OLXP01000977.1_pt1 | contig 9956 bp, 9 predicted proteins | sample 1644201 | NCBI WGS metagenome assembly OLXP01 (sample SAMEA103958163, study PRJEB25191) | human gut metagenome
CCGGAGAAATGTTTTATACGATCGCATGTGAGCGTGTCATAAAGAGAAGTAGGGAAACAGCCTTCCATTATGGACATGACACAGTGGGCACGGAACACCTTCTTGTCTCTATTTTCCGGGAAATCGATAGTATCGCGGTCCGGGTACTCATCGATATGAATGTAGAACCGACGCAGTTATTCAAGGATATTGTCGCAATGCTGCAGACCGATGAATTTACGGCTGATCTGCAAAAACAAAAGCGTATTACGGATGATGTGGCGCCAATGGAACTGCTTGCCGTTGATTATATAAAAAACGGCAGTGAAGAAGTACCGTTTTTAGTAAAATACGGAACAGATATGACAAAAATGGCCGCAGAAGGAAAATACGACAAAATTATCGGCCGTGAGGAAGAAATGAAACGTATTTTACAAGTTCTCGGCAGAAAAACGAAAAATAATCCCTGTTTGGTAGGTGAACCCGGCGTCGGGAAAACGGCGATTGTAGAAGGTCTTGCACAGCTGATTGCCGATGGCAATGTTCCGGATACGATCAGAAAAAAACGAATCATATCGATAGATCTTTCCGGACTTGTTTCCGGTACAAAATATAGGGGAGAATTTGAAGAACGTTTTAAAAGGGTCATTGCAGAAGCGAAAGAAGACGGAAATATCGTATTGTTTTTTGATGAGCTGCATACGATCATTGGTACAGGAAACGCCGAGGGATCTCTCGATGCTGCAAATATATTAAAGCCGGAACTGTCGAGAGGTTACATCAAAGTAATCGGTTCCACAACACTGCGAGAGTATAGAAAATATATCGAAAAAGATTCTGCGCTGGAGCGCCGTTTCCAACCGCTTCAAATAACAGAACCGAACGAAGAAGAAACAATTAAAATTCTGAAAGGAATTAAAAAAATTTACGAGAAATTCCATGAGGTAGACATATCGGACGAAGCGATAAACGCCGCAGTGTATTTATCAAAACGCTATATAAACGATCGTTTCCTTCCGGATAAAGCGATCGATCTGATTGACGAAGCTTCCTCCGCAAAGCAGATCGTAAAAGACACCGTGCTTCTTTGCGATTCAGAGAGGGAAGAAGCAAAAATATTGGAATTACGGGAGAAACGCGATGAAGCAATGCTGATTGGCGAGTTTGAAAAAGCAGCCATATACAGAAGACAAGAGCTTGCGTTGCGGAGGGAAATAGAAGAAAGAGAATCTGAGGGCGGCAGAAGAATTGCGACGCGAAATGTCATCACAGAAAATGATATTTCCAAAGTCGTATCGACTTGGACAGGGATTCCTCTGGCAAAGTTGGATATGGATGAAGCGAAGCGTCTTCTGAATATAGAAAATATTATGCATCAAAGAGTGATTGGACAGGATGAGGCTGTTTCTTCTGTTGCTAAAGCGATCCGGCGGGGCAGGACCGGATTGAAAGATCCCAAAAAACCGGTAGGCTCCTTTATCTTTCTTGGCCCGACAGGTGTGGGAAAGACAGAAGTATCCAGGGCACTTGCAGAAGCGCTTTTTGGTGATGAGCATTCCCTGATTCGTTTTGATATGTCAGAATATATGGAAGCACACAGCATTTCGAAATTGATCGGTTCGCCTCCGGGATACGTAGGATTCTCGGATGAACCGATTCTTTCCCAAAAGGTCAGAAATCAGCCGTATTCCGTCGTCCTGTTTGATGAAATCGAAAAAGCACATCCCGATATTTTCAATATCCTCCTTCAAATTTTGGACGAAGGTCAGATCACGGATGCGAAGGGAAGACAGATTGACTTTAAAAATACGGTGATTATTATGACGTCGAATGTCGGCGCCCGGAATATCACAGAGCCAAAAACACTTGGATTTACGCAATATAACGAAGCGGAGAAATATGAACGAATGAAATCCGGAGTCAATGAAGAGTTGAAACGAACCTTCAAACCAGAGTTTTTGAATAGGATTGACGATATCCTGGTATTCAAACAACTTACAAAAGCAGAAATTCGGAAGATCACGGACATTCTGATTCTGCAGTTGCAGAATCGTGCCGCTGCAAGCGGCATTCAATTGACAATTGATGATTCCGCGGCTGATTATATTGCTGAAAAAGGATATAGTCCACAATACGGAGCACGTCCGATCAAAAGATTGCTGCAGAATGAAATAGAAGATAAAGTTGCTGAGATCATGCTTTCTTCAAAAGAAAAGGAAATTCATATTTCTGCAAAGGACGGCAAAGTGGTGGTTATTGATGGCTAAAGCAAAAACAGTATTTTTTTGTACGGAATGCGGTTATGAATCGAGCGGGTGGCTCGGGAAATGCCCAGGCTGTCAAAATTGGAATACTTTTGTAGAAGAAAAAATACAAACAGATAAAAAAACTACCGGCGGCAATTCCTTCGGTTTTCAAAGTGTGCATATGCAGACGAAAGCGGCTCCGATCCGGGAAATCACTGCGGATGTCAGCAAGCGGGAAGCAACAGGAATCGAAGAATTAGATCGTGTTCTGGGCGGCGGGATTGTAAAAGGCTCTTTGATTCTGGCAGCAGGTGATCCAGGCATCGGGAAATCTACAATGATGTTGATGCTCTCCGGAAACATGGCGCAAAATAGAAATGTGTTGTACGTTTCTGGAGAAGAATCCGCACAGCAGATCAAAATGCGGGCAGATAGGCTTCATGTCGATGCAGAACGACTTTATATCTTTTCTGAAACGCTGATTGGAAATATAGAAAACGAGATTGATCGCATTCAACCGGATTATATTGTCATTGATTCTATCCAGACGATTTATGACGACGAAATTGCTTCTGCTCCTGGTAGTGTCAGTCAGGTCCGTGAAATTACGGGAAGGCTGATGAGAACCGCAAAAAATTTGGACATCTCTATTTTTATCATCGGTCACGTCACAAAGGACGGGGGAATTGCGGGTCCTCGCGTATTGGAGCATATGGTAGACACCGTATTATATTTTGAAGGAGAACGCCATCAGTCCTACAGAATTCTGCGTTGTGTTAAAAACAGGTTTGGTTCTACGAATGAAATTGGCGTATTTGAAATGCGTGAAGACGGTCTGGTGGAAGTAAAGAACCCATCTGCTGTAATGCTAGAAGGCCGGCCAACGGATGCGGCAGGAACCTCTGTGGTGTGTACGCTGGAGGGAACACGCCCCATGCTTCTGGAAGTCCAGGCGTTGGTTTCCAATACGACACTTGCAAATCCGCGAAGAATGACTACAGGACTCGATTATAACCGAGTGGCACTGCTGATTGCGGTGCTGGAAAAAAGAGCCGGTTATAAAATGTGTGATTGTGATGCGTACGTCAATGTTATTGGCGGCATGCGCATTTACGAACCTGCCGCTGACGCGGCAATTGCTGCGGCCCTAATGTCTTCTTACCGGAATAAAATGATTCCGCATGATACTGTGATTTTTGGCGAAATTGGTCTGACAGGAGAAATCAGAAGTGTCAGTCAGGTTGAAAAACGCGTTTCCGAAGCATTTCGGATGGGCTTTCGCAGATGCGTCGTGCCAAAAGGCAATGAAGACGCATTGCGAAAGTTTTTGATATCCGGCACATATGCAGGTTGCAGGATCGATTATATATCCGGAATTCAAGAATTGAATCCGCTGTTTGGTCAGGCTGTATCTGAATAAAATAATATTATTTACAATTTTTGTTATAGAAGGGAAATGTTATTATGAAAATACTTATGCTTTTTTCAGATGGATTTGAAGAAATTGAAACGGCCGCACCTGCCGATCTTTTAAGAAGAGCAGGCGTTTCGGTAGAGCTTTGCAGCATTACCGGTCAAAATACATTGACCGGCTCTCACGGCATCCGCTTCTTATCGGACACCGTTTTGCCGGACACGGTAGATGCGGAGACTGCTGCGAAAATTGCAGAAAGATATGACGGTGTCATTTTACCGGGAGGACAGCCGAATGCAAGTACGATGCAAAAGGACGAGCGCGTAATCTGCATCGTAAAATCTTTCTATGCAAAGGGAAAACTTACCGCTGCAATTTGTGCGGCGCCCTGTGTATTTGAAAAAGCTGAGATCTTGGAAGGGAAAAGGGCGACTTCTTACCCGGAGTGTATTGATCCCGCATCCTGCGCAGAATATGTGCAGGAACGTGTCGTTTGTGACGGCACGGTGATCACGAGCCGCGGCGCCGGAACTGCAATCGATTTTGGGCTGGAAATCCTTCGTGGGATTGGTCTTTCGGAACAGGCGGAGACAATCCGCACACAGATCCTATATGAAAGGGGATAAATCTAAAGAATTTCTCTTGCACCGTCGCCTGCGGTACAGACGTAAAATTCCGGCGTGATGCCTGTTTGGGCGGTATAAGTATTGCCAACCGTATGAATAAAAGCATCGACACTTTCTTTTTGTACGATATTTACGGTGCAGCCACCGAATCCGGCGCCTGTCATCCGAGAACCAATACAGCCATCTGTATGAGAAGCAATTTCAAACATTGCATCGAGCTCAGGACCGGTTACTTCGTAAAGATCGCGGATCGACTCATGCGCTTCGCACAAAATCTTGCCAAATGATTTTAAATCGCCGTTTTCTAATATGGAAACGGCTTTTTTGACGCGCTCATTTTCAAAAATGACATGTTTTATCCTATCTTTCACTTTATCGGAACCTAATTTTGCTTCTGCGCGCCAATAATCCGTTTCGTTAAAATCACAAAGATTCACACGATTTTCATCGAGTGCGTGATTCATTCTAAGCAAGCCTTCCGCTACTTCTTCGCGGCGTTTATTATATGCAGATGCACCGAGTGCATGCTTTTTACAAGTATTCGCAAGCACAAGCATATAGTTTCCCAGATCCAGCGGAACATATTTGTATTTCAAAGAAGCGCAGTCTAGCAAAATCGCATGGTCTTTTTTGCCCATTGCAGAAGCAAATTGATCCATAATTCCACAATGAACATTACAGAATGTGTGCTCTGCAGTTTGTCCGATCAATGCCATTTGTACAAGATCTATTCCTTTTTCTGTAAAATTTTCAGAAAGCGTAGCCGCAGCAACTGCGGTCGTCAGCTCGATCGCAGCCGAAGAAGACAAACCAGAACCAAAGGGAATATTGCCGATAAACAGCAGATCCATCCCACGGACGTGGTATCCTTTTTCCATTAAACCATGGATAACACCAGCCTGATAATTTCCCCATTTCAGAGATTTCCCAGACAACGTATTTCTTAAATCAAAAGAATAAACACCATCAAGATCTTCTGCCCGTAGATTTACAACATTACTGTCATTCAGCCTGACTGCTGCTGCGCAGGATAATGTAAGCGCCGCGGGGAATACAGAACCTCCACAGTAATCGATGTGTTCTCCGATGAGATTTACCCGCCCGGGAGATGTGAAAACGCGTATTTCATGATAGGATTCACCATAATATTTTACAAAAAGTTCTTTTAAATAAGAGATATTTATCTCATTTCGTTTCATGTCTCCGCCTCTTTCTGACTTGTTTTTTACAGTGAATTAGTATATAATAGAAAAGGATTTAAGTACAGCATTAATTTTACTAATTGCTTTGAATAAGAGGTCTTAATATGAAATACCAGATAGGTGATAAGGTCGTACATCCGTTTCACGGAGCCGGTATTATCACGTCGATCGAGGAAAAAGAATGCTTCGGAGAAACGCATCTATATTATTTATTGAATCTTGCACACAGTAAGCTGGAATTGAATATCCCTGTAGATTCTGCAGACAGCATTGGATTGCGCCCAGTTATGAATCCAGAAGAAGCCGAAGCTGTATTTGTGCACCTCAGTATGCCTTGTGAAATTAATACGATGAATTGGAACAAAAAACATCGCGAGAATCTTGATAAATTACGTACGGGAAATATTATGGATGCAGCCGATGTATACAAATATCTGCGTCTGCGTGAAAAGAAAAGAAGCCTTTCCACAGGGGAGAAGAAGCTTTTGATTAATTCGAAAAACGCGATATTCAGCGAGATTATGCTTGCTACGGATTATTCTGAAGAGGCGCTTACAGAGAAAATAGATGAAATTTTCTTGCTGTTAGAAGAGAAAAATTCTGAATCGTGAAAAGGAGAAACGCATTTGGTAGACCCGACAGCCTTAAATGAAAAGAAAAAGCAAAAAGAAGAAAAAAAAGAAACCAAGAATTTGAGAACATTTGGATTTTCTCTGTTAGGAGCTCTCGCAGGCGCAGCAGTATGTATGATTGTGGATTATTTTGTTGGAAATATTACAGGGCTCGTATATTTGTTCGTCGGAATGTCTTCTTATGCATTTTATCAATATTTTGTAGAGAGAAAAGATCAGCGGGGGAGTCATTTCCTTCTCATTGCACTTTCCTGCCTGCTTGCTACGATCCTCGCCGTATTTTCGGATTGCATGATCCTGTATGCCCAGCAGGTGCAGGAACCGGATATGAACATTTTAGAAAAGACATTTGAGCTTTACCGGATCAATATTACAGAGAATGGGCTGAACAACTATCAACATTTTTACGCGGACGGAGGTTCCGCCGTGTTTTTTGATCTTTCCATTTTGCTGTTTCATATTGTATGCGCCGTTATGTCGCTCATCGGTCTCTTCCTTTCTTGGGTTTTTGTGAAATGTTCGACAAAGGCATGGGAAAAGAAGCATGGGAATAAAAACGCAAATTACAGCTACTCTAGTAGAAAAAAAAGAAAAAGGAAATAACCGTCATTCATGAACAATACCATCCGGATCTTCAAAGAAAATTTCATGAAATTATTAGTCCTGACTTTGATGATTGTACTTCCTGTATATCTTGTACAGGAAGTAATTATAATGCCATATTTTCCGGCAAAGATGGAAGTAGGAGACGTGCGTGCGATCTGGTATACTTTGAGTATCTGGCTGATCAGTCTGTTTCTGTATGTTTTCCGAATTGCTGTGATTAAATTGTCGTATCATTCTCTGGAAGGAAAACAATCCACGATTTCTGACCTTATGGATTTTTCCGTACGCCTCTGGCCGAAGATTTTATTGACAACGCTCCTTTATGCGATTTCCGTGACATGCGGTCTGATGCTGTTTTTCTTTCCGGGAATCATTTTATTTGTTGCATATACATTTTATCAATATGTATCTGTCCGTACCGGGCTGTGGGGGAGAAAGTCTCTGTTTCTTTCTTCTCTCTATGCCAAAAAAAGTATGGGAAAAGCAGCGGCAATTGCATTCGGTACGGTGTTGATTCGCTATGTTTTGTCATATGCCGTTACATCGCTGGAAGATGTCATTACAAATCCAATTTTGAGCGCGGGAACAGCTATTTTGCTATTTGTACTTGTAGAGCTGCTCTCCACTCTGATCGATATTTTCGTATCGGACTATATCTTCCATACGAAACTCGACTTCGATCTCAGCATTTTACAGAATAAAAAGAGTACGGAACATGCAGAACATTAAACTTGTAATTGAATTTGATGGAACGAATTATTCCGGCTGGATGCGGCAGGGAAATAAGAATATTCCTACGGTACAGGCTGTGCTTGAGAAAGCCGTTGCAAAACTAACTGGGGAAATAGTCGAAGTGATTGGATGCAGCCGTACCGACGCCGGGGTACACGCGCTGAATTATACAGCAAATTTTAAAACGTCCTGTACAATTCCAGCAGAAAATTTATATAAAGCTTTGAACCCTTTTTTGCCGGAAGACATCGAAGTGAAAGCTTCAGAAGCTGTGCCGGATGATTTTCATGCGGTATATTCTGCAAAAAACAAAGTATATCGATACTATTTTTATTTCAATGAAGTACCACATCCGCTACTTAGAAAGAGAGCGTGGAATGCGGCGAAGAAGGCGCCGTACCCGCCAGATGAAATTCTGCATATCACCAATGAAGCATGTCTCCATTTCATTGGCACACATGATTTTACAGCCTTTAAAGCATCCGGCGGACTTGCAAAAACAACGGTACGTACGATTTTTTCTGCAGAAGTCAAACGTTTTATGGGTAAAATGTTCTATCTTGAAATTTGTGGAGATGGATTTTTATACAATATGGTTCGGATCATTGCGGGCACGCTGGTCGGCGTGATTGAGGGAAGATTTTCCCCAGATGAAATCGAGAAAATGATTTCATCCCGGGAAAGAAAAAGAGCGGGGATGACAGCACCCCCGCATGGCCTTTATCTTTATCATGTTTCGTATTAATCAAGCATTGCTGCGCCGATGATTCCCGCGTCGTTTCCGAGCATGGCACATTCAATTTTGGTCTGCGGCAGAAAATCATGTCCATACGAATACTGGAAGACATATTCTCTAAGGGGAACCAAGAGATAATCTCCTTCCTTGGAAACACCGCCGCCAAGCAAAATGATTTCCGGCTGGAAGATATTGATGTAGTTGATGATGCCTTCGCCAAGATCACGAATATACTTGTCCACGATTGCGGTTCCAATCTTATCTCCGGCTCGTTTTGCGTCGAACGGCGTTTTTGCATTGATTTTATTCAGATCCCCTTCACAAAGAGTTCTAATCATACAATCCGGATGTTCCTGAAAAGCACGCTTTGCTTCACGGATCAATGCAGTTGCGGATGCGTACGCTTCCAGACATCCTTTTCGTCCACAGCCGCAGGACTCGCCACCGGCGTGAATTGCAATATGTCCCATTTCTCCAGCCGCATGATTAAAGCCGGTATAAATCTTACCGTCGATAATGATTCCGCCGCCGACGCCTGTGCCAAGCGTCAAGGTGATTGAACTTTTATACCCCTTTGCACCACCTGCAACAACTTCTCCGAGTGCCGCGCAGTTGGCATCGTTCGCGAGATGCACTGGTACGCCGATAAATTTGGAAAAAATTTTTGCAATGTTTGTATTACGGAAGGGGAGATTGACGGTATACAGCAAAATGCCATTTTCATCATCACAAACGCCGGGACATCCGATCCCAATCGAATCGATATCTCGCTCAGAAATATCGCATCGTTTTGCAATTTGAAGACAAAAATTTGCCATCAATTCTGTAATTTCGACATCTGAACCGCCCAATTCCGTCGGCATTGACGATTTGAATAATAATTTTCCCCCGTCTCCTACAAGCCCGGCAGAAATATTTGTTCCGCCTAAATCGATACCTATCCTATACATGTTGTGTTTTTCCTCCTGCCGGTTTTTGAAAAATAAAATTTTCAAGAACATTATATCATAGTTCCGGTAAAATTAACATGAAAAATTTTTTTTGTTGAAATGAAGAATGAGAAAACGAGAGAAATAAAGAAAAAACAAGAGATAGAGAGAGAATAAGAGATATATATTGAAAATATAGGAATTTAATGTTGACATACTCTCAAAAATATAGTATTATCACATCCGTTGCCTGCTGGACGGGCTTTATATAAGGAGGTTATTTAGATTATGAAGACATATGTGCCTAATGCGGCTGCGATAGATACCGCCAATAAAAAATGGTATATCATTGATGCCGAAGGAAAAACATTGGGAAGACTTGCGACCGAAGTAGCAAGAATTCTGATAGGCAAACACAAACCCACGTATATGCCGAACTGCGATATGGGCGATTTTGTGATCGTAATCAATGCAGAAAAGGTTGTCGTGACCGGTAAGAAAGTAACAGATAAACTTTATCGTCATCACACGGGATATCCCGGAGGCCTCAAAGAAGTTCCATATAAGGATCTGCTCAAGAAACATCCTACGGCTCCAGTTGAAACGGCTGTTAAAGGAATGCTTCCGAAAAATTCTCTGGGTAGAGCAATGTTCAAAAAACTTAAGGTCTACGCAGGTTCGGAGCATGTGAATCAGGCGCAAAAACCTGAAGTTTATGAATTTTAATAAAGGAGGCATATGAAAATGGCAGATCAGTATTTTGCGACAGGAAGAAGAAAAAAATCAGTTGCACGGATAGAGCTTGTTCCGGGAACGGGAGTTATCACGGTCAATGGGAAAAGCATAGATGAATA
>OLXP01000990.1_pt1 | contig 9844 bp, 4 predicted proteins | sample 1644201 | NCBI WGS metagenome assembly OLXP01 (sample SAMEA103958163, study PRJEB25191) | human gut metagenome
CCCGCCTCTAACCATCCCAAGACAAGACCGAAAAGGGAGAATATCAGCTTTGAAACGCTCTACCCTGAAATTCCAAAAGCGCAGCGCAGTAATTTCCGAATTACTGACCCAGAATTAGGTAATGACACAGCCGCCGAAAAATATATCGCCAATGTGCTTGCCATCCGTACTTTGAAACGTATTGAGGAGGAAACCCGGCTTTCCAGTCCGGAAGAACAGGAAATCCTTTCCCGCTATGTTGGCTGGGGCGGACTTGCGGTCTGCTTCGATGAAAAAAACGCCAAATATCCGGAGCTGAAGGCCCTGCTTACCGAAGAAGAATTTGCAGCCGCCAGAGCAAGCACCCTGACAGCCTTTTATACTTCGCCTACCATCATTCACGCCATGTATCAGGCGTTGAAGAAGATGGGCTTCCGGGAGGGCAATATCCTTGAGCCGTCCTGCGGCGTAGGTAACTTCATCGGTATGATTCCGGACACCATGGCAGGCAGTCACGCCTACGGCGTGGAGCTGGATTCCATCTCCGGCAGAATCGCCCAGCAGTTATATCAGAACAGCTCCATTGCCGTTACCGGATTTGAAAAGGTACAGATGCCGGACAGCTTCTTCGATGTAGCCATCGGAAATATACCTTTTGGGGATTTTAAGGTGCTGGATAAGCGGTATGATAAACACCATTGGCTCATTCACGATTTCTTTTTCGGCAAGACCCTGGACAAAGTCAGACCCGGCGGCATTGTGGCGTTCATCACTTCCAAGGGCACCATGGACAAGGGAAACCCTGCTGTGCGGAAATATCTTGCACAGAGAGCAGAGCTGATTGGAGCCATCCGTCTGCCAAACACAGCCTTTAAGCGCAATGCCGGCGCAGAGGTCACCAGCGACATTTTGTTTCTGCAAAAGCGTGACCACATGACGGATATAGAACCGGACTGGGTACATTTGGATACGGATGCCAACGGTATCCGGCTGAACAGCTACTTTGTCCAGCACCCGGAAATGATTCTGGGCGAGATGGTCATGGAATCCACCCGGTTCGGCTTGGACAGTGTGTGCAGGGCAGACGAGAGTGCCAACCTGTCAGATCTGCTGCAAGGTGCCATCCAGAATCTTCATGGCCAGATTACCGAATACCAGCATGATGAATTGGAGGAAGAAGATCACTCCATTCCCGCCGACCCCAGTGTGCGGAATTTTAGCTTTTGCGTTGTGAACGGCAAGGTCTACTTCCGGGAAAACAGCCGAATGAGTCCGGTGGAGCTGTCTGTTACCGCCGAAAATCGTATCCGTGGTATGATGGCACTTCGGGACTGTGTGCGGCGGCTTATTGACTACCAGACGGAGGGCTATCCTGATGAGGATATTCAAAAGGAGCAGGCACGGCTCAACACCCTGTACGACGATTACACCAGGAAATACGGTCTGCTGTCCAGCCGAGGGAACAGTCTTGCCTTTGGAGAGGATTCCAGCTATTTCTTGCTGTGTTCCCTAGAAGTCCTGGATGAGGAAGGCAACTTCAAGCGCAAGGCCGATATGTTCACTAAACGTACAATCCGTCCCCATGTGGCTGTTACCTCCGTAGATACCGCCAGCGAAGCACTTGCCGTATCCATTGCGGAAAAGGCCCGAGTGGAGATGCCGTTTATGGCGGAATTATCTGGCAAGACTGAAACAGAACTGGAAACAGAGCTTGCCGGGGTGATTTTTCGGAATGTAAACTGTGCCGAGAACCCGGAGGAGATTCCCCTTGCGTTCGTGGACTTGAACCGTTTTCCGTTTGTCACAGCAGACGAATACCTGTCTGGCAATGTGCGCCGAAAGCTGCGGATGGTCAAAGCTTTACAAGGGGTATTACCGCCGGAAAAGAAAGAAAATCTAGAGCGCAATGTGGAAGCTCTGACTGCGGTGCAGCCGGTGGATTTGACTGCCGGAGAAATTGGAGTCCGCATTGGTGTCAACTGGGTGCCCAAAGAGGTCTACGAGCAGTTCCTTTTTGAAGTGATTGGCACTAGTGCCTATGCCCGTGACAAAATCCATGTATTGTATTCGCCCCATACCGGCGAATGGAATGTGACTGGTAAATCCATGGATGGCAGCAATATCAAGGCGTTTACCACCTACGGCACCAAACGGATCAATGCCTACCATATTTTTGAGCAAACCCTGAATCAGAAGGATGTCCGCATCTTCGATACCAAGATTGATGCCGACGGCAATGAGGTTCGGGTACTGAACAAGAAGGAAACAGCCATTGCTCAGGACCGACAGGAACTGATTAAGGCCAAATTTGCGGAATGGGTCTGGAAAGACATTGACCGCAGAGAGCGGCTTTGCAGCATTTACAACGAAACATTTAACGCCATCCGACCACGGGAATACGATGGACAGCATATTCGATTCTCAGGAATGAATCCGGAAATCACCCTGCGGAAGCACCAGGTTAATGCCATTGCCCACATCATGTATGGTGGAAACACTCTTTTGGCACACGAAGTAGGGGCAGGGAAGACCTTCGAAATTGTTGCGGCGGCTATGGAGAGTAAGCGCTTGGGCCTATGCACAAAGTCGCTGATTGTCGTACCGAACCATATCACAGAGCAGTGGGCCTCTGAATGGCTCCAACTGTATCCCTCTGCCAATATTCTGGTGGCAACCAAGAAGGACTTTGAAACCAAAAACCGGAAGAAGTTCTGCGCCAGAATTGCCACCGGCGATTATGATGCCATCATCATTGGGCATTCCCAGTTCGAGAAGATTCCTATGTCCAGGGAACGGCAGGAGGTCATTCTGAAGCGGCAGATAAACGGCATTCTGGACAGCATCCGGGAGGCAAAGCGGAATCATGCGGAAAACTATTCCATCAAGCAAATGGAGCGTACCCGGAAGTCCTTGGAGAACCGTCTGGCAAAGCTCAATGACCAGAGCCGCAAGGACGATGTGGTGACCTTTGAGCAGCTTGGCGTTGACCGTATTTTTGTGGACGAGAGCCATTATTTCAAGAATTTGTTCCTGGCAACCAAAATGCGGAATGTGGGAGGCATTGCTCAGACGGAGGCCCAGAAGTCTTCGGATCTGTTTATGAAGTGCCAATATCTGGATGAAATCACCGGAGGTCGTGGCGTGGTATTTGCAACGGGAACCCCCATTTCCAACAGTATGGTGGAGCTTTATACCATCCAGCGGTATCTGCAATATGGCACTCTGGAAGAAATGGGCCTGATCAACTTTGATGATTGGGCGGCAAACTACGGGGAAACTGTCACCGCCATCGAGCTGTCCCCGGAGGGCAGCGGGTATCGGAGCAAGACCCGGTTTGCGAAATTCTACAATCTCCCGGAGTTGATGTCCACCTTCAAGATGGTTGCGGATATTCAGACGGCGGATATGCTGCAACTCCCGGTTCCCAAGGCCAACTTCCATACAGAGGTTATCAAGCCAAGCCCCATGCAGGAGGATATGGTTAAGGCATTGGCAGACCGAGCTGAGAAGATTCGTGCCGGTGATGTAGATCCCAGCGTGGGGGAGGAACGGGCGACCACAAAGACGTGGAAACCATAGCCCGCCAGAACTTCCGCCGCCCAGTGGGCGGATTCCTTGGACAGGAAACGCCGGTCATAGCCGACACAAATCTCCTTGCCCGCGTGTCCTTCCAGCAGCATCAGCTTGCAAAGGCCGGCTACCACCAGACGGATATTTTCCTTGGTGAATTCGTCTGCGATAATCGCCCGCCATCCACCGGTACCAAATTTAATCATCTTGATTTTCTCCTCTCCCGGCTTTTCGCCGGATAAAATTCGATTTAAGACGGACAAATTTGCATTTTCCCCGCCGGGAAGACCATCCACCGCCGGGGCAATGGCCTCAGCCCATCACGACTCCCACGTCGCAGACAGTGCCCACAGGCAGCACAGGCAGCTTGCGAACCTGCCTGCCGTTCATCGTGATGCTCTTGACGCCCTTTTCCACGGCGTCGGGGTTGGTTACATGGATGTGGTATTCCGCGCCGCGCCACTTCCGGCTGACGGAGAATTCCTTCCAGTCGGCGGGGATGCAGGGATCGACGGTGATGCCGTCGAAGTCCGGACGGATGCCCAGCATGTACTGGGTGGCCGCGAAGTAGGCCCAGCCGGAGGAGCCGGTCATGAAGGGATGGCGCGCACGGCCGTAGGCGGTGTGGTCCTTGCCCACCACGAACTGGCAGTAGGAGTAAGGCTCGGACTGGCGAACCTCGATGATATCATTCTGCAGTGCCGGACACAGGGCGTTGTAGAACTTCATTGCCCGGCTGCCGCGGCCCAGAATGGCCTCGGCGCACCACGCCCAGGGGTTGGGATGGCTGAACACGGCGCCGTTTTCTTTCAAGCCCGGATACACCCGGGTGACGAAGCCGATGCTGTCGTCGGGGGTGGTGAAGCAGGGGGCGTTGAGCATCAGGCCGTAGGGGGTGTACAGGTACTCGTCCACGCTGTCCATGGCGGAGATGCCATGCTCGTGATCGGCGACGCCGGAAAGTACGGCCCAGGTGTTGCTCTCCATGTGTACCCGCCCTTCGGTGTCCGCCTGCGTGCCGATCTTGCGGTTTCCGGCGGTGATGCCGCGGATGTACCACTTGCCATCCCAGAGCACGGACTCGCTGACTTCCTTGACATGCTCGGCGATCTTTGTGTATTCGGCCGCGTCCTTCGTTTCCCCCAGCTGCTCAGCCAGAGCAATAAAGTTCCGGAGCGCCCAGTGGTGCAGGAAGCTGACCATGGCGCTTTCGCCGCCGCCAAGATTCAGGCAGTCGTTCCAGTCGGCGCGCAGACCCTTGCAGATGCCGTTGATGCCCACCTGCCGGGCAGAGAAGTCCAGAATGCGCTTCATATGCTCGTAGACTGTGCCCTCGCCGCCGTCGGCGTAGGTCACCACCTGATGGGCAAAGGCCATGTCGCCGGTCTCCCGGATGTACTGCACGATGGCGGTCACCAGCCACAGGGCGTCGTCGGCGCAGGCGTCCTTCAGACCGTGGACGATCTGGCTCTTATCGGGGGTAGGAACCACTGTGGGGGACTTGAAGGACTGGGGCTTTTCCTCCGGCTCGAACCAGCGGGGCTCGAACAGGTGCAGGCCGTAGCCCTCCTTGGTCAGCGCCCGCAGCAGCTCGATGATGCGGCCGCGGCACTTGTCGGGATTGGAATGGGGAATCGTCATGGCGTCCTGCGCGGTGTCCCGGTAGCCAAGGCCCGTTCTGCCGCCCACCTCAATGAAGGAGGTGAACCGGGAGAACATGACGTTGATCTCGCTCTGATACAGGTTCCAGATGTTCAGCTCGGTGTTCATGCCCTCGTTGGGGGTGGACACCTGCAGGCAGCTGAGCTTGTCGTCCCAGAATTTCAGCAGACGGGCAAAGTCCTCGTCGGCTCTGGTCTGGGTGTACTTCTGACGCATTTTCTTACCGGCTTCGATGCCGCCCTCGCCCAGGAGGAACAGGAGGCGGGTTTCCTCGCCGGGCTGAAGGGTGAGCACCTTCTGCAGGACGCCGCAATGATTGCCGCCCTTTTCAAAAGAGCCGCCGCACACACCGGTCTCCACCACCAATGGATCGCGTTCGGTGCGGTAACTGCCGATAAAGCTGTCGCGCAGGCTGTCAAAGCCGTTCGGGGTAAAATCGGAAGTAAAGAACTGGTAGCCGTCCTCTTCGTAGTAGAGGTCGTTCTCGATGATGCCGTCTTCGTACCGGCTGCCGGTGGCGTACAGGCTCATCTGGAAGTTCTTGTTGTCCATGTCCACCTGATGGAAGCTGAACTCCAGATAGGAGAATACGGAAAGGTGCCGCACCTTATCGGAGTCGTTGCGCAGCTTCACGTCCCAGATCTCCACGGGGTCGTCCATGGCGACAAAGAGCTTCTGCTCGGCGTCGATGCCTGCGTAATCGGAGTGATACTTGATGTAGCTCAGGCCGTGGCGGCAGGAAAAATGCTCCTTGGGCTTGCCCACAGGCTGCCAGGAGATACTCCAGTAGTCGCCGGTGTCCTGATCCCGCAGGTACACGTAATGTCCGGGGCCGTCCATGGGAACGCCGTTGGGACGGAACCGGGTGATGCGATGGTATTCGGGAGTCTTGTACAGCAGGTATCCGCCCGCCGTGTGGTTGAATACGCCATACATATCCTTGAGGCCGATATAGTTGGTCCAGGAAACGGGGACATCTATCCGATCGATGACATATTCCCGATGCTCATTGTCAAAGTACCCATAACGCATAAGGTTACCTCCGCCTGATTTGGGCAATGTATTGATTTTTCACAATGAGTATATCAGAAAAACGGCGGCTTGAAAAGGTCTGGAAATGCACCTTCTTGCCTGTCGTTGCACTTTATTTTCCAAAGTGGGCAATTTCAGACTTTGACATAAGCGCGGCGCGGCTTTATAATGGCAAGAGAACGAAATAAAGGAGCGTGCATACCATGAAATATGATGTCATCGCCTACTGCTGGAACGATGCCCTGGCGGGCTTCACCCGGGAGGACGCCCAGCGCCTGACCCACGTGAATCTGGCCTTCGGACTTCTCAAGGACGGGCTGCTGGATCTGCATCTGCTGAAATATCTCCACCTGCTGCCGAAGCTGCGGGAATGGAATCCGGAAATGAAGATCGTCCTGTCCGTGGGCGGATGGGGCGCGGACGGCTTCTCCGACATGGCTATGACGGAGGAAGGCCGCCGGAATTTTGCCAAGTCCTGTCTGGACGCGGTTGAAAAATACAATCTGGACGGCATCGACATTGACTGGGAATACCCCTGCAACGACGCCGCGGGCATCGGCGCTGACCCACGGGACAAGGAGAATTTCACCGCTTTGCTGGCAACCCTGCGGGAGTATCTTGGAAAAGACTGCATTGTATCCATCGCCGTGGGCGCAAGCCAGCGGTGCATTGCGGATACTCAGATGGACAAGGTCGCCGAGATCGTGGACTACGTGCAGCTGATGACCTACGACATGGTGGACGGCACCCGCGCCGGACATCACGCGGCTCTCGGCGCAACAAAGGGCGACAAGTCCGGCCTGAACACCCGGGACACTGTGGAAGCCTACCACCGGGCGGGCGTTCCCTACGAAAAGATCATCATCGGCGCGGCCTTCTACGGGCGGCACTTTGCGGTCACGTCCTTTGAAAATCACGGTCTTCTGCAGCCCTCCGGCGGCGGACTGCCCGGCCCGGCCTATGGGGAGATCACCCCGGAATATCTCCGGGAGAACAATTTCCAGATTTATTGGGATGCTGATGCAGAGGCAAACTATCTGTGGAACGGCAGGACTCTCGTCAGCTATGAGTCCCCCAAGGCGGTGCGCCTGAAGTGCAAGTATGTCAAGGAGAAGAAGCTTCTCGGCATCATGTACTGGGAACATGGGAACGACCCAACCCGGGAACTGCTGGGCGCCATTGCGGACGAGATTCAATAAGGCCCAAAAATGCGGGCGACCCCGTCAGGAGCCGCCCGCTGCTGTGTTATTTTTCCAGAATCAGCGTGCCGGTCTCCGCGTCCAGCGATGCCTTGATGTGTTCGGCGGCCTCGGCGGGGGTGAGCTTTAGCTGCTCGCCGGTCTTCATGTTCTTGACGCTGCACTTGCCCTCCGCAATCTCGTCCTCGCCCAGCAGAACGGCAAAGGGAACCTTCAGCTTGTCGGCGTAGGCCATTTTCTGCTTGAACTTCTTCTGCTCACAGTACAGCTGTACCCGCAGCCCCGAAGAGCGCAGCGTTTCCGCCAACGCGATGGCCGGGGCAATGTCTCCCATGGGCAGCACCAGCGCGTCCGCGGGGGCGCTGGGCAGCTCGGGGTTCAGAAGCCCCTGCTCGTCCAGAACGTAGAACAGCCGGGTCAGGCCGATGGAGATGCCCACGCCGGGCAGCTGCTTTTCAATGTAATAACCCGCCAGATTGTCATACCGGCCGCCGGAGCAGACGGAGCCCAGCTCCGGGTGATCCAGCAGAAGGGTCTCGTAGACGGTGCCGGTGTAGTAGTCCAGCCCCCGGGCGATGGTCAGGTCAACGACGAAGTTTTCCTCCGGCATTCCGAAGGCCGCCAGGTTGGAAGCGACCACCTTCAATTCGCCGAGACCGGTATCAAAGGTCTCGTTCCGTCCCGCGTAATTTTCCAGCGCGGCAAGAACCTCCGCGTTCGTCCCCTTGATGGAGATGAAGGCGAGAATGTCGTCCGCCTGCTGCTCCGTCAGGCCACAGTCCTCCAGAAGAATGACCTTCACCTTGTCAACGCCGATCTTGTCCAGCTTGTCCACGGTGCGCATGATGTCGCCGGACTTTTCCGTCAGACCCATCATGGCATAGAAGCCGTTGAGAACTTTCCGGTTGTTGACATGAATCTGGAACCGGGTCAGGCCGAAGCCCTTGAATACCTTATAGATGATGGCGGGGATTTCCGCCTCGTTGAGAATGTCCAGCTTGCCGTCGCCGATGATATCAATGTCCGCCTGATAGAATTCCCGGAACCGGCCGCGCTGCGCCCGCTCGCCCCGGTAGACCTTGCTGATCTGGTAGCGGCGGAAGGGGAAAGCCAGCTCGTTATAGTGCAGGGCAACGTATTTTGCCAGCGGCACCGTCAGGTCGAAGCGCAGAGCAAGGTCGCTGTCGCCCTTGGTAAAGCGATAAATTTGCTTTTCCGTCTCTCCGCCGCCCTTGGCAAGCAGGATCTGGGCATCCTCGATCACCGGGGTGTCCAGCGGGGCAAAGCCGTAGGAGGCGTAGGTCTTGCGCAGAACCTCCGCCATGCGGTCAAATTTCAGCTGCTTTTCCGGCAGCGCTTCGCACAGGTGAATTACCGCCCCCTCCCGCTCCCGGGTGCTGCGCACCCGGACGCCGTTCAGAGTTCCCGAGTCCCCCGCCTGACCGCCGCCCTCGGGGTAAAAGGCGGTAGCGGCCAGCGTGACCTCCCATCCGTCCGCGGCCTTCGCGCAGGAAAGCACCGCCGATGTAAAGCGGGAAAGGTGAGAATCTTCATAATAAAGCTTGCGTGTTTCCATATAGCACCTCGAAAAATGGCAATTTTGTTCATTATACCACGGTGCCGCTGGCATTGCAACGCCCCGGCTTTACAGAAATTTGAAGTGGAATTTTGAAAAAAGTGCTTCTCTTTTGCCGAATTATCATGTAGAATGAGAAAACGTGAGAAAAAACAACGAGGTGACCGATCATACCAGCAAATTACGCCCATTACCGCTTCGGAAAGCAGCTGCTCTCCGGGATGTGTCCCAACGACCGCCGAAGTATCCAGCGGTTCCGGCGGCTTTACGATATGGGTCTGCACGGGCCGGATATTTTCTTTTACTATAACCCCCTGATCAAAACCGCCACGGGACAGCTGGGCGGCGTCTTCCACGCCCAGTCCGGGCAGGAATTTTTCGCCCGGGTCTGCGCCCAGGCGGGCAGCGAGGCCGGGCGGGTCTATCTTCTGGGGCTTCTGGGGCATTACTGCCTGGACTCCCTGTGCCACCCCTATGTGGAGAAAAAGGAAGCCGACGGCAGCGCCCGCCATGTGGAGCTGGAATCGGAATTCGACCGGTATCTGCTGGAATCCGACGGCGTCCCTCAGCCCCACACCTACGACGGCAGCGCCCACATGCGCCTGACCCGGGGAGAGTGCGTCACGGTTGCCCTCTTTTATCCCCCCGCCACCCCGGCGAACATCAACGCCTGCGTCCGCAACATGGCCCGCGCCACCCGGTTTCTGGTGGGCGAGAACCGCAAGCGCGTCCAGCGCCTGCTGCGCCTGACCCGCAGCCCGGCCATTGAGGATCAGCTCATGCCGGAACATGGCGACGACCGCTGGCTGTGGATGGACAGCGAAAT
>OLXP01000999.1_pt1 | contig 9747 bp, 9 predicted proteins | sample 1644201 | NCBI WGS metagenome assembly OLXP01 (sample SAMEA103958163, study PRJEB25191) | human gut metagenome
TGTTGAGCCTTTGATTACTAAGTCTAAAGAAGATACTACGAATTCTCGCCGTGTCGTATTTAGCAACTTGCAAGATAAGATTGCAGTAACAGAGCTGTTCAAAGAAATCTCAGTTAAGATTGCTGATCGTCCGGGTGGTTATACTCGTATTATCAAGACTGGTAACCGTTTGGGTGATAATGCAGAAATGTGCTTCATTGAGTTGGTAGACTATAATGCAAACATGGCTAAGGAAAAAGTTGCTAAGAAAGCTACACGTACTCGTCGTTCTAAGAAGAGTGCCGCTGCCGAAACTGCTGCTCCTGCTGCTGTTGAAGCTCCTGCAACTGAAGAACCGAAAGCTGAATCAGCTGAATAATTTTACAGTTATTCTTATTCGATATAGAAAAGGCTGCTCTGCAAAGAGTGGCCTTTTTATTTGAAGTAAATACCTTTTTATTTGAGTAAGGAGGAGCAGATTTTGGAATTGAGCCGTATAGAGTATACGTCTATTCCCTAATGATATTCACTTGTTTACTAATCCTAAGATAAATTAAAAGATAACCTGAATAAACTTTTCGTGAATAGAATCTGTTATATTTGCAGGAGAATATGGCAAAATTTGTAAAGGTAATATTGTTTCTGTTGCTTACGGTGACTCTCCATGGGGTAGCAAGTAACGTTTTCACTGAGAAACCGGTGGAACAGTCTGAACTTGCCATTACATATTCAATGAAACAACACGAGCAGATTAGTGCTCCTGACTTTCCTTATGCTCCAGTGGCTGAATTGAACAATCTTCAAAGTCACCAGATATCAGTGACACGTATTCAGCGTGTACAGCTTGGAGAGTATTTCACTACTTTAAGGAACCTACTGCAATGCTGCGCCGACCGTGAAAATTCTCTGTCACAGCATAGGGGGCGAATTTATAATACTACAACTTCTTATTACTGTCAGCCGTCGAGTGAGTACTATGTATTTACTTTAAGGCATATTATTATTTAGAATTCATTTATTGGTATTATTTGTTTTATGGTTATCGATATATTTTATACCGATGGTCCTTTTTATCTTTATATTATTACTAATAAATTAAATTTTAAATATTATGGCAACTACTCAAACTATTGATGCTACTATATTCGCATCTTCACATCCAGATATCGCTAAGCGTACAAGTATTTCCGGAGTTTTATTCTCTTCATTCATGTTGTTGGTGGGTATTTTAGCTTTTGCTTCCACTTTTGAACTGGAAGATAGGTCCTCTACTGTAAGTATGGCTTTAATGGTGTTCGGGACGGGACTATTCCTTGTAGGTATTTTCCGTCTTTTCTGGAAGTCAAAGGAAGTTGTTTATCTACCGACCGGAAGTATTGCAAAGGAACGCAGTGTCTTCTTTGATTTGAAGCACATGGATAAGTTGGTTGATATCGTAAATTCCGGTTCGTTCTCTGCTAATTCGGATATTAAGAGCGAAACAAGTGGGAACATTCGTATGGACGTAATTCTTTCTGAAGATAAGAAATTTGCTGCCGTACAGCTGTTCCAGTTTGTACCTTATACTTATCAGCCGATAACATCAGTGCATTATTTCACTAATGAAGATGCATCGGCTGTGGTCGCTTTTCTTTCAAAAAGTAATTTGAATTAGAAGCTGTTGAGCTAAGATTGTTACACAGAAGAAGAAACAACTTTAGTTTTTGATAAAGAGTGGGGATTAGTCGTCAATGACGGCGATCCCCATTTTTTTCATTAAGAAACAAGCGTTCATATTTTGGGCGACTCCATTTCTCATTTGATAAGAGAAGGTGAGTTCGTTGTTCGTGATGTCCGCTTCGAAACAGTAGTTACGGATATTCTGTGGGAAGGATTCTATCAAGGTGCCGAGCAGAAGGTCGTGAGTAGCTATGATACCGTTGGTGTTCATATTCATAAACTGCTTGATGAGAGCGAAAGAGCCTTTTTGTTTATCCATAGAGTTGGTGCCTTTCAATATTTCATCAAGGATGATGAAAAGTTCCTCTCCTGCTTCGAGTTTGTCAATGATTAGTTTCAGACGTTTGAGTTCTGCGAAGAAGTAAGACTCGTTATCGGTGAGTGAGTCGCTTGTACGAAGGCTGGTGACGAGGCGTGCCGGATATATTTCCATTTGCTTTGCCCAAACCGGTGCACCTATGCAGGCTAAAAGATAATTGATGCCTACGGTACGCTGGTAAGTACTTTTACCGGCCATGTTGGCGCCGGTTATGATGATAAAGAAAGGACGCTTGTCGATATCTATTCCGTTTCGCACACATTTGTTGCGGTTCATAAGTGGATGACCCAAAGCTTCGGCTCGCAGATGAAAGGATTGAGAGCTGATTTTGGGGAAGATATAATCCGGATGATTGTATGTAAACGTTGCTAAAGAGCAGTAGGCGTCGATTTCTCCGATTGTTTCTATCCAGCGGGGGAGGTCGGAAGCATGAGTTTCTTTCCATTTCTCGATTCGCATTACTTGGCGCAGTTCCCAAAAAATAAGTCCGTTGAGGATTGTACTCATTAACAGGTTACTGCGTTGATCGAGCGCGTTCATCAGTTTCGATAGTTGGCGGACTGCCTGGGAAGCTGTTTGATTCTGGCTTGTAAGTTCCGTTTTGAGCTGTTGCAGAACAGGGCTGTTCATTTCCTTTTTCTCTGTGAGAAGAATTTGGTCGGCGTAAGTAGAGAGGATTTGCAATTTTTTGCCGTAAGTTGCTTGCAGTTTTGTGATACCTTTAGAAAAGATAGAACTGAAAATGACGAAACAAAAAAACACACCTCCGGGTACGGTGGCAGGAAGAATTCCTACAATGGCCGAACCTATGCATATAAGGTTGATGATGCTAACTACTGTCGGGATGATACGCAGTAGCGTATGCTTCCGGTAATAGCTGGGGCTTCCCGCCCATTTCCTGATTTCGTTGGTATCGGCAGGTTTTCCTTTATAAAGTAATCCGAACAGACGGATTTGTTGCCGGTATTCCAGATCGGTTGATAATTCCCGGATAGCCTCCTGGCGTTGTTCGATCGATTCTTTTAGTTCCAGATGTGCGTTGAACCAATCAGCCAGATGTTGCTTGCCGACAGGCGTTGAAGTACGGTTGATATATTGGAAAAGCGAATAATCGCCGAATACATCCAAGTCATAAGTATAGAGATGCGCAGGGTCGATATATTCATTTCCGCTGTCGAAATCGGAAAAATCATATTGAATGGCCCGTAACTCCTGTTCGTTGATTTCTATTTTCTTTTTCAGATAATCTTTCCGGTAAAACCAGAGATTATGTCGTTTTACCAGCCAGATAAATGATATAAAAGGCAGAATGGCAAAGACGAAAAGAGATAACCAGCCGTCGCTCCAGAAGATAAAGGCTGCCGCTATGGCTTCTACAAATAGCACAAGGCGTAGAAGGCTGATATAATAGATGCGTTTCCGGGCCCTCTGAAGAGCTTGTTCCGACTCTTGAATAATTTGCTGATAGGTTGAGATTATATTTTCCAGTTTCTCCATAATTGCTTTGATACTTTTTGCGCAAAGGTAATATATTTAACAACGGACAGGCTATGAGCTTGTTTTTGTCAAGAGCAGATTTACTGTTTATTAACGCAAAGCGAATAGGAAGCGAAAATGAGAGCTGCCGGATGATGCATTCAGCTCTCGTAAATCCTCGATGCAGGAATAGCAAAGCCAATTTCGCGACTTATGAGAGCTAACCCTACGCTTTACGGGGACTAAACCTACGCTTTGGGAGTGCTAACCCCACGCTTAATGAATGTTGAGCCTGTGTTTTAGTAAAACGAAGCCTCTGTTTCACCCGAACAGAGCCTCCGTTTTATAAAAATAGAGCCTGCATTTCCTCAAAAACAAAAGGTGATTTCTTCTTTCGGCACGATCAGATATAAAAAAAGGGAGAATACACTGCTTCCCCCTTTACCTGCATATTAAATAGAAATATATTTTGTAATAACAGATACAAAGATAACACATCAGGAAGGCAAAGTCAAGTATTCAGTTACTTTTTTGGAGACTCTTTTCCAAATTTGATGGTAATTTAGCAAGTCGGTGATGTCTTCATTCCTCTTTTGGGGGAAGGAAGGGGGCGGAAAGTCGAGGCGGCAGGTAGATGCACAGGGTTGATAATAAACGAATTATGTGTTTACCTACCACCTCCCCCTACGGGTACTCCTCCTTCCGGAAGGAGGAGAATGAAGATACCACCGACTGGCTAAATTACCATCAAATTTGAAGAAGAACCCTTTTTTTCAATATTTCTTTTTCTGTCCTTGCATTTATCCGCTAAAATGTATAACTTTCCACTCGAAAAGGCGTTAGAAAGGAAAGGAGGAAGGCTTATGAAAAAAAGATGTATCTTATGGCTGTTGATGAGCGTGATTGGCCTCCCGTTGATTGCGCAGAATATTATCTATTCCAACTTGAAAGAGTTGCTTGCTCAAAATGGAGACACCATAGCAGTGCTACGTGTGGAGAAACGTTCCAGAAATCAGATCGTATTGACAGGCGGGGCTGACTACCGTATAACGGCAGGCGATGATGAGTCTATGTGCCGCCGCTTGAAGAAACGTTGTTTTGCAGTGCGAAGTGAAGAAGGAGATTTATATTTGAACTGTCGCAAACTGCGCTATAAGAAACTGCGTTTTGGGGCATGGTATGCTCCGGCAGTTCAGTTAGGCAAGAATATCTACTTCTGTGCCATGCCTTTGGGATCAGTTATCGGTGGCAATTTTGTAGAAGACGACGATGTAAAACTCGGAGGAAATATCGGTGACGCCCTTGCCGCTTCGAGCTTGGTGACCAAACGCGTTTGTTATGAACTGAATGGGGAAACGGGCAAGATTGAATTTCTCGGAAAAGATAAGATGCTTCAAATATTGGATAAGTACCCGGAATGGAAACAAGCTTACCTGAAGGAAGACAGCCAGGAGGCAAAAGACACATTCGACTATTTGCTAAAACTACGTGATAGTCAAGAGAAATAGGGCAGAGGATTCTTTGCCATAGCTATCGGTTGTGGTACGATTTATGATAAGGCGGTTCCGGTACGCCATATATGAGGTATAATACCTTTCTGATAATAAATCCATCATTTCCCTTGTCTTTTACTTTCTTTTTTCCTACATTGCGGAGAGTTATCAAACTGTATTGCTTACAGTTTGTAGTCTTTAATTCTGCTTATTATGAAGATAACTCTTGGCAATACACTACCTCCTTATCCGGATTTTGTAGAAGGTCTACGGAGAACTCACGACCGTGGCTACACACTTGTCCCGGTGCAGGCCAAGTTATCTCTGGCGGTAACTTCCACGACCTGCCGCTTGCCATTTCCTATGATTTTCTATAAGGTAATGGACAACCTCGAACCTATCCTTGCCATTGAACTGATGAACGCCGCACAAGGTGTCGACTTCCGCCGTCCGTTGAAAACGTCACCGCTTCTGGAGCATTTCCTCCATACCTGCCGGAAAGAAGTACCTTTTGTGAAAGATGATATCGTGATGTACAAAGAAATACATAAAACAGTCGCTTTTCTGAAAAGGACAAAGTTTGAATACTGACAATAAACAGACCCTTTTCCACCTTATCGTTAATAATGGTGACTGCTGTTGCCGGATGAGTGTCGATTTTAATCGACATTTATCCGGCTTTTGTCGGGTGTACCCCTTCCGATACCGATAAAACTTTACCTCGCATCTCCTTCCTCTTTATCTTTGTGCTGTGTTTGGTCCGTATTTCCTCTTAACACTTGTTTTCATTTCTGTCCAACGAATGATAATATTTATCAAATGGGCTACAAATAAATAGAAACTTGATTTCTTAATTGAGTTTTCTATATATCTTTGTTCCGTTTTTCCTCCCGATGCAAGGGAAAACAGAAAACTGGATTATAATGAAATAGAAAACGAACGATGACAGAACATGGAAAAGACGCTTCCCAACGGGCGGAGTTGAAAGAACGGATTATAGCAACGGCAACAGAGGCTTTTACTACAAAAGGTATTAAGAGTATTACGATGGATGATATTGCAGCAGCATTAGGTATCTCCAAACGTACGCTTTATGAAGTTTTTGTAGATAAGGAATCGTTGCTGAAGGATTGTATACTGACGGTGCAGGCAGAAAGAGACCGGTATTTACAGGAAGTTTATGAGCAGTCCCACAATGTGTTGGAAGTGATACTTGCCGTATTCCAAAAGAGTATTGAGATGTTTCATAAGACGAACAAGCGTTTTTTTGAAGACATCAAGAAGTATCCGAAGGTATATAATATGATGAAAGAGCGCAGCGAGAGTGATTCGGAGAAAACCATGTCCTTTTTTATGTTGGGAGTGGAGCAAGGCATTTTCCGTTCGGATGTCAACTTTGCAATCGTCAATTTGCTGGTACGCGAGCAGTTCGATGTGCTGTTGAATACGGATGTATGCAACGAATATTCCTTTATAGAGGTGTATGAGTCTATTATGTTTACCTATATACGCGGCATCTCTACGGAGAAAGGCGCGAAAGTACTGGAAGATTTTATATCAGAATATCGTAGGAACCGCATAGAATAAGCGACCGATGAGGTTCCGGAGACAAACAACTAAAAGATCAATTAGAAACTAGTTTTATGAACAGAATGAAGAGACTGACAGGTAGGAAGATACTTCTGGCAACTGTTGCACTTTGCGCATTTGGCATTGCAAAAGCGCAAAACGCACAAGCGGCGAAGGACACACTGACCTTAACCTTGGACAAAGCCTTAACAATTGCGTTGGATGAGAATCCTACGATGAAGGTGGCGGCAGAAGAAATTGCTTTGAAAAAAGTAGCCGGCAAAGAAGCATGGCAAAGTCTGCTGCCTGAAGCAAGCATCGCTGGTTCGCTGGACCATACGATTAAAGCGGCTGAAATGAAACTGAACGATATGTCGTTCAAGATGGGGCAGGATGGTACGAATACCGCCAATGCCGGACTGAGCATTAACCTGCCTTTGTTTGCACCGGCAGTCTACCGGGCCATGTCAATGACAAAGACGGATATCGAACTGGCAGTGGAGAAGTCGCGTGCTTCCGAACTGGATTTGATCAATCAGGTAACCAAGGCTTATTATCAGCTGATGCTTGCACAAGATAGTTATGAAGTGCTTCAAGGCAGCTATAAGTTGGCAGAAGATAATTTCAATGTCGTGAACGCCAAATATCAACAAGGTGCAGTCAGCGAATTTGACAAGATCAGCGCAGAAGTACAGATGCGCAGCATCAAGCCGAATGTCATTTCTGCCGCCAATGCCGTGACGCTGGCAAAACTCCAGTTGAAAGTGTTGATGGGCATTACGGCTGATGTGGATATTAAGACTGACGATAATCTGACAAACTACGAATCAATGCTGTTTGCCAATCAGTTGAAAGAAGAAGATATGAGTCTGGAGAACAATACAACGATGAAGCAGTTCGAGCTGAATATGTAATTGCTCGAAAAGAACGTGAAGTCGCTGAAAACGAACTTCATGCCTACTTTGTCGATGAGCTTCTCTTATCAATATCAGTCTTTGTATAATCCGAACATCAATTTCTTTGATTATACGTGGAGCAACAGTTCGTCTTTGATGTTCAATCTGAGCATTCCTTTGTATAGGGCGAGCAACTTTACGAAGGTAAAATCGGCCCGCATCCAGATGCGCCAGCTTGACTGGAACCGTATCGATACGGAGAGAAAACTGAATATGCAGGTAGTCAGCTACCGTAACAATATGACTGCCAGTTCCGAGCAGGTGGTCAGCAACAAAGAAAACGTGATGCAGGCTGAAAAAGCGGTACAGATTGCCGGAAAACGTTATGAAGTCGGTAAGGGAACCGTGCTTGAACTTAACAGTTCGCAGGTATCACTGACGCAGGCACAACTTACTTACAATCAATCAATCTACGATTACCTGGTAGCTAAGGCTGACCTTGATCAGGTTTTGGGAAAACAATAAAGATAGACAACTAAAATTACAACTAAGGAATATGAAAAAAGGTATCCAATTAGTGGCTCTGCTATTGACAGTAGTAATGAGCTCATGTACGGGTGGAAAAGATAAGGCTGCTGTGAAACAGGAAGACGAGAAGCCCAGAGTAAAAGTGGCTGATGTAACAGCCCGTCCCGTAGATCAGATACAGGATTATACAGCGACGGTAGAAGCTGAAGTAAAGAACAACATTGCTCCTTCGTCACCTGTCCGCATCGACCGGATTCTGGTAGAAGTGGGCGACCGTGTATCCAAAGGCCAGAAGCTGGTGCAGATGGATGCAGCCAACCTCACACAGACGAAACTGCAACTGGACAATCAGAAAATTGAATTTAATCGTATCGACGAACTTTATAAGGTAGGCGGTGCTTCCAAATCAGAGTGGGATGCTGCGAAGATGCAGCTCGATGTGAAGCAGACTGCTTATGATAATCTGGTAGAGAATACGTTTCTGTTGAGCCCGATCAACGGAGTAATCACTGCCCGTAATTACGATAATGGTGATATGTATAGTGGCGGAAGTCCGGTGCTGGTAGTAGAGCAGATCACTCCGGTCAAGCTGATGATCAATGTGTCTGAAACCTACTTCACGAAGGTGAAGAAAGGCGAACCGGTAGATGTGAAGCTGGATGTATATGGCGACGAACTGTTCAAGGGAACTATCAGCCTGATCTATCCGACTATCGACGCAACTACCCGTACTTTCCAGATCGAGATCAAGTTGGACAACAAAGATCAGCGTGTACGTCCGGGAATGTTTGCCCGTGCTACCTTGAACTTCGGTACGGCGGACAACGTCGTAGTACCCGACTTGGCTATTGTGAAACAGGCAGGTTCCGGCGATCGCTATGTGTACGTTTATAAAGATGGCAAAGTGTCCTACAACAAAGTGGAGTTAGGCAGACGTATGGGCTCGGAGTATGAGCTGAAATCCGGTGTGCCCGATAACTCGCAGGTGGTAGTGGCCGGACAGGCACGTCTGATAAACGGTACGGAAGTAGAGATCGAGAAGTAAAATCACTATTAAACTAATCACTATAAAGAAATGAGTTTATACGAAGGTGCGGTTAAGAAACCGATTATGACCTCCCTCTGCTTTCTGGCAGTGGTGATTTTTGGTCTTTTCTCTTTGTCCAAGTTACCTATCGACTTGTATCCGGACATTGACACGAATACAATCATGGTAATGACTGCTTATCCGGGGGCAAGTGCTTCGGATATAGAAAATAATGTGACTCGCCCGTTGGAAAATACGTTGAACGCGGTGAGCAACCTGAAACATATTACCTCCCGTTCTTCAGAGAATATGTCATTGATAACACTGGAGTTCGAGTTTGGTAATGATATAGACGTCCTGACGAATGATGTACGCGACAAGCTTGACATGGTAAGTTCACAGCTTCCCGACGATGTCGAGAATCCGATCATCTTCAAGTTCAGTACGGATATGATTCCTATCGTGCTGCTTTCCGTACAGGCCAATGAGAGCCAGTCGGCGCTTTACAAAATATTGGACGACCGTGTGGTTAACCCCTTGGCGCGTATTCCGGGAGTCGGAACCGTGTCCATCAGTGGTGCTCCGCAGCGTGAGATTCAGGTATATTGCGACCCTAACAAGTTGGAAGCATACAACCTGACCATCGAATCCATCAGCTCCATTATCGGAGCGGAGAACAAGAACATTCCCGGCGGTAACTTCGATATCGGTAGTGAAACCTACGCGTTGCGAGTGGAAGGA
>OLXP01001003.1_pt1 | contig 9729 bp, 19 predicted proteins | sample 1644201 | NCBI WGS metagenome assembly OLXP01 (sample SAMEA103958163, study PRJEB25191) | human gut metagenome
CTTGTCCCAAGTGTGGAACTACAAATGACAGAGATTTACTTGCAGCCCGAAACATCAAACGCTTTGGACTACAAGCACAGAATTTATTAACCCAACCGATGGCGTATCGGGGATTGGACGGTGAGAACCCAACTATGGACGACCGGGGCGCAAGCTCCCTAAGAAGTAGTGGCTCGATGAAACGTCAAGTTGTTCAAGTGTAAGCTTGGATATAAACGCCTCGGGACAGCATTAGTTTGCTACCCCACAAATGATATGTACTATAGCCTTGGGCGGGCTTTATAAAACCCAATTATAATAATATGAGCAATTTTATTGGTAAAAAAGTAATTATTAGAGCAGACAGAGCAGGAGTATTCTTCGGAACACTGAAAGAAAAGAATGGCAGTGAAGTTGTATTGACAGACTGCCGCAGATTGTGGTGCTGGTACGGAGCTGCATCCATTTCACAGCTTGCGGTCGAAGGGACAAAAAGACCAAGCGAATGTAGGTTTACCTTAGTCGTACCCACTATCACAATACTTGGAGTAATCGAGATTATTCCTTGTACGGAAGAGGCAGTCAAATCCATTGAGGAGGTAGACGTATGGAAGAACAGATAAAGCTATTTCTTAGCTCTGGCTATGGCTATGGCTATGGCTATGGCGATGGCGATGGCTATGGCGATGGCGATGGCGATGGCTATGGCGATGGCTCTGGCTCTGGCTCTGGCTATGGCGATGGCGATGGCTCTGGCTCTGGCGATGGCTCTGGCGATGGCTCTGGCTATGGCTATGGCTCTGGCTATGGCGATGGCGATGGCTATGGCGATGGCTATGGCGATGGCTCTGGCGATGGCTATGGCGATGGCTCTGGCGATGGAATTAAAACATTCAATGGCGACAAAGTATATATCATTGATGATATTCCTACAATTATCAAGCATATTCATGGCAATGTAGCTAAAGGATATATACTGAACGATGACTTTACATTGACTAAAACATTTGTTGCAAAAGAGAATGGGAAATTCGCTCATGGAGAAACATTGCACGATGCGTTTGCTTCGCTTCAAGAAAAATTGTATGACGATTCAACCGAGGAGGAAAGGATAGAAGCTTTTAAAAAGCATTTTCCAGACTTTACTAAAAAGGTATCGGCTAAAGAATTATTTTATTGGCATCATGTGCTAACCGGTTCGTGCAAGCAAGGAAGGTTGTCATTCTGTATCAATAAAGGTATAGATATTGAAAAAGATTCATTTACAATATATGAATTTATAGAATTAACTAAAGAATCATATAATGGAGATATTATAAAGAAACTATTATGAGTTGCCATAACAAACTACAACAGCTTTGCAGAAAGTATCTGAAAAAGTTGTACCGGAAAGCGAGAGATATCGGTCTTGATGAATTTGTCGAAAGGACTATTACCGAAAACGAAAATGGACGATGCACAGCCACAGTAGAACAAGTCAATATGCTGGCTTCTCTATGTGGGGATGATAGAATAAAAAGGGAGGAAATTCCCAACTTGCTTGGTCTGTCATACCGGAAGTGCAACGAACAAAAGATTTTCAAGAGAATACGTAAATTTAAAGACAAAGTTATCTACTCCAAAGTGGATGCTATAATACTAAAATGGCAATTATATAGGACTTGACGCTTAAATGTTTATCTTTGTACATGCAGCGAGTAGAACGACATATAGCGATTGGCAACAAGCGGTTGGATGAACTCTGCTTTCTATCCAAGAACTTGTACAACTACGTAAACTATCTTATTAGACAAGAGCTTACGCAGAACAAGAAGTTTTTGTCTGAATATGAAGTTACTACCATGCTCGCTAAAGATAAACAAACGGACTACATAGCCTTACTTTCACAGACAAGTCAGCAGATTATAAAGATACTTTTCAAGAATTGGAAGGGATTCTTCAAACTCTGCAAGTTGAAGGACAAACTGAAAGCCCGTCCCAAGCTTCCCAAGTACAAGCATAAAACGAGAGGACGCAACATTGTGGTATTTACCAACCAGCAGTGTAAGTTGAAGGACGGATATATCCATTTTCCGAAACGTGCCGGAATAGAACCAATAAGAACCAAAGTGGATAACTTGTGTCAAGTGAGGATAATCCCACAGTGCAGTTGCCACATAATAGAAGTAGTTTATGAAAAAGAGAAAGAAGAAGCCACCGAATTAGACGATACAGCTTATCTAAGTATTGACTTAGGACTTGACAATCTTGCCACATCATTTGACCCACAACGCAACCGTTGTTTTGTCATTAACGGCAGACCGCTAAAGTCCATGAACCAATTCTTTAATAAGCGTAGGGCTTTCCTAATGAGTTTGATAGGTAGCAGGGGGACGAGCAGACGTATCGGACGATTAACTCTAAAGAGAAACTGTAAAGTACACGACTATATGCACAAAGCTTCAAGATTCATAGTCAACTATTGCAAGGATAACCACATTGGGAATATTGTGATAGGAAACAACAAGGATTGGAAGCAGAACTGTAATATGGGAAAGGTGAACAATCAGAACTTTGTGAGTATTCCCTTTGAGAAGTTAATCTCCATGATACAGTACAAGTGCGAGGAAGTTGGGATTAAGGTTATAGTCACGGAAGAGAGCTATACTTCCAAGACAGACCACTATTCAGACGAAGCCATGTGCCACCACGAGAACTATATGGGAAAGCGTATAAAGAGAGGTCTATTCCGTAGCTCATCGGGCAAACTGATAAACGCTGACCTAAACGGAGCAATAGGAATTTTAAGAAAAGTAGTCGGTGAACGCCTCTGGCAAATAGCCGATAGAGGTGTAGTGGGGACACCATCAAGAATACAATTTTTGTAGACTTGTAAATAAATGCCATGACGGAGCAAGAATATAAGGACTTGGCAAATAGTCAACCAAAGTATTACTATGAGCCAAGAGGAAGAGAGTGGGCTTTATATGAGCGAGAAAAGGACGGCATGGGAGGAACTAAGATATTTGAGCATTGGGATAGAGAAGTTGTCCGCAAGCGATGCTATGAATTGAATGGCTGGGATTATAAACCGTCAGATGAATAGCCTATGCTACAGAAAATGTGCAGAAAGTATCTAAAAAGACTTCTCCCGGCTGCAAAGGAAGTAGGGTTGGAAGAGTTTGTAGTTACTACCATAGATAAAAACAAGTCGGGTACTTGTGTAGCCACCAGACAGCAGGTCGATATGCCTGCCTCAATGTGTGAAGATAATCGGGTTAAACGTGAAGAAATACCAAATATTGTAGGTAAGTCATACCGATTCTGTCTGACTGGTAATCTTTTTAAGAGAATACGTAAATTTAAAGACAAAGGACTTTATTCCAAAATAGATACTTTGTTATTAAGTGAAGAACTAAAAACCAAATGATATGAAAATACTGATTGATATTCCCGATTGCTTCCTTGATGGGGACGATACTATGGTGAACATAGAAAGTGAATCTTTCTCATATTGTAGGGTGAACCAGACCTATCACGGTTCACAAGATTCATTGGATGATGAAGTCAAAAGTAAACGACTAAAAGAGTTATGCTATGATGTATGCGATATTTTTATTACAATGATTAAGGAGGAACTAATATGTTTGAAGATAAAAAAATAGGTGAGAGATTTGAATATGAAGGAGTAATCTTGGGAGTGGTAAATGTGCTTGATTTCCCTTGTGAAAAATGTTTCTTTTATCAGAAAGAATGTGATAATATATACTGTTTACCGCATCAGAGGAAAGATGAAGAGAGTGTATCTTTTAGAGTGGTTGAAAAGGAACATATTAGTACTGTTCAAGACTGCAAACTGGCAGTTGAAGTAACCGAAAAAAAGGCTATTGAAGCGGCAAAGGAAATGATAGTAGATGTATTTAACGAAGTACACGGTATCAATCAGACTATGTACTTGGAGGACTTTGTAGCAAGACTTAAAAAATAAAAGATGGCAGTGAAGTTTAGACATAAAGAAACTGGCTTGTTTTGGTGTAGGGCAAAAGGTCGTTCTCCGTCAAGAAATGAATATTATGAATTAGGGGAAGAAAGTATCTTTAGAAAAAGGCATTTATCTAAGCGTGGAGCGATTTACGAAACCGCTACTGAAAAGCAAAAACGAGAATGGATTGGTAAAAAACATGCCGATGAATTTGAAATTGTTAAAGTATAATGTTATGGTAAGAAAAATAAAATTTAGAGGAAAGGACATTGATACGGGAGAATGGAGATATGGATATCTCTCTTTCTTCTATACTGCCGGAAGGGATAAAAACGGATTTATCCTTACGGATAAAGCACAAATATATTCCCAAGAAGACGGACGCTGCTACGACGTATTGGCTGAAACCGTTGGGCAGTTCACTGGACTATTTGACAAGAATGGAAAAGAAATCTATGAAGGCGACATATTACTTATGAGCGAAGACGATGGTTGTATGATATACAACAAGGTCGGAATAAAGGATGGATGTTTTGGGTATATCGGAGAGGTGAATGGCGAATTAATTCCATTTTGCCACTGTGATGTAATAGAAGAAGTTGTAGGTAATATTTTTGATAATCCTAATTTGCTGAATAATGAAGAAGATAATGTTCAATGATGACTATGGCTTAACACAAGCCGTATTGGATGGTCGAAAGACTATGACGAGACGTATAATCAAATGCCCAAGAACCTTTAGGGGTGAATGGGTAGCCGGATTCAATGTACATATCCGTCAATCTGACAAAAAGATAGTTGATTATCCTTGTATGTATGATGCTGATGAAAGGGAATTTGATTCGGGAGAAATTATTCCACGCTACAAGGTTGGTGAAGTTGTTGCCATTGCGCAAAGCTATGAAACCATATTTCATGCGGGGAATTGCCCTAATGATTTCTTTGTAGATTCATCAACAATTAACAAAAAGTATTGTGGGGCAGGATTTAAAAATAAGATGTTTGTCCGCGCTGACCTCATGATACATCATATCCGAATTACCGACATCAAGATTGAACGTTTACAGGACATTAGCGATGAAGATTGCTTGAAAGAAGGGATATATGAAGATTCGGGTGATGATGAGTTTCCACCATCTATATTTTATGAATTTGAGGGAAACAAAGACGATGGATTTGATACACCCCGTGAAGCCTTTTCAGCCCTCATAGATAAAGTATCAGGCAAGGGCACATGGAACAATAATCTTTATACATTTGCTTATGAATTTGAACTAATAGACTAATTATGAAGAAACAAACTTGGAAGATGCACTTCTATAAAGGAGTGCCATGTACATGGGAACATGAACCCTATGACGAAGAAAGAGAAAACTATACCTTTGAAGCGGACTTATACATAAAGAATTATGGCGGAGGCTATTCATCAGCAGTAATTTACCTTTGTCCGTGGCAAGAAAGGAATAAAGACTTTTGGCACTTAAAGGTCAATTATCAAGTATTTATGAGCGATTCTATTGATATGATTCAGAACGCAGTCAAAGGTAGAATCAAAGGTACATTTACTTGGGTAAAGGAAGGGTCTAATTATGGGATTAAATTAGTAGCAGCTAAAGAATAATAGTATGGTAATAAATACAAGATTCAGTGTTCTACCTACAAGGATATACAATATGTATAACTACTATTAGTAGTATAAGTGTTGAATGGTCGTATGCAGATGATAGATTTGTAATGGTTTATAAACTTGCAGATGGTTCTACTTCTTTGAGGAATGATTATCCCAAGTGGAACAGACCATTGTTTCAAACCCAAGAAGCCCTTTTTAAATACTTACTAAAAGAGAATAATTTACATGAAAAATCAAACATTGTCGATTGAACAGATGCAGCATTTGCAGAAGATAGGAGTAGATACAAGCAACGCAAGTATGGTATTAATTGCTACAGATAATGATGGCTGTATTTTAGATTGGGGAGAAGCATTAGAATATGTGAATAGTAAAGAGCAAGATGTTTACTTTAATCTATTGGATGCTGAAACGGGAGATTACGACCATTCATATCGGGAAGACTGTGGAGTGTTCACTTTGCAAGATGTACTCAATAAAATGCCATACAAAATAGATGTATATGAAATGAGCATAAGCTTTAATGGCAAATGGATAATCAGATATAAGCATCCTAAAGATAACATTTCACTTCATTTTGTAATGAACAAAAGCCTTATTCAAGCAGCTTATGAAATCTTATGTTGGTATATGGAAAAGGAATACTTAAAACTTATAAAACCCTATGTAGTTAATGAAAGTTAATTATGGGGGGGGGTAATTTCTAAATTTGTATCTTTATATCAAGTTTAATCAATTAATTTACAATCAAATGGGAATAGCAAGAGATAAGAACAATAACCACATGCAAGCAGTAGTTATAGACACTGCATATAATGTGGAGCAAGGACAAACTCTCAAATTAGGAGAGGGACTTTACCGATTTGCAGCTTATGAAGATACTACCTTCAATATGCCGTTTGAAGACCCTAATCACGAAAGACCAGTCTTAGCAGCTATCTATATGCCTGCTGGCAGTGTCGAATACTTTTATGTCTATGATGGCACTCTTTCTGTTGTAGAAGGAAAACTCAATATCATGGGTACTGACATTCAAACAAATTCATAGCCTATGTTAGTAAATGTTGGTAAACTAATGAGCCATACATCAACTAAGGGAGGGGGAGGAGTTAAGCACCCATTCAATCCTTCTTTAGTTGATGCATGGTTTATGTCCGGGTTGTCCAATGCGGACAAGCCTGGTAGTATTACTGGTGTGATGGGTAACGAGATGATTCTTAAGAACTTTGCCTTTACATCAGAAAGCGGATTTGGTGAGGGAAATTATGAAGGTGCACTTGTGTTTGACGGAGTGGATGATTACGGTATATGTAATAATCTGCCTATTCTTAACGATTATACAGTGATATGTAGGAGAGAAATAATAAATAAGGATTATTATTCAATAGCTTCAAAAAGTACGGTTTTTGGTAAAGGCGCATTTATTTTTGAACTTATTCAAGGTAGAACTAACCATTGCTATTCTTTTGCTGCCGATAATCAAATTAACTTATATAATAGTGAAATTTCATGGCAAACCAAAAATTCTTATAATGGAAGTACGATTACGGTGGGCAATGGTGAAGATACTGATACATTGACCTTAGGTATTATAAGAGTGGGAGATGAAAGTCGCAGGTTTTTGAAAGGAGCCATCTACTATTTTGCCCTTTATAATAAATCTTTGACACCCGAAGAGGTTGAAGAGGAGAAAGTAAAGCTTGAAAATTATTGGGAAGGAGGTAAAAATGAATTGGCTTGAAATACCCGTAGAAGACTTGAAACAATTCGACAAGGATTGGGAAGTCAGAAGAAAGAATGTAGACGAAACAAAAGCTCTTTTGCATGAGGAAATATATAATGAACTTGTACCACAAGTTGAACCATTATCAGAAGAAGGAGAACCGATAGTCTATCCCTATCCACTTCTTGACAATCAAATGGTTGAAGCTCTGTTGGAAACTTCTGAATGGTCTAATATAGATGAATAAGGCTATACTTGTAGGATGGATTACTGACATTAGAGAAGTCGGTAGTTATGGGGTAATGGTGAAACTCAAAACTTGCGAAAAGGGTTTTACTACCCAAAAAGGCTATAAGGTAGCTGATAGGATAGATTATCATGTATGCCTTGCAAAAGGAACAATGACACGATACATTCTCGACAACTTCAATGTAGGCAACTTAGTTGAACTTACTGGGAAGATATACAACAAGCTGGAAGAAACCAAACATGGCGATAAGGTTCAGTTAACCAATATCCACATACAGACAATCAATCTGTATTCTCTGAACAACATATCTCCGGTTTCAAAAAGCAATGGTGATACAAAATCTGTAGAAAATCCCGATTTATATTTTGAATAACTAAAGTTTATTGCTACATTTGTGCTACAAACTTTTGGTTCATAATAACAGCATTTTAAACCCTATTCTTTAGCTTGCGAAAGTGACATTTCTAATTTTCTTGTAGGGAGGGATTAATTTCTCTCCCTTATTTTTTGGAACTTTCCAAAATTTAGTCTATCTTTGCTTCATCTTAAAAAAGAAAATCAATGGATAAAAATAACTATTTAGACGATTGCCTCGCAACGCTTCAAATTCCGTCACTCCCTAAAAAAACTTGGGACAAGGTTTCCGAATTTAACAAAGGAATTTGCCTTGTAAGACGGATTGACGGAACAGAAAACTATGCAATTTGTCGGTACAATAAAGAGAAGGACGAAGCTGTCAAAGTCGTTAAAGATTTCTGCTTGGCGACATTTACAGAAATTCTTGAATGCTATCCAGTTCCCGACTTTGTGGAAGCTGACATTGAAAGCATGGACTTGGACGAAGCTAACAAGATGGCAATGGAAGAATTGCTGGAAGAACGTCAAGAAGCTATCATGGAAGACGTCGAAGTTGAGGAGGAGAAACTTCCGGAGTGGATATATCCATTCATCAGCAACCGGGAAGAAGCTCTTGCATTCCTTAAAAGTAAGAGAATAAGAAACGCCCACTCTCTGAAATCTGACGAAGCTGTCAAAGCTAAATTGTATTTAGTTTACGAGGACGAAAAAAAGAAAAATAAATAACCAAAGGCACTTATATACAAAGTGACACTTAGTATATAACCTAATGCCAATGTAGCGAAAACCAAGCTACGCAGAGAGATTTAAAATAGTATTAACCCAACCGATGGCGTATTGGGGATTGGACGGTGAGAACCCAACTATGGACGACCGGAGCGCAAGCTCCCTAAGAAGTAGCGGCTCGATGAAACGTCAAGTTGTTCAAGTGTAAGCTTGGATATAAACGCCTAACCCAAAATGAGATGATGGATATTAGTAAAATGAGCAAGGCACAGCTTGTAAAACTCATAGGTACTTCCTATGTATTCGTGCCAAAGACCAAAGGACACATGTATTGCAGACTGGACGATAGAGGAATTTCTATTGCAGTTACCGACGATTACTCAGTTGTGTCTACCAACTTCCATAGAAACGTATTTACCAATGTAGTAAGTGGCGGTTATTCTAATCCTTATCTGTGGCTTAGAACATTCTGTGAGTGCATCGAAGCAAACAAAGAATTTGGAGAAGTTAAGGACAAGAATGGGAATGTACAAGGTTTCAGCTTCTCTCAACTGATGGAACATGCTGACGAAATGCCGGAAGAGATTGTTAAGGTATTGCAGCATACAGAGCGATGGATTTATACGCTTTCCGAGCCAGCCTTTGCCGTTGGAGGAGATACATTGCAAGTCACCAATGTAATGTGTATGTACTTCTCATACTTGGCAAAAAGTAATACCATGCTCATGCCAGCACCTTCCGATATTTCTCGCAACGAATTTTATCAGAAGTATATCGAAACTATCCGCTATCTTTCTCTTGAAACAACGCTTGATGAAGAAAAGGTAAAAGATTTGAAGGAACAAATCTGCAACATCGAACGTGAGGCAATGAACAAGATTGAGATTCTGATAAGGGATAACGGTGGTGAATTTAAACAATCAATTGCCATTCCTAAAAGAGAGGTTGATGAAGGAGAAGCCTTAAACGAAATGAGGAGTGACACTTAGCTTTTTATAAAAAAAGCCAATGTAGCGAAAACCAAGCTACGCAGAGTGATTTAAAATAGTATTAACCCAACCGATGGCGCATCGGGGATTGGACGGTGAGAACCCAACTATGGA
>OLXP01001027.1_pt1 | contig 9487 bp, 7 predicted proteins | sample 1644201 | NCBI WGS metagenome assembly OLXP01 (sample SAMEA103958163, study PRJEB25191) | human gut metagenome
AGTACGAAGCCGCCAAAAACTATTTTGCTAAAGGGCAGTATAACCGCTCAGCTACCTTGCTGAACGAATTGATTACAATCCTTAAGGGAACCGATAAAGCGGAGGAGTCTCTGTATATGTTGGGTATGAGTTACTATAATCAGAAAGATTATCAGACAGCTGCCCAGACGTTTATCACCTATTTCAACACTTATCCTCGTGGTACTTTCACTGAACTGGCACGTTTCCATGCAGGTAAATCCCTGTTCCTGGATACTCCGGAACCACGTTTGGATCAATCAAGCACTTATCAGGCTATCCAGCAACTGCAGATGTTTATGGAATATTTCCCGAACAGTACCAAGAAGCAGGAAGCACAAGATATGATTTTTGCTTTGCAGGATAAACTGGTGTTGAAAGAACTCTATTCTGCAAAGTTGTATTATAATCTGGGTAACTATCTAGGTAATAACTATGAATCCTGTGTAATTACAGCTCAGAATGCTCTGAAAGATTATCCTTATACAGATTATCGCGAAGAACTTTCCATATTGATTCTGCGTGCCAGACATGAAATGGCTATTTATAGTGTAGAAGACAAGAAGATGGATCGTTACCGTGAAACGATAGATGAATATTATGCTTTCAAGAATGAGTTTCCGGAAAGTAAATACCTGAAAGAGGCTGAAAAAATATTCAATGAATCACAGAAAGTAATTAAAGACTAAATTTAAATAGATTTATGGACTACAAAAAAACGAATGCTCCTGCTACAACGGTAACCCGTGACATGATGGAACTCTGTGCCGATACAGGAAATGTTTATGAAACTGTTGCTATTATTGGTAAGCGTGCTAACCAGATCAGCGTGGAAATCAAGAACGACCTTTCTAAGAAATTGGCAGAGTTTGCTTCTTACAATGATAACTTGGAAGAAGTATTTGAGAATAGAGAGCAAATCGAAATTTCTCGTTATTATGAGAAGTTGCCGAAACCGGACTTGATTGCTACGCAAGAATATATCGAAGGGAAAATATATTATAGAAATCCGGCAAAGGAAAAGGAAAAACTTCAGTAATTTATTTTCTGACGAAAGAATTGATAGTCAAGTAGTAAGCGGGAAAGTAATTCCTATTCCTTATTGCTTGGCTATTATTGTTTAACTTAACTACTATTAGAATACTTATGATTCAACGAATTCAAACAGTTTATTTACTGATTGTTACAGGGTTGCTTATTACGGCAATGTGTTTGCCAATGGGATATTTTACTGATACAATGGGCGAACATCCCTTCAAAGCTTTAGGAATGGATGTAAATGGTGCTTTTCAATCTACATGGGGATTGTTTGGCATATTGATGCTTAGCACTATAGTTGCTTTTGCTACTATCTTTTTATATAAGAATCGTATGTTGCAGATTCGTATGTCTATTTTCAATAGCTTGCTGCTGGTAGGATATTATATTGCTTTCTTTGCTTTTTATTTTGCATTGAAAAACGATGAGAATCTTTTCCGTATCGGTTGGGCGATTTGTTTACCCCTTGTTTCTATCATTCTGAATATACTGGCTATCCGTTCTATAGGACGTGATGAAGTTATGGTTAAAGCTGCCGATAGATTGAGATAATCGTCAGAAATAAGAATATAATATAAAATGGCCACTGTTTCAGCAATGAACTAGTGGCCATTTTTATAATCTGATGAGAGATTATTTATTTCTTCAAATCAAAAAGATAGGTGAGTTTTACAGTGATTGTGCCATGCGCTGCGCGGGCGAAATAATCTTTTTTTGTTGTACTGTAGAAGTCGGATAAGGCAAAATAATAACGACCTTCTACCAAAAAACTGCCGGCTTTTTTCGTTCTTAGTTCCACGCCGCCACCGCCAGTGATACCATAATCGAATTTATTCTGGATCTTAACTCCATATATTTCTGTGTATTGGATAAGGTGTTCATATCAATACCTTTTATTGTTTCCGATTCGCTTATCAGAAAGCTGATTTGAGGACCTGCATGAACAAAGAACTGCAAACCTCTTTCTCGTCCGAAAGCAAGATGCGCAAGAAAAGGGATATCGACATAGGTCATCTTGCGGGTATATGTCTTGCCGGGTACTTTAATCGTTTGCCCGTTTTCATCTTCCATTTCAAATAACTCATCCCAGCCTCGTTGTGAGATATTAAGTTCTACTTGTGCGCCACAGATCATGGCAAAATACTTTTCGGAAATATAACGTGCCGTCAATCCTCCGGTAATTCCCATAAGGCTGTTTTGCTTAATAGTAGGAGTGAAGGAAGCGCTGTTCAGGTTGACACCTCCATTGACACCAACAGAGAAGTTACTTCGTGGCTCTCCGATCTGTGCAGTAGCAGGAAAAACAAGTCCTGTAAGCAGGAGTGTTGCGAGCAAAAATGTCTTTATCTTTATCATTTTCGTATTATTCGAAATCAAGTTTTACTAATTCAAAGTTCTTAGTGAAACGTATGAAGAACACCTTTTTATTAATAAATCCTCCCCAGTTGTTTACACGCTCGAATTTGAAACCGGTCTGGATAGGAGTAAGGTTCATCTTGGACAGGTTATTTTCCAGTTCCGAGCCATAGCGTGACAATCCTTTCAGGAAGAAGAAACCTGTATCGAAACCAAGCATTGCATAGTTGGGATATTTGCTGGCTAAATCTTTGCTGTACCATTTGTGGTAGGCATTAGTAAATTGCACGGCAGCCGGGAACAAAGTATTTGTATAAAATGAGGAGTAGAAATATACATCCAGTTCAAAGAAACTTTCCAGGTGATCTTTTGTGTTAGTCTGCCATTCCGGATAACCGAATAAATGAATGTTGGGACCCGGATTATCTCTGACTAACAGGGTTAACTGTGGAAGTATCTTGATTAATAATACATTTTTACCGGATGTCGGAATAAAGATATTTTCTTTATCGTTGCGTAGTGCTGCTTTCAGCGTTTCTTTAGTTGCGCTTTCGTCTACAGTCCGCATGGAAATGCCTTTGCTTTTCAATTCCTGCTTCAACCCACTGATGAAGTCTGCTTTTTCTTTGTCCGGATTTGCCGATTCAATAAAAATAACATGAGAATTGGGGAATTGGCGAGTGAAATGCTCGTATACTTCAGAATATAAATATGATTGTGGAGTATTAATCTGATAAACGGCAGGATTGTTGAATACTTCTTCGCCTTTTTGTGAGAAAGGAATCACTAGACGAATACCATTCTTTTCCGCAAAATCAGATAACGGTTTAATTTGACTTTGATGCATCGGGCCGAAGATGACATTCATTTCTTTCATCTCTTTTTTAGCCAGAATTGTGTTCAACGTGGAAACTTCTTTACCGCAATCGTATACATACAAATCAAGAGAAGTACCCGTACGTTTCAAACTATCAACTGCCATTAAAAAACCTTCATAATATTCTACCATACGTTTGTCTTCCTGGAAAGGCAGTAACAGAGCGGCTTTAATAGTCGAGATATTCTTCGGAGTTTCTTTACTCTTACGGAAAAGTTCGCTGTTGCTGGGAGGAACCGCATATAGATCTTCCTTGGGTGTAGGTTGCACTGGTGTTGCAGAAGGATAAGGGATACAGAGTAGTTGTCCTTTTTTCATTCCCTTTTTCAGTTCGGGATTAGCGTTGATTAATTCTTGTTCGCTGATTCCATATTCGCGGCTCACGCTAAATATAGTCTCTTTGCGTTTAACCTTGTGCATCTCTTTACATCTGGCTACTACCGGACCTTGGATCGCAGGTTGTGTCACCGAAGTCTGCACCGTATTGGTTGGGTCTTTTTCCAACGGGATGAGAATTACCTGTCCGATGCGAAAATTCTCAGCGCTTAACCCGGGATTTGCTTCACAGATTGCCTTGGCGGATACGTTATACATTGTAGTCAGTTTATATAAAGTCTCTCCGGCTTGAATCGTATGGAATGTTTCCCCTTTCTGAGTATCCTTTCCTTTGGGAATTTTAATAGTCTGTCCGGCATAAATCTTCTCATCGCAACCGGGATTCAAGCGGATGATGTCAGATGTAGTGACATTGTACATCTTGGAGATAGAGTATAAACTTTGTCCTTTTTCGATAGTATGCAAGAAAAATGATTGATTTTCTTGGGCATAACTGATAGCGTATGAAGCGCTTATAAAAAGCAAAAATAAGAATAATCGGTTTATCGGTTTCATCAAATTATAACTATTAGTTCTTGAAATCAAGGAACAAAGGTACAAATAATGCCCTATATCTTCATAAGATTTGAGTTAAGAAAATAATATTGTGCTTTTTTAGGAGCATATTTCGGGCGGAAACATTAATTTTGCAACATTTATGGAAGGATATGAATATGCAGGAAACAGAATATATTAATGTGTATGGTGCGCGCGTACATAATTTGAAGGATATTGATGCCGAGATTCCCCGTAATAGCTTGACTGTGATTACCGGATTGAGTGGTAGTGGAAAATCTTCTTTGGCGTTTGATACGATATTTGCAGAAGGACAGCGTCGCTATATTGAAACCTTTTCAGCGTATGCCCGCAACTTTTTGGGTAATCTGGAGCGTCCGGATGTTGATAAAATAACCGGTTTGAGCCCGGTGATCTCTATTGAACAGAAAACGACGAATAAAAATCCGCGTTCTACGGTAGGAACTACTACTGAGATATACGATTATCTCCGTCTGCTTTATGCTCGTGCGGGAGTGGCTTATTCGTATCTGTCCGGTGAAGAAATGGTGAAATATACCGAGGAGCAGATTCTCGGTCTGATTCTGAAAGATTATAAAGGAAAGAAAATCTATTTGTTGGCTCCCTTGATTCGTACACGTAAAGGACATTATAGGGAGCTTTTTGAGCAAATACGTAAAAAAGGATATCTCTATGTTCGGGTAGACGGTGAAGTGCGTGAAATTACTCATGGCATGAAACTCGACCGTTACAAGAATCACGATATAGAGGTAGTAATAGATAAGTTGGTCGTTACCGAAAAAGATGATAGAAGACTGAAACAGAGTGTAGCGACGGCTATGCGTCAGGGAGACGGCTTGTTGATGATTCTGGATGCACAGACGGAAAGTATCCGTCATTATAGTAAGCGACTGATGTGTCCTGTCACCGGATTGTCTTATCGTGAACCGGCACCGCACAATTTTTCATTTAACTCTCCTCAGGGAGCGTGTCCAAAGTGTAAAGGGCTGGGAGTAGTCAATCAGATTGATGTGGATAAAGTGATTCCCGACTGTGAACAATCCATTTATGAAGGAGCCATAGCACCTTTGGGAAAATATAAAAATGCTATGATCTTCTGGCAAATCGGTGCTTTGTTGGAAAAATACGATGCAACACTGAAGACCCCAGTAAAGGAATTGCCGGATGATGCAATTGAAGAAGTGTTGTATGGTTCCGATGATCGTATAAAAATCAAGAGCTCGCTGATCGGTACTTCTTCTGATTATTTTGTCACTTACGAAGGGGTGGTGAAGTATATTCAGATGTTACAAGAGAAAGACGCTTCGGCTACGGCACAGAAATGGGCAGAACAATTTGCAAAAACAACTGTTTGTCCCGAATGTAAAGGTGCTCGCCTGAATAAAGAAGCCTTGCACTTCCGTATTCATGATAAAAATATCAACGAATTGGCGAATATGGACATCAGCGAATTATATGATTGGTTAATGAAAGTTGATGTATATCTTTCCGATAAACAGAAGAAGATTTCTGTAGAAATTTTGAAAGAAATTCGTACGCGTCTGAAATTCTTGTTAGATGTCGGATTGGATTATCTTGCTTTGAACCGTAGTTCGGTGAGTCTTTCCGGTGGTGAAAGTCAACGTATCCGTTTGGCTACACAGATTGGCTCGCAGTTGGTGAATGTACTATATATCTTGGATGAACCGAGTATTGGTTTGCATCAGCGTGATAACCTGCGTCTTATTAATTCGTTGAAAGAACTTCGTGACATGGGAAACTCCGTAATTGTAGTGGAACATGATAAAGATATGATGCTGGCTGCCGATTATGTGATTGACATGGGGCCAAAAGCCGGACGTCTCGGTGGAGAAGTCGTTTTTGCCGGAACTCCAACGGAAATGTTGAAGACGAATACAATGACTTCACAATATTTGAATGGAAAAATGAAGATAGAAATCCCTGCTAAACGTCGGAAAGGGAATGGAAAATCTATCTGGTTGAGAGGCGCGAAAGGTAATAATCTGAAAAATGTTGATGTTGAATTTCCATTAGGTAAACTGATTTGCGTCACAGGTGTATCAGGGAGTGGAAAATCAACCTTGATTAATGAAACATTACAACCTATTCTTTCACAAAAATTCTACCGTTCATTACAAGATCCTTTGGAATATGATTCTATTGAAGGATTGGAGAATATAGATAAAGTAGTCAATGTAGACCAATCCCCGTTGGGGCGTACCCCACGCTCCAACCCGGCCACCTATACGGGGGTATTTTCGGATATCCGTAACTTGTTTGTCGGTCTTCCGGAAGCTAAGATTCGCGGATACAAACCGGGACGTTTCTCCTTTAATGTTTCGGGCGGACGTTGTGAAGCATGTACAGGAAACGGTTATAAGACGATTGAAATGAACTTCCTGCCTGATGTATATGTACCTTGTGAAGTTTGTCATGGCAAGCGATATAACCGGGAAACATTGGAAGTCCGTTTCAAGGGAAAGTCCATAGCCGATGTGCTTGATATGACGATTAACCGTGCCGTTGAATTTTTTGAGAATGTTCCGCAAATTTTGAACAAGATTAAAGTATTGCAGGATGTCGGACTAGGCTACATTAAGCTGGGGCAATCATCTACCACTCTTTCCGGCGGAGAGAGCCAGCGTGTGAAACTGGCAACGGAACTTTCAAAACGTGATACGGGAAAAACTCTTTATATTCTTGATGAACCGACTACGGGACTTCATTTCGAAGATATCCGGGTGCTAATGGGTGTACTGAACAAACTTGTCGATAAAGGAAACACAGTTATTGTTATCGAACATAATCTGGATGTGATAAAAATGGCGGATTACCTTATTGATATGGGCCCTGAAGGTGGTAAGGGTGGGGGAGAACTCTTAAGTTACGGAACGCCGGAAGAGGTAGTGAAGAGTACTAAAGGATATACGCCAAAGTTTCTTCGCGAAGAACTGGGGCTTTAATCTATGCTAAAAACATACCGAAAATGAAAATCAATAAAACAAATGCAGCCCGACTATTGGATAAAGCCAAAATAACTTATGAGCTTATTCCTTATGAAGTAGATGAAAAGGATTTAAGTGCTGTACACGTAGCAGCTAGTTTGGGTGAGAATATAGAACAAGTATTTAAGACTCTCGTATTGCATGGTGATAAAAGCGGATATTTTGTCTGCGTTATACCTGGAGAGCATGAAGTCGATTTAAAACTGGCAGCTAAAGCCTCCGGTAATAAGAAGTGTGATTTGATCCCTATGAAAGAGCTTTTGCCGTTAACCGGATATATTCGGGGAGGGTGTTCGCCTATTGGTATGAAAAAGCATTTCCCTACTTATATCCATGAAACATGCCGGCATTTTCCGTATATTTATATAAGTGCCGGTGTGCGTGGACTTCAGATAAAAATAGCTCCGGAAGATCTAATACATGAAGCGAAAGCGGAAATTTGTGTCCTGTTTGCAGAGTAATTTCAATTTATTCTGAAGTAAATATGGCTACATATTCTTTGAATAAATCAAAAAAAGTATATATTTGCAGGAAATATCAATTTTATTAATCTAATATTCTTTTTATATGTTTGAAGGACAACCGAAAGGGTTATACGCTTTAGCTTTGGCTAACACGGGCGAACGTTTTGGCTACTACACGATGCTTGCTATTTTTACACTTTTCTTACAAGCAAAATTTGGTTACACAGCAGCAGAAACATCTACTATTTTTGGCTCATTTTTAGCAGCAGTTTATTTTATGCCACTTGTAGGCGGTATTTTAGCTGATAAGTGTGGTTATGGTAAAATGGTAACGACAGGTATTGTTGTTATGTTTGTCGGTTATCTCCTTTTGGCGATTCCTACTGCGGCAAATCTTACTGGTAAAATGATGATGTTTGGTTCATTGTTTTTGATTGCTTGCGGAACAGGATTGTTTAAAGGAAACTTGCAAGTAATGGTGGGTAACCTTTATGATTCACCAGAGTATAGTTCAAAGCGTGATACAGCTTTCAGCTTGTTTTATATGGCTATTAACGTGGGTGCTTTGTTTGCTCCGACTGCTGCTACCAAGGTGACTAACTACATATTAGGTAGCGCAGGGTTCACCTATAATGCTCAGATTCCTTCGTTGGCGCATCAATTCCTTAATGGTACTATTACTCCGGAAGGAAATGCTACTCTTAGTAGCTTGCAGGCTGCGCAAGGTTTTACCGGTGATATGTCCGCTTTCTGTTCCACTTATATAGAGAAATTGTCTGAAGCCTATAATTATGGTTTTGCTGTGGCTTGTATTTCTTTGATTCTTTCAATGGCAATTTATGTTTGTTGTCGTTCAATGTTCAAGCATGCAGACTATAATTCTAAGCAAGCTAAAGCAGTGAATAACTATAATGAACCGGAACTGACTCCGGCACAGACTAAAGAACGTATTGTAGCTTTGTTACTGGTATTTGCCGTAGTAATTTTCTTTTGGATGGCATTCCACCAGAATGGTTTGACAATGACATTCTTTGCGCGTGATTATACTACTCAATCTGTAACAGGGCTTGATCGTATCGGATTTGATGTATGGAATCTGGTTCTTCTGATTATTGTAGTTTATGGTGCGTTCTCTTTATTCCAGTCTAAAACAGGACGTGGTAAAGCGATTGCCGGTGTCGCTGTATTGGCTTCCCTTGGCATATTAATATGGAGTTATTCTTCCATGGATTCGACAGTGGAAATACTTCCTCAAATCTTCCAGCAATTTAATCCGTTCTTCGTTGTGGCTTTGACTCCGGTATCTTTGGCTGTCTTTGGCTATTTGGCCAGAAGAAAAAAAGAGCCTTCCGCACCACGTAAAATCGGTATTGGTATGGTGATTGCAGCATGTGGTTTCTTGATTCTGGCCATTGGGTCTTTGGGACTTCCTACTCCGAAAGAAGTAGAAGCGGCAGGCATTAATCCGGATGTTTTGGTTTCTCCCAACTGGCTGATCTCCACTTATCTGGTCTTGACTTTTGCTGAATTGCTGCTTTCTCCAATGGGTATCTCTTTTGTTTCGAAAGTAGCTCCTCCCAAGTATAAAGGTATGATGATGGGCGGCTGGTTTGTGGCTACTGCTATTGGTAATTATCTGGTTGCTATTATTGGTTATCTGTGGGGTGGTATGCAGTTGTGGATGGTATGGAGTGTATTGATTGTTTGCTGTCTGTTATCTGCTCTGTTTATTTTCTCTATTATGAAGAAATTAGAAAAAGTAGCATAAGTATTATATGTAGATAACATAGTATACTTATAAAAAATCTAGGGTAATA
>OLXP01001038.1_pt1 | contig 9410 bp, 8 predicted proteins | sample 1644201 | NCBI WGS metagenome assembly OLXP01 (sample SAMEA103958163, study PRJEB25191) | human gut metagenome
CGTCAGGAAACCGTCTTCCAGATGAATTTTGATATCTTCCTTCCTGAAACCGGGCAAATCTACCGCGATTTCATAGGAATCCCCTTTTTCTTTAATATCTGTCCTCATGAGATTCTTCCCATGTTTTCCGTATAACGGATCATGACTTCTGGAAGTTCTGTCAAAAGGAAAATCAAAAAAATCATCAAATAAATCTCCACCGAAAATGCTTGGCAACATAAGTCATTCCTCCATTTCATATCTTTAATCTGTTGCACTGTAGTATCTGTACTTTCATAGAAAATATACGTTCGGAACAATTCCGAAGTACCTTTTCTTTTTTGGTACATGTATATTATACCACGATTGTTAGCACTGTAAATAGGTGAGTGCTAAAAAATGTATAAAGAATTAATAAAGTAATAATTTATAAATTCTTTCGATTCTGCAAAACACGTATTTTTGTTTGACAAACAAAACTGATTGCACTACAATGGGGGCGTTGTTCATAACATTGAATCTGAAAGGTTGTGGGAATATGTCATTACCTGTTGCGTTACAATTATTCTCTGTACGGGATGATATGGCTGCTGATTTTGAGGGGACGCTCAAAAAGGTAAGATCCATGGGATATCAGGGAGTAGAATTTGCAGGTTTATATGGAAACGATGTGGAAATGGTGAAGAAACTTCTGCTGGAAAATGACCTGGAACCGGTATCGGCGCACATCTCGATTGATGAATTTCTTTCTGATCTGGATGGTACAATTGATCGTTATCTGGAAATCGGTTGTAAATATGCTGCAATTCCGTATCTGGTAGAAGAACTGCGCCCCGGTGGACCCAAATGGGGTGAAACCGTGGAAAATATCAAAAAGATTGCCTTGGCTGCAAAGAAAAAAGGTCTGCAGCTGATGTATCATAATCATGATTTTGAGTTTGTGAAGATCGACGGGGAATATGCGCTCGATAAATTATACAATACGATCAATACGGATTTACTGCAAACGGAATTGGATACCTGCTGGGTCAATGTCGCAGGTGTAAATCCTGTGAATTATGTCAAAAAGTACAGCGGAAGAACACCGGTACTCCATTTAAAAGATTTTACCGGCGGGAAAACGGATCATATGTACGAACTCATCGGCATCGAAAGTGAGAAGCCTCAATATACGAAAGCGTTTGAATTTCGCCCGGTAGGATACGGTAAACAGGATGTTCCGTCACTTCTAGAAGCCGCGGAAGAATCCGGTACCAAATGGTTGGTTGTGGAACAGGACGCGCCAAGCATGGGGAGAACGCCTCTGCAATGTGCGGAAATGAGCATCAATTATTTAAAAACATTGCTTTAATCACAATATGATATAATTAAAGAAGATTATGAGGTGCTGTTATGGGAAACATTTTAGACAAATTCAAGGAAGTTGTAGAAGAGAAAAAACAAATTGATACTTCCAAAAAACTACGGATCGGTATCATTGGTACGGGTTGGATTGCGGAAGCACATGTAGACGGCTATAAAAGAATGCCAGATGTGGAAATTGTAGCGGCTGCAGATCTGATTCCTGGGAAAGCGGAAGCTTTCATGAAGAGAATGGGGCTTGGCGATGCGGCCATCAAGTATTATCCAAGTCATAAAGCGATGATTGACGATGAAAGCTTAGAATTGGATGCGGTAAGCGTTTGTACATATAACTGCCAGCATGCGGAGTGCACGATTTATGCGCTGGAACACGGCATCAATGTACTGCTCGAAAAACCAATGTGCGTTACAACAGAAGAGGCTGTTGCAATTTGCAGGGCGGAAAAGAAAAGCGGTAAGATTCTTTCCATCGGCTTCCAGCCCAGATTCGATGAAAATATGAAAATGTTAAAACGTATCGTGGAATCTGGCGTTCTTGGTAGAATTTATTATATTCAGACGGGCGGCGGCAGACGGCGTGGAATTCCGACCCCGTTCGGCACGACGTTTATAGAAAAAGATACCGGCGGAATCGGAGCACTCGGCGATATTGGTTGCTATTCTCTTGATATGGTTTTAAATGCGATCGGTTATCCGAAACCGCTTACGGTGTCCGGCTATAAATCCGATTTCTTTGGCAAACGGCCGGAAACATATCCGGGACACCCGGAATATGCGGACAAATTCGGCGTGGATGATTTTGCCGCGGCGTTTGTCCGGCTGGAAGGCGACGTTGTACTGGATTTTCGGATCGCTTGGGCGATGAATCTCGATACCCCGGGAGATACGATTTTGATGGGTACCGAAGGCGGACTTCGCATCCCTTCTACAGAATGCTGGAACGGCTCGATTGGTGGACCAATGACGATTTATCACGAAGTGGCGGGCGCACAGGTTGAAACGAAAATTCCCGTTCTCAATACGAACGGAAATGTGTTTGATATGAAGATTCGTTCTTTCCTTGATGCAATCAAGACAGGCGGTACAGCACCGATTCCATCTTCACAAATTCTTTACAACCAGGCGATCATTGACGGCATTGCGAAGTCGGCGGCGATTGGCCACGAAGTTGAAATCGAAATTCCTGAAATATAATTAGCACAATGAAAATGGCCGGAGCATGTTTTATGGATTTAAAACAGCTGCTTCCGGCTTTTTCATGTCTTGGAGGCAGTAAACTAATATGAAATTATTAGATTGTAAACTTTTGGATAAGAATATTACACGGCGGCAGAATCATCTGATTGATAGCGGTCATGTCGGATGTTGCGAAATTGTTGTCCGGCAAAATGGAACGAAAATTTTACACAAGAGCTTTGGCTGTGAACAGAATTTAATGTACAGACTGGCGTCGATGACAAAACCGGTAACGGCAGTTGCGGTATTATCCGAAGTACAGAAAGGTCGCCTTTCCCTGGATGACAAGGTCTCTAAATTCTTTCAGGGATTTGCAGACCAGTATGTGGGAATGTTGGATGACAAGGGAAATGTAGTTTCCAAAGAAAAAGTAAAAGAAGAAATTACTATCAAGCGCTTACTTAATCATACCAACGGGCTTTTCTCCGATATCGGTGGGGTAGGCGAGGTACAGGGTGCTGCAATGACGCAGGAAGACCGCCAAAATCTCACGACAGTTGTGAATTATATTGAACATGCGAAGCTTTCTTTCCAGCCAGGGGAAATGGCATTTTACAGCGCGACAGCTGCATTTGATGTTGCCGCAAGAATTGTGGAGATTACTTCCGGAATGACGTTTCATGAATATGTAGATAACTTTATTATGAAACCGCTCGGAATAGCAGATTTTACATTTCTCCCAAGCGAAGAGCAATGGAAACGGATGTCGCGGATGCATTGCTTTGATGGGAAGAAGAGCTGGTATGAGGAATTGGGGAAAACCATATTTGAAGGGTTTCCACTGACGTACTATTGCGGCGGCGCGGGGCTTGCAGGAACGGCGGAAGCTTATTCCGAATTTGCTGAAATGCTGTTGAACGAAGGCGTTGCCCACAATGTCACCCTATTGGAACCGGAAATGATAAAGCTTATGAAAACGCCGTGTGTGCCGATTTCCGGAGATCAAAATGACGCGCAGTGGTGGGGACTTGGCGTAAGAGTTATTGCAAATGACCGGTATACGCTTCCGAAAGGCTGCTTCGGGTGGAGCGGCGCATACGGATCACATTTTTGGGTAGATCCAGAGAACAGGGTTACAGCGGTGTATATGAAAAACTCAAGATATGACGGCGGCGCTGGCGCACAGTCGGCGGCGTGGTTCGAAGAAGACGTCGTCAATAGTTTTCAGTAAAGGAGAACGAATCTATGTTCAGCGAAACGGGAAGCAGAGATGCGGTTACAGCTGCAATCTCTGTTGCAATTACAAAAGACAGGTTGACCGAGAAAACAATGCAGGCCAAGCTGAAAGGCGAGGGCATTTTAACTGCGGCCGTTGATTTTGGCGGTGAATTTATCGCTTCTGTCACAAAGATGATCGAACGGGCAGTCGTTGCGGCAAAACGTGAAAGTCTGATTCTCGACTCCCACGTTGAGGAAGGTGCCGTGGCCGGTGCTGCACGAGAAGCCGTTTCGCAGATCATGAATAAAGCGATCGGCTTGAATATTGGCGGTAAAATCGCGATTGCACGCTGTGGGGAACACATCAGTGTGGCGATATTTTTCGGAATCGGGCTGCTTCATCTGAATGAAATGGCAATTGGACTCGGACATAGAGTAATTTACCGAAGTGAAGCGGGAACGGAGGCGGCGCAAAATGAATCGTAATATTGCAATTGACGGTCCTTCCGGGGCGGGGAAGAGCACTCTTGCCCAAAAAGCAGCACAGGAATTGGGGTATTTATACCTCGATACAGGGGCGATGTATCGGGCATTTGGATTGTATGCAATCGAACAGGGAATTGATTTTCATGCGCCAGATGCGGAAAACGAAAATAAAATCAAAGCATTAACGGAAGATTTTACAATTGATATTTCTTACGAAGCTGGAAATCAGCAAGTATTTGTGAATCGCAGAAACGTTACGAAACTGATCCGTACGCCGGAAGTGTCGATTGCGGCGTCGAAAGTTGCCGTGATCCCGGAAGTACGTCTGAAGCTGGTAGAGCTCCAGCGGCGGATTGCCTCCCAACATAATGTCGTAATGGACGGCAGAGACATTGGTTCCTATGTTTTGAAAGATGCCTGTGTCAAAATTTTCCTCACAGCATCTCCGGAAGAACGAGCGCGACGGCGTTTTGAGGAACTCCGCCAAAAGGGAAATCAGACAGTAACATTCGAAGAAGTCCTGCGGGACCTGAAATTCAGAGATGAAAATGACAGCTCTCGGGCATTTGCGCCGCTTGTGCAAGCAGACGATGCCATACTGCTCGACACTTCGGATCTAAATGAGGAGGAGAGTATAAGGGCGCTACTTGCAATCATACGAAATAAAATGGATGGAGAAGAACATGGAATTTTTGAGAATTCTCTGTAAAATTTTTTTTTCACTGTTTGTGCGCGTTCGGGTAATCGATGCAGATAAAATGCCACGGGAAGGCGGTCTGGTTGTCGCTGCAAATCATGAAAGTATGCTCGATATGTTTATGATTGGATATCGTGTACCGCGCTATATAAAATGGATGGCAAAAGAAGAACTTTTTAAAAATAAACTAATCGCGAAATTTATTACGGCATGTGGTGCGTATCCCGTAAAACGTAGTGCCAGAGATGTTTCGGCGGCACGAACGACGTTTGAGATGCTTGAAAAGGGCGAACCGGTGGGGATTTTCCCGCAGGGGACGCGATCGAAGGGAAACGGCCGCGCGCACAAGGCAAAACACGGCGTTGCAAAATTCGCCGTAGAAGCCGATGTACCGGTACAGCCGGTTGCCATCTGGGGAAAAATTCGTTTATTTGGACGTGTGTATGTCCGTTTTGGTGATCCGATTCGGCTTCCGCAATCTACGGAAGATACGAAATATACAAAGGAAGAATATCAGAAAATGTCGCAGGAAATTCTTGATACGATATATATGCTGATGGAGGTTCCGGAAATTGAAAATCATAAAAGCTAAAACAGCCGGCTTTTGCTTCGGCGTGGCGAATGCCGTAGAAAAATCTTTTGATATTTTACGAAACAAACAAGAAAATGCGGTTGTTTTTTCTTATGGAGAATTGATCCACAACGATCATGTGATTCACAGACTTACGGAACTCGGCATGCGCGTGATCCACGATGTGGATGAAATCATTGCGCAGACGGAGGGCCATCCCGAGCGGGCTGTCGTGATTATCCGGGCACACGGCGTTTCGCGTAAAATATTTGAAACGCTAGAGCAGATGCGCTGTACGGTTATAGATGCTACTTGCCCCTTTGTTACGAAAATCCATACGCTGGTGAGCCAGCAATATGAGAAGGGACGACGAATTATTATTATCGGAGATCGGGAACATCCTGAAGTAATTGGTACGAACGGATGGTGCGAAGAAACCGGAATTATTCTATCTAATGAAGAAGAAGCACGCCTCTTTCAACCTACAGATAACAATATATTGTATAGTGTAGTTGCACAAACTACTTTTTCTAAAAAAATTTTTACGAAAATGTGTGATATATTAAAAAAATCCTTTGACAATACGATTTTTTTTGATACAATATGCAGTGCGACATCTTTGAGGCAGGAAGAAACTGTTAAAATTGCATCGCAAGCGGACTTAATGGTTGTAGTGGGGGATAAGAAAAGTTCCAATACCCGGAAGCTATATGATTTGAGCTCCGATCTTTGCGAACGTGTTTTATTTGTGGAAAATGCCGGAGAACTGGATTTGTCGCAAGTAGACAAATATATGAAAGTTGGTGTGACGGCGGGAGCATCTGTTCCTGACTGGATCATCGGGGAGGTTGTTGGTAAGATGAGTGAAATCAATCCTGAAGTAAGCACTGAGGAAATTGAACCCACTGAAGTTGCGGAGAATGCTGTAGAAAGCGTTGCTGTACCAGAAACGGTGGAAATTCCTGCAGAACCCGTTTCGGAGGATTCGAAAATCGCAAATGAAAACGATTCGTTCGAAACGATGTTGGACAAGACACTGACTACAATCACAAGCGGCCAGATTGTAAAGGGCACGATCAATAAGATCGATAACAAAGGTGTCTATGTAGATCTTGGATTTAAATTTGAGGGCTTCATCGCGATCGATGAATTTACGGAAGTTCCTGGATTTGAACCGAATCAGCTGAATATTGGCGACGAAGTAGAGGCAATGGTAGTCAAAGTCAGCGATAAGGACGGAGAAGCGATTCTTTCAAAAAGACGAGTTGACAACAAAAAGAATATGATTTTGCTGGAACAGTCTTTTGAAAACAAAACACCAGTTACGGTGCGGATTAAAGAAGCTGTTAATGGCGGTGTTGTCGCGTATCTCGGTTCGGTACGTATTTTTATCCCTGCTTCTCAGCTGTCTGAGCGGTATGCAAAAGATCTGACAGTATTTGTGGGAAAATGCGTAGACATTGTTATTACAGCGTTTGAAAAAGGGCCGAAAGGACATAACAGAATCGTAGGATCTAGAAAGATTTTGTTGGTTGCAGACAGAGAAGAGAAAGAAGAGGCTTTCTGGAGCCAGATTGAAACAGGAAAGATCTGCACCGGAATCGTAAAGAGCCTGACTCCGTTTGGCGCTTTTGTCGATATTGGCGGATACGATGGGCTGATCCATATGTCCGAACTCTCCTGGAATAGAATCAAACATCCTTCCGAAGTTTTGAAAGTAGGACAGGAAGTGGAAGTTAAAATTCTGGAATTTGACAGAAAGAAGAAAAGAATCTCTCTTGGTTACAGAAAAGAAGAGGATAATCCGTGGTTCGATGCCGAAAACCTTTACCAGGTGGGTGATATCCTTGAAGTTACAGTCGTACGTTTTGCAAATTTTGGTGTATTCGTAAATATTGCGCCTGGAATCGACGGACTGGTACATATTTCCCAGATTTCGAATCAGAGAATTTCGAGCGCAGCGGATTGCCTCAAGATCGGACAGAAGGTAATGGCTAAAATTATTGATACAAATATTCCGGAGAAGAAGATCAATCTCAGCATCCGTGATGTTCAGGCATATGATCCGGAACCAAAGCCGGTAGAGCTTGATGAAGACGGAAATCCGATTCTTCCAGAGCGTAAGGAAAGACCGCGGAAGAAAGACCGTGGTGACCGTCCGGCAAAGGGTGAGAAGCGTGCAAGAAAGGATTCCGAGGAAGAAGTGATTGCAGATCAGGCCTCTTCTATGGGAACCTCGATTGGCGATATTCTGGCTTCAAAACTTCAGCCGGCAATAGAAGTGAATGCGGTTTTAGAAACCGATACAACAGAGGAATCTCCTGCGAAAGACGCGGAGAGCGAATCGAAAGAGTAAGAACGTTTTATAGAAAGACTGATTTCACTTTAGATAGAAAGACTGTCCCGCAGGCGATTTGCCGGGACAGTCTTTTGTTGTTTTGAAAGGATAGGATCTGTGTTGCCCTGGCAATCACCTTCTGCAGAAAAAGAGAAAAATTTTTGTTTGCATTGACTGACAAGATGTGTTACAATAGCCAATGCTGTTTGAAGATTTTCAAGGGAGGTGTGTTTAAATGGCAAGATGTGAATTTTGTTCAAAGGATATGTTATTCGGACGCCACATCAGCATAACACGTTCGCAGGTGAGCAGACGTGCAAAAAGAAATTGGAAGCCGAATGTAAGGAGAGTTAAGATCATGGTAAATGGCACTCCCCGTTACGCTCATGTGTGTACTTCCTGCTTGAAATCAGGAAAGGTGACAAGAGCTGTCTGATTTCGCATTTTCAGGTTTGATCCTTGAGTGTGTGTTATCGTACGAAAACATAGCATTACAGCCGACCGCATTACGGCCGGCTTTTTGCATTTTCAAGCGGCCGTAGAAGATTGTCAAAATTTTTTTTGAAAAAGGGGTTGACAATCCCTGCGTATATTTGTATAATAGCTGAGCGTTCTTACCGGACGTACAGTGTGGTCGTTCGGTGGGTACTTATGGCGGCGTAGCTCAGTTGGCCAGAGCATTCGGTTCATACCCGACAGGTCATAGGTTCGAATCCCATCGCCGCTACCAGATTTGGCCCCTTGGTCAAGAGGTTAAGACATCGCCCTTTCACGGCGGCGACACGAGTTCGATTCTCGTAGGGGTCACCAAATATAAGCCTTAGAATATTTGTTCTAAGGCTTTTTATTCTTTTCTTAGAATTTTTGTGATTCCTGCACAGCGCGGTAGAAATAATTTTGCAGTGCAGCCGTTTTGCGGATGACAAGATTGATATAATAACATATAATAAACTTAAAAACGATGAAAATTATAAATGGAACGGAATCGTGGTAGCAAATGTATACAAATCATCGGAAACAGTGAATGCGTGAGGTGAGAGGATGAAACGATATTTAACGTTATTGATTCTAATTGCTGCCGGAACGTTTATTTTCGGATGCCGACCGAGAATCTTGAAATTGAATCTTCCGGAAGAGGGGGCAGTGAAATTAGAATATTTGCCAATGGATCTCTCTCCGGCATATGGACTGGAAGTGACGGACCCGGAGGACATCAAAGAATTTATTAAGGAGATCAATCAGTTTTCATTTTACCGGTATCGCAATACTGCATTGTTAAACGGAGAGGCAGTAAACGTCAGAATTTCCTATGAAGACGGCACACATTCAGAATTTCTTGATATGGGCACGATCCTTCGATTATCGGATGGAAATTGGCTTAAGGCAGCTGGAGATTCCCCACAAATATCGGATTACTTTCGAAAAAATTATAATTATTATTGTCGCCCTAAAATGAAAAACCTCCGGCTTCAGGAAAGGGGAATCCAAAAGCTTGAATATGAACCGGCTTATCTCCCTGCGGAATATGGAACTGTGATAACAGATCGGGAGACAATTCGGAAACTGGCAGATGCGCTGAGTTC
>OLXP01001055.1_pt1 | contig 9295 bp, 8 predicted proteins | sample 1644201 | NCBI WGS metagenome assembly OLXP01 (sample SAMEA103958163, study PRJEB25191) | human gut metagenome
TATTTTCGGCCTAAACTCTTTATTCTCACTTACTTGCATATCGCATCAACCTCCGCCATAATTTGTCTTGTCGTAAAGCCCTTCAGATCCATCGCACCGGATGGGCACGTTACGGTACATGCACCGCAGCCCTGACAGATTGCTTCATTAACCTTTGCAACTCTGCGAACTTCCCTTTTACCATGGTCGTTGACTTCTTTACTGATATAATCGATTGCTCCATACGGGCATACATTTGCACACTGGGAACATCCGTTGCAAAGCAATTCATCGGAACCGGCAACACAGGGGTTGCAAGTCAATTTATCCTTTGCCAACAAGCCGATCACCTTTGCCGCAGCAGCGCTTGCCTGTGCAACAGTTTCCGGAATGTCTTTCGGACCCTGACAGACGCCAGAGAGATAAACACCGGCTGTCGGACTTTCTACCGGACGCAGCTTTGGATGCGCTTCCGTCAAGAAATTATTCGTATCGATACTTGCCGTAAGCATCGTCGCCAAATTCTTAACACTCGGATCCGGTTCAATCGCCGTAGCGAGAACCACAAGATCCGCCTCGATCACTACTTGTTCATTTGCAATAAGGTCTGAACCCTGTACAAGCAATTTTCCGTCTTTTTCAGCCACTTTTCCGACCATACCTTTAATATAATCCACACCGTATTCTTCAACAGCACGGCGGTAAAATTCATCAAAATTCTTTCCAGGGGTCCGGACGTCTATGTAAAATACATGGACTTTCGTGTCTGGATATTTATCCCGGATCAGCATTGCATGTTTCGCTGTATACATACAGCAAATCTTAGAGCAATATGGCTTACCACAGCCGGAGACATCTCTTGAACCAACACACTGGATAAATACGATTTCATGCGGATGTTCCTGATCAGAAGGACGGAGCAGCACACCTTTCGTAGGACCGGCAGCATTCATCAAACGCTCCAACTCCAAAGAGGTAATGACATCTTTATTCTGTGCGTATCCAAATTCCTCAAAATTTTCAAGGGAAATCGGCCGATATCCCGTTGCGGCAACAATTGCACCGTATTCCCGTTCCACGATTTCTTCTTTTTGTGTAAAATCAATCGCTTTAGCCGTACAATTTTTCTCACAGAGTCCGCACTTTCCCGTTTTTAATTTAATACAATATTCCGGATCGATAACCGGAACATTCGGAATTGCCTGTGCAAAAGGAATATACACAGCCCCCCTATTGTTCAGACCCATGTTAAATTCATTCGGTGCCTTGCGCGACGGACATTTTTCCGTACACACACCGCAACCGCTACATAGCTCCGAATTGACGTATCGCGGTTTTTTCTTGATTTTTACTGTAAAATTCCCGACAAAACCCGATACACTTTCTATTTCGCTGTATGTAAACAAGTTGATTTTATCATTTGCCGCCGCGTCTACCATTTTCGGCGTCAGAATACATGCCGCACAGTCCAATGTCGGGAATGTTTTATCGAGCTGCGCCATTTTACCACCGATCGTAGGAGACTTTTCTACGATATCCACCTCATATCCTGCGTCCGCAATATCGAGCGCTGTCTGGATCCCGGCAATTCCTCCGCCGATTACGAGTGCCCGTTTTGTCACTTTACTTTCTCCCGCGATCAGAGGTTTATTTAAATTCAGCTTTGCAATCGCTGCCTTTGCCAGAATAATCGCTTTCTCCGTGCCCTCGTCTTTATCTTTATGAATCCAGGAGCACTGTTCCCGGATATTGGCGATTTCTACCATATACGGATTCAGACCAGCAGCCTGTGCCGTTTTCCGAAATGTCGCTTCATGCATTCGAGGAGAACACGAACAGACTACAATTCCTGTCAGACCGTATTCTTTAATCGCCTGACGAATTCTGGACTGCCCACCTTCTGAACACATGTACTGATAATCCGTCGATACGACGACACCCGGTTCTCCAGCGACGCTCTGTGCTACTTTTTCCACATCTACGGTGCCTGCAATGTTACTGCCGCACCAACAAACAAATACTCCGATCTTATGCAATTTACTCACTTCCAATCTTTGCCGCTTATTTACTATATTTCCGGAATGCGCTGACGATCGCCTGCTGCGGGATCTTTTCATCAAGCAGCGCAGGCACCGCGTTTGCTTTAAGATGGTTCTCCCCCTGCTGTCTGATCACGCAAAGACGTACCGCTTCTATTAATTTTGCAGGTTCAACACTTCTGGGACATCTCTCGATACATGCGAAGCAAGAGAGGCACGTCCAGATCGACTTCGATTCCATAAGTTTCCGGATCTGCCCTTTTTCGACCATCGCTACAAACTGATGGGGATGATATTCCATTTCATGATACGAAGGACAGGTTCCGGAACATTTGCCGCATTTCATACATTTTCTCGTATTTACACCGCTGATCCGTATCACACGTTCCGCAAGTTCCTTTTCGTTTTCTGTCACAAATAACCCTCCTTATTTTACACCGAGCGCTTCGGCAAGTAATTCCGTAAAATAACGGACATCCGGTTTTTGCTCTATCGTGCTGTTTGCATCCAGATTGTACATACAAAGCGGACATGCCGTAATAATCGTGTCTGCACCTTTTGCAAACGCCGACTCCATAATCATATTGCAGCGTTTTACCGGGATCGATTTCTCTTCAAGTGCAACATATCCGCCGCAGCATTCATTCCGATATGGGGTGATTACCGGCTCGGCGCCGATCGCGCGGATAAAATCTTCGAGGATCGAAGGATTTTCAGGATTATCGAACTGCATGACGTTCGCCGGACGCAGCAGCAGGCAACCATAATAGGCCGCAATCTTTCTTCCCTTCAGAGGATTTTTAACTGCAGCCTTGATCTTATCAAAACCTACCGTGTCTCTTAGCATTTCAAGATAATGAACGACTTTTGTTTCACCGACGTAATCCGTGTCTAATTTTAAATATCGATTGACTTTCATGCGGATATCATCATTGAAAAGCATGTCGTCGTTCACTCTTTTTATAACATGGTGACACGCAGAACACAATGTCAATAAATCCCTTCCCTGCCGTTTTGCGCTGTCCAACGCACGAACAGCAGAAAGCTTGGTCGCGATTTCATCAAGTGCCAAGGGGTATACAGCTCCGCAGCACTGCCAATCTTCTATTTCCTCAAGTACAACGCCAAGAGCCTCCGCAGAAGCTCTTGCATATTGGTCTAAATCTTTTGCTTTTGTCTTTAATGTACAACCAGGATAATAACTGTAAGTCATATTCATTTTCCTTTCAGTTTTCATATTTTGGTTTTTATACCATTTGCTCTGGCTTGAACACTTCGTCGAATTTCTCGGCAGTCAGAAAACCGAGCTGCACACATGCTTCCTTTAAAGAAATATTTTCTTTATAGGCTTTTTTAGCGGTTTTTGCTGCATTGTCATATCCGATGTATGGATTCAGCGCCGTTACAAGCATCAGTGAATTATAAAGATTATGTTTCATTTTATCCCGGTTCGCAGTAATCCCGGAAACACAGTTGTCGTTGAAAGAACGAATTCCATCGGCAAGAAGACGTACAGACTGAAGGAAATTATAAATACATACCGGCATGAATACATTCAGTTCAAAATTTCCCTGTGAAGCCGCCATGCCTACTGCCACGTCGTTTGCGATGACCTGAACCGCAACCATTGTCATGGATTCACACTGCGTAGGGTTGACCTTTCCCGGCATAATTGAGCTTCCCGGTTCATTTTCGGGAATATGAATTTCTCCGAGTCCGCAACGCGGTCCGCTTGCAAGCCAACGAACATCATTTGCAATTTTCATCAGATCTGCGGCGAGCGCCTTCAGCGCGCCGTGTGCAAATACAAGTTCGTCCTTCGATGTTAATGCATGGAATTTATTTTCCGCAGAAACAAAATGCTTTCCGGTTAGCTCGCTAACGACTTTTGCAACCTCCGGACCAAACGTTTTCGGTGCGTTCAGTCCCGTACCGACCGCCGTCCCTCCCAGTGCCAATTCTTTCAATCCGGGAAGCGCTGCTTCTAGCATTCCTTTTGTTTTCTCGATCATATTTCTCCAGCCGCTAACTTCCTGTGAAAATTTAATAGGAGTCGCGTCCTGAAGATGGGTACGTCCGCTTTTCACGACGTCGTCATTTTCACTTTCAATGCGTTTCAATGTTTCGATAAATGCATCCATTGCCGGAAACAGATGGTCTTCAATTCCGATCACAGCTGCAATATGCATCGCCGTCGGGAACGTATCATTGGAACTCTGCGACATATTAATATGATCGTTAGGGTGCAGTAGTTTTGTACCGTAAATTTCGTTGCCTCTATTTGCAATGACTTCATTTGCATTCATATTGGACTGCGTTCCGCTTCCCGTCTGCCAGACTACGAGCGGAAAATGATCGTTTAATTTTCCTGCGATCACTTCGTCACACGCCTGCATAATAACGTTCTTCTTTTCTTCCTCTAATTTTCCGAGATTGAAATTTGCAATTGCCGCGGCTTTCTTCAGAATTCCAAAAGCATGTGTAATTTCTCTGGGCATGATTTCTCCGCCGATTTTGAAGTTTTGGTAGCTTCTCTGCGTTTGCGCTGCCCAATACCGGTCGGCCGGGACCTGCATTTCCCCCATTGAATCGCGTTCAATACGATATTCCATTTTTATTTCCTCCTTTAAAAATACCCGCTTGTCTTAAAATTGCAATTTTGAAATCATATCCTTCAATACGTTTCCACTCTTGTGCATCAATGCAACTTCTTCGTCCGTAAGCGTAGGTGTGACGCAGCCTTTCACGCCGTCGATTCCTATTACAAACAAGTGGCTCAGACAGACATCATTCAGGCCGTATTCTCCGTTCATCATGGAAGAAATCGTCATGATTGTGTCTTTTCCAGAGAACAGGGATTCGCAAACACTGCTGACCGATACGGAAACAGCATAATAAGTTGCCTGTTTGTATTTAATGATTTTTCCACCGGAAGTTCTGACATAATCAATTACTTCGTCGTAATTCGGAGGATCCATTGTATTTTTGCCACTGTATTTTACTCCCTTGCAGTAATCCTCGATTCCAACCGCCGCTACTTTTGCAAGCGACCAAGGGATAAAAGAGGAATCCCCATGTTCCCCCATTACATAAGCATGAATATTTTTCTGGCTGACTCCGAAATAATCGGAAAGATAATAACGCAGGCGCGCCGTATCTAAAATCGTTCCGGAACCTATGATCTTGCTTTGCGGAAGTCCAGAATATTTCATAAATGCGTACGTTAATATATCCACCGGATTGCTGACCAGGATATAAAGTGCATCCGGTGCATATTTTGCGATTTCCGGCGCAATCTGTTTTATGATGTTTACATTTGTCTGAGCAAGATCAAGGCGTGACTGGCCAACTTTTCTCGGAAGCCCCGAAGATATAATTACGATGTCGGATCCTGTCGCGTCTTTATATGTCCCGGAATAAACAGTTACCGGACAGCAGAAAGGAGTACCTTGTTTAATATCCATCGCTTCGCCAAGTGCTTTCTCTTCGTTAATGTCAATGAGTACGATTTCAGAAGCAATTCCCTTTACGGTCATAGTATAGGCAATTGTCGATCCGACACTGCCGGCTCCTATAATTGTTACCTTATTGCTCATATACATCCTCTTTTCTTTCATTTTAATCGATGCGCAAGGAATTTTCATAAATTTACACACACTGAAAAAGCGCCTTACGCGCCTGCTTGATTATCCCATATACGGAATGAAATGTCAATAAAAGAGGATTAACTTTTAATGAATTGAAAAGTCAAGAGGTAAATCAAAAAATTTTTAATTTAGCAAAAATCAAGCCGAAATAAGGCTATTTATACACGCCTCGTATAGGTCAGCAGAAATATCCCTCTCGGGTAATTGTTAATCCATTTTTCAAGTTTTCGGGTGTCGGCAGGCGTAACCCTCTCCAGGCTAACGCCTTTCGGATAGTGGCAACGTATCATTTTATTTTGATTTTCATTTGAGCTGCGCTCGTAGGAGCTGTACGGGTGGCAATAGTAAACCTTTGTGCGGGTACCGTTGCGGCGGCAGCTCCGCTCGAGTCCCTCGTAATCGGAAAACTCGGAGCCGTTGTCTATGGTGATACTTTGAAATACTTTTGAGAAATTCGCGCCGTATGCCCGCTCAATTCCGTTAAGAGCTTTTATAACGCTTGCGGCGGTGTGGTCTTTCATAATGCGTATAATCTCATAGCGGGTATAACGCTTGGTCAATACGAGCATAGTTTTTTTCGTGCCTTTCTTGCCTTCTACGCAATCCATTTCCCAATGTCCGAAAGTGGTACGCTCCGCAATCTCTGCGGGGCGTTTCTCTATGATGTCGCCTTTGGAGGCGCGAGCCGCTCTCACTTTTCTATATTTCCGCTCGGTCTTATATCTTTTTACGGGTAAATTGTCGTTTGTGATAGTGAGGGAAACGCCCTGCTCGATATAGAGGTACAGAGTCGGATCCGATTTTAAGCGGCGCACCTTTAGCGCGGAGGTTAGCCTGGTTTTTCTCCTCGGCAATATCGGGGCTGTATCTCTGCTCGGTGGTATAGTCCGAGTTGAGGTGCTCGTACTGTCCCCGCTTTAGCTCTCTGTAAATAGTGCTGATATGTACGCCGAGCTTTTCCGCCATTACCCGAGGGCTTGTACTTACCTTTTGCCAAGCCTCAATTTTTAATCTGTCGTTAAAGGTTAAATGTTTATATGCCATAATAAAATCACTCCGTTTTATCATATAAAAAGAAATAGGGGCTGTAAAAAAAGTCCCGGATAAAAAGGAGGAGCAAGCACTTATTTTTTGAGCTTGCCCCTCCTTTGTGATATAATTGATCTGTTATGAAAATATCACAAACATATTGTACATCATATCAACTAAAATTACCACTGGATGTAGAAAGGATCATTGAAACATCAGATCCCGTATATACCTTTTGTGAAGTAATGGATCATATAGACCTAAATCAATATCTTGCGGTTCAGGAACGCAGGACAGGCCGCTCAAAATATGACAGCACAATCCTCCTGAAAGTAATACTATTCGCATTCATGGAGCACGGATATACCTCTGTACGCATGATAGAAAAGTTTTGCAAAACAGATATCCGTTTCATTTGGCTTTTGCAGGAAACGCCGGCGCCAAGCTTCATGACGATCAACAATTTTATGAACAATGGTCTGAGCACAAGCATAGAAGATATCTTTGTCCAAATCAACACATACATATTTGAGCAGAAACATGTTGATCTGAAGCATGTATATATAGACGGTACAAAGATTACTGCCAATGCCAACAAATACAGTTGGGTGTGGAAAAAGAGCAGCATCAAAAAGCGCAAAAAAACATTTGGCACGGTAACCGATCTGCTTCAAGAGATGAATGATGTGATCCTTCCGTTCAGAGTCAAATTCGGTATTCGTGAAGAGTATGCGATTGAATATTTAGAGCAAATCCAGGAGCAATACGTTTCCCTTACGGGCCTTCAGCCGGAAAGCGTAAAACGAGGGCGTGGACACCGCAAAACAGAGGAGCAGCGGTTTTATGAGAAGCTCAGGGAATACATCGGAAGACTAAGAAAATATGCGGAACACATCAAGATTTGCGGCGAAGACAGAAACAGCTATTCCAAGATGGATAATGGCGCCACATTTATGCGCATGAAGAGGGATTACATGGGCAATGACCAACTGCTTCCGGGGTACAACATTCAGCTTGGAATCTGTGACGAATATATCGCTGTTTTTGATGGGACGCAATATGCTTCGGATGTAGACTGTTTTGCGCCGCTGATGGAAAAATTCAACAGGCAATACGGCCAGATATCCTGAATACCCGGTAGCAGACGCAGGATACGGCAGTCTGAATAATTATCTATACTGCGAAGAACACGGTATGAAAAAATACATGAAGTTTACGATGTTCCAAAAAAAGAGCACTGACAAAACATACCATGACGACCCATACCGTGCAGTGAACTTCCCAATAGACGAAAACGGGAGCCCTGTCTGCCCGGGAGGCAAAAAATTCCATTATCTCAAAAGTCACCCCATAAAGGGAAACCGTTATGGAAGGACCGAGGAGTATTACCAATGCGAGGACTGCACTGGCTGCCCGCATAAGGAACGGTGCTGCAAATGCCAAGGCAACCGTATCATCCGGCTGAATGAAGAGCTTACCGGTTTTCATCAAGAGGTATTGAGCAATCTGAACAGTATTCACGGAGCATTGCTTCGCATGAACCGAAGGATACTGGCGGAGGGGGGATACGGTGGAATCAAGTGGAACAGGTCGTACATAAGGGCACGACGAAAGGGATTAGAAGGGGTAATTTTTGAAATTGCGCTGATTTCCTGCGGTTTTAACCTGCACAAATACCATTTGAAAAAGTCTGCGGGACGAATTGCGGCATAAGGAATCGAAGAGTTTATTACTTTTAGTACTTTTCTGCTGAGGCATTCAGGGAAAATGCCTCAGGTCTGTTTGTTGTAGGCAAAAAACAAAATATTCGATTTAACTATCAATATTTACTCAGAAAGAAACCGCGGCTCACCTTTTTTGATGAACCGCGCTTTCTTTTTGGCTCTTTTTTTTATAGCCCCATTTTAAACAAATACAATTAGCAAAATTATATAAACGTAATATTACGAAAATATTATCGTCTCGTGCCTGCCGGAACCTACGCATACTTGGCCTTCACATTTTATTCCGTCAACAGTCACGTTTTCTGCGTTTATATCTATTATGCAGCTGCTTCCTGACGGCACATTAATTGCACATACGCGTTTTCCTGCCGCCTTGTCATTATTAATTTCAACTGATATTGTACCGTAAGGCGAATTAAACTCCGTTTTTATGCTGTCTGCCGTTTCAGTAAAGCAGGGCTTAAATATAAACTTGCCGAATCCTGGTTTAGCAGGTCTTATTCCGGACAAATGTGTTATACAGAAGTACATAAATCCACCGTGCATAGGGTGATTGTATGATGCAACACTGCGATCTCGTCTTTTCTCTATAAAATGCATATCAGGTTCTTCCCATATCGTTGTGGCATTATCGTTTATCATTGTGCCAAAACTATAGTGTTTTTCATTAAATAAATATTTCAGTGCCATATCGCCGAAGCCTTCCTCCATAAGCACGGGCGCCAGATATTTATTTCCGTAAATTCCCGTAGGCATTTCATAATCGTCTTTTTCTATCATTTCGCAAAGCGCTTTTATCAGCGATGCTCTTTCCCCGTCAGGATAAAGACCTATTGCAAGCGCAACGCCGTCAGATCCCCAATATCCGTAGCTATGT
>OLXP01001058.1_pt1 | contig 9259 bp, 6 predicted proteins | sample 1644201 | NCBI WGS metagenome assembly OLXP01 (sample SAMEA103958163, study PRJEB25191) | human gut metagenome
GCAGCCGAAGTCCTTAAGGAACTCAGGGAGGAGAATTAACATGCTTAAAAACAGGCAGGATCTTATCGCGCTTCGCGAGGGCTGCATGGCTGCGGCTCAGCTCCAGAAAAGAAGGATTCTTGTTTGCGCCGGCACGGGCTGCGTATCCAGCGGCTCACTGAAGATCTTTGACAGGCTCAAAGAACTCATCGAAGCAAACGGCATCAGCTGCCCCGTCGAACTCAAGGTTGAACCCCATGAACCCGGCATCCATGGCGGCGAGTGCGCATGTCACGCTCAGGCAGAAAATGCCGATAACAGCATCGCAATGAAAAAGAGCGGCTGCCACGGCTTCTGCGAAATGGGTCCCCTTGTTCGCATCGAACCCGAGGGATACCTCTACACCAAGGTTCAGCTTTCCGATTGCGAAGAAATCGTTGAAAAAACGATTCTCAACAACGAGCCCATCGACAGGCTTGCATATAAGCGCAACGGCGAAATCTACAGGAAACAGGAAGAAATTCCCTTCTACAAAAACCAGACCCGCATCGTTCTTGAACACTGCGGCCACATTGATGCACTTTCCGTCAAGGAATATCTCAGCATCGGCGGTTACACCGCTTTTGAAAAGGCTCTGTTCGACATGACTCCCGATGATATCGTTAACGAAATCTCCGAGTCAAAGCTCCGCGGCAGAGGCGGCGGCGGCTTCCCCACCGGCAAAAAGTGGGCACAGGTCAAAGCACAAAAAGCCGAACAGAAATACGTTGTCTGCAACGGCGACGAGGGCGACCCCGGCGCCTATATGGACCGCAGTATTTTGGAATCCAACCCGCACGACGTCATTGAAGGCATGATGATTGCTGCCTACGCCATCGGCGCCACCGAAGGCTGGTTTTACATCCGCGCGGAATATCCGCTGGCGGTGGAAAGGATCGAAAAAGCGATCAAAGCCTGCAAAAAGAACCGTCTGCTCGGCAACAACATCATGAACAGCGGTTTTAACTTCAACATCGACATCAGGCTTGGCGCCGGCGCTTTCGTCTGCGGCGAGGAAACCGCGCTGATCCATTCGATTGAAGGCAAACGCGGCACCCCGCGTCCGCGCCCGCCGTATCCGACGGAAGTCGGCCTGTGGGACAAACCGAGCTGCATCAACAACGTGGAAACGCTGGCCAACGTCGCGCCGATTATCCTAAAAGGCGCCGACTGGTTTTCTTCCTTCGGCACCGAAACCTCCAAAGGCACCAAGGTTTTCGCCCTCACCGGACAGGTTGAGCATTCCGGCCTGATCGAAGTGCCGATGGGCACCACCATCGACACCATCGTCAACGAAATCGGCGGCGGCGTACCGAACGGCAAAAAACTGAAAGCCGTGCAGACCGGCGGTCCTTCGGGCGGAGTGATCCCGGCAACCGACGTCAGCCTGCCGGTTTGCTATGAAGAACTGAAAAAAGTCGGCTCCATCATGGGGTCGGGCGGCATGATCGTGATGGACGAAACCGCCGACATGGTCGACATCGCCAAATTCTACCTTGATTTCACGGTCGACGAATCCTGCGGCAAATGCGCCCCCTGCCGGATCGGCGGCAAACAGATGCTGCTGCTGTTGGAAAAAATCGCCAAGGGACGGGGAACCCAAAAAGACATTGAAGAACTGCGCAAAATCGCCGTCGCCATGCAAAAGGCCTCGCTCTGCGGCTTAGGCCAGACGGCGCCGAACCCGGTTCTTTCCACCATGCGCTACTTCGGCGAGGAATACGAAGCCAAAGTGGCCGCAAACGAAGCAAAAAACAGGGAGGCAAAATAATGGTAAAACTGAAAATCGACAACTACGAGGTTGAAGCCACCGCCGGCACTTCCATTTTGGAAGCCGCCCGCAGCGTCCACATCGAAATCCCCACCCTGTGCAAGCATCCCGACGTTGACGCCACCGCCGGCTGCGGCATCTGCATTGTCAAAGTCAACGGACGCATCATGCGCTCCTGTTCGACTCCGATCGCCGAAGGGATGGAAGTCATCACCTCCGACGCCGAACTGGTTGACGTCCGCCGCACGGTCTTAAAACTGATTTTAAGCAACCACCCCAACGCCTGCCTGACCTGCATCCGTTCCGGCCATTGCGAACTGCAGGACCTGACCAACACCTTCGGCATCAAGGATGCAACCCTGCCCAACCTGACCAAACGCTGGCCGATTGACGATTCGACCAAAGCGCTGGTACTCGATTCGAGCAAATGCATCCTCTGCGGCCGCTGCGTCGAAGTCTGCCAGAATCAGCAAAACGTCTGGGCGCTGGGTTACCTAAACCGCGGCCTGGCCACCCGGATCACCGCCGCCAACGGCATCAACCTGGCCGACAGCCCCTGCATCAAATGCGGCCAGTGTTCGGCTCACTGCCCGACCGGCGCCATCGTCGAATATGACGAAACGCAAAAAGTCTGGGACATGCTAAACGACAAGGACATCTATACCATTGTTCAGATTGCGCCGGCGGTGCGCGTCGCCATCGGCGAGGAATTCGGCTTCGATTTCGGCGAAAACCTGACCGGCAAAACCTATGCCGCGCTGCGCCGGATGGGTTTCAAACGCATTTTTGACACCAACTTCGGCGCCGATCTGACGATCATCGAAGAGGCAAACGAATTTGTCCGCCGCTTTACCCAAGAGCCGGAAAGCCTGCCGATGTTCACCAGCTGCTGCCCGGCCTGGGTCGACCTGTTGGAAAAATATCATCAGGACATGATCAGTCACTTCTCCACCTGCAAATCGCCGCAATCAATGGTCGGCGCGCTGGCCAAAACCTACTACGCCGACAAAATGGGGCTTGACCCGGCCAAAATCCGCGTCATCTCAATTATGCCCTGCACTGCCAAAAAATGGGAAATCGTCCGCAGCGAAGACATGAGTTCTTCAGGTTTTCAGGACGTCGACGTTTCGCTCACCACCCGCGAACTGGCGCGGATGATCAAACAGGCGGGCATCGATTTTCGCAGCCTGCCGGATGAGGCGGCCGACAATCCGCTCGGCGAATATTCCGGCGCCGGCACCATTTTCGGCGCCACCGGCGGCGTAATGACCGCAGCCCTGAGAACCGCCTATTTCTACATTACCGGCACAGAGTTGGGCGAACTCAATTTCCGGGAAATCGAAGGCCTTGACGGCATCAAGGAAGCGGAAGTGGAAATCGCCGGCAAAACGATTCGCATTGCCGTCGCCCACGGCACCGGCAATGTCGAAAAAGTGCTGGAACGGATTCGCGCAGCCAAAGCGGCGGGTGAGGAAATTCCCTACCACTTTGTCGAAGTCATGGCCTGCCGCGGCGGCTGCATCGCCGGCGGCGGACAACCGCGGGTAATGCTGCCCGGACAGCCGAAACCGCGCGGCATCACCGACGACATCCGCCGCAAACGCGCCAAAGGCCTGTTTGACGAAGACCTGAAAGCGGCCAACCGCCTTTCGCACCACAATCAGTCGATCAAAACCCTTTACGAGGAATATATCGGCGCCCCGAACGGCGAAAAGGCCCACCAGCTGCTGCATACCCACTACCGCCCCCGCGCGGCTTACAAGAGGTAGAAGGAAAACCCAGAACAGCTTTTGAATTTTCGCAAAACCAAAAAACCTCCTGACCAAATCAGGAGGTTTTTATATTCATATAAGATATTCACAACAAAGACAAAAATAAATTATCCCCCAGTAAACTGGGGGATAGCTGTTAGACTGCAAAACAATTAAAAAGCTCTGTCTTGGAAGACAGAGCTTTTTAATTTACATTGTCATAAAAACTTCCCGCCAAATCATCAAAAGCTTTTATGATCAACACCTTTTTTAAAAGATATCCTTATTCCGCCCTTGAAGGCTGTGCCTGCTCATCCGGCTGTGCAACTTCATCCTCGGCAAAAGCATTGGAAAAAGTCAGCATATTGAAACATAAAGCAGAAAAAACAATTAATAACATTCCAAATTTCATCTTAATTCTCCTAGTTAAAATCAACTTAAGCAGAAAGACCCGAAAAGGACCTTTCTGCTTAATACAAGTTACGGCCTTTCGCCATAATAAATCACGCAACCGTCTCTCACATACGTATAGGCAGCCTCTCCAAAATTAATTGTTGCAACGAAATTAATATCCATTGCACTGCCTCCTCGTTCATGTAAATACCAGTCACTGGCCTGCGACATACTGGGTTTGGGATCTGAATATTCAAACGCCGGCATTTCATATTCAAAGCCTTCGTTGGAATAAACGGCTTTTTCGAAAACTACTCCAAAAGCAAAATCCGCTTGTACGTTTTTTACCGAATAAATTACGGGTATATAATAATCGGAAGAATATGCCGTAATGAGCATACCGTCTTCTTCTCTTACATTCCCCGTCTCCGTCCATACCTGCGGCTTGCCTACCGTTAAATCCGAGAAATTGCATTTTTCGGGAACGGTCATCATAAAAGTGGCATATGCTCCATCGGAAGGTTCATTATACAATAAAACTTCCTTCTTAAATTCTTTCACGCCACTTTCCGACCATATTTCCTGAATCTTGATCCAGGAACGAGAAACACCTGTTTTGGCTGCCAAGTCATAGGAAACGAGTTCTACACCTTCGTCAACCACTTTTTGTTCAATCAGGTAATCCCCTTTTTGTTCCTTTCGTAAAACAATTTCAGCGTTAACGGTATATGACTTTCCGTTGAAATCTGCCACAATTGAATGTTTGTACAGCTTTCGCAGATAAGTCACGCCATTCTCGGTCACACTTTCCAAATCGCTCAGTTCGCCTCCGTTATCCCGAACATCGGTATATTTATGATAAGGCATCGTTACTTTGGTGATACCGTCATCATAAACCGCCGCCTGATAAGGAAGAACAAATTCAACGGCAAAAATTCCGTAATCCACCGTATAAACAGTTGCGGAATCGATTACCGTCACAAACGACTGGGTTTCATGTTTTGCCGAACCAAGTTCCCGATAGTCGATCTTGCTGACGGCTTCGTTCAGTTCAAAGCCGGAAACATCTGCAACCGCGGAAACGTCTGTCAGTCTGCTCTCCAAAACAACGGAAATCTTATTTCCCGCCGAAGCAGATGCTCCTGTCCGGGTTTGCGGCTGTGAGGTGCTGCCATCGGCAAACACCTGATGAACCACAATCCAGGATTCATAACTGAGAGAAATCCCTTCGGTTCCATTGTCGGTTTCTTCAACCTCTTCGGCCGTTCCGGGATCGACCACTTCACTTTCGATCACCTTGCCGGGATCTACATAAGGCTCTTCTTTGTCACAAGCGACAAAGGTCGTCATCATTGCGCCAAGCGTCAATGCAGACAGAAAAAGTTTTGTTTTCATACTCTAAAAAATTTAAAGGGTTAAAAAAATTCTTTTCCGATCAGCAAAGAACATTCCTTATTTTTCAGAAGGCATGTAAATACCGGACTCCAATAATATGTCACACTAAAATAATAAGAAATAATAATTTGCTGTAATTTTTCAGTAGGCTAGCCCCATATTCGATGCATTATAACATCCGGAACAATATTGCGAGCTATTATAATTCGGACTGTAGTCAGAATTGCACTTACCGTCACACTTACCGCCCGTAGAACAAGGATACTGACCATCCGTGTTTCCCTTATCGTATTTATAATACCAATTCCCGCTGTCAAACCCTCGAGTATCCAACCAGGTTGATACAGAATCTCTTCCCATTAGTCTGTGATGCGACCACCGTCCGTTCACGGCTGTTCTGTAACTTCTGGAACCGAAGCTTTGCCCGTTAACTTTAATAGTTGCATAATCAAGACAAACAACGGTATCTTCTTGATGATTCAACTCTATCGGTTTTTGGGCCGTCAGGCTGGAGCTGCTGGTGACATAAATCTTTGCTTCGTTATATATCCACCCTGCTTCCAATAACTCAACCGAAGAACCGTTTGTAATATGTATTCCTCTTGCTCTTGTTAATTTTTGGTCACCATGTTGCCGTTCCCAATCGCCCAAAGAAGAAACTCCGCCAAATCTCCGGTTAATGTCAGATCTTTCCGAACCGCGAAGACGCAATTTACTGATTGTCAAGTCTGAATTACTTAAACCGACGTTCATATTACTCCAGATATCACCGATTGATGACCAGCTGTCATACATTTTGGTGTTATAAAACAGCATTGCACCGTTATCACCATCCCACGAAGCGGTATCGTAAGAACTTCTGATTGTCGTATCCCTAAATTCGACGACGCCGCCATTTTCCACACGAAAGTGCAGATAAGACAGATAAGGACAACTACCGCTATAAAAGTCTGTTGCCGTTTCAGTACAGCTTTTGTTTTCTTTTTCATAAGTAGAACCGCCTATTTTAAGAGACAGCAGCCCCGTAAATTTCAAGGTATTGTTGCTCCGGATTAAAATTGTGTTCTTTTTATCCGATATCCAATGATATTTACCCTCGTCATTGCCAACTTTTACGCTCTCAGGAGCAACAGTTTGAGTAATTGTTATATTATTCCACGTTGCATTGTTTACAGAAAACGTTTCACCAAACCCGTTACCCTGACTGCTGGCGATTAACTTAATCTCAATATCCGACATATTCTTGTTAAACCAATTATTCGTAGCATCAATAGCCGAACCGTCAAACTGAAGGGTCGGTCTGTTACTATACTGGCTTCTTTCCTCACAACATTCCATATAATTTGTTTGATCACGATCGCACAAAGCCTGAATCCCGTTAACTGAGGCAAAGTCAATTCTGCTGCCGATATCTTTCCAGTTTTCTTTATTTGCCGTCGGGACAACCCCGCCTTCTGCCACATACAAATGTTTATCACCACCCATTGTATTATAATAAGCTTTAATTCCGGCGTTAGCTAACGCTGCATCCAGTGTCAAATCATTGTTGCGAGTTGCCCCCAATTGCGCTCTTTGCGCACAGGTCAGCTTGCAACGATAATAATAGGTCGGCGTATTTGTATTTTCCGTACAAGGTTCAGCCTTGCCTTCCAAACCGGTTGCCGCATCTATACAACTTGCGTTTCTGGTAACCGGCGTCGACGATTCCTGGGTATAGCCGTTGGCTTTGCACCATCTGCCCTTGTCGAACTGACACTTGTAAAGCTGGGGAACAACCGGGTAAGGACAACCTTCGCCCAAAGCGCAATAGTATTTTTTACCGCTTACGGTCGAAGTGCAGGCCGTCGACCCTTGCGGACATTGGGTGACGTTTTCCGCAATGAAGTTCTCTTCAATGCATCTTTCTCTGGCCGTTTTACACTGCTGATAATATTCCCGGTTAATGTTGCTGTCTATGCAAATGGTCCCTTTTGAACCATACTCACAAGCCGCATAAGGAAATCTGCTTCGATTGCAATAGCACTTTTTCCGCACTTTTCCTTTTTCGTCCGTACAGGAGGCCTCTTCCGTCTGATTGTTGGAGCATTTGGTTGCATCCGTATAAACCGAAGTGTCGCATGAACAGGTCTTGTATTTGACCTGATCCGTAGTTCCGTCGTTTAACATGCAATATCCGCCGCCGGGCTGACAATTGTTAGTCTTGGCATAATCGGAAGTTACGCCGTATTCCGAAGGACACTGGCATTTGTATAAACTACCGCATCTGTCAACGGTCGTTTTGCCGTCCACAATCTTTTTCACCGTTTCCAAAGGATAAACGCAGGCCTGATAGGCATATTCCGAAGGGCAGCACCTGACGTATCTGGCATCATAGGGACAAACGCCGCCCGGGTTAGCGCAGGCGCTGGCCAAAGTATCGTATTTTTCCTGTCTGCAAAGGTCTTTGTTGGGCAATTCCTCTGCCGGTTCAAAACTGGCGCCGGAACCGCATTCTTCGTCGCCGACAAAGCAGACCTTGGCCAAAGCCTGAGTATAAAAAAGCGCACCGCAAAAGAATGCAGCGAGCACAAATATCCATGAATTGCGTGTTTTCATAGCTCTTCCCCTTAAAAAGCTGTTTACACTTATGTCAAGTATAAATAATAAAACCCTAAGCTCTCCGCCCCTTTCGCGGTGCTTGTCATCAGATAACCCCCTGATGACTTTTTAAAGCTTAACACATCGTTTTTTAATATGCAAGTATTTTTACTTAACCTTTTTTGTTACCCCCATCCGAATTTTTTATAAAACTCTTTTCTCTGCCGGCGGCTCATCGCCCACAAGCTGCCGCGGCCGCAGACCGGCTGCACCGGCGACACCGGTTCAAAAGCAAAATCGCGGCTGAAAAAAAGCGAAGTGCATTTGGCGTAACAGTTCATCGGACAGAAACCGTAAAAATCGACCTGTAACAGACCGGCTGCCTTCAACCCGGCAATCGCCCGCGCATAGTCCCGGCTGGTATTGACGCGGTCGCTGTCGTCCAAAATAATCAAACCGCCCGGCGCCAGCGCTTTGACGGCAGCCGCCGCGCATTCGGCGCGCCGCTTGCCGTCGACGGCAATCAGGTCATAACAACAGCCGTCTTCAAAAATCGCGTTTTCATATTCTTCGCCTTCCGGACGCAGACGGATTTCCAGATTCGGCCGGTTAAATTTCTTCTCCCATTTGGCAAACCATTCCCGGTTGTCTTCAATGCCGGTGACCGAGTCGGCGCGCCCGGCCCAAAACAGGCCGGAATTGCCGCAGCCGTATTCGAAAACCCGTTTGCCGCGGTAATCGAACTGTGCCAGATATTCTGTTGCCGGATAGGTATACCACGGCAGCGGCCGCCCTTCTTCGTCCTCGCACACCCGCTCGTCAATACTGCGTTCGATACCGAATTTCCGCCGCCAGATACTGATAAACTCGGCAAACCTTGCGCTGGTCATTTTCTAACCCTGGCGTTTGGCCGCGGCCGCCAGCCGCAACAGCAGCATGCTGACAACCTCCGCCGCCGGCATATTGGTGGTCTTGCAGTCTTTTTCCGCGGCATACAGCATTTCCAGCGCCCGCAGCAGTTTGTCGCGGCTCCAGTATGACAACTGCTGTTTGAAGGCGTCCGTGCGGTAAAAAATAATCCGCGGCATCAGCCGCTGCATTGCCCGGTCAACGCTTTCGCCGTTCTCGATTCCCGCCCGGCACACCAGCAGTTTCATCAGGTGATACGTCAGTCCCCGCACCACCGCCGCCGGTTCGTTGCCTTCGTTGACGTAACGGGTATAAAAGGACAGCGCCTTCACCTTGTCGCCGCCGAGCGCTGCGTAATAGATGTCGTCCAGAGCGGCATCGGAAGCGTCGCTGATGATTTTGCCGACGATTTCCGCCGTTACGTTTTTGGCCGTCCCCATATAAG